>Ga0209050_1003654_pt1 | contig 11114 bp, 8 predicted proteins | sample Araplavi_mTSA_r2_FD_184276 | JGI IMG/M metagenome (GOLD analysis project Ga0209050, IMG submission 184276) | Arabidopsis root microbial communities from North Carolina, USA - plate scrape MF_Cvi_mTSA_r2 (SPAdes) (version 2) | ecosystem: Host-associated > Plants > Roots > Endosphere | place: USA...
GCGTGTCACGACTTTGTTGGTACCCGGTTCCACAACTGCGATGGAGACGCCCTCCTTGATGATGAGACCTCCGCCTGGCGTCGCGCCACGGACTTTCCATTTCTCCGCACGCAGATCGTCCCAATCATAGCTAGCGGTGGTCACGTATGCGCGCTCGAAGGGATTCCACCAGACTGAATGGAAGTCATAGACGTATACCTTGCGACGTAGACGATTGAAGCGAAGTGGAAGATCGCGGGGAGGGGCTACGTCCGCGCGATAGAAAATGCATGCTGCGTAAGCGCAAACGGAAAGTGTCATTGTGTCCAGAAAGACGATTCCAACAATCTCACCGGTGGAGCTGGAAGCCATCGAGCTCGCATAAAAATGCGGTGCGGAAAAAACTACATACTTGAGACCTACCCATGCCATAAGTAGTGAGAAGTAAATGATCAGACCGCGAATGCTCGACGTGTTACGAGCAAACTCGACATACGTTTCATCGATGTGCGTGGGCGCCTGCCAGAGCAGCATGGGCGCCTCCTCTGGAGGATCATTGGGACCTGGCAGATCGCATTGCCAGCCCCTGCAGGGGGGATTAAGTTGCGGTTTTGCCATCAGAGTTCCTTCGTAATTTCTTTGGCGGCCGTGCTGGAGTTCATGAACCGAGAGCATCGGAGCTGTTAAGCAGCAGTGGGATGGCGAACGGCCCATTTTCGGGGAAGTGAATTACACCCTCGCCCCGAAGGACTTTCACGGTGCCGTTCGGGATTCACGGTCCATTTCGGCGGGCCATCGAACTCTTGGGGCTAGACGCAGAGCGATGTTGTACGGGGCGACTTCGTTGACGTCACGCGGTTCGGCGTGATCGGGGTCGAGACCTGCAATGCCGTTTTGCATGTAGGCGCACACGTAGGCCCAGAAGTTGGAGGTATTCGCAGCGTCGGTATTTAGGTAAAGGCGCGTCATGACGTTATTGGTACCCGGTTCAACAACCGCGATGGAGACGCCTTCCTTGATGATGAGCCCTCCGCCTGGCGTCGCGCCACGGACTTTCCATTTCTCCGCACGTAGATCATCCCAGTCATAACTCGCGGTGGTCACGTATGCGCGCTCGAAGGGATTCCACCAGACTGAATGGAAGCCATAAACGTAAACCTTACGGCGAAGACGATTAAAGCGAAGTGGAAGATCGCGGGGAGGTGAGACGTCGGCGCGATAGAAAACACATGCTGCCCAAACGCATAGGCCAATCGCAATTGCAAACAGCAAGAACATTCCAATTTCAAATGCTCCAACCCCCGTCGTCGTGATAGCGCTGAGATGCCTAGTGATCAGAACTGTCTGTTCGAGGCATGTCCATGCAATCAGCAGCGAAAAGATAAGAAGCGTACCCCGCAGAACGGAGGTACTCCGAGCAAATTCGACGTATATTTCGTCCATGTGCGTCGGAGCTCGCCAGAGCAGCATGGGGGGCTCAATAAGAGGGTCATTGGGACCGGGGAGGTCACATTGCCATCCGGCGCAGGGGGGATTTAGCTGTGGTCTCGCCATCAGAGTTCCTCCGTGATCTCGATGGCAGCGAAGCCGGTACTGTCGTCCTTATCGGGCCAGAACGCCACAAAAAATGTGGCCGTTTTAATTTTGTTGATGGGATCCAACCAATACTGGCCGCTGAGGATTGGCCGTTCCGATGTCGGCTTCGTCTCACCGACCAACGTGTAATCCGAATCGTCTAAGGTCGAAGTTTGGATGGCACGGGCAGTATCGTTGACTTGCCCAGATGCCATGACGTGGGAAGACAGAATAGGGCTACGTTTGCCGTCTCGTGCGAGGTCAAAACGCTCGATGGTGAGGGCGAAGCGGTAGCGCGATCGTTCGGCATCGAAGCCGGGTAAGGTTGCGCTGTACACAAGCGCCTGTGTTTTCTTAAATGCGCCGCGGTTCTTGAGCACTTCGATGTCTTCGCTGTAGAGCTCATCTTCCGATATCGCTCGGTCTCCATTTGAGAAGCGAAGGTCGACGTCCATGCCGAGCACCGCGGCATTAAGTGCGGCGATGGCGACTTCCATGTCTTCCGGAGATTGCCAGCGATTTTCGCGATCAGTTCGGCCGAAATAGCAATGCCGAGCCCACTTTTCTAACGCGTCGGATTCGAGGCTTTTCGCTACTTTCAGTATTGCGAAAGCAACAAGTCCGACTGCTATACCCGCACCCAACGCTCCGAACAGTGCGAGAGATCCGGCGACGCCCCACACAGTCAGGCCTGCCCCGAAAATCGACAGAAGACCTGAGAAAATGTAGGCTTTTGCGACGAATGCATCACCAGCTTTTGACACGCGTCCGGCGGCACGAAAACTGGCGCCGGCATCCGCAATCCCAGCCAAAGCCGAAATCGCTCCACCAACCATAACCATTTTCGAACCCAGCCCCACGACGCGAGTGAGCACAGGAGTTTTCTCCGCGCCCCAACGCAGCACGAAATCCTTGGCAGCGTCCGCCGGTATCTTGATCGCCAAGCCCGCCGCCTCAACACTCGCTCCTAGGAATCCGAGCGAAACGCTGTAAAACGCTGCGACGGCCTCCGGATGCTGCGCTCCCACCTTCGCATCCAGGTCGGCAATCGCGCTTTTCAAACTGTCCCGTAGAAAGTACAGCCCGATAAAAGATAAGCCGCCGTCCACGCTACCGACGGCCAGGCCCTTTAAGCTCGCAAAGGTGCTGCCGGCGACACGTCGAGCTCCCGCTGCGCCAACCTGCATTCCATTTAGCACCGCGGCCGCTGCGGGTTCCAGATTTTTCAGGCCGGCATTAACTTGACGTAAGGCATGTTGGGCTTCCCGCTTGATATCCTGTCCAAGTGCGCCGGCCGCCTGCTTGATGTCCTGCGCACCCTCCTTGGCTTCTTGGCTGAAATCCAGGATGCGTTGCCTGACCTCTTCGGCAGCCCCATGCGCCCATAGCGTGACGTTGATGAGCACATTGCGGACATTGGCATTGGGGATGGTGATCAAACTACCCAGCAGCATGGCGCGTGCGCGCTTGCCAGTTGCCTTCTGGGCCGAGTTGGCATGCTCGCGGATCTCGCTCGACAGCAGTTCGAAGCACTCCCCCACCGTGAGCTGGATGGTGATCTGGGTGAACTTGGCTTTACCGTACAGCCAGGCGGCGCCGGACTGGAGGTTGTCCAACGCCGCCTTGGCGCCGATGCTCAGGGTGTTTTCGAGGCGGTTGCTCGCATCGTGGATGGCCGCCAACAGCTGGTCTGCGGCTTCAACAACAAGCGCGCTGCGCCAATCGCCACCCTCCTTGCTGGTGGCGACCATTTTTATCGCGTCAAAGTACTTTTTGCCTGCCTCGGAGGGCATTGCGTCCGTGAACTGCGGTTCGAAGGCTTGCTGCAAGTCGCTGTGTTGCCCGTTGAGTGCGGTATAGGCCGGGCTACCACCGTCGGACAGAAGGTCTTGCCAAGCCTGACTGCTGGGACCCAACACTTCTGGAGTGGGCTTCTCGCCAGCTTCTCTCTCGTCCGCCGCTTTGGTTTGCTGGGGCGGGGCATCCGTAATGCCGCCCGCGAGACAAGCCGCGGCGGTGTTCAGGCGGCATTGCTGCGAACGAGAATCGGAGTCCGCATAGTCCAGGGCCATGATCCGGCGCCAGTTAGCGCCCGTCACCAGGTCGGCCCAGTCGGACGCATATTCGTCGATCTGCTTCTGAAAATTCTCGTCTTCCTTGTCGTACGCATCCTGAAAGGTTTTCCGTCCCGCTGGGCCGGTTTCCCAGTAACGCTCTTCCAGCCGGGCCATGCGACGCTTGGTCTTGCGATCGACCATGCCTGCATGTTGCTGCGCGGGGTCATGGAATACGGGCGGGACGCCGGATTCGCTGGAGGTCCAGTAATCGCTGGCTGGCGGCGGGGGCGGGTGTGCAGCCTCGACCTGCTGGGCGATGTAAGCCTTGATGCCGAGCAGGCACTGAGAGGTGAGGTAGGCATACCGCCTTGTAGGCTCTTCACGCCAACGCTGACGCATCGTGTTGACGGAGAGCCGCAGGCTGTTGAGTTCTGCCGCCATGCCAACCGGGTCGGGCAGGATGAGGCCGGCTACTCCCTTTGGAAGCCCATGCTGCTTCTCGAGCATGCGCAGTTGCGCCTGCATGGCTTCCAAGCGCGCATGACGGGGGTGCCAATCATGAACGCTACCGAAATCGCGGGTGCCGATCGCATACTCGGCGACATGCTGGTGGAGGTCATCACCGTGCTCGAGGGCAAGCGCCTGGTTGCCACCAGTCGGATCTAGCTTGAGCGTCAAGAGATTGACCACCCTGAACCGCTCATGATAATCAGCCGGCAGTGCCTTTCCATCAGCGTGTTTGCCGGTGCGATAAGCATCGAGCGTCGCCTTCGGCCAAGGATCCTGGGAAAACGCGATCCAGGCTTGCTTATGCGTTGCGGTGTCGATATTGATGAATGCCGCGCGCAGATCGTGTCCCGCCTCCACGCATAAGGTGGCTAGCGGCTCCGGCTTCGCTCGCGGCATGGAGAATGGATTGAACTGGCGCAGGTAGCCCTCCGGGGTGACCTGATAGGCATGCCAGATTTCTCGGTCCAGCAGAACATAGACATAACCCTGCCGCAGGATGCGCAACGCAGTCTGGATTGACCTGTGGTGCAGTTCGCCATGATGTTTGAGCCCGTCGGTAAGAGGCATGACTGCAAGCCGAAGCGGGAGGATCGGTATGCCCGAGCGTTCACAGGCGCTGCAATTTCCGGGGGGATTGGGCGCCGCCTGACGGCGCGCCTGAGTCAGAGTCTTGCTGGTGCTCATGAATAGTTCGCCGCTGGAGATAACGATGCAACGATGCGCTTCCACGCATCGTCGTCGTAGGTTTCAAAACGCGCTTGCAACGTGGACCGGCCTGCGGCTGCGGCCGCGATATCGGCTTGAACTATTGGATTCAGTGGCAGGCCGGGATGAATGAATACGCGATGTGTGCACAGGTCGAAGATGTCTGCGCTCAGGCGCAGTCCAAGGTGATGGGCGTCGCGGATCATCCGGAATGCATGCACGGCGGCTTGCGGCGGCAGAATCGTGGCGCCACGCCAGCGCATGGGGGCATACGTCATCGGAAGCGTTAACGCCAGGCGCCACACATCCAGGAAGTCGCCAACGAGCGGTGCTAGTTGTTGAGCCCGTCGAGCTAGCTCGGGTGCATCCATGCCAGGTTCGGTTGAGGCACCGCGAAGCAAGGTGTAGGTACCCCAACTGGTCGGGCATAGCCAACGCTTTACCGGCCATAGCAGTGCAGGAAAGGCACGTTCCATCAATGCCGCGAGCAGTTCGAGTCGCAATGGCTCGAACCAGGGTGTCATCCGTTTGCCAGCTACAGGCTTGATGACATCCAGGCAGCGCGCAGCTAAGTGATCGGCAACGGTATTGATGGGCCGATCACTGGTCAGCCATCCGCAGACATAGCGCTTCCTATAACTTGCGTCGTCAATTGCATGACGTTCAGCGGATGCGAGCAGCGACATGTTCGCTGTGTCGCCAGGTGCCGCCAACTGTACGAGCGCGGGACACGCGTCTGGCGTATGGGCGAGGTCCGGCCGCATTACGGGCGTGATCGCCTGTGCGCCCAACGCTTGGGTCAACGATTGAATACTTAGAGGATCTGTTGGCGGACACGGCGACAGCGGGTCCAGCAAAAGGTAAAGATGGTCGTTGGATGCGCGTTCGTTACGGGCAAATTCCTGTACGGCGCTCCGCATCACCTGGCGCGCTCCATCGCTCTGCCGAAGTGAACGGCTGGCTCGGCCTTGGCCAGCTCCACTCCAAGCGGGATCGTCTCGGACAGGCATCCAGGCAGCGTGAATTTGACGAACTGAAAGGGCGCTTCGCCGAGGGCGCTAGCGGAGTGCAGATCGGTTTGAGTTGGCATGGCGAGCTTCCGGGTAGCGACGGACCGCACGGGTCGTCCTTGGTGCTAGATGGCACTACCGCTTTTAGAAGCTGCCAATACTGCGTGTAAATCAGAGGAGTCTTATTAATGAACCAAATTGACTGAGACACCACTGCTAAACACCATCCCGCGCCACCGGCGCAACATTGGGTGTGATGGCCGCTGTCACCGCAGCTTCCTTCACCCGGCCGATGAACTTCCATCTCAACATCACCGCCGCCGCAGCGATGATCGCTGCCAGCGCGGCGGACACGATCATTGCTGCTTTCGCGCCCTGCCACTCGATAACGAACGCATACGCAACCGGCGCCGCAGCCGTCAGCAAAAAACTGGGAATCAACAACGCGCCAACCAATGCGCCGTAGCTGCGGAAGTCAAAAAGCGCCAGCGGCAGCGTGCCGCGGGTGATGGTCATGAGGCCGTTGCACGCGCCGTAGAGCAGCGTGTAGGCGGCGGTGGCGTAGAGATTGCCGCCGGGGACGAGGGCGAGCAGGAAGCACAGCGGGAGGGCCAGGGCCACTGCCAGGTTGAGCGTCAGCGGATGAAGGCGGGCGCCGACGAGGACGTCGCCTAAACGAGCAGCGAATTGGCCGATGCCCCAGAGCGATGCGACGGTGACCGCGGCGGCGGTGGCCAGGCCCAGGCCGGTCAGCAGCGAGAAAAGGTGCGCGGCGTTGCCGGCTGCCAGGAAGTTGGTCAGCATCGCCATGACGGCGTAGAGGGTGCCGGCCAGGCGGCGTTCGGCGGCGGTGCGGGTGAGGCCGGTGGCGGCCCTGCCGGGGTCGGCGGTTGACGCGGTGTAGCGGCGGCGGGGCAGGGCCAGGTAGAGGGGGATGGTGGCGAGGGCGAGGGCGGCGTAGCACCAAGCGGCGCCGCGCCAGCCAAGCCATTCGGCCAGGAAGTGGCCGACGGGCCACATGACGGTGGATGCCAGTCCGCCGAAGAGGGTGATCTGGGACATGGGCTGGCGCGCGGCGGGGCCGGCGGCGCGGGCCAGCGCGGCAAAGGCGGCGTCGTAGAGGCACAGGCGCATGCCGACGCCGAGCGCGGCCCAGGCGGCGAAGTAGAGCGCGTGCGAGTGCGTGATGGCGAGCAGGGCGCAGCCGAGTGCGGATAGCGCGGCGCCTGCGGGCATGACGAGGTGGCCGCCCCAACGGTCTACCGCGGCGCCAGCGGCGGGGGAGACGAGGGCCATGACGACGATGGCAGCGGAGAAGCCGCCGTAGACGGTGGCGGTGCTCCAGCCGAGGTCGGCGGTCATGGTCGGGCCGAGCGCGCCGATGAGGTAGAAGGTGACGCCCCAGCCGATGAGCTGGGTCAGGCCCAGACAGATGACGGCGCGGGCACGGATCATGGGCGTTGCGGGGGCGTGGAGTCGCCGTCGCCGAGGCTGCGCTGCATGAGGACGGTGTCGCGCCATTCGCCGTGCTTGTGGCCCACGGACCGCAGGGTGCCGACGGGGTGAAAGCCCTGGCTGGCGTGCAGGGCAAGCGAAGCGGCGTTGCGGCTGTCTCCGACGACGGCAAGCATCTGCCGCCAGCCGGCGGCGGTGCAGCGCTCGACCAGGGCGGCGAGCAGCTTGCCGCCGATGCCGAGGCCGGCGCGGCCGGCCTTGACGTAGACAGAGTCTTCGACGGTGTGCCGGTAGGCGGGGCGCGGGCGGTAGGGGGTGACGTAGGCGTAGCCGACGACCTCGCCGTTGATCTCGGCCACGAGGTAAGGCATTTCCTTTTCGAGGACGCCGGCGCGGCGCTGGCGCATTTCGGCGATGGAGGGCGGCTCGAGTTCAAAGGACGCGGTGCCGTGCTGCACGTGATGCGCGTAAATGGTCTTGATGGCGGGCAGATCGGCTTCCGCGCTGTCGCGGATGAGGACGGTGGGCGAATGGGGCGACATGGAAATGGCCGGAGATTTAGTAGGCAATCGGGTGTGCAAGGCGCCGCACCAACGGACACATGAGTTGGGAGGTGTCCGAGGGTGGGAGTACGCAGGGCCGATCGAAAACGCCAGTGTGGGCCAAGCGAATGCATTAATAAAGCTTTGGTCTATTATGATTTTCATAAGCAAAACTTTGGTGAGATCATGCGCGGCTTGAATCTGGACCACCTGCGCACGTTTGCGCAGGTCATCGAACTGGGCAGTTTTTCCGCCGCCGCCGAACGTGGGGGTGTGACGCAGCCCGCCGTCAGTCTGCAGATCCGTCAACTGGAGCGGCGATTCGCGCTGAAGTTGGTGGAGCGCGTGGGACGCCGCGCGGGGCCGACGGCGGCGGGGCGGGAATTGCTGGCCCATATCCGCGTGATCGACGGCGCGATCGCGCAGGCCGAGCAGGCGATGGCGTCGCATGCGTCGCAGGTGTCGGGGCGGATCCGGCTTGGCACGGGCGCGACGGCGTGCACCTATCTGCTGCCGCCGGTGCTGGCGGATCTGCGTCAGCGGTTTCCGGCGCTGGACATCGTGGCCAGCACGGGCAATACGGCGGACATGCTGCGCGGGCTGGAGGCCAATACGTTGGATATCGTGCTGATCACGCTGCCGGCGCCGGGCCGCATGTTCCAGGCGACGCCGGTGATGGAGGACGAGTTCGTGGCGATCTTTCCTTCGCGCGATCCGGCCGCCATCCCGGAGGTCGTGACGCCGCAGTCGCTGGCGCGGCTGCCGCTGGTGCTGTTCGAGCCGGGCGCGCGCACGCGGCGGCTGGTGGATGACTGGTTCGAGGCGGCGGGCGTGGCGGCCAAGCCGATCATGGAGCTGGGCAGCACGGAGGCGATGAAGGAGATCGTGGGGGCGGGGCTGGGCTGCGCGGTGTTGCCCCGGCTGGCGGTATCGGGCGCCGGACGGCGTGACGCGCTTGAAGTGCGTTCGCTCACGCCAAGGCTGTCGCGCGATCTGGCGATCGTCCTGCGGCGCGACAAGCCGCTCAGCCGCGGGCTGCGGCATTTGCAGGACGCGCTGCTGGCGTTGGGGGGGCGGGCGTCATGACGGCTTCACGCAGGTCCGGCTCGACTCGTATGGCGCCTTCGATCGCTACGGCTTCTACCGTTTCTACGGCCCGAACGACGCGTACGACTCCTACGACCACTACGACTCCTTCGGTCGCTGCAGCCCCTACGCTGCATAAGACCCGGATGGCCCGTACGAGCCATCCGACCCGACCCATCGCCGAACCCGATCTCTATCCCTACGAATCCTCGCGCCGTCCGCTGGCGGGGCTGGCCATCGACTATCCCGACGGTCACCGGGTCAAGCGACACCGTCATCGGCGCGGCCAGCTCGTGTACGCGATGTCGGGCGTGATGGTGGTGGATACGGACGCGGGCATCTGGGTCGTGCCGCCGACGCGCGGCGTGTGGGTGCCGGCGTGGGTGTCGCACGGCATCCGCATGAGCGGCGAACCGCGCATGCGCACCGTTTTCGTCGAGCCGGGGGCGGCGGCACACCTGCCGGCGCAGTGCTGTGTGCTGTCCGTGTCGCCGCTGCTGCGCGAATTGATGGCGGCCGCCGCCGAGGTGCCGCTGGATTGGGAGCCGGACACGCGGGACGGGCGGCTGATGATGCTGCTGCTGGATGAGTTGCGCCAGGAACCCGTGCTGCCGCTGCATCTGCCGCAGCCGTCGGAACCCCGGCTGGCGCGCATCTGCCGCGCCATCGTGCGCCATCCGGAACGGCAGGACGGGGCAGCGGACTGGGCGCGGGAATTGGGCGTGGATCCCAAGACGGTGCACCGGCTCTTCGTGCGTCATACCGGCATGACATTCGGCCGCTGGCGCCAGCAGGCAAGGCTTTTGGCGGCGATGGAGCGGTTGGCGCGGGGTGATCGGGTGCTGGATGTGGCGCTGGACCTGGGGTACGAAAGCCCCAGCGCATTCGCAGCGATGTTCCGCAAGGCGCTGGGGGAGTCGCCCAGCGCTTTCGCGGCGCGCGGCGTGGCGTCCGCCTGATGGCCGCCGGCGGGCCGGCTGGTGGCCGGCCGACCGCCGCGCGTCCGTTTCCAGGGCGCGCACGGGCGGCCGGGCGCGGAAGCAGCGTATTATTTAGCGTTTTGCCGCCCACGCTAACAGCTACAGCCTGAGACAGATCATGCCGCACTACCGCTCCCGCACTTCGACCCACGGCCGCAACATGGCCGGCGCCCGCGCCTTGTGGCGCGCAACCGGCATGAAGGATGGCGACTTCGGCAAGCCGATCATCGCCGTGGTGAACTCGTTCACGCAGTTCGTTCCGGGCCACGTGCATCTGCGCGACCTGGGCGCGCTGGTGGCCAAGGAAATCGAAGCCGCCGGCGGCGTCGCCAAGGAATTCAACACCATCGCCGTGGACGACGGCATCGCCATGGGTCACGGCGGCATGCTGTATTCGCTGCCGTCGCGCGAACTGATCGCGGACTCGGTGGAATACATGGTCAACGCGCACTGCGCCGACGCCATGGTCTGCATCTCGAACTGCGACAAGATCACCCCGGGGATGCTGATGGCCGCCATGCGCCTGAACATCCCGGTCGTGTTCGTGTCGGGCGGTCCGATGGAAGCGGGTAAGGTCAAGTCGCCGACCGACGGCAAGGTCATCGCCAAGATCGACCTCGTCGACGCCATGATCAAGGCCGCCGACCCCAACGTGTCGGACGCTGAAGTGGCCGAAGTCGAACGCAGCGCCTGCCCCACGTGCGGCTCCTGTTCCGGCATGTTCACGGCCAATTCGATGAACTGCCTGACCGAAGCCATCGGTCTGGCGTTGCCCGGCAACGGCACCATCGTCGCCACGCACGCCTGGCGCAAGGGCCTGTTTGAACAGGCTGGCCGCCTGGTCGTGGACCTGTGCCGCCGCTACTACGTCGAAGAAGACGAATCGGTCCTGCCGCGCAGCATCGCCACCAAGAGCGCGTTCCAGAACGCGATGGCGCTGGATGTGGCGATGGGCGGGTCGACCAACACCGTGCTGCACTTGCTGGCCGCGGCACAGGAAGCCGGCGTGGACTTCACCATGGCCGACATCGACCGCATCTCGCGCAAGGTGCCGTGCCTGTGCAAGGCAGCGCCCGCCACCGACAAGTACCACATCGAAGACGTGCACCGCGCTGGCGGCATCCTGGGCATCCTGGGTGAACTGGCGCGCGCCGACCTGCTGGATCTGTCCTGCGGCAACGTGCACAGCGGCACGCTGAGCAACGCCATCCAGAA
>Ga0209050_1003657_pt1 | contig 11111 bp, 11 predicted proteins | sample Araplavi_mTSA_r2_FD_184276 | JGI IMG/M metagenome (GOLD analysis project Ga0209050, IMG submission 184276) | Arabidopsis root microbial communities from North Carolina, USA - plate scrape MF_Cvi_mTSA_r2 (SPAdes) (version 2) | ecosystem: Host-associated > Plants > Roots > Endosphere | place: USA...
CCAAGAGCTTCATCCTCGAGAACAAGGCCGGCGCACCGACCCTGATCTCCCGCCGCCGCCTGACTTCCGAGCACCAGATCGAAGAAGTCGGCGCCAAGCTGCGCGCGATGATGCCTTGGATCGCCAAAAACAAACTGGTCGATCAGTCCAAGAACTGATTGTCCCTAGAAGCAAACTTCAACGGCCCCTCGGGGCCGTTTTTTTATCTGCGACGCTAGAACCGGTAAACCAGTGTCAGACCCGCAGGGTCTGACACTGTCTGCGGCGCGTGCATCTCAGTGTCAGACCCTGCGGGTCTGACACTGGTTTGCCGGTTTACTTCAGCGCTTCGGTAAGGACGCGGCCTTCGGCGCCGGCTGGTGGGCGCACGTTCAGGAGGTAGGCGAGGGTGGGGGCGATGTCGATTACTTCGGCGTACTGGCCGTAGTGGCCGGCTTTTACCCATGGTTTGCCCATTACGATCAGCGGCACGTTGGTGTCGTATGCATACGGCGCGCCGTGGGTGGTGCCTTTGCCGGTCGGGAAGCCAAAGATCCAGTGCGGCTTGGCGACCATCATCAGGTCGCCGGAGATCTGGCGGTTCCATGCGCGGCGCATCAGTGTGGCGATGCGGGTGCCGCCTACGGCTCCGCTTTCCATCTGGGTGCGCGTGAATACATCGGCCATGCCGGGCTGCGACAACAGGAAGCGTGCCGCGGCATTCTCAACATCTTCGCGCTTCAGGCCTTTGCTTTCGATCTGGGCGTAATCCAGGTGGAGGTTCGGGATCGAGTATGCCGACACGCCCTTGTTCAAGCCGAACTTGGCCGACAGGTGGGCGTTCAGGTCTTCTACCAGCTTCTTGCCGTCGATGCGGCCGACGCTTGCCTTCTGCACCTCGTTGGCAAATTCCGGCGTGTTGGGGAAGCCGTGGTCGGCGGTCAGCACCACCAGCACATTGTCCAGGCCGATGCGTTTGTCGATGTAGGAGAAGAAGTTGGACAGCATGCGGTCCAGGCGCAACAGGTGGTCGTGGGACATCTTGCTCTCCGGCCCGTACTCATGGTTCGCCAGGTCGTGCGCCGAGAAGCTGACGCCCAGCAGGTCCGGCACGCCGGCCGGATTCTTGCCCAGGTTTTCGCCTTCGATCGCAGCCTGCGCGAATTCCACGGTCAGCTCGTCCAGGAACGGCGATGCCTTCAGGCGCTTGTAGTAAGCGGCATCGGTCAAGCCCGATTCGCTGGAAAGCTGCAGGTTTGGCGCGTCGCCGTAATCGCCTGCGTAAGCCGAATCGGCCAGCAGCGGTTTCCATTTCATGCCGTAGTAGCGCTCCTGCGGCTTGCCCGCCTGGTATTTCTGTACCCACTGCGGGTGCTCTTTCATGTAGAAAGTGGAGGAGGCAAAGTTGCCGCTTTCTTCCATGTACATATAGGCCGTGCCGGTCTTGCCGCCCAGCAGAATCGCTCCGCGGTCTTTGCCGGACACTGTGATGACTTTTGACTGCTGGCCGGTCGCGTAGCGCAGCTGGTCGCCCAGCGTGTCGACACGCAGGTTGGTCGGGGCGGTGCCGTCATGCGGATCGGTTTTCTCGTTGCCGACGTATTTGTAGTTGGTATCTTCGGTGCAGTACATGCTGCCGCCGTTGGCCGGGTTCACCCAGTTATTGCCGATGATGCCGTGCTGGTAAGGATAGGCGCCGCTCAGGATAGCTGCATGGCCTACGGCGGTCACGGTAATGCCGTGCGCCTGGTGCGCATTGCTGAACCAAGCGCCCTGTTCCAGCAGGCGGCGGAAGCCGCCCTGGCCAAACTGCTGCGCGTAGCGGGTGACTTGCTCCTGCGGCAAGCCGTCGACGGCCATGACGAGGACGAGTTTTGGTTGTGCAGGCTGTTTGGCCGGCGCCGCATATGCGCCGAACGAGGCCGCCAGGGCCAGTGCGGGAATCAGGTACTTTGCCATTTTCCTTGTTCATGAATGGAGTGGACGACACGTGATGATGCCACAGCCGGATGTCAGGTAGATGACACTTTTGTATCAGTTTCAGTTACATTCGAGCTTCGATGACAACCCCGAAAGGAATTTGCATGTTCAAGCAGTTGGTCCTGTTTGCGCTGATTGGCTCTACCCAGGCGGCGATGGCTGAGGCGCTTCCCATCGAAAACTCACTCGTCACAGTGACTGCGGTTGGCACGGTGACCGCGCCCAACGACGAAGCGCAGCTCGTGTTTGGCTATGAGGAGCAGGGCAAGGACAGGGCGGCGTTGGCATCGAGCGTCAACCAGCGTGTGAAGCAAGGTATCGCCATGTTGAAAAAGTCCAGCCCGGATGCGCGCCTTTCCCTCGACAGCTACCGCACCTTTGCGGTCTACGAAGAACCTGTCGTGGCCAAAGCCAACAAGCGTGAACCACAACAGCTTGGGTGGCGCGTCATCCAGAATGTTCGCCTGGTGACGGGCGATCTGGCAGGTTTGCCGGCCGCCATCGCCTCGGTGCAAAAGGTGCTAGTGCTGAGAAGCGTGAACTTTGGTTTGCGTGAGGAGACAAGCAAAAAACTTGAGCAGCGGCGCGTGGAAGCGGCCTACCAGAGCATCGAGCAGCAGGTTGCGTACATTGCAGGCGCGATGAGGCGCCCGGTAAGCGATGCAAAGCTCGAGTCGCTTGACTTCGGTGCCTCGCCAGTGGACAGGGTATATGTCACCGGCAGCAAAATAAGCCGGGAAGACATGGCGGAAGTGGAGGAGCCAAGCCTGGAGCCGGGCGAGACTAAATTGCACTTGCAGGCGACGGCCAAAGTGCGCTTCAAGTAATCGGCGTGTTACAAACGCTCACGAACTGTGACAGACCTGCAGTGCGTTCTCAGTTAAAGTGCGTCCCATCGTAACCAAGTAAGGAGAAAAACAATGACCGTCCTGAAAGCTGTAGCCGCTGCCGCGCTGGTGCTGGGCACCCAGGCTGCCACCGCACAATCCGTCCCGACCGCGGGCGCCACCGTCATCGTGCCTGCTTATGGTGAAGTCACCGCACCGAACGACCAGGCTGTGGCCACGCTGGCGATCGAAGAGCAGGACAAGGACAAGGCGGCTGCCGCCTCGCGCGTCAACCAGAAGATCAAGCAGGGCCTGGAAATCCTGAAGAAGGAAGACCCGCAAGCCAAGCTGAAAACCCAGGGCTACTACACCTATCCGGTCTATCCGGAAGACCGTCCGCTGCCGCCGGGCACCGCTGCGAAGCCGCGCCAGCCGACAGCTTGGCGCGTGGGCCAGTACGTGCAGATGACCACCACCAATATCGGCGCGCTGCCGAAAACCGTGGCCGCTGCACAGAAGGTGCTGACCTTGAACGGGCTGTCCTTCGGCCTGAGCCCAGCTGCCACCCGCAAGCTGGATGACGCCCGCATTGCCGCCACCTACAAGAACCTCAACGAGCGCATCGCCTCCATCGCCGCAGCCATGGGCCGTCCGGTGACCGATGCGGTGCTGGATACCATCGATTACGAAGGTTCCGGCAACTACGGCGGCGGTCCTGCCGGCGCCCCGGCGCCAATGATGGCCCGCATGGCTGCCAAGGCTGAGATGGACACCTCCGTGGCCGAGCCAAGCTTCGAGCCTGGCGAAACCACGCTGGAAATGCGCGTGGTCGGCAAGGTCAAGTTCAAGTAAGCCAAAGTTGCCACTTCCATACTGGGTGTCCTCTATAATAGGGGCCACCCTAGTATAAAAAATGGAAGAGTATGGCCAAATTCCCCCGTCGCCGGCCTAAGAACGCCGCCGGCAAACAATCGCTGTTCAGCCGTTTCGCCCGCCGCAAAGGCGCCGATGGCGTGGACCGGCCGCGTTCGCGCGGCATCTACCTGCTGCCGAACGCCTTTACCACCGGTGCGCTGTTCTGCGGCTTCTTCGCCATCGTCATGGCCATGAACCAGCGCTTCGAGCACGCCGCCTGGGCGATTTTCGTCGCTATGCTACTGGACGGCCTGGATGGCCGCGTGGCACGCCTGACCAATACCCAGAGCGAATTCGGCGCCCAATACGACTCCCTGTCGGACATGGTGTCCTTCGGCGCCGCCCCGGCCCTGGTGATCTATGAATTCGCACTGCGCGGCCTCGGTAAGCTGGGCTGGATCGCAGCCTTCGTCTACTGCGCCGGCGCCGCACTGCGCCTGGCCCGTTTCAACACCAATATCGAAGTAGTCGACAAGCGCTACTTCCAGGGCCTGCCTTCGCCGGCTGCCGCTTCCCTGATCGCCGGCTTCGTGATGCTGCTGACCGACCTGGAAGTCGACGGTGTGTTTTATCCATGGCAGGGCTGGGTGCTGGCGGTGTTCGCGGGTCTGAGCATGGTGTCGAACGTGCCGTTCTACAGCTTCAAGGACATCAACTTCCGCAAGTCGGTGCCATTCCTGGCCGTCTTCCTGATCGCGATGTTCTTCGCCCTGATCTCGATCGACCCGCCGAAAGTGCTGTTCGTCCTGTTCGTGGCGTACGGACTGTCCGGCTACGTGATCTACCTGACCCGCCTGGTCAAAGGCAACCCGGTTAAACTGATCGAGAAAACCTCGCCAGAAGATAAAGCGTAACGCCGCTGGGGCGGCAATTCACAAGGAGCGATTCCATGAATAACCGCCTCATCATCTTCGACACCACACTGCGCGACGGTGAGCAATCGCCGGGCGCTTCCATGACCCGCGAAGAAAAGGTGCGCATCGCCCGCCAGCTCGAGAAATTGCGGGTTGACGTGATCGAAGCGGGTTTCGCCGCTGCCTCGCAGGGCGATTTCGAATCCATCCGTGCCATTGCCACCGCCGTGCGCGAGCCGATCGTATGCTCGCTGGCGCGCGCCAATGACCGTGACCTGGCCCGCGCTGCTGAAGCGCTGGAGCCGGCAGCACGCAAGCGCATCCACACCTTCATCGCCACCTCGCCATTGCACATGCAGATGAAGCTGCGCATGTCGCCCGAGCAGGTGCTGGAGCAGGCCAGGTTGGCGATACGCTTCGCCCGCCAGTTCACAGACGACATAGAATTCAGCCCCGAAGACGGCAGCCGTTCGGAGGAAGACTTCCTGTGCCGCGTGCTGGAAAACGTCATTGCGGAGGGCGCCACCACCATCAATTTCCCGGACACCGTGGGCTATGCCGTGCCCGAGCTGTATGGCGAAACCATCCGCCGCCTGCGCGAGCGCATTCCGAATTCCGATAAAGCTGTGTGGTCGGTGCATTGCCATAACGACCTTGGGCTGGCCGTCGCGAATTCGCTGGCTGGCGTGATGGTCGGAGGCGCACGGCAAGTGGAATGCACCATCAATGGGCTGGGCGAACGGGCCGGCAACACGGCGCTGGAAGAGGTGGTGATGGCGCTGCGGACGCGTGCAGGCTACTTCAACCTTGAATGCGGAATCGATACGACACAGATCGTGCCGGCATCCAAAATGGTGTCGCAGATCACCGGCTTCGCCGTGCAGCCGAACAAGGCGGTGGTCGGCGCCAACGCCTTCGCCCACGCCTCCGGCATCCATCAGGACGGGATCCTCAAGGCACGCGAAACCTACGAAATCATGCGTGCCGAGGACGTGGGCTGGACGGCCAACAAGATTGTGCTGGGCAAGCTTTCCGGTCGCAATGCATTCAAGCAGCGCTTGCAGGAATTGGGCATTGAGCTCGATTCAGAGGCCGAAGTGAACGCCGCCTTCTCCCGCTTCAAGGAACTGGCCGACCGCAAGGCCGAAATCTTCGACGAAGACATCATGGCCCTCGTGAGCGATGAGGAGGCGGCGGCCGGAGGAGAACATTACCGCCTGGTTTCGCTGGCGCAGCGTTCCGAAACCGGCGAGCTGCCGTTTGCCACTGTCGTATTCTCAATCGGCGGCGTGGAGCACAGCGCGGTCGCCACCGGCGACGGCCCGGTGGACGCCATGGTCAACGCCATCGAAAGCAAGGCGCAAAGCGGCGCGGAGCTGGTCCTGTTTGCCATCAGCGGCATCAGCCCCGGCACGCAATCGCAAGGGGAGGTGACGATGCGCCTGTCCCATTCCGGCCGCATCGTTAACGGTGTCGGCGCCGACCCCGACATTGTCGTCGCCTCGGCCAAGGCCTACCTGGCCGGCCTGAATAAACTCCATTCCAAGATCGAACGCCTGAACCCCCAAGCCATTTGACTAGCCATGAGCTTCCTTTCCCGCCTGTTCCAGAAGACTCCCGCCGACAAGGCTGCAGCGGCTTTGCCTTCAATCGCAACACTCTGGCGGGAATTCGAGGACTGGCTGGCCGTGCATTGGCCAGAAGGCCTGGCAGACCTGAATCCCGGTGCGACGGATGAACAATTGCGCGCGCTTGAAGCTGCGCTGGGCGTCAGGTTGCCGGCTGATTTCGTCGAATGCCTGAAGATCCACAACGGCCAAAAGGGGATGGCAGGCGGCCTGTTCGACAATTCGGAATTCCTGTCCACCGAAGCGATTGCTGACCAATGGAATGTCTGGCGCGGCCTGCTCGACTCCGGCGATTTCAAAGGGATCACGTCGGAGCCATCGCAGGGCGTGCGCGACGACTGGTGGAACCGTCATTGGATTCCCTTCACGCATAACGGCGGAGGCGACCACTATTGCCTTGACCTGCAGCCCGCACCAGGTGGCTCGCACGGGCAAGTCATCACCATGTGGCACGACATGGGGGAGCGGCGCATCGTGGCGGCCAGTTTCCATGCCTGGCTGGCAGACTACCTGGCAAATGTCCGCGCCGGAAAAATCGAATACTCGGAAGATTTCGGCGGGCTTGTAAATAACGAATACATCGATCCCTGATTCGAAAATGGACAAATTTGAATTTCGCCGCGACCGCTATGAGTCGTTTCGCCAGTATGCGAATCCTCTGCTGAATCTGAGCGTAGTGGCACGGCTGCCGGAGTTTCGCCACTATTGCAAGGAGCGGCAACTGCCGCCGTTCCACTTCCTCCTGTACTGCCTGTACATGAGCGTGAAGGATGTCGATAACTTCCTCTACCGCGAGTTCGAAGGGGAGGTGATCAAGATCGATGACTTCTACGGCGGCTATACGGTCCTTAACCTGGATAACAACCTCAATTACGCCAGGTTCGACATGTCGAATGACCGTGCAGAATTCATTTCCCGCAGCCTGGCAGCAGGCGTAGTGGCGCGCGCCACACGCGAATTCATCAACACCGGCCGCGACCTGACACCGCGCGAGCAAAAGAACAATGTCTACACCACCTGCATGCCTTGGCTCGATATGCGGGCGATCGAGCACCCGATTTACGAGTATAAGACTGCCGACATTCCTCTAATTGCGTGGGGGCGCTACAGCGAACTGGATGGCGATACGATGACGGTGCCATTCTGCGTCCAGGCGCATCACGGTTTCGTCGATGGCTACCATGTGCACCTTTTGTTACAGCGCCTTGGCGAGCGTATCGCGCTCGAAACTACCTTGTGACTGCGCCGCGCGCCGCTTATCCTTGAAAAAGGTCCAGGCCTCCTCCGCGATTTCGATATCGGCGCTTTGCCTGCCCGGGAAGCGGCTGAACAGTCCCGGGTAGCGTTTCTTGCGGCTCGGCTCCGCGTGACCGCCGCCCAGTAGCTTCAGCAGGACAACCTGCAGCCCGCCGTGCTGTCCGCTCCAGATATGGCGGATGGCGCTGGCTGCGGGTTGTTCAACAACCGGTTCGCCCACCAGGCCGGCCAGCTTGCGCCAGACGGCTACGGTGGCTTCAATACCCAGCGCAGGCGCCGCGAACCATAAGGTCACGAACGATTTGCCGCCGGAATAGGGAATGAACGGATCTTTTTCGCCAGCGACGATCAGGGCGGAGAGGGGAGTCGTCGGCATGGCGTACGTGGCCCGCAGCGGCATCGCCGCCAGCACTGTTGCGAATGCGGCCAGCCTTGGCGCCAGTTCGGCAGCAACCCGGTAGGCCATCATGCCGCCCTTGGAAACGCCGATCACATAGACTCTCTCCGGATCAACATCGTCTTCGGCAACAGTGCGGTCGATTACCGCGCCGATAAACGCAACGTCGTCGCACTTTGGATTGCTCGCCACATCGGCATAGCCATCGTTCCATGCCCGTTGCCCGGGCCGTTTGATGCCGTCGGGCGCTACGACGACGACTTGCTCGCGCTCGGCGATTTCCAGCCAGACCGACAGGGGCGAAAAAGGGAAGGCCAGCCCCAGGACCTGCTCTGCAGAAGCGCCGCTGCCATGCAGGATAACGACCAGCGGGCGCTTCATCCCAGTGGGCCGGCTTGGGATGGCTTTCAGGTAATGGCGCGGTCCGTCGGGCCGCATCATGTCAATCCTTGTTACCGGAGCACTTGGCCCATCGTTCAGGTTTTGCCCGATGAAGAAAGAGCGCAAAGTGTCGCGGAAACCCATGGCTTATTTGACGCGCTGCTTTTCGAGCTTGCGCGCCAGGGTGCGGCGGTGCATGCCAAGCCGGCGTGCGGCTTCCGAGATATTGAAGTCGGTCTCGGCCAGCACTTTGTGGATATGCTCCCACTCGAGCGTCTTGACCGAGGTGGAGCGGTTGCTCAGCTCAACGTCGGCCACGCCGGCCACGTGCAGGAAGGCGGCTTCGATGTCGTCGGTGTTGGAGGGCTTGGCCAGATACTGGCAGGCGCCCAGCTTGATCGCTTCGACGGCGGTATTGATGCTGGCGAAGCCGGTCAGCACCACGATCAGCATGTCCGGCGAATGCGCGTTCAGCGCCTGCACGCAGGTCAGGCCGGAGGTGTTGCCTTCGAGCTTGAGGTCGACTACGGCGTGGGTTGGCGTATGCTCTTTCAGTACGGCGTTGACTTCCTCCAGGTTCGCGGCGCGCAGTACGGTATAGCCGCGCCGTTCAAACGAACGGGCGAGAGTGCGCGCGAAGGCAGGGTCGTCTTCGACAATCAGGAGCAAGCGTTCAGTGCTCATTCGATGGCTCCCATTCAAGGGCGATGGCTGGCAACGGCAAGCGCAGTTCGACCACTGCGCCTTTTTCAAGGTTGCGCGCTTCTACCGTACCGCCAAGGGTGCGGGCGACGTTCACCACCAGGAACAGCCCGAGGCCGCTGCCCGGCCGCCCTTTGCTTGATTGGTAAGGCTTGCCGAATTGCGCCAGCATGGCGGGGGCGAAGCCCGGCCCGCGGTCGCTCACGGCCAGTTTCAGTACTTCGCCTTCGATCGAAGCCTCGAGCCGGACCCACAGCGGGGAAGCTTCCAGTGCGTTGTCGAGCAGGTTGAAAATCGTCTGCTTCAGGGTCGATTCGAAGACGACCGGGATATCGCTTGGCAGCTGGTCGTCATACTCGAATGCCAGCACCGGGCGGTTGCGGCGCCATTCGTCCAGCAACTCGCCGAGGAAGGCGCGCAAGGTGGTTTTGGCGGACGATTCGCCGCGCAGCTCACCGGCCGACAACAGGATGCCGGTGACGATGGATTTGCAGCGCTGGAGCTGGGTTTGCATTTCGTGGATTTCTTCTTTCAGCGCCTCATTATTGGCAAATTCGGGCATGCGCAGCCAGTCGCCCAGCAGCACCGACATGGTGGCCATTGGCGTGCCCAGTTCGTGGGCGGCGCCCGATGCCAATAAGCCCATGCGCACAATATGGTCTTCTTCCGCAGCGCGCTGGCGCAGGTCGGCCAGCCTCGCATCGCGCTCCCGCAGGTTGCCGGTAATGCGCTTGATCAGGATGACCAGCAGGCCGGCATTCAGCAGGAAGCAGATAATCATGCCCACCACATACAGGTGGGCAAATGCGCTTTCATCTTCCAGCAGCAGGGGCAGGGGCTTGGAGAACAGGGCCAGGCCGCCAAGGCTGGCGCTGGTGATGCCGACGATGGTCCAGGCGGCCCAGGCGTCGAGCAGCACAGCCGACAGGATCACCTGCAGCAGGTAGAGGAAGGCAAAGGGATTGGTCGTGCCGCCGCTGAAATGCAGTTGCGCCGTCAGGCTGGCCACGTCGACCAGCAGCGCCAGGAGCATTTCGTTGTTGGTGACGATCGGGTTCTCGTGCCAGCGCAGATGGCTGCCGATATTGAAGGCGATCAGGCAGGCCAGCACGGTCAGCATCTGTGGCATGGGCAGCTTGAGGCCAAGGCCAAGGGAAACGCCGGCGATGGTCGTGATCTGGCCCAGTACCGCAATCCAGCGCAGCCGGATCAGGTACAGCATGTTTTTGTGGCCGGTAGTGTCGCCGACGCCCGCCGCGAGGGACAAGGACATCATTCCGTCGGGTTCCGCCGTGTTTTCCGAGTGATTTGCCATGTTCGCCCGATGATCATCAACGCAAGAGCATACCAAGTCAATGCGTATACCAGGTGATTATCACGGAAAGCGATCACGGTGAGGCCGCCGATGGGCTGCCCGGCCTGCGGCGCGGGGCTGGCATCGGCATCAATGAAGTAGGGGGCAACCTTGGGCAGGCCGCTCGCGGCAGCAATGGCTTGCACGTCGCGCGAGTACCAGCGCTGGCCGGCCGGGTCGTTCTTGCGCAGCAGGTCGCCGTCCGCCTGGCTCATGCGCAGCAGGCCGGTGACCTCGGCCAGCGCCGTGCCGGAGCCGGTTCCCGCCTTGCGGTCGGCAACAAAGCCGCGATTGACCAGGATGATGTCGCCGGCGGCAGTCTGCAGCGGCGTCATGACCCAGAAACCGGGGCCGAGCTGGGTAGAGGCTTGCACCAGGGTGCTGCGGTCGAGCAGCAGGGTGCCGGAAACTTGCACATGCCGGTATTCGGCATTGTCGGCCGTGATGGACGGCCATTCAGCAGGGGAAGGGGCGGCCACAGGAGCTGCATGCGCGCGCTGGTTGACGCGCGCGATCAGCTCATGTTTCCACTGCATGCGAAAGAGCTGCCAGGTGCCGAGCGCCAGGAATACTGCGCAGGCGAGCGAAATCCCGGCGGCCCAGAAAAGGCGCGCCCGCGGGGAGGCGGTGCGCGCTTTGCTCAAGGCATGTCGTGCATTTGCTGCACGGAGGAGCTGCCGGCCGGACCCATGGACGGCATCATGTTGTGGTTCAGGTGGTACATGACCCAGATCGAGCCGGTCAGCACGATGACGACCAGGACGATGGTGAAGATCAGTGCCAGCAAGCTCCAGCCGCCTTCCGAACGGGAATTCATGTGCAGGAAGTAGATCATGT
>Ga0209050_1003658_pt1 | contig 11108 bp, 11 predicted proteins | sample Araplavi_mTSA_r2_FD_184276 | JGI IMG/M metagenome (GOLD analysis project Ga0209050, IMG submission 184276) | Arabidopsis root microbial communities from North Carolina, USA - plate scrape MF_Cvi_mTSA_r2 (SPAdes) (version 2) | ecosystem: Host-associated > Plants > Roots > Endosphere | place: USA...
TCATGGAACTCCTCTCTTGCGTGGTGGGAAAACCATTGCGTCCTCAGGCGCGCGCGGGCGCCACGGCGGCGCCCTCGATGCCATGGCGCACCAGTGCCTGCGCCACGAAGCCCGAGGCCTTCATCTCCTCGATGTAGCCGCTCAGCCAGGCCTGCGCGGCGGTGCGGCCCTTCGGCACCCCCATGGCCTGCTCGATGACCATGAAGCGGCCGGGCAGCATGCGCACGCCGCCGACGCGGCGGGCATCGGCCTCGAGCTGTTGCCGCACGCCGGCCGCGACGTCGAGGTTCTGCGCCAGGAACATGTCGGTCACCGCAGGCGACGTGGGCGCGCGCACCAGCGTGGCCGCCTTGATCTCGCGTGTGAGGAACAGGTCGTAGGCGCTGCCGCGGCCCACCACCACGCGCGTGCCCGCGCGGTCCACGTCCTCGTTGCGCCGCAGCGCCGAGGCCTCGCGCACCAGGTACGCGCCCTCGATGATCACGTAGGGTGCGGTGTAGTCCATGTCGGCCGCGCGCACCGGATCGATGGCGACGAAGGCCAGGTCGACCTGGCGTGCCTTCACGGCCTCCACGACCGTGCCGGCGGAATTGAATGGCACCAGCTCGAGCGGTACGCCGAGCCTGCGCGCGGCCTCGCGTACCAGATCCACCGACACGCCGCGCAGTTCTCCCGACGCGCTGCGCGACGCGAGTATCGGATTGCCGAGGTTGATGGCCGCGCGCAGCTTGCCGGTCGACGCGAGTTCGCCGATGGCGGCCTTCGGGTCGGCGCGTGCACTTCGGCCGGAAGCGGCGCAGCCTCCGAGCGCGAGGGCGCCCGCGGCGCAGAAAGTCCGGCGCGTCAGCCTGTCGTGCATGGTGTGCTCCTTTGCATGTTCCGTATCGGCTGCCGGGGTGGTCCGGGCGGATCTCATGGCCGTGCAAGCCCTGTCAGCGCACGAACATCGGCGGCCTTGCCGAGGTCCCAGCAGGCCTCGAGCAGCGCGTCGGTCTTCGACATGCCCAGGATGCCGTCGGACAGGCCGTGGAACTTGCGCTCCAGGTCGGTGTCGCTCATGGGCCGCTGCAGCGAGCCGATCGCATGTTCGACGAACACATGCTCGCGCCGTCCGTCGGCGAGCACCGCGATCACGTCGGCACTGGCCTCGTCGATGCGGTCGTCCACGGTGGCCACCACCTTGCGGCGCAGCGCGACGACGTCGGGGCGGTTCACGATCGCGTCATCGAACTCCTCTTCCGCGGCACGGCCGAACAGCAGGCCTGCGGCGCAGCCGTGGTACACGCTGAACTTGGCGCTCAGGCCGTCGGCCGGCTCCTTCTTGCCGGTGAGCTCGAGCACCAGCGAATGCACCTTGAGCTCGATGCGCTCGACCTGATCGGCATGCACGCCGCGCTCGCGCAGCTGCACGCAGGCATCGATGCTCGGATGGATCACGATGCCGCAGGCGAAGGGCTTGTAGCTGTTGAACGAGATCTCGAAGCGTTCGCCGAGCTGGTCGGTCACCTCGTTCCATGCGTGTTTCGTCGACACCACCTGCGCCCAGCCGCGCGGCGCCTCGATGGCCTTCGGGCTTGCGGTGAAGCCATGCTTCGCCATCAGCGCAGCCATCAGCCCGGCGCGCGCGGCGCCGCCAGGATGGAAAGGCTTGGTCATGGTGCCGAACTGCTCGCGCAGGCCGACCGGTTGCGACGCCGCGATGCCCAGCGCCATCGCGGTGCGATCGGTGTCCAGGCCGAGCAGGCGCGCGCAGCCCGCCGCGGCGCCGAACATGCCGGTGGTGCCGGTGATGTGCCAGCCCCGGTCGTAGTGCTCGGGGTACACGGTGTTGCCGAGCCGGCATGCGACGTCGATGCCCAGCACCAGCGCATCGAGCAGCGCCCGCCCGCTGGCGCCGGTGTGCTCGGCCAGCGCGAGGATCGCGGAGGCCACCGGCCCGGCCGGATGGATGATGGTCTTGAGATGCGTGTCGTCGAAGTCGAAAGTGTGCGAGCTGATGCCGTTGAGCATCGCGGCGCTGGCGATGTCGACCTTCTCCGCGCGGCCGAGGATGGTGGCCTGCGGCGCCGGCTGCAGCACCTGCACCGCGGCCAGCGCTGCCTCCACCGCCTCGTGCCGCGCCGCGCCCACCGCGCAGCCCAGCCAGTTCAGCAGGGTGCGGTGCGCCTCGTGGTCGACTTCGTCGCTCCATCCGCGCGAGGCGTGGCCGGCGACGTGGTCGGCCAGGATGCGGGTGACGGGAGGGGCGTTGTGGTCTGCGGGGACCTGGGTGTTGCGTGCCATGAAGAAGATGCTCTGGATTGAGAAGGAAGGAAGAAAGCGAGAGAGGATTTATGGAGAGAGGAAAGGCTCAGGCGTCCAGCTGGATCTTTCGCTCGCGAGCCAGCTTGGTCCAGCGCTCGATGTCCGCGCGCACGTATGCGCCGAACTCCGCCGCGCTCATCGGCATCGGCTCGACGGCCTCGATGGCGAGCTTCTCGCTGAGGTCGGGTGCCTTGAGCACGGTGTTGAGCGTCTCGTTGAGCTGCCGCACCACGTCGGCGGGCATGCCGGCCGGCCCGACCACGCCGTACCACTGCACCGCGTCGAAGCCGCGCAGGCCGAGTTCCTCGAGCGTGGGCGTGTCCTTGAGCTGCGGATGGCGCGCCTTGCCGGTGACGGCGAGCGGCCGCGCGCGGCCCGACTTGATGTGCGGCACCGCCGCGGCCAGGCCGGGAAACATGGCCTGCGTCTGCCCGCCCATGAGGTCGTTGAATGCCGGCGCCACGCCGCGGTACGGCACGTGCGTCATCTGCACGTCCTCGACCTGCTTGAACAGCTCCATCGTCAGGTGCGTGAGCGAGCCGGGTCCGGCCGAGCCGTAGCTCACCTTGCCGGGGTTGGCACGCAGGTAGGCGAGGAACTCCTTGAAGTCGCGGGCGGGCACGTCGGCGTTGATCACGAGCACGTTGGGCGTGGCGCCGATCATGCCGATCGGCGTGAAGTCCTTGACCGCGTCGTAGGGCAGCTTGCGCGTGGCGGGGCTGGTGCCGTGCGTGGCGACGTAGCCCTGCATGAGCGTGTAGCCGTCGGCCGGCGCGCGCGAGGTGCTCTGCGCGGCGATCACCCCGCCACCGCCGCCCTGGTTGTCGACCACGATCGTCTGGTTGAGCAGCCGCCCCCATCGCTCGGTGACGGTGCGGCCCACCATGTCGCTGCCGCCGCCGGCGGCCACCGGCACGATGTAGCGGATCGGCTTGCTGGGAAAGGGCTGTGCGCCGGCCAGCCGGTGGACCCCGATCAGGGCGGCGGGAAGCGCGAGCGCGAAGGTGCGGCGTTGCATGGACTGTCTCCTTGTTGGCTTTTCGTCTCGAGGCTCTGCAAACGGTCGTAGGCGCCGCTCACGTGGCGCGCCATGAGGTCTTCGCACCGCGCGATGTCGCCCTTGCGCAGCGCGCGGGAGATCCGCTCGTGCTCGGCGATCGATGCGCGCATGCCCGTGTCCTGCGACAGGTTCTTCAGGCGCGAGAGGTGGAGCTTCTGCACCACGCTGCGGTAGGTGTTCGCCATCGCGCGGTTGCCGGCGGCCTGCACGATGGCCCAGTGGAAGCGCAGGTTCTCGCGGTAGTAGAGCTGCACGTCGTGCGCGGCGAACGCGGCCTTCATCTGCGCGATGGACTCATCGAGCAGGTCCGCCAGCGCGGTGCGCTGCGCGTCCGGCAGCCGCGCCGCACGTCGGCCGGCGAAGCCGTCGAGCATGCCGCGCATCTCGTAGAGCTCGAGGATCTCGCGCGCGTCGGGCTCGTGCACGAACACGCCGGCGTGCTTGCGCGCCACCACGAGTCCGGTGCTTTCGAGTTCGCGCAGCGCTTCGCGCACCGGCACGCGCGAGATGCCGAGGCGCGAGGCCATGTCGGGTTCGTTGATGCGCTGTCCCGGACGCAGCTCGCCACGCAGGATCATGCCCAGCATGTCGTCGCGCACCACCTTCGCGAGCGGCACGCCATGCAGGGTTCCGGGTGGGTCGCAAGCTTCGTCGGAGAGCCAGGGCAGCATCGTCGAGTCCTTCGGGAAACCAGCGAATCGTATACGGATTGCCTGGATTGATCTTCAAAGTGTTTACCCGAATACATGAAGTGTTGACACTTTGAGCGGTGAAGGCGAAGAATCCACGACCCCATCGCCCCTCGTTCCCATGCCTCACCTGCCCGCTTCCGCCGCACTTTCCCGCTTTCGCGTGATCGACCTCACCCAGGTGCGTGCCGGCCCCACGGCCTGCCGCCAGCTCGCCGACTGGGGCGCCGACGTGGTGCAGGTGCAGATGCCCGAGCACATGCGCGGCGACGACACGCTCGGCGGCCAGGACGGCTCCGACTACCAGTACACGCACCGCAACAAACGCTCGATCACGCTCAACCTGAAGCAGGACGAGGGCGTCGCCACGCTCAGGCGGCTGATCGCGAGCGCCGACGTGGTGGTCGAGAACTTCAGGCCCGATGTGAAGTACCGGCTCGGCATCGACTACGAAAGCCTGAGCGCCGGCAACCCCGGCCTGGTCTACGCCAGCATCTCGGGCTTCGGCCAGACCGGGCCACTGGCTTCACGCCCCGGCTTCGACCAGATCGCGCAGGGCATGGGGGGCCTGATGTCGGTCACCGGCCTGCCCGGCGACGGGCCGGTGCGCGTGGGCATCCCGATCGCCGACCTTTGCGCGGGCATCTTCGCGGCGCAGGGCATCCTGGTGGCCCTGCTGGAGCGCGAGGCCTCGGGCCGCGGCCAGTGGCTGCACACCTCGCTGCTCGAGGCGATGGTCAGCATGATGGACTTCCAGACCTCGCGCTTCCTGATCGACGGCGAAGTCGGCACCCAGGCGGGCAACTTCCATCCGACGAGCATTCCGACGGGCGTCTACAAGGCGCGCGACGGCTACCTCAACATCGCGGTGTTCGGCTCCAAGATCTGGGAGCGCTTCTGCAACATCCTCGGTGCCCCCGAGTGGATCGACGATCCGCGCTACCACGACAAACCCTCGCGTTCGGTGAACCGCGACGCGCTCAACGCCGAGATCGATGCGCGGCTCGCGGCGCACGACCGCAGCCACTGGATCCGGCAGTTCAACGAAGGCGGCGTGGCCTGCGGCCTGATCAGCGACATGCGCGAAGTCTTCGAGGAGCCTCAGCTGGCGCACCTCGGCATGGTCAAGCGCGTGGTCTCGGCGCGCCTCGGCGAGCAGCGGCTGGTCGGCCAGCCGGTGCAGCTCGAACGCACGCCCAGCACCATCGCGCGCGCCGCGCCGCGCCGCGGCGAACACACCGAAGAGGTGCTGCGCGAACTCGGCCTGGGCGCCGACGAGCTGGACCGCATGAAATCGAACGGAGTCTTCTGATGAGCAACACCGACTACGCAACCGGCACCGAACGCGTGCAGGCCTGGCTCGATGCCAGCACGCTGCACGTCCGCTTTAACAACCCGGCGCGGCACAACGCGCTGTCGGTCGACATGTGGGAGGCGGTGCCGCCGCTGCTCGCGCAGGCCCGAGGCGACGACCGGGTGCGGCTGGTGGTGTTCTCGGGCGCCGGCGAGAAGGCTTTCGTGTCCGGCGCGGACATCTCGCAGTTCGAGGACATGCGCGCTGCGCGCGAGGCCGTCACGCGCTACGAGGCGATGGCCGAAGAGGCGCTGACCGGGATCGCCGACTTTCCCAAGCCCACGCTCGCCTGCGTCCGCGGCTACTGCATCGGCGGCGGCGTGAACGTGGCGATCGCCTGCGACATCCGCATCGCATCGGACGATGCGGTGTTCGCGATTCCCGCGGCGCGGCTGGGCCTGGGCTACCGCTACTCGGCCATGAAGAACCTGGTCGACCTGGTCGGGCCCGGCGTGGCCAAGGACCTGTTCTTCACCGCACGCCGCATCGACGCGGCCGAGGCCAGGGCGCTCGGGCTGATCTCGCGCGTGGCCACCGCCGACGGTCTCGATGCGCTGCTGGCCGAATACACCGGCGCCATGGCCGACAACGCACCGCTGACGATCGCCGCGGCGAAGGCCATCACACGCGAGATCCTCAAGCCCTCGCCCGAGCTCGACATGGCGCTGTGCACCTCGCTGATCCGCGGCTGCTTCGAGAGCGCCGACTACACCGAGGGCCGCACCGCCTTCATGCAGAAACGCAAGCCGGTCTTCACCGGCCGCTGAGAAGGAGCGACACACCATGCAGGCCTACTGGATGCAGATGAGCGAGTCGTCGAGCGTGCTGGAACTGCGCACGTCCGACGTGCCGCAGCCCGGCGCAACGCAGCTGCGGGTGCGCATGCGCGCCGCATCGCTGAATCGCGGCGAGTTCCTGGCCGCGCACGGCCTGCACGGCGAACCCGGCAGCTGGAAGGCGATCGGCGGCGAAGGCGCGGGCGAAGTCGTGGCGGTGGGCGCCGATGTCACGCGCTTCAAGGTGGGCGACCGCGTCATGGGCCGCTGCGCAGGGGCATTCGCCGAGCAGGCGCTGATGGAAGAAGCCGAGGCCATGGCGGCGCCGCCCGAGCTCTCGTGGGAAGAAGCGGCGAGCATTCCGCTGACCTTTCTCGTGGCCTACGACATGCTGGTGCTGCAGGGCCTCCTGCGGGCCGGTGAATGGCTGCTGGTCAACGGCGTGTCGTCCGGCGTGGGCGTGGCCTCGCTGCAGCTCGCGAAAAGCCTCGGCGCGAAGGTCATCGGCACTTCGGGCTCGGCCGGCAAGCTCGCGCGGCTGGCACCGCTGGGCCTCGACGTGGCACTGGCCAGCCGCCAGCCCGACTTCGCGAGCGCGGTGATGGACGCCACCGACGGGCTCGGCGCCAATCTCGTCGTCAACACGGTCGGCGGCACGGTGTTCGCGGAGAACATCCGCTGCATGGCCTTCGAAGGCCGGCTGGCCACTGTCGGCTATGTCGACGGCGTGGTGCATGCCGACCTCGACCTCGCGGCGCTGCATGCGAAGCGGCTCACGCTGTTCGGCGTTTCGAACAAGCTGCGCAGCAAGGCGCAGCGCGCGGCGGCGGTGCCCGGGTTCGTGGCCGACGTGGTGCCGCACTTCGCCACGGGGCGCATCCGTCCGCAGGTCGACGAGGTCTTCGGCTTCGGAGACCTCGCACAGGCCAAGGCGCGCATGGAAGCCGGAGGCCATGTCGGAAAGATCGTATTGCGCATGCCGGGTTCGGACTGAGCCGGCCGCCGCGGCGAACGACAACAAGGAGACAAGACCATGATTTCCAGAAGAAGCCTCGTCCGGTCCGTTGCCGCCGCAGCGTTCGGCGTTGCGGGCTGCGCGGCCATCGCGCAGCCCGCGCCCTACCCCAGCAAGCCGGTGCGCCTGGTGATCGGATTCGCGCCGGGCGGCGCTGCCGACTACGTGGCCCGCGCGATGAGCGACGCTTTCGGCAAGGCGCTCGGCCAGCCGGTGGTGGTCGACAACAAGCCGGGCAACGGCTCGAGCATCGCGGCAGACATCGTGGCGCATGCGGCGCCCGACGGCTACACGCTGCTGATCGCCAGCCCGAGCAGCATCTCGGTCAACCCGGCGTTGAACCCGAAGCTCAGCTACACGCCGCGCGACCTCCTTCCCGTGACCAGGATCACGACCTCGCCGCTGGTGCTCGCGGTGAATGCGTCCACGGGCATCCACTCGGTGGCCGACCTGGTCGCAGCCGCGAAGAAGGACCCGGGCAAGCTCAACTACTCCACCTCGGGCAACGGCTCCGCGCCGCACCTGGGCGCGGCGCTGTTCAGCCAGGTGACGGGCACGGAGATGACGCACATCCCGTTTCGCGGCGGCAGCCTGGCCATCCAGTCGGTGCTGGCCGGCGACACCCAGCTGACCTTCGGCACCTCGCCGTCGGTGCTGCCGATGGTCAGCGGCGGACGGCTGCGCGCGCTCGCGGTGAGCACGCGCGAGCGTTCGCCGCTGGTGCCCGGGCTGCCGGGCATGCGGGAAGCCGGCCTGCCCGACTACAACCTCGAGTTCTGGTACGGCATGTTCGTGCCGGCCGGCACGCCGCCGGCCATCGTGCGCAAGGTCTACGACGCCACCATCACCGCCATGCAGCAGCCGTCTGTCAAGGCTTCTCTGGCGCGCGACGGCACCGAGGTGTCGGTCTCGGAGTCTCCGGAGCAGTTCGGCAGCTTCCTCGCCGAGGACGGCAAGTTCTGGGTCAAGCTGGTGAAGAGCGCGAACGTGAAGGTGGAGTGAACGCGCAACGGTTTGAACTACGATTGTTCATGCCGACCATTTCCTCAAGCCCCCGCGGTGCAGGCCTTGCCGCGGGGATCGTCGCCGAGCTCAGGGAGCTGATCTACAAGGGCGAGTTCAAGCCGGGCGAGCGCCTCAACGAGGCAGCGCTCGCGCTGCGCATGGGCACCAGCCGCGGACCGATCCGCGAGGCCATCAAGGTGCTCGCGGGCCTGGGCCTCGTCACAGCGGTGCCCAACCGCGGCGTGTTCGTGCGGCAGCTGTCGCTGCGCGAGATGCTCGAGATCTACGAACTGCGCGCGCTGGTCTTCGGCTTTGCGGCTGACCGCGCCTGCGAGCACCTCACCGAGGAGCGCCGCAGGCAGATGCAGGCGCTGCTCGACGGCATGGACGCGGCCTGCGAGCAGGAGGACGGCACGCTCTACTACGAGCTCAACCTGCAGTTCCATGCGCTGATCCTCGAACTGTCGAACAACCAGCGCGCCCACCAGGCCTACGACGACTACGTGAAGGAGCTGCACCTCGTGCGGCGCAAGTACTTCAACGTGCCGGGCAACATGCGCCGCTCCAATCTGGAGCACCGCGCGATCTACGACGCCATCGTGGCAGGCAGCCGGACCCGTGCGCGCTCGGCCGCGGAGCGCCACGTGCAGGCAGGCCAGGTGCGGCTGCTGGCCAATTTCGATTCATCGTCGCCGGTCGGCGGCGGCTGAGCGCGGCGTGCCGGCCTTGCCGCCGGTGACGAGCCTCGCGCTCTCCACGAAGCCCTGGATCAGCCGGCTGCGCGCCGACGCGCGCAGCCACAGGATGCCGAAGCGGCGGGGCTCCGACGCCATCGGCAGCGCGATCTTCGCGACCTTCTGGCCGTCGAGCAGCGGCGACGCGATGTCGGGCACCAGCGAGACGCCCAGCCCGCGGTCGATCATCATCGCGATCGCCAGCAGCGAGCTGAGCTCGAAGCGCTCCTGCGGCACGATGCCCGCGGCGCGCAGGTAGCGGTCGGCCTGCTTGCCGCCGCCCAGGTTGCGGTCGTAGCGGATCAGCGGCGAGGTGCGCAGCAGCTCGTGCGGATCGCGCCGCGCCAGCCGGCTCGGCGCCAGCAGCACCAGCGGCTCCTCGCGCAGCAGCGACCAGTCGAAGGTCTTGGCCAGCGCGAACGGCGGGTAGAGGCACACGGCCGCATCGAGCTCGCCCTGCTGCACCGCCTTGTAGAGCGTGGCGGTGGTGCCCGACTGCAGGAACACCTTCACGCCCGGATAGGCCTTCACGAAGTGCGCGAGGATGTCCGGCAGCAGGCTGTGGATCGCGGTGTTGATGGTGCCGACGAGCAGCTCGCCGCCCGCGGCCTCGCTGCCGAGCAGCGCCTTGATGTCGCTCACCTCGCGCAACAGCGTGCGCGCGCGCTGCACCAGCTGGTGGCCGGCCTCGGTCGGCTGCACCGTGCGGCCGGCACGCGCGAGCAGCGGCGCGTTGAGCTCGCGCTCCAGTGCACGGATCTGCTGGGCCACGGCGCCGGGCGTGAGGTCGAGCCGGCGTGCGGCCTCGGACATCGAGCCCGATTCCACCACCAGGAGAAAGCTGTGCAGGTAGGCGGTTTCCATGAAGATAGATTTTCTATGAACTGATCGCAGGGAACACCTGTTTTTCTTCGCTCATGAACTGCAGACACTGCGGCTCATGAGAAGCAAACTCTTCGTTCCCGGCAGCCGTCCGGAGCTGTTCGCCAAGGCGCTGGCCAGTGCGGCCGACGCCATCTGCCTCGACCTGGAAGACGCGGTGTCCGAGCCGCGCAAGGACGAGGCGCGCGAGACGGTGCGCGGGTGGCTGGCCGCCGGCGGCCCGCTCGGTGCACCCGACGCGGCCGCTTCGCCGAAGACCATCATCGTTCGCGTCAACGCCATGGACACGCCGCACTTCGAGCGCGACGTGGCGGCGGTGGTGCAGCCCGGCGTGCACCTGGTCAACCTGCCCAAGCCGCAAGGCGCGGCGCATGTCCGTGCGGCTGTGGAAGCGATCGAGCGCGCAGAGCGCGCCAACGGCGTGCACTCGCCGGTCGGCCTGCTGCTGAACATCGAGACGCCTTCCGCATTGCGCATGGCAGCCGAGCTGGCGCTGGCGCATCCGCGCGTGGCGGGCCTGCAGCTGGGCCTGGGCGACCTGTTCGAGCCGCTGGGCATCGCGCGGCGCGAGCCCTCGGCCATCCGGCAGGCGATGTTCGCGGTGCGCATCGCGGCGGGCGAAGCGGGCCTGTATGCCTACGACAGCGCCTTCGCCGACATCCGCGACGCCGAAGGCTTCCGCGCCGAGGCCCGGCTGGCGCGCGACCTCGGCTTTCTAGGCAAGACCTGCATCCACCCGAGCCAGATCGCCATCGCCAACGAGGTCTTCCGCCCCACCGACGAGGAGATCGCGCATGCCTGCAAGGTGGTCGAGGCCACGCGCGTGGCCGATGCCGATGGCGTCGGTGCCTACGTGGTGGACGGAAAGATGATCGACGGACCCTTCGTGGTCCGCGCACGCGCCGTCGTCGAGATCGCACGCAGCCTCGGGCTGCTTGCGAACTGAGCCTGCAGCACGAACAGAACACCGGAGACAAAAAACCATGCAGTTCCCTTTTTCCCGCCGCCTTCACGCAGGTGCAGCAGTTGCAGCGGTTGCAGCGGTCGCGGTGGCCGCCTCGGCGACCCTGGCCGGCGCAGCCTTCGCACAGGGTGTCTACCCCTCGAAGACGATCACGATCGTCGTGCCCTACCCCGCCGGCGGGTCGAACGACACCTTCGCGCGCCAGGTTGCCAAGGAACTCGGCGACGAGCTCAAGCAGCCGGTGATCATCGACAACCGCCCCGGCGCGAGCGGCAACACCGGCACCGCGCAGGTGGCGCGCGCCACGCCCGACGGCTACACGCTG
>Ga0209050_1003659_pt1 | contig 11107 bp, 8 predicted proteins | sample Araplavi_mTSA_r2_FD_184276 | JGI IMG/M metagenome (GOLD analysis project Ga0209050, IMG submission 184276) | Arabidopsis root microbial communities from North Carolina, USA - plate scrape MF_Cvi_mTSA_r2 (SPAdes) (version 2) | ecosystem: Host-associated > Plants > Roots > Endosphere | place: USA...
TGTTGGGTTTTTCGCAGGCGGCCGTGTCGCAGCGGATCAAGCAGCTTGAAGCCGCCATGTCGACCGAACTGCTGGACCGCAGCACCCGCCCTGCCCGGCCCACGCCGGCTGGCGAACTGCTGTTCGAACACGCCGCGCGGCTGCTGGCGCAGGCCGGCGACATGACGGAAAGCGTGCGCAACCTTAGCCGGGCCAAGCGCAACATCGTGCGCTTCGGCTGCGTGGACTCGTTTGCCGGCACGCTGGGACCGACCCTGATCCACGGCCTGTCCGGCGCGTCGCGCCAGATCCGGCTGTGGTCGGGCATCACGCCCGTGCTGGACAAGCAGCTGGAAGACCGGCAGCTCGACCTCGTCGTCACCACCAGCGCATCGGCAGGCAAGCCCACCATCCGCAAGTACAGTCTGTTCAGCGAACCCTACGTGCTGATCGTGCCGCGCTCGATGAGCATGGACAGGATCGACACACTGAAGGAGCTGGGCCAGCGCGCCCAGTTCATCCGCTACAGCGCACGTTCGTTCATCGGCGCCGAGATCGACCGGCTGGTCGAGTCGCACGGCGTGATGATCGAGCGCACCTACGAATTCGACAATACCGATCCGCTGCTCAGCCTGGTCACGGCCGGGCTGGGCTTTGGCATCAGCACGCCGCTGTGCATCTGGCAGTCGCGCCATTTTTTGGACCAGTTGCGCGTGCTGCCGCTGGCGCCCTTCCTGGGCGCGGCGCGGGCCGACGATCCCGCCCTGTCGCGCACGCTGTATCTGGCCGCGCGCCAGCAGGAGGTGGGCAAGCTGCCCGCCGAGGCGCGCGACGTGATCCTGATGGCGATGGAGCGCCTGATCCAGAAGGAACTGGCCCCGGCGCTGGGGCTGCCGCCGGCCACGCTGTGGCGCAGCCTGCGGCGTTGACCTAAAGCCCGCGGCGCCCCGAACGCGGGGTTCGGCAGCGAAGGGCTGCCTGCGGCGTTGGCGCGTTCTGCGGCGCCAACGCCGCTTCCTTCACGGCAGCGAGGACGTCAGCGCCGGCACGGCTTCGAACAGGTCGCCCACCAGCCCGTAATCCGCCACGCCGAAGATCGGCGCGTCGCCGTCCTTGTTGATGGCGACGATGACCTTGGAATCCTTCATGCCCGCCAGATGCTGGATCGCGCCCGAAATCCCGACGGCCACGTACAGGTCCGGCGCGACGATCTTGCCGGTCTGGCCGACCTGCCAGTCGTTCGGCGCATAACCCGCGTCGACGGCCGCGCGCGACGCGCCCAGCGCCGCGCCCAGTTTTTCGGCCAGGGGATCCAGCAGCTTGAAGTTCTCGGCGCTACCCAGGCCGCGTCCGCCCGACACCACGGCGCGCGCGCCGCCCAGGTCGGGGCGTTCTGACACCGCGATCTCGCGGCTGATGAATCGTGACAAGCCCGCCGCCGTCACGGCCTCGACCGCCTCCACCGTGGCGCTGCCGCCATCGCCAGACACCGGATCAAATGCCGTGGGACGGATCGTGGCCACGACCACCGGATAACCGCTCTTGACCGTCGCGATCGCGTTGCCGGCGTAGATCGGACGCTTGAACGTATCGGGCGCCAGCACTTCGATGACGTCCGACACCTGCGCCACATCGAGCAACGCGGCAATGCGCGGCGCCACGCTCTTGCCCTGCGCCGTCGCGGCCAGGAAGACGTGCGAGTAGCCGGCGGCCGCCGCCACGGCCTGCGCGGCCACGGCTTCCGGCAGGCCATCGGCAAGCTGCGGCGCCTGCGCCAGCAGCACCTTTGCCACCCCGGCGACCCGTGCAGCCGCCTCGGCCACCGGCTGCGCGCCATCGCCCGCGACCAGTACGTGGACCGGCATGTCCAGCCTGCCCGCGGCAGAAATGGCGTTGAGCGTGGCGCCATTCAGCGCCCGATTATCGTGTTCGGCAATAACAAGGACAGTCATCAGATCACCTTGGCTTCGTTCTTCAGTTTGTCGACCAGCGCGGCCACGTCGGCAACCTTGATGCCGGGTGCGCGCGCCGCCGGCTCTTCGACGCGCAGCGTCTGCAGGCGGGACACCGGGTCCACGCCCAGCGCTTCCGGCGTTTCCACATCCAGCGGCTTCTTCTTGGCCTTCATGATGTTGGGCAACGTGACATAGCGCGGCTCGTTCAGGCGCAGGTCTGCCGTCACAATGGCAGGCAGCGTCAGTTCCACCACTTCCAGGCCGCCGTCCACCTCGCGCGTCACGCGCGCCGCGCCGTCGCCGATGGCGATGGCGCTGGCATTGGTGGCCTGCGGCCAGCCCAGCAGGGCCGCCAGCATCTGGCCGGTCTGGCACGCGTCGTCATCGATGGCCTGCTTGCCCAGGATCACCAGCGCGGGCGCTTCCTTGACCACGACGGCGCGCAGCAGCTTGGCGACTTCCAGCGGCTGCAAGGCGGCATCCGTCTGCACCAGCACGCCGCGGTCGGCGCCGATGGCCAGCGCGGTGCGCAACGTCTCCTGCGACTGCGCCGTGCCGCACGACACGGCCACGACTTCAGCCGCCGCGCCCTGCTCTTTCAGGCGCACAGCCGCCTCGACGGCGATTTCATCGAACGGGTTCATCGACATCTTCACGTTGCCGATGTCCACGCCGCTCTGGTCGGCCTTGACGCGCACGTTGACGTTGTAGTCAACCACGCGCTTGACCGCGGCAAGTACCTTCATGGAAACACTCCTGAGTGAAAGGAATCAACGGACGCCCCGGGTTGTGACTGGGACGGCTGTAGTTTGGTCAGTCCGGGAAGCTTTTCTGGACCGTGATGTCCAGGATCACGGTGAAGTCGGTTTGCGTGGCTAGGGCGCCGGGGGTGGCGACGCCCGGCGTATCGACGCCCGGCATTTCCACGCCGCGCGTCATCTCGTATGCCCCCGCCGTCACCCGCACCCGCGTAACCTCGAGTCCGTCCGAGCCGGCCGGCAACGCGCCGACCTCGCAGCAACCGGACGCCGACCCCGAACAGGTCACCGACGCCATCGCACCGCCTCGCAAGACAAAGAGATTCAGCACCTGCACCGGTCCGTCCACCAACGTGGATTGCAGCAACGCATCGCCGCCAAACACCGCCGGTTCACGCAGCCGCAACGGCACGGCCACACCCTCGCCTTGCAGCATCACGCCCTCTCCCGCCAGCACGACCGACACGCGGTCATAGCCGGGAAAGCGTGAATACGGACCGTCGCGTTCGATATCGGCGATGCTGACGCGCCAGCGCCCGGCCGGATCAGCTGCCAGCGTGCGCGTGACACCCCCGCCGTTCTTCCACGGCTCGGGCGGCAGCGCCAACCAGCTGGCTTGCACCGGACCGCGCGGATCAGGAGACTGCGCCAAGGCCGTACTTCCCGGTCAACAGCGCGCCGCGCTGAAAGCGCCCCAACTCGTAGGGCGTGAGCGACACGTCGGTCGCCAGACCCAGCGCTTCTTGGGCCAGCACGCGACCCACGGTGGGCGACAGCTTGAAGCCGTGGCCCGAAAACCCAAAGCCCACGATCAGCCCTTGAATGCCCGGCACGCGGCCCAGCACGGGGTTCCAGTCGGGCGTCACGTCGTAGACGCCGGTCCACGACGACGCCAGCCCGGCGGTCTCATAGGCGGGGAAGCGGTCCGCCACCTGCGCGCCCACCTCGGCCACGTAGTCCAACGGAATATCGCCCTGCTCGGCGTCGCTCTTTTGCAGCGCCTCGCCGACGACGCCTTCGCTGACCAGCATCTGGTTGCCGCCGTAGCTGCGGCAATACAGCATGCCGGGCGAGGCCAGGTCCTTGAAGACCGGCATCGAATACGTATAGGGCGCCGCCTCGCATTCCAGCGCCAGCACGGCATGCCGCTCCGGCACGACGGGCATGGCAACACCGGTCCAGCCGGCAAGTTCCGGCGTCCAGATGTTCTGCGTGCTGATGACGAGCGGCGCGCTGTAGTCGCCTTCGGAGGTCACCACGCCCGTCACGCGGCCGTTGTCGATGATCAGGCGCTGGACGTTGACGTTCTCGCGGATGGTGACGCCACGGCGGCGCGCGCCGCGGGCAAAGCTGGTGGCCACCAGATACGCGTCCGCAAAGCCCGCCTCGGGCTCATAGCCGATCAGCGCGGCGTTGTCGAAGGACGCAATGGGCAGCAGCTCGCGCGCCTGCGCGGCATTCAGCAATTCCAGCGCGATGCCCTGCGCGTGCTGCTGCGCCAGCGCGCCGCGCAGCGGTTCCAGCTTGTCGTCGTCGGCGGCGGTGATCAGGTAGCCGCACTTGACCAGGCCGCACGAGGCCTCTTCGTCGCCCAGATAGCTGGCGAAATTGTTGAACACGCTCCACGAACGCTGGGCCAGCTCCACGTTCTCGCGCACGGAATAGTGCGTGCGCAGGATGCCGGACGACTGCGACGTGGTGCCCGCGCCGATGGTCTCGCGGTCCAGCACCAGCACGTTCTTCGCGCCGAGTTCGGCCAGGTGAAACGCCACCGAACTGCCGATCACGCCGGCACCAATCACGATCACGTCAAAACTTTTCACGACAAGGCTCCAAGGACAAGTGCGGCGAGTGTGGACCCGCCGTTTCGGAGCTGCAGAAATTTAAGCGCCGCTGATGTTGACCATCGCCGCTCCTTATATTCATGCCGCCGCCAGGCGCTCGGGCGAAAGTCTCGTCTGCCGCACCCCAGAGTGCCGGCGACATGGAATCTATCGGTCAATCTACATTCAAGTAGGGGAAAAATATGAACATGAATCGCCGCGCCATGCTGGTGCGCACCGCTGCACTTGCGGGCGCAAGCGCCCTGGGCTTTCCGATGATCGGCCGCGCCGCCGGCGCGTCCTACACCTATGGCGGCTCGGCCTGGCTGGGCCATTACTCCGCCTACATCGCGATGAAGACGGGGCTGTTCGCCAAGCAGGGTCTGGACATCAAGTGGCAGAGCTTTGCCACGTCGTCGGACCGCATGAGCGCGGTGATGGCGGGCAATGTGGACCTGGCGGGCACGGGCGTGGTGTCGTCGCTGGCGCTGATGGCCGCGGGCGCGCGCCAGTTCCAGGTCATCGCCACCCCCAACAACTTCGGCCGTGCCGAAGGCGTGCTCGTGCGCGACAACGTCAAATCCGTTGCCGAGCTGAAGGGCAAGAAGATCGGCGTCACGTACGCCTCCAGCGCCCACGTGCTGCTGCTGGACGTTCTGCGCCAGGCCGGCCTGAATCCCGATCGCGATGTCTCGATCATCAATTTGCCCGCGACCAACCTGCTGTCTGCCTACCAGGGCAACCAGATCGACGCGGCCGTGGCCTGGACGCCGGCGTTTGACCGCATCAAGGCCGTGCCGGGCACGCACGTGCTGCTGGACGACACCGCGTTCTCGCTCTACAAGCAATACGCCATCACGCCCGGACCCGACGTACTGCTGACGCACGCCAAGGTGGGCAAGGAAAATCCGGACGCCGTGCGCAAGTTCCTGCAGGCGGTGTTCCAGGCCAACGCCATGCTGACGAACCAGCCCGAGGAAGCGGCCGGCGTGCTGCTGGAGCTGACCGGGCTGTCCAAGGACGAGCAGCTGGCCGTCATCAAGCAGACGCAGTGGTATTCGGCTGAAGACCAAAAGGCGCTGATGATCGAGCCCGGCAACTTCGTGAACGGCATGCAGCAACTGGCCGAGATGCTGGTGTCGCTCAAGCAGATCGACCGCGCGCCCACCGTCAAGGACTGGGTCCAGTCCTCGTACCTCTAAACCCAGGACAGTCTGCCTATGTCCACACGTTCGTCATCCCGCGAAACGCGCCTGCTCTGGGTCAGCGTGTTTTCGCTGCTGGGTTTTCTGCTGATGTGGGAAGGCCTGTGCCGTGCCGGCGCGGTCGACCCCATCTTCCTGCCCGCGCCGTCCCAGGTCCTGGCGCGCGCGCTTTCCATGTCCGACCAGGGCACGCTGTTCTACAACGTGCTGGCCTCCACGCGCCGCGTCATGGTGGGCTTTCTGGCTGCTGTGATCGTGGCGATTCCGCTGGGCATCCTGCTGGGCACGTCCAAGGTGGCGCGCGCTGTCTTCGACCCCATCATCTCGTTCCTGCGCCCACTGCCGTCCATGAGCTGGATTCCGCTGTCGCTGCTGTGGTTCGGGATCACCGAAACGCAGAAGTACAGCATCGTGTTCATGGGGTCCTTCGTGCCCGCGTTGCTGTACGTGATGGAGGCCTCGCGCAGCATCGACCCCGTGCTGGTGCGCGCCGCGCGCAACCTGGGCGCTAACCGCTGGCAGGTCATGCGCGAGGTGCTGTTTCCGGGCTGTCTGCCGCAGATCCTGTCGGGCATGAAGATCATCCTGGGCCTGTCCTGGACCTGCGTGATCTCGGCCGAACTGGTGGCGTCCAAGGAAGGCCTGGGCTTCATGATCATGAACGGCAAGGAATTCTTCCAGACCGACACCGTGGTGCTGGGCATGGTGCTGATCAGTTTCACCGTGCTGGTGACCGATCTGTGTTTGCGGCTTCTTGAACGATGGGTGCTGGCATGGCAGCGATGAACGACACGATGATCCGGCTGACGGACGTCTCCAAGGCCTACGGCGAAGTGCCGGTGCTGGACAAGGTCAACCTGGAGGTCAAGCGCGGAGAATTCCTGGTGCTGCTGGGCGCCTCCGGCTGCGGCAAATCGACACTGCTGAACCTGATGGCGGGCTTCATCACGCCCAACACCGGGTCGGTGGAGATCAACGGCAAAAAGGTCACCGACGTGACCGCCGCCTGCGGCATGGTGTTCCAGCAGTACGCGCTGTTTCCGTGGCGCACGGTGCAGGAGAACGTGGAGTTCGGCCTGAAGATGCGCGGCATGTCGCGCCAGGAGCGCGCGCCGATCGCCCGCAAGTTCATCGAGATGGTGGGCCTGAAGCACGCGGCGGACAAGTACCCGCACGCGCTGTCGGGCGGGATGAAGCAGCGCGTGTCGATTGCGCGCGTGCTGGCCAACGACCCGGACGTGATGCTGTTCGACGAGCCGTTCGCGGCGCTTGATGCGATGACCCGGCAGGTGCTGCAGGACCAATTGCTGTCGATCTACGAGCAGAGCGGCAAGACCATCGTCTTCATCACGCACTCCATCGACGAGGCGCTGACCCTGTCGACGCGCATGGCCGTCATGGGTTCCAAGCCCGGCCGCATCGTGCAGGACATCCAGAACGACCTGCCGCATCCGCGCAGCGCGGACGTGCAATTGTCGCCGCGATTCGTGGAACTGAAGCGGGCGATCTGGGAGCGCGTGCAGGAGGAAGTGACGCGCAGCATGGAGTTGACGGCCGATTAACCGCGCTGCGTGCGCGATCCGACTGGACGATCTTGATGCTCGGCGTCAACGTCATGCGGGGCAAGGCTGCCGAATACGCCGTCGGGGCTTTGCCACGCGCCTGTGCTGCGGCCTTCCTCGGCCAGAAACTCCACCAGCGCGGGCAATGACGGATCCATCGGCCGGTTGGCGTGGATGCGCATGACATAGCCCCACGAGCCCGGCATGCGCAGATGCGGCATCAGCGGCACCAGCCGGCCGCTCGCCAGGTCTTCGTCGATCAGCGGCGCGCGGCCTAGCGCGATGCCCACCCCGGCGGCCGCGGCGGCCACCACGGTGCTCAAGCCGCTCAGCACCATCGGATCCTGCCAGTCATCCGGCGCGATCCCCAGCCGGGGTCCCCACGTGCGCCAATCGGTCTCGGGGCTGTCGATGTGCTTTTCTTCCAGCCAGCGGTGGCGCAGGAACACGCGCGGGTCATTGCGGTCGGCCTCGGGCACCAGCGCCGGACTGCATACCGGCACCACGGTCTCGGTCATGAGCGGAATGTCGCCCGGCGCCGCAATGTGCGGCCCCATCGCCCGAACGTGCAGGAAGGCCAGGTCGATGTCCTGGGTTTTCCAGGCCGGGTCCTGGCTGGCGTGCAGATACACCTGGATATCGATGTCCGGATGCAATTCAATGAAGCGGCCGATGCGCGGCGCCAGCCACAGCGCGGCCAGCGACGGGTTGGCGGACACGTTCAGGGTGTAGCGCCGCTTGCCGCGGGCGCTAGCCCGGACATTGCGGCAGGCGGTCTCCAATAGGGTCAAGGCCTGTTGTACGGAAGCCAGCAGCGCAGCACCCGCCTCGGTGGTTTCGGCGCGCCGCACGGTGCCGCCCCGGCGCAGCAGCGAGGTTCCCAGGTCGGCTTCCAGCGCCCGCAACTGATGGCTGACGGCGCTTTTCGTGACGTTGAGCTCGGCAGCGGCGCGGCTCAGGCTCCCTAGACGGGCCACGGCTTCGAAGGCGCGCAACGCGGCCAGCGGCGGCGTGCGGGTAGAGGAATCGGACATCGGTTGAGTTTATCTCAACCCTTGATTGAAAATTCATCGCTTTCGCGCGCGCGCCGGATCGGGGACGATGCAGGCTCTGGATGGAGTAATGCTATGTATTTCGATTCGAGGCTGTGGCGTCTGACCGAGGGTCTGCGTGCCGGCATGGCGGGCGGCATCTTTCTGGGCCTGTTGGCGCTGGCGGCCGGGATTGCGCGGTACGTGTTCCTGGGGCAGTTGCTCGCACGCGTTTTCGACGGGGCGCCGTGGCAGGAATGGGCAATGCCGGCGCTATGCGTGGCGGCCATGGTGCTGCTGCGGGCGTTGCTGGACGACTGGCGCACGGTGCAGGCCAACCGCACATCCGCTGCCATCCAGCACACGCTGCGCGCGAAGCTGTATGACCGCATCGTCGCGTTGGGACCGGCATGGTTCGCCAACCAGCGCACGGGCGGCGTCATGCTGACCGTGGTGGACGGCGTCGAACAGTTGCAGACCTTCTTCGGACAGTATCTGCCGCAGGTCGCCATCGCGGCGGCCGCACCCTTTGCCATCTTTGCCGTCATTGCGTTCTGGGACGTGCCGACCGCCCTCGTCTTCCTGGCCGCCGCCCTCTTCGCATTGTTCGGGCCGATGGCGGTGCACATGCTGGACCGCCGTGCCAGCCTGGCGCGCAGCCGGTCGCTCAACGAATTCGGTGAAGAGTTCCTGGACGCGGTCCAGGGCCTGCCCACGCTCAAGTCGTATGGCCAGGGCAAGGCGTGGGGCGAACGGCTTGCCGCCCGCGCGCGCAGTCTGTCCGACAACACATTCTGGGTGCTGTCCGTCAGCCTGCTGACGCGCGGCATCAGCGACCTGGGCGTGGCGCTGGGCGCCGCGCTGGCGCTGACGCTGGGCGCCTGGCGCGTGACCACCGGCGACATGAGCGTCGAGGCGCTCTTGATCGTGCTGATGGCCGGCACCGAGATTTTCCGCCCGCTGCGCGATCTGCGCGCGGTGCTGCACCGGGGCATGCTGGGCCAGTCGGCTGCCGCCAGCATTCACGCGCTGATGGACGCACAGCCACTGACGCCAGCCCCCGACGCGCGCGCCGCGCAAGCGGGCCCTGCGCGCCTGGCGCCGACCATCGAGTTCGACGACGTCGCCTTTTCGTACACGCCCGAACGCGCCGCCCACCGGGGCCTGGCGTTCCGCATTGCGGCGGGCGAACGGGTCGGCGTGGTCGGCCCCAGCGGCGCGGGCAAATCCACCATCGTGCGGCTGCTGCTGCGCGAATGCGTGCCGCAATCCGGCGCGGTCCGCGTGGGCGGGCACGACGTCAACGCGCTGGACACGCAGTTCCTCTTGTCACACATCGCGCTGGTCAGCCAGGACATCACCCTGTTTCACGGCACCATCGACGACAACCTGCGTCTGGGCCGCCCCGACGCAACGCTTGATGAGGTGCGCGCCGCCGCCCGTGCCGCCAACATCGACGACTTCATCATGGCGCTGCCGGACGGCTACGCCACGCGCATTGGCGAGCGCGGCCTGCAATTGTCGGGCGGCCAGCGCCAGCGCGTGGCGATCGCCCGCGCCCTGCTGCGCGACGCGCCCATCCTGATCCTGGACGAGGCGCTTTCGTCGGTCGACACCGAGAACGAGGCGCTGATCCAGCAGGCGCTGGACCGCCTCATGTCCGGCCGCACGACGCTGATCCTGGCGCACCGGCTGGCCAGCGTGATCGGCGCGGACCGCATCCTGGTGCTGGACCAGGGCCGCGTGGCCGAAGCCGGACCGCATGCCGACCTGATGCGCGAGAAAGGGCTGTACTACCGCCTGATGCACGAACAGGCGGCCGCGCACCGCAACCCGGCCGCAGGCGTATTGCCCTCGGCGCAGCAGGCGGCGGGCAATCCCGCCGCTGAGCCCGACGACGGCAACGCGCCCGGTCCGGCCCTGCGGTCGCTGGACGCGGATGCCGATCACGTCGGCTGGCGCGCCACACTGGGCACCCTGCTGTCGGTGGTGCGCCCATGGCGCGGCACGCTCATCGCGACCATCCTTCTGGGCGTGGCGCGTGTCGCCGCCTTCATCGGCGTGGGCGTGTTCAGCGCCCTGATCGTGGCCGCCATCCGCGACGGCGGCGATACCACCGCGCTGATCGTCGGCCTGCTGATCGCCGCGCCGCTGGCCGCCCTGTTCCATTGGCTGGAATCGTGGCTGGCGCATGCGATGGCTTATCAGCTTCTGGCCGACATGCGCGTCAAGCTCTACGACAAGCTGGAACGGCTGGCGCCCGCATACCTGCTGCAACGCCGCTCGGGCGATCTGGTCGCGCTGGCCACACAGGACGTGGAGATGGTCGAGTATTTCTACGCGCACACCATCGCGCCGGCCATCGTGTCCGTGCTGGTGCCGTTGTCCGTGCTGGGTTTCCTGGGGTTCTACAGTTGGCCGGTGGCGCTGGCGCTGCTGCCGTTCCTGGCCTATGCGCTGGTCTCTCCCGTGCGCGGCCGGCGCCGCGTCGATGCGTTGGGCGACAAGGCGCGCGAGGCGCTGGGTGAAATGAGCGCTCACACCACCGACACCATCCAGGGCCTGGCCGACCTGACCGCCTTCCAGGCGACGGGCCGGCGCCGCGATCAGTTCTTGAAGGTCGCCGATCACTATCGGGCGCGGCGCTTGGCCATCCTGCGCGACCTGTCCCGCCAGACGGCCTGGTTTGAAATCGCGATGGGCTTGGGCGGACTTGCGGTGGCTGTCGTGGGCGCGCTGCAGATGCAGGCCGGTACGCTGGCGGCCGGCATGCTGCCGCTGCTGGTGCTGATCG
>Ga0209050_1003669_pt1 | contig 11081 bp, 15 predicted proteins | sample Araplavi_mTSA_r2_FD_184276 | JGI IMG/M metagenome (GOLD analysis project Ga0209050, IMG submission 184276) | Arabidopsis root microbial communities from North Carolina, USA - plate scrape MF_Cvi_mTSA_r2 (SPAdes) (version 2) | ecosystem: Host-associated > Plants > Roots > Endosphere | place: USA...
GACGTAGCAGAAACTGCCGAAGCGATGGGATGTTCCGAAGGGAGCGTAAAGACGCATTGCTCACGAGCAACACACACTCTCGCTGAATCGCTCAAAGCCAAGGGAATTAAGTTATGAACACCGAAGATACCAACTTTGCCTACAGCGTGCGGCGCGCGCTAAACGAAAAGCTAGACGATCTCCCAGCCTCGACCACGGATCGCCTGGCTGCAGCCCGCATGGCTGCCATGAAGCGCAAAAAGGCCGATGCTCCGGCCCGCGTGCGCGTAACCCGCACCGCCCCGGCTGTCGCTGGCGGTGCGACCGGCTTCTTCGCCAATCCGTTTGCCTGGTTCAACCGCGTCAGCGTGGCCCTGCCACTGCTGTTGCTGATGGGTGGCATGGTTGGCGTGTACCAGTACGAACAACAGCAATCGATCGTGGAACTGGCAGAAATGGACGCCGCTGTACTGTCCGATGAACTGCCGCTGTCTGCTTACCTTGACCAGGGCTTTGGCGCCTACCTCGAGACTCGCGAGCAATAAAGTATGGCGCGTGTAAGTGGCAGGACAAAATGGGTTGCTGGAGCAATTGCGCTAGTTAGCGTGGGGATCGCTGCCATCGTCTGGCTAGTGAGCCGCCCTGCTTCGTCCCCAGCGCCGGCGCCTTCGACTGCCGCAACCACTGCAGATCCTGCCAAGCCAGTTGGTGAAAAGCCGCACTGGTCCGACCTGAAACCAGCCCAGCAGCAAGCCCTGGCGCCGCTCGAGGCGACCTGGGAAGAACTGGGCCCGGTTCGCAAGCAAAAATGGATTTCCATCGGCAATCGCCTGGCCAAGATGAAGCCGGACGAAAAAGCGCGCGTGCAGGAACGCATGCGCGAATGGGTGTCGCTGACGCCTGCCGAACGCAAAGCCGTGCGTGAGAACTTTGCCCGCGCCCAGAAGAAAGCCACTCCGCCGGGCCAGCGCGCCGCCGAGTGGGAGCAATACCAGCAATTGCCTGACGAAGCCAAGAAGGCCCTGGCGGAAGCGGCTGCAGCCAAGAATAACCAGGTCGTCAAGACGCCAAGCCTGGCACAGTCCACTGTGAAGACCCCTGCTCCAGTCAAGGCGCAGGGCCACGGACTTGTGCCGGCGCCGGGCACTGTACCGCCGGGTACCGTACCTCCAGCGCCGATCGGCTTGCCGCAAGGCTCGCCAGCCGTCGTGCCACCGGGCGCCACGCTGGGCGCGGGCAGCACTGCCCCGGCAACTGCCGGTACCGCTGCAGCGCCAGGCGCCGCAGGAACCGCACCAGCCGCCGCGCCCACCACCACCCCGGCTGCGCCAGGGACAGAGGCGACGGCGCCTGCCTCCGTTACCCCAGCCGCGCCAAGCGCGCCACCGGCCGTTCCTAATGCAAGCAAATAACGCTGTTCCGACCATCAAGCGTCGCCTGATTGCGATTGTCTATGAAATCCTGCTGGCGCTCGCAGCCCTGTTCCTGCCATTCCTGGTATTTGAAATTGCTACCAAGGCCAGCCACACACCGCTGGTCGAGCACATGCGCCAATTCCTGGCCTTCCTGATCCTGGGAGCCTATTTCATCCACCAATGGACGCGCAAGGGCCAGACCCTGGCCATGCAAACCTGGCGCATCAAACTGGTGCAACCTGGCCAGAATCACGTGCCGATCCGCACCGCCGCCTTGCGTTACTTGCTGTGCTGGCTGTGGATCTTGCCTGGCATCGTCGTCGCCTACCTGGGTGAGCTCAGCAATAAGCACAAACTGTACGCGCTGTTGGCCAGTGTGCTGTTGTGGTCGCTGACTGCCTTCCTCGACAAAGACCGCCAGTTCTTGCACGACCGCATCGCTGGCACTCGCCTGGTGCAATTGCCGAAACCGGAGAAAAAAGGCGCCAAAGCCGCCTAAGCACTCGCTATACTGGACTTGGACAAGGGAGACAACCATGGACAAGGACAGCAGCTTCACTGGCTCAATTCCGGAAACCTACGAGCGTGCCATGGTGCCGCTCCTCTTCACCCCTTACGCGATCGACATGGCGCGCCGCATTGCGCAGCGACGTCCCGCGCGCATTCTGGAAGTGGCCGCCGGCACCGGCGCCGTTACGCGCCATCTGCTGCAGGACATCCCTGCCGCGCACATCGTCGCCACCGACCTCAATCCCGCCATGCTCGACCAGGCGCGCAAGGCCGTCGCCTCGCCACGTGTCGAATGGCAAGAGGCCGATGGGCAAGCGCTGCCATTCCCCGACGCCAGCTTTGATGCAGTTGCGTGCCAGTTCGGCGTGATGTTCTTTCCCGATAAGGCGCGCGGCTTCAGTGAAGCGCGCCGCGTGCTCAAGCCGGGAGGCCTGTATTGCTTCAATGTGTGGGATGGCATCAGCCATAACGATTTTTCGGCCACCATCAACCACGCCCTGGCCAAGGTATTCCATGACGACCCGCCGCGCTTTCTCCCGCGCGTGCCGTACGGCTGGCACGACATCGACGTGATCCTGGAGGAGTTGAAGCGCGCCGGCTGGAGCAAGATCACGCATGAAATTGTATCGGCAACCAGCCACGCCGAATCCGCAGCATCCACCGCAACCGCCTTGTGCCAGGGCTCGCCGTTAAGGGCTGACATCGAAGCGCGCGACCCAGCGCGACTGCAGGAGGCAACCGATGCGGCAATCGCCGCCCTGACCGAGAAGTTCGGCAACGGCGCCATCGAAGGCAAGATGCAAGCGATTGTATTTACTTGCGAGGCGTGAACGCATAGACGCGGGCGCCCTCGCCCACATCGTCATCATCGCCCAAAGCCAGTTCGCCGCGCTCGAAGGCGGCGACGACTTCCTGCGCCTGTTCCAGTTCATCTTTCGGCACCATTACGCGCGCGCCGCCGATGGCGGGCGCCAGCAGGAAAGCCGCCTGCACGTGCTGGTCATCCATCACTGTGGCATTTAGGCCCGCAGCGCGCAGGCAACCGCACAGGATGAAGGCATCCGCTGGAATCAGGCAGCGGCGAACGAGGCAGAAGTCGTTGTTCATGGCCCCATCATAGCAAGCCTTCGTCCTCTGTGGCAGTTCCACCTGCCCGTTGACGCCTGTGAGCATGTCACAACGGGTGTTGGACGCCGCCCCAGTGGCAACAGCGCCGGAGCTATGCTCGTCTATTGAAGCCTGAACGGGCCGTGCGGATCATCGTTACACTTCAGGTAGCGATAGCGGCCTTCCTTGATTAACTTCTCGATGCCGTGGGGGCAAATCCTGTCGAGCCCTCCCACGTCATAACTGCGCAGCAGCTGGCCTTTAGCGTCAAAATTAAATCCTCGTCCGCCCACCATGACGGAGTCCTGGCACTCGACTTCAGTGCAGTAGTTTTCGCAGTCCTTGCAAGCGGTGGCAGTTTCACCATCATGGAATGAGTGGCAATGGTCATACTCGGCCGGCACGAGGATCCTGAATGTTCGTGACTGGAAAAAACCGCATTTCCCGTTCGACTCGAAACGCGCTACGCCGCGCGGCGCGGATGGGTAGTCGAAGTCGCCGGCATGGTAAATCCCGGGCACAACGACGCGCCCGCGCCGATCTACCGCCACTACCTCACGGGGGTTTTCTATGAGGATCACCGCCTTGCCGGACTTTTTGAATTTCAGCTTGTGCAAGTACTGAGGCCTCAGCGCGCGCACGCCATCCTTGACCATGAAGCAGCTTACGTCCCACTCGCCCCCATCGCCCCGTGCCGGACAGCCCGGAGTTGTGGCAAACGCAGGCCAAGGGACAAAGACGAGGAAGAGCAACAGCAAGCAGGCACGCATTAGTTTTCTCCAGTGAGCAAAGGATGTTGGGCGGTGAAGGCTGCCAGATGCTCGAGCAAGGCGCGCACGCGAGCCGGCAGATAGCGCTGTTGCGACCAGACGGCGTAAACACTGCGCACACGCGAGGTCCAGCCAGGCAGCAGCCGCACCAGCGCGCCCGACTCCAGGCTGGCGTGGCATTGCAGCTCTGGCGCCAGAACAATGCCTAGGCCCGCTTCCGCCATCATCACCGCCAGGCGGACCTCATTCACGCGTACACGCGGCTCGGGGTGCAGCACCGTTTGCGCGCCCGTATCTGGGTCTTGCAAATGCCATTCGCGCAGCGGCAGCGTGGCGATAGTCGCATGGCCCGTCAGTTCCGCGATACTGCGCGGGGTGCCATGCTTCGCAAGATATGCAGGCGATGCGGCCAGCACCAGTTTTACGTTCCCCAGTTTGCGCTGCGTGAGGGTGGAATCGGCCATTGCGCCGATGCGGATTGCAAGGTCCGCACCGCTGCCGACCAGGTCCTGAACTTCGTTGGACAGCTCCAGTTCGAGCTGCACCCGAGGGTATTGCTCCAGGAAGCTGGCCCAGGCCGGTGCCAGGATCTCGCTGGCAAAGTTCACTGGCGCCAGCACGCGGATGGTACCTTCGATAGCGCCAAGCGTCGCATCCAGCCGCAGAGTGGCCTGGCGCAAGGCCTGCACCAGGGGGCGGCACTGTTCGTAGTACTGAGTTCCCTCTGCCGTGAGCATGGTGCGGCGAGCACTGCGGTGCAGAAGCCGATAGCCCAGGCCGGCCTCCAGCTTCTGCAAGCGACGGGTGACGGTGGCGGTTGGCAGGCCTTCCTTCTCGGCGGCAGCGTTCAGGCTGCCTGCCTCGACGATGGCAATGAACAGGGCGAGGTCATCGAGCATGATTCCATTTTCGGAATTAGAGATTGAAAATTCACCTCTAGTGTACCTCTGAGGAATTGACTACGCTTGAGCCATTCGTAAATTTGCTGGAGAAAGCCATGACTGACCTGCGTACCCGAATGATTTTTGCGCTCCTGATGTCCTTCCTGATGACCGTGATCATGAGCGGCTGGATAACCTGGCTGAACATCGGCTTCCACCCCGACTATGCAGCGCGCTGGGGCCGCGCCTTCCTCGCCGCTTGGCCGGCAGCCTTCTTCGCCGTGCTGACGATCGCACCGATGGTGCAGCGCCTGACCCTGCGCCTCGCCGCCGCCCTACGCTAGAGGCCGTGTCACACCCTGGGGTCACACCCCAAGTGTGACACGGCCCCTGCCGCGTTGTGGATGAGCCCGTGTCACACCTGGGGTGTGACCCCAAGGTGTGACACGGGCTGGACTGTAGATGGTTTAGAAGCGCTCGTAGCCTTGGAGGTAGCGCCATTCGCCGGGCTGGAGGCCGGACATGGAGATGCGGCCGATGCGCTGGCGTTTCACTGCAGTGGCTTTCAGGCCGACGTCGGCGCACAGTTTTACGACCAGCGCGGGTTTCGGTGGCTTGACGGCGAAGCGCAGGCGGCGTTCATTCTGCCAGCTTACTTTGCCAGCGCCCTGGTTGAGGAGCGTGAGCCCGTTGTCAGCGATCTCGCCTTCGACGTCGACGATCAATTCCTGTTCGACCGTAGCGCCTTCGTCCACCAGCTTGCGCGCGACGCGGAAGTCTTGCGTGAACACGAACAGGCCGCTGGCTTGCTGGTCCAACGGGAGACAGGCAGTGAGGTTGCGCAGGTGTCGTTTGAGGAAGCGGACGCGCTGGGCATCTTTGCTGCGCGCTTCGGGCGCCAGGCAAGCCAGCGCGTCGGCGCCGGCAGGCTTGTTCAGCAGGATCGTGACGGGGGCGATGTCGAGCAGGGTTGCGTCGGGCGCGAGTGCGACTTGCTGGCCGGGTGCGACGCGGGCGCCGGGTTCCTCTACCAGTTCGCCGTCAACCGTGACGTAGGCGCCTTCGATGTAGTTTTCCGCTTCGCGGCGCGAGCATGGAACCATGTCCGCCACGCGCTTGGCGAGGCGGATGGTGTTGTCTTCGTTGTTCATTATTGCTTGAAGTAGTGGGCGAAGACGGCGGCGACGTGTTCGAGGTCGGCGCGCGTTACGTCCAGGTGGGTCACGAGGCGCAGTGTCGGTGCCATCGAGACGCGGATGCGTTCTGCTGCCAGCGCGGCGTTCAGGCCTTCGCAGGCTTCGCGTGGCATGGTGACGAACAGGATGTTCGTTTGCGGTACGCTGACTTGCAGCACGCCGATCTTTGCGAGTTCTGCTGCGAGCCAGCTTGCGTTGGCGTGGTCTTCGGCAAGGCGCTGTACATTGTTCTGAAGCGCGTACAGGCCTGCGGCTGCGATCACACCGGCCTGGCGCATGCCGCCGCCCAGCATCTTGCGCCAGCGCTTGCCTTGCTCGATCAGTTCTTTGCTGCCACACAGGACGGAGCCGACGGGGGCGCCAAGGCCTTTGCTCAGGCAGACGGAGACGCTGTCGAAGCCCTTCACCGCGTCTTTCAACGAAACGCCTTGCTTGACGGCGGCGTTGCAGATGCGGGCGCCGTCGAGGTGAGTGGCGAGGCCGCGCGCGTGAGCGAGGCTGGTGGCTTGTGCGATGTATTGCTGCGGCAGGACTTTGCCGCCGATGGTGTTTTCCAGCGCGAGCAGCTTGGTGCGGGCGAAGTGGAAGTCGTTCGGTTTGATGGCGGCTTCGATGTCTTGCAGGGCGATGCTGCCGTCGGGTTGGTTGGTGATCGGCTGCGGTTGGATGCTGCCGAGGACTGCTGCGCCGCCGCCTTCGTATTTGTACGTGTGGGCGTCCTGGCCGACCAGGTATTCATCTCCCCGGCCGCAGTGGGCCAGCAAGGCGATCAGGTTGGTTTGCGTGCCGGATGGGGCGAACAGCGCGGCTTCGTAGCCGAAGAGTTCTGCGGCGTAGGCTTGCAGTGCGTTGACGGTGGGGTCGTCGCCGTAGACATCGTCGCCCACCTGGGCGGTGAACATGGCTTCGCGCATCGCGGCGCTGGGGTGCGTGACGGTGTCGCTGCGCAGGTCGATCCAGCGTTCGCCGTCGGCCGCGTTCAGCTGGCTTGCGCCGGAGCTGGCTGGATAGGCTGTGCTCACGGCGCCACCTCGGCGTCGCTTGGCGCAGCAACTGGCGCGCCGGTGTAAAAACGTTCGCCCATTTCATCGAGGCCGATGGTGGACAGCACTTCCTTCAGGCGCTCGGCGGGCTTGCGGCGCGGGAGGTTCTTGTATGTGGCGACGATCAGCTCATTCTTCATCGAATGCTCCCAGCCTACGAGTTCCGTGACGGTGACCTGGTAGCCGTGCGATTCGAGCTGCAGGCAGCGCAGGACGTTGGTAATCTGGCTGCCGAATTCCCGCGTATGAATCGGGTGGCGCCACAATTCGGTCAGCACGTTCTTGCCCAGTGAGGAGCCTTTGTTCTTGCGCAACACGGAGGCGACTTCGGCCTGGCAGCATGGCACCAGCACGATGTGCTTGGCCTTCTTCTTCAGCGCGAAGTCGATGGCGTCGTCGGTGGCGGTATTGCAGGCATGCAGCGCGGTGACGATGTCGATCTGCTCCGGCAGCTTGTCGGAGGTAGTCGACTCGGCCACCGACAGCGGCAGGAAGCTCATGCCGGGGAAATCGAACTTGCGCGCCAGCTCTTCGGAACGCGCTACCAGCTCTTCACGGGTTTCGATGCCGTAGATGTGGGAGTCATCGCCTAGCGCCTTGAAGAACAGGTCGTAAATGATGAAGCCGAGGTAGGACTTCCCTGCCCCGTGGTCGACCAGCGATACCGAGCCCTTGGCCGCGCGCACGTCGTTCAGCAGCGGCTCGATGAACTGGTAGAGGTGGTAGACCTGTTTCAGCTTGCGGCGGCTGTCCTGATTCAGCTTGCCGTCGCGGGTGAGGATGTGCAGCTCCTGCAGCAGCGCGACCGATTGGCCGGGCTTTACTTCGGGGATGTCGGTGACGGTCGCCGGCAGCGGCGCGCGCGGTGCGGCGGGCTTACTGCGCTTCATCGATCCACGCCTGCTGGATCGCTTCCAGCACTTTTTCGCCGCCGCGCTTGTGGTCGTCGTCGAAGTCTTCCAGGTCGACGATCCAGTTGTGCAGGTCGACAAAGCGCACGGTCGTCGGGTCGACGTCCGGGAACTTGTCGTACAGGGCTTCGGCAATCGCCGTGACATCACTCCATTTCAGCATGGTGTACCTCGGCTCAGTGGCCGCCTTCGCTGGCGTGGTTGATCGTGTACTTCGGAATTTCGATGACCAGGTCTTCGTCCGCGACGATGGACTGGCAGGACAGGCGCGAGCACGCTTCCAGGCCCCAGGCTTTGTCCAGCAGGTCTTCTTCGGTGTCGGTCGCTTCGTTCAGGGAATCGAAGCCTTCACGTACCAGCACGTGGCAAGTGGTGCAGGCGCAGGATTTCTCGCAGGCGTGTTCGATATGGATGTCGTTCTCCAGCAGGACGTCGCACACGGACTTCCCTGCTTCGGTTTCGATCACGGCGCCTTCGGGGCACAGCTTGGCATGCGGCAGGATGACGATTTGTGGCACTTCTATTCCTCAGTCGATTAAACAACCTGGTCCAGCGTCTTGCCGGCCAGTGCGCTGCGCACGCTGCGGTCCATGCGGCGCGATGCGAATTCTTCGGTGCCCTGGGCCAGGGCTTCGTAGGCGGCTTTTACCGCGTAGTGGTCGGCTTCGCCGCTGCCGGATTTGACCAGCACGTCCATGGTGGCAGCCATCAGGGCCTTGATCGCTGCCAGCTCTTCGTCGTTCAGCAGCGCGCCATCTTCGTCCAGTGCGGACTGGGTGGCAAGCATAATGCGCTCGGCTTCCACCTGCTCTTCGCGCAAGGCGCGGGCTTTCATGTCGGCTTCCGCTTCGGTGTGCGATTCGGACAGCATGCGCGCCACGTCGTCGTCGCCCAGGCCATACGATGGCTTGACGGTGATCGACGCTTCCACGTTAGAGCGCAATTCGCGCGCGGAGACGGACAGCAGGCCATCGGCATCGACCTGGTAGGTGATGCGGATACGGGCTGCGCCGGCCGCCATCGGCGGAATGCCGCGCAGCTCGAAGCGCGCCAGCGAGCGGCAATCGCTTACCAGTTCGCGCTCACCCTGCAGCACGTGCACCGCAAGCGCAGTCTGGCCATCCTTGAAGGTGGTGAATTCCTGGGCGCGGGCGCATGGGATGGTGGAGTTGCGCGGGATGATCTTCTCGACCAGGCCGCCCATGGTTTCAATACCCAGCGACAGCGGGATCACGTCCAGCAGCAGCCAGTCGTCGCCTGCGGCGCGGTTACCGGCCAGCAGGTTGGCCTGGATGGCAGCGCCCAGTGCTACGACCTTGTCCGGGTCGATGTTGGCGTGCGGGATGGTGTGGAAATACTCGCCCACGGCGCGCTGCACGTGCGGCATGCGGGTGGCGCCGCCCACCATGACCACGCCGTCGATATCGTCGGCGTCGACATTGGCGTCGCGCAGGGCCTTCTTCACTGCATTCATGGTCTTGGCGACCAGGTGCTTGGTGATGTCGGCGAAAATTTCAGGGGTGACGCGCTGGTGGACTTCTTCGCCCGAGCGCAGCACGGCGTCGATGGTCACTTCCGGCTTGGTCGACAGCAGCTCTTTCGCTTCGCGCGCTTTCACCATCAGGGTCGCGGTGTCTTCGTCCGACAGCGGCGCCAGTTTTTCCTGCTCGTGCACCCAGCAGAATAAACGGTGGTCGAAGTCGTCGCCGCCCAGCGCGGAGTCGCCGCCGGTGGCCAGCACTTCGAACACGCCTTTGGACAATTTCAGGATCGAGATGTCGAAGGTGCCGCCGCCCAGGTCGTACACGGCGAAGATGCCTTCGGAGCCGTTATCCAGGCCGTAGGCAATCGCGGCGGCAGTCGGTTCGGACAGCAGGCGCAGCACGTTGATGCCGGCCAGTTGGGCGGCATCCTTGGTGGCCTGGCGCTGCGCTTCATCGAAGTAAGCAGGCACGGTAATTACGGCGCCGACCAGGTCGTCGCCCAGGGAGTCTTCCGCGCGCTGGCGCAGGGTGGCCAGGATCTGGGCCGACACTTCGACCGGCGATTTCACGCCAGCCACGGTCTTCAGCTGCACCATGCCGGGCGCATCGACGAAATCGTATGGCAGGTTTTCGGCGTAGGCGATGTCCTTCAGGCCGCGGCCCATGAAGCGCTTGACCGACACAATGGTGTTCTTCGGGTCGGTGGTCTGGTGCGCCTGGGCTTTGTAGCCGATATTCGCATGGCCGTTTGGCAGGTACCTCACCACGGAAGGCAGCAGCGGGTGGCCGTCTTCGTCGTTCAGCACTTCGGGAATGCTGCTGCGGACGGTCGCTACCAGCGAGTTGGTGGTGCCGAGGTCGATACCCACTGCCAGGCGATGCTGGTGCGGGGCGGTCGACATGCCCGGTTCGGAAATCTGCAAAAGAGCCATGGTGAAACCTATTCTTCTTTTACGCCTCGATGGCGTCGTAAGCGAAGCGCACTTCTTCGCCAAATTTTTCGATGAACATCAGCGCGCGCACACCCTGCGCGACGGCGTGATAGTCACCGCTATTGCAATGCTGTTCGATCTCCGCCAACTGCGCCTTGCGCGCGGCACGCAGCTGGCCGTCCAGCTTGTCGAGCAGCTCGCCGTCCTTGCCGGCGCGGGCCTCGGACAGCTCTTCGCGCCACTCCATCTGCTGCATCAGGAATTCCATCGGCATGGCCGTGTTGGACTCCATCTTCAGATCGACGCCATTCAGCTCGCACAGGTACTGCGCGCGCTTCTGCGGATTCTTCAGGGTCTGGTAAGCCTCGTTGGAGCGGGTCGACCATTGCATGGCGACGCGCTTTTCGGCATCGGTGGCATTGACGAATTTGTCCGGGTGGACGCGGCTCTGGACTTCGCGGTAGGCGGCGTCCAGGGCCGCCATGTCAACGGCGAACTGCTGGGGAAGCTGGAAAAGTTCGAAGTGGTTCTGCACGATGTTAGATGCGGAAGCTTTCGCCGCAGCCGCATGCGTCCTTCTCGTTCGGGTTGTTGAACTTGAAGCCTTCGTTCAGGCCTTCGCGGGCGAAGTCCAGCTCGGTGCCGTCGATGTACGGCAGGCTTTTCGGGTCAACAAAGACTTTCACGCCGTGCGATTCGAAGACCGAATCTTCCGGCGCTACTTCGTCCACGTATTCCAGCTTGTAGGCCAGACCGGAGCAGCCGGTCGTGCGTACGCCAAAGCGCAGGCCAATGCCCTTGCCGCGACGCTCGATGTAGCGGTTGATATGCTTGGCTGCTTTTTCGGTCAGGG
>Ga0209050_1003673_pt1 | contig 11073 bp, 12 predicted proteins | sample Araplavi_mTSA_r2_FD_184276 | JGI IMG/M metagenome (GOLD analysis project Ga0209050, IMG submission 184276) | Arabidopsis root microbial communities from North Carolina, USA - plate scrape MF_Cvi_mTSA_r2 (SPAdes) (version 2) | ecosystem: Host-associated > Plants > Roots > Endosphere | place: USA...
TGCCGAGGGCAGTGCGGCCTGATTGATCCGCGCGGAGGGTTAGCTCCATGGATGGTCCCGACGAGAAGCAAGTGCAGTCCCAGGAACAACTGATCGGTGACCTGCGCCAGGTCATCGAGAATGCCGAGGAGCTGCTCAAGAATACCGATCACTACACCAGCGTGCTGTACCAGTCGGCGCGCGCCAAGCTCGCCCAGGCTTTGCTTGCGGCCAATGAAGAGCTGGAACGGTGCGAGGACGCGCAACTCTTGCGCATGATCGAGGCCACCCACCGCGCCAACCTGCTGCACCGGGACTTGTCCGGCGAGGATAAGTTAATGCGGGCGTTTGACTAGGATTTGCTGCTGCAGCCATTGCTGGAGGCTGGCGGCAACGTTGAAGTTCTCATCCAGCGCAAAGGCGGCGTCGAGCGCGTCCCCGAATGTTTTCCCTTCCTTTAGCGCCTGCAGCGCTGCGTATTGCGGCGCATCCAGCGGCGTGACCTGGGCTGTCCATTCGGGACGGCTGAGCAGCGCGCGGCTTGGCTCGTCCATCTTCTGCGGGAACGGCATGCCCTGATGGGCCAGCCAGAGCGAAACGACGGCCCATTCCGACTCGAAGAGCCGGGCGGTAGGCTGCCACAGGAAGCCTTCCTCCTCCACCGTTTGCGGGTTGATGTCCTGGGCTTGCAGCGCCGGTTCATGCCGGGCGTAGTGGATGCGGTGCAGTTGCCATTCCAGGCGAGCCATGTCGGGCAGGTAGGGCAAGTCCTTGACGTGCTCGAAGCTGCGCAGGAAGGGCTCGAAGTGGGCGCCGAAGCGGTTCAGGTCACCGCTATCCGATGGATGGGCGCGGCCATACTCGCGGGCCAGGGCGGCGAAGAATTCCGCGCCGACCAGTTGCGCTATGACGGGGTAGGCAGCCGCCAGGGCCTTGGACCAGGTCGACGTCAGGTTGCCTCGGTAAAGGCCGAAGCGTTCACCGTGCTTGAGCTGCAGCGCGGCATCGGCGGCGGGCGCGAACAAGGCATCCGAGAATGCTTGCTGCTGCGCCGCCAGCGTATCGCTGCCGCCCGGCGGGCAATGCCTGGCCCGGGGCGCAACGCCAGGGTCGCCCTGTTCCCTGGACGGGAAATCGGCGGCGATTGCCGCGGCTTTGGCGGCCTCGCCAAGCAGGACTTCCAGCGGCGGGATATCGGTGTCCCATTCGATCAGCGTGGGCACGGCGCCGAAGCGCCTTAGCGCCTCGTTGTACAGGCGCCAGACGGGATCAGCGACGACTGCACCGTGGTGGTCGACGACTGCATCGGGTGTGACGAGGTGGCCGGCGAGGTGGATTTCACCGATCGTACCGGGGGCGATTGCATGCAGCGCGGCCATGGCGTCTTCGCCGTGGTTCAGCTGGTTGACGTATAGGTTGTTCACATCCAGCAGCAGGCCGCAACCGGTGCGGCGCGCGAGTGCGGCGAGAAATTCCGCTTCGCTCATCGCGTCGTCGGCGAAACGCACGAAGCTGGAGACGTTTTCGAGCAGGACGGTGCGACCCAGCGCTTCCTGCATGCGCCCTACGCGCTCCTCCAGCAGGTCGAGCGCGGCGTGGTTCAGCGCCAGCGGCAGCAGGTCGTTCAGTTGGCGGTCGAAGACGGCGCCCCAGCACAGGTGTTCGGAGACCAATGCGGGTTCGATGCGCCGGGCAAGGCTGACGACACGGGAGAGGTGGTCGGCACTGAAGCCGCGCGCGGAGCCGAGGCCGAGGCCCACGCCGTGAAGGCTGATCGCGTAATCGCGCCTCAGTTCCTGCAATACGTGGAAATCTCCGCCGGCCTGGTCCAGGTAGTTTTCAGTGTGGACTTCGAGCCAGGCGGCAGGCGGCCGCTGCTCGAGGAAATGGCGGTAGTGCGGTGCCCGCAATCCAACGCCAACTCCCCTCGCTGCGGCCCGATGGGTCATTGATTACTTGGCTGGTGCAGTGGTCTTGCCGCCGGCTTTTTCGCAGGTGCCTTTGGCGACGAATTTCCACTCGCTTTCCATGTTGTCGGTCTTGGCCTGGTTGGAGCAGCCGTGGGTGCCGGTGGCGCAGTCGTTCTGGCCGGCCTTGGCGATGCCGTAGCATTTTTCCTTTTCCGCCGCCGGCTTATCCTGGGCTGCGGATGCAACGGTGCTGGCGGTGGCGCAGACGGTGGCCAGGGCGGCGGCGATCAGGGCTTGACGGTTTTTCATGCGGTGTCTCCTTGGTAGGTTAGCAGGTGTGCGATTAGACCATAAAAAAGGTTCTTCACGGATTACCGGGAAACGTCGTTCCCAGGTATGGCCCGCATGGCGGGTCTGCCGTTGCGGGAAAATGAGCATTTCAATCAGTGCGACCATTGTAAATGGGGCCGTCCATTGGCGACAGAGCCTGCCTTCCGGCTTTACATTTGAATAGAAGGAGGGGTTCCGCCCATGAGGTCAACCCCGGTAAACCGGGGTCAGACCCAAGGGTCTGACCCAGACTTAAGCAGGCTATCCCGGTAACCCGTGAAGAACCAAAAAAAACCCGCTGGCACCGGTGCCGGTGCGGCGGGTTTCCTTGAGGCCTGCGCGAAGTCCTGGCGACTTGCGTTCAGGCGGTGGTGTTGATGTTCTGGCCGAGGTGGGACGGCAGGTTGGCCGCAGCTGGCGCCGGCGGGATCGCTTCGATCAGGGCCTGGGCGCTGGAAGCCTGCACGTCTTGCGCTTTTTTCAGCACGGCGTAACCAATCTCCGTACGATTGCTCGTATCGGCCATTGTCGTTGCCAGCTTTGCAATGCTCATCGCATCCATTTAAACCTCCCACTGATATCTATCTAGGTTTACGGATGGGATTCGGCGAACTTTAGGCCTGGCGCGGGATTTTTTTGACCAGCCAGGCCAATACGGTGTCGGGGCGGTTCAGGTCAAGCCACTGCAGGCGGGGCGGTAGCCCGTCCGGGGCTGGCTGGTCGGAGGCTACGGCAACGATAGTGTGGTCGTCCAGGTAACGCGGCGGCTGGCCGGCGATGGCCCGGTAGACTTCGAGCTTGTCGATTTGCCATGCATGGAAGCCTTCGACCAGGGTCAGGTCGGCTGGCTGCAGGCGGGCCAACTGTTCGTCGGCGCCGGGTTCTTCGGCTCCGCGCAACTCGTGGATGATGGCGAAACGATATGGCGAGGCGATCATCACTTCGGCGGCGCCTGCATGGCGGAAACGGGCGCTGTCTTTCCGTGGTGGCTCGAGTTCGAAGTCGTGATGGCTATGCTTGATCACGTTGACTTTCCAGCCGCGCGCGGCCAGCTCGGTGACCAGGTATTCGATCAGGGTGGTCTTGCCGCTGCCCGACGGGCCGGTGACGCCGACCACGTTCTGCTTGTTGCTCATAGCGGTACCCGGTAGCGGTAGCCGCGGAAGCTGAAGATGGCTTGCTTGGGCTGGAGTTTGTCCAGGATCAGGCCGGGGGCGACTTCCTCGCCTTCCCTGCGCAGGACTTTGTCGATCAGCAGCAGGCGATCGGCGGGGTTTTTCGAATACATGTAGCCACCAAGGGTGATCTGGGGGATGGCGCGCTGGATCGGCTCGGGGAGCTCGCGCAGCGATTGCACTTGTTCTTCTGACGGCGCTGGCGCCGGGGCCTGCGGAGGCGCTGCGACCGGGGGCGCCTGCGTTACGTCTGGACCGCGAGCCGCGTGTGCAGCTTGCTTTTGGGCGGGCAACTGGGGAGTCTCCGCGGCATGGGCTGCGGAGGGCGCAGCGGCGACACGGGCGTCGGCAGCGCGCTGGCTGGCCGTTTGTTGGCCTGCACGGGCTGGCGCCTGGACCGGGGTGACCGCTTCGGCCGGCGCTGCCGGGGCGGCGCTGACGGCGGCGACTGCGGGTGCTGCCGGCGCACTGTGGGCGTCGCCGGCTGGTCCGGAAGCTGGAGCCGCAGGTGTTGCGCTGCTGCCGGTGGCAGTTGGGCCCACGACCGGGGCGGCGGCGACCGGAGCGACGCTGGCTGGCTGCTGGACGTCGACTGGCGGCTGGCCGGCGGCCGGCTGCTGGCGCACCAGCATGGTCGCGAGGCCGGCGATGGCGGCGGCCATCAGTACCATCGCGACGATCACCGGCGCGCGCCTGCCGCGCGTGCCCTGCCCTGCCGGCACGCCGGCCAATGTGGGCGCGTGGATGGTCGGGGTACTGCCAATCTGGCGTTCGGCCTGCGCTTTTTTGAGTGCTTCGAGAATATAGGACATATTATTTAACCGCCTCAGCCAACAGGTGCGGCTCGGTCTCCCGGCCCGGCTGCGACAGGCGGATGAAAGTTCGTGGTCCCGCCACGCCGTCGGCCTTCAAGCCTTGTGCCAGCTGGAACTCGCGCAAGTATCGCAAAGTTTCGCCAGCTAGTGGCTGGTTCTCGCGCGGTTTCTTGACCCCGTTCATCTGTGCCAGGCGGCGCGCCAGCCAGTCGACGTCCGGCCCCTTGTCGCCTTCGCGGACTTCTTCACGCCAGGAACGCGGCGCGCGCCAGAACGTGGTGAAGGTGCCGTCGAAGCGGGCGTCCAGCGCGTCCAGTGACACCTTCTCGCTGCCGCGGGCCCCGACCAGCGTGGCGCTCTTGTCGTCGAGGGCGGTCAGCAGGACGTTGCGCGGCAAGGAGTCGCCGTCGCGCAGCTTGATAATGACCGGGCGGTCCAGGTTGCGGATTTCCTCCAGGCCGCCCTTGACCTGCATGCAGCGCAAGTTGCGCTTGACGGCTTCTTCGCAGCCCTCGCCGTCGGCCAGCGCCACCTCCCATTTGGCGGCGAGCTGGCCAAGGGCGGCATCCATGGTGAGCCAGGCAGGCATGGTGGATTGGGGCGCCGCGGCCGCCACCTGCGCGGACCCGGCGATAGCGCGTGGCGCGGCTGCTGTCCCCGGAACGGTGGCGGCAGCTTGCGACGCCGGGACAATCGCCTTCGGCGCGGTCGCAGTGGCGGGCGTGGCCGGCGCGCGCGCAGACGGCATCAACTGCCATGCCGCGGCGGCAGTCAGGGCCGCCCCGGCCAGCACGCCCGCGGCGGCTACGCGCCACGCTTGCACGCGAACCGGCGCAGCCTCGCCGGCAAACACCTCCTCCGCCGCGCGGCGCAGGATGGTGGCATTTACCTGTGCGCGGTTTTCCACGTAGGCGCCGAGCAGCGCCCGGTCGCACAGGAGGTTGATCCTGCGCGGCACGCCCTTGCTCAATTGGTGGATGCGCCGCAGCAGCCCGCGCGGGAACAGTTCCACCGCGCCAGCGCCAGCCACTGCCAGCCGGTGCTGGATGTAGCTGCCTACCTCCGCTTCGGATAAAGGTCCCAGGTGGTAGCGCGCGATCACGCGCTGCGCCAATTGTTCGAGTTCGGGCCGCGCCAGCATCTGGCGCAGTTCCGGCTGGCCGATCAGGATAATCTGCAGCAGCTTGCGCTCGCTGGTTTCGAGGTTGGTCAGGAGACGCAACTGTTCCAGCACGTCGGCCGACAGGTTCTGCGCCTCGTCGATGACCAGCACATTGTTCAGGCCCGCTGCGTGCGACTCCAGCAGGTAGCTGTTGACCGCGTCCACATAGGATTTGACGCTCGCCCCTTCCGGCGCCACCCCGAACTCATCGCACACCGTCTGCAGCAGCTCTTCCACCGTCAGCTTGGGATTGAAGATATAGGCCAGCCGGCAACCGGGCGGAATCTGCTCCATGAAGCAGCGGCACACCGTGGTCTTGCCGGCGCCGATCTCGCCGGTCAGCAGCACGAAGCCGCCGCCGCTCCCCACGCCGTACAGGAGGTGCGCCAGCGCCTCGCGGTGCCGCTCGCTCATGAACAGGTATCGCGGGTCGGGGGCAATCGAAAACGGCTGCTGTTTGAGGTTGAAGTATTGCGTGTACATGATAGGCGCCTAGCGCAGCGCGGGCGGCAATTGCTTGAATTTGGCGCAGTATATCTTGGAGCGCGTATTGAAGTAGACGATGCGGCTGCCCGGCTTTGATTCCCGCACCGGATAGCGCGACGTGTCGATCTTCGCATAGGCCTGTCCGTCCTGGCGGAGGATGGCCTTTTCCAGCTCTTCCGGCGTGGTATCGGTGACGGCGCCGACAAAGCTGTACGGGTAGCTTTCGTCGCTGATGATCACCTCCAGCACCGGAAAACCCCACAGGATCGCGTCATTGGTACGGAACCAGTAGGCCCCGCCCTCGCGCTTGTAGGGCCGCCCGAAATACTGGCTGAGGTAGTCGAAAAAATAACGGTTGGAGGTCTGGTCACGGCACAGCAGGCCATTGCCGAGCACGTCGCCGAAGTGGGAAGGCGGCGCTGCCTGCGCCGCCAGGCTGGCGGCCAGGAGGCCCGCCGCCGTGAGGAAGCGCCGCATCATTCAGAGCTTCTGCAACCAGGCACGGTTGGCACTGATCTTGGCCTTGGCCGAGGGAGGCAATGCTTCGTAGCAGCCAGGGTATTGCTTCAGGGAACCCTCGCGGACTTCCTTCTGCAAACCATTGATCAGGAACACGTATACCGTTCCGCCCTGGTCGGTCTTTTTGGTTCCCAAGTACTTGATCATATGTGTCTCTCCTGACGAGCATTATGACATTTCAAGGCGAAATCACAACTTTTTGGCCGCTACCGTGTGCATTTCAGTATCGGAAAAATGCAGTTGGCTCCCCGTTTTTGCGCGTCTGTCTTTTTCCGGCCCGGCGGCGACGCCGATTCGCATATCGTTCCAGCATCACCAATCCTGAACAGTGACAATCAAAATGAATAAGCTGATCACCTACGGCGCCGCTGTTTCCCTGATCGCGCTGGGCGTCACCGCCCTGCATGCCAGCCCTCCGGACAGCGAAAAGAAGGCCGACCTCACCCCGACCAGGGAAAACCGCCCGGTGACTGCTTTTTCCCGGATTGAACTGGAAGGCCCTTACAAGGTGCTGATCAATGCCCAGGGCGAAACGGGCGTGGAAGTCAGCGGCCCGAAACGCCAGGTCGAGCAGCTGGAAACCGTGGTCCAGGGCGATACCCTGCACGTGCGTCCGCTGCGCCGCAACCACTGGGTGTTCAGCTTCGGCAAGCAGCGCGAGCCCGTTATCGTGAAAATCAGCACCAGCGGCCTGAAAGCCCTGAGTTCCAGCGGCAGCGGCGACGTCGAGCTGGAAAGGGTCGACAGCAGCGAGCTGAAACTGATCTCGACCGGCCCCGGCGATTTCAGCGCCTCAGGCACGGCGACCGAGCTGATCGTCAAGGCCAGCGGCAGCGGCGACATGCACCTGCACCGCATGCGCGCCACCAATGTGAACCTGGTCATGACCGGTCCTGGCGACGTGAGCGCCCCGGCCATTACCGGCGACCTGAATGCGGTCCTGTCCGGGTCGGGCGACCTGGAAGCGGGCGACGTGCGCGCCAACAAAATCAACGCGTCGATGAGCGGCCCCGGCTCGGTCGAGCTGCGGGGCAGCAGCCGCGATATCCGCGTCGACATTTCCGGCTCCGGTGACCTGGAAGCCTGCAGCATGCAGGTGGAAAACGTCAGCGCCATGCTGAATGGCCCGGGCAGCGCCTGCCTGAACGGCCAGATCAAGAAGTTCGACGCCGAAGTGCACGGCTCCGGCGACCTGGAAGCGCGCGGCCTGCAAACCCAGAATACCCGCGTCAGCCTGAGTGGCCCGGGCGGCATGAACCTGTCCGGCAGCAGCGAAACCCTGAGCGCCGATGTCAGCGGCTCGGGCGACCTGGATGCCAAGCAGCTCAAGGTGGCCAAGGCCATCGCGCGCAGCAAGGGCCCCGGCAATATCTACCTGAGCAAGGTCAGCGATTCGCTGGATGCCGACGTGCGCGGCTCGGGCGACCTGCATGCCGAACCGGAATGCAAGGACGTGAAAGTGACCATGAGCGGGCCAGGCGGCGTGCAACTACGCGGCTGGACCAGCTCCCTGAATGCGCAGGTGACCGGTTCCGGCAGCCTGGATGCGCGCGACATGCTGGCCAAGCAGGCCGAAGTCAATGTGCGCGGCCCGGGCAATGCCACGGTCAACGTGGAAGGCAAAGTGGCCGCACAAGGCCAGCAACTGGTTTCCGATAAACAGCGTGTGGTGACGGTCGACCGTCGTGGCGCCCACGCCGAATGATTGACGACATCGCTGCTGACGCCTGAGGCGCCGGCAGCGATTAGCTATTCTCCCTATGCCCGGCCAGCGTGCCGGGCTTTTTTTCGTCCATATTGCAACTTTGGCACCACAGTCCATACCAAAGTGCATACCATTCCAGCACCAATAAAACGTCATACAATTCAATGACTTGCAGAATATTTTCGCTGTTTAGGCAAAGACCTAAACAATACCAGTTAAATACCTGTTGACAAGCTGGTGTGCTCCTCATATAGTCGCCACAGTTCTTTTCATCCCTTGAAAAAATGATCGAATTCCTGATAGGCGTCGATGGCGGCGGTAGTGGTACACGCGTGCGCCTGGCCCGTGCCGACGGGCAGTTGCTGGGCGAAGGCCAGGCCGGTCCATCCGCCCTGCTACACGGTATTAAGAATGCCTGGGCCGCGGTGGAGGAAGCCACGGCGCGCGCCTTTGAAGCAGCCGGCGTGGCACAACCGGCGCGCGAGCACATCGCCATTGGCCTGGGGTTGGCAGGCGTGCATAACAAGCAGTGGGCCGCCAATTTCGTGGCCGCCAATCCTGGCTTTGCCGCCGTGGCGCTGGAAACCGATGCCTTTACCACCGTGCTTGGCGCACATGAAGGCCGGCCGGGCGCCATCATCGCGCTGGGTACCGGCAGCGTGGGCGAAATCCTGCATGCCGACGGCTCGCGCCATGAAGTGGGCGGCTGGGGTTTCCCTTCCGGCGACGAAGCCGGCGGCGCCTGGATCGGGATGAAGGCGATCAACCACGTGCAGCAGGTGGTCGATGGCCGTGTCGAGGGCAGCGCCTTCGCGCAGGCTGTGGCCGACGCCTGCGGAGGCAGCCGCGACCGCATCCAGGTCTGGCTGGCCAACGCCAACCAGACCGCCTTCGCGCAACTGGCGCGCATCGTCCTGCAGCATGCGGAAAGCGATGCCACTGCGCACAGCATCCTGGCCGCCGCAGGCCAGCAAGTGGCGCTGATCGCGCACGGCCTGGATCCGAGCGGCACGCTGCCGATCGCCCTGTGCGGCGGGCTCGGCGAGCCGCTGCGCACCTACCTGCCGCCTGCCCTGCTGCAGCGGATTGTTCCACCCAGGGGCGATTCGGCCGCCGGTGGCCTGCGCCTGATCCAACAACATTTGAAGGAGTAGCCCGTGCTATCCCAGTTGAGCGATTTCCGGCCTGACGCCGACAGCGACACCCCTCTGTACATGCAGTTGGCAAACAAGCTGTCCGATGGCATCTCCAGCGGCGACTGGCGCGCCAACGAGGCGTTGCCGTCCGAACGGGTGCTGTCGGAGTTGCTCAATATTTCGCGGGTGACCGCGCGCAAGGCGATCGACATGCTGTGCGCACGCGGCATGCTGACGCGCCGCCGCGGTTCCGGGACCTACATCACGCCCAAGCTGGAACAGCCGCTGTCGCGCCTGACCAGTTTTTCGGAAGAGCTGCGCCAGCGCGGCTTTACCGCCGGCTCGCGCTGGCTGCAGCGCGAAATCGGGGTGGCGGCGCCACTGGAATTGCTGTCGCTGGGACTGTCGCCGAACATGCCGGTGGCGCGCCTGAAGCGCCTGCGCACTGCCGACGACGTGGTGATGGCCATCGAGACCTCGACCATCCCCGCCATGTACATGCCCGATCCCGGCACGGTGAACGGCTCGCTGTACGGCTACCTGGAAGCCACCGGCAACGTGCCGATGCGCGCGCTGCAGCACATCCGCGCCATCAACGCCAATGCCGAGCAGGCGCGCCTGGCCAATATCGCGCCCGGCACCGCCATGCTGCACATTACCCGCGTGAGCTACCTGGAGAGCGGCGCGGCGGTGGAACTTACCCACTCCTTCTGCCGGAGTGACTATTATGAATTTGTAGCGGAGTCGCGTCGATGAACGAGGCAATCAAAGGCAATATCCTGACACCTTCCGGCTGGCTGAACGGAACAATTTCCTTCGGCGAGCGGATTGAGGACGTCGCAGGCGGCAGCACGGATCCGAAGCAGAACGGCGACGACTACATCCTGCCCGGCTTCATCGACCTGCACGTGCACGGCGGCGCCGGCAAGGACGTGATGGAAGGCGGCGACGCGGTGCATGCGATTGCCGCGATCCACGCGCGCCACGGCACCACCTCCATGCTGGCCACCACCATGACCGCGCCGCCGGAGGAAATCGACGTGGCGCTGGCCGCCATCGGCAAGGCTGTGCGCCAACGCGGCAAGGGCGAAGCGCGCGTGCTGGGCGCCCACCTGGAAGGCCCGTACATCAACAGCGGCAAGCTGGGTGCGCAGCCGAACTTCGCGCGCGCCGCCACCATTGAAGAGGTCCATCGCCTGGAGCAACTGGCGCCGATGCGCGTGATCACTGTGGCGCCGGAAATCTCCGGCCACCTGGAGCTGGTGCGCGACCTGGCCAACCACGGCGTGCGCGTCCAGATCGGCCACACGCTGGGCTCCTACGAAGAAGGCGTGGCCGCGCTGGACCACGGCGCCACCGGCTTCACCCATCTGTTCAACGCGATGAGCGGGCTGCACCACCGCGAGCCCGGCATGGTCGGCGCGGCGCTGGCGCATGCTGAATTCGCCGAACTGATTCCCGACCTGCTGCACGTGCACCCGGGTGCGATCAAGGGCGCGCTGCGCGCCATCCCGCGCCTGTATTGCGTGACCGATTCCACGGCTGCCACCGGCATGCCCGATGGCGAGTACATGCTGGGCCGCCACGTCGTCCATAAATGCATGGGCGGCGTGCGCCTGCCCGACGGCACCCTGGCCGGTTCCACGCTGACGCTGGACCAGGCCCTGCGCAACCTGGTCGGGCTGGGCCTCGACCTGGCCGACGCCTCCAAACGAGTTTCCACCCATGCAGCCGACTACCTCGGCCTGCAGGACCGCGGCCGCCTGGCACGCGGCGCGTATGCCGACCTGGTCGTGATGGACCGGGACTTGAAACTGAAAGCCGTTTATATCGAAGGAGAACGTTGTGACCTCAAT
>Ga0209050_1003677_pt1 | contig 11060 bp, 12 predicted proteins | sample Araplavi_mTSA_r2_FD_184276 | JGI IMG/M metagenome (GOLD analysis project Ga0209050, IMG submission 184276) | Arabidopsis root microbial communities from North Carolina, USA - plate scrape MF_Cvi_mTSA_r2 (SPAdes) (version 2) | ecosystem: Host-associated > Plants > Roots > Endosphere | place: USA...
GCTGGGGCCCGACTCCGCATTGGCCGCGCCCATCCTGGCGGTGGTGCTCAGCGTCTCAAACGGGGACCCGATGCGAGCTATCGCGGCGGCCAGCATGATGGCCGTCGTCTCGGGGCTGTTCTGCATTGTGCTGGGCCTGATGCGGCTGGGCTTCATCACCGAGCTTCTGTCCAAACCGATCCGCTACGGATACATGAACGGCATCGCGCTGACCGTGCTGGTCAGCCAGTTGCCCAAGCTGTTCGACATCTCCATCGACGACGCCGGCCCTCTGCAGGAAATGCAGCAACTGGCGCTGGCCGTTGCCGACGGGCAGACCCATGGGCCAAGCTTCGCAGTCGGCGCGGCAAGCCTGGCGGTGATTCTGCTGCTCAAACGCTTTGATCGCGTGCCGGGCATTCTGATTGCGGTGATCCTTGCCACGCTGGCGGTCAAGCTTTTCAGCCTGGACGCGCAAGGCGTCAAGGTGCTTGGCGAGATTCCGCAGGGACTGCCCAGCCTTGCCTGGCCGTGGCTCAGCAACGCCGATCTCGTCAAGATCGTGCTGGGCGGCTGCGCGGTGGCGCTGATTGCCTTTGCCGACACCAGCGTGCTGTCACGCACCTACGCCGCGCGCACCCACACGCGGGTGGATCCGAACCAGGAAATGGTGGGACTGGGCGTGGCGAACCTCGCGGCGGGGTTTTTCCAGGGCTTTCCGATCAGCAGCAGCGCGTCGCGCACGCCGGTGGCCGAAGCAGCCGGCTCGCGCACGCAACTGACCGGCGTCGTCGGCGCGCTGGCCGTGGCCGCGCTGCTGATCGCCGCGCCAAACCTGCTGCGCCACCTGCCCAACAGCGCGCTGGCCGCAGTCGTAATCGCCGCCGCCATCGGCCTTTTCGAGTTCAAGGACCTGCGGCGCATCTACCGCATTCAGCAATGGGAGTTCTGGCTGTCGATGCTGTGCTTTGCCGCGGTCGCCGTTTTTGGGGCAATACCCGGCATCTGCCTTGCGGTCGTCATCGCCGTCATTGAATTCCTGTGGGACGGCTGGCGCCCGCACTTCGCGGTGCTGGGCCGCGTGCCGAACCTTCGCGGCTATCACGACCTGAAGCGCTACCCGAATGCCGCACTGATCGACGGACTGGTGCTGTTCCGTTGGGATGCGCCCCTGTTCTTTGCCAACGCCGAGCTCTTCCAGCAGCGCCTCCTGGAAGCCGTGGAGGCATCGCCCTCGCCCGTGCGGCGCGTGGTCGTGGCTGCCGAACCCGTCACGAGCGTCGACGTCACGTCCGCGGACATGCTGCGCGAGCTGTGCGAAACGCTGGCGCGCGAAGGCATCGCGTTGCACTTCGCGGAGATGAAGGACCCCGTGCGGGACAAGCTCAAACGCTTTGAGCTGTCCCGTCTGTTCAGCGACGACCATTTTCACCCGACGGTCGGCAGCGCGGTGGACGATTATCTGGGGCGGGAAGACCCGTTCCCGGGCCACAGAGAGCACCATCCATGACGCAAAATGCAAATTCCGCGCCGGCTGGAAAGACCGGTAGAGCGCGCAACCCCGCAACGAAGGCGGCGCCCGGCCAAGTCGTCCTGCTCTCCGGCGGCAACCCTCAGATCCCAAAGGGAGATGGCGACGAACCCGTACAGGCCTACATCGCCGCGATGCCCGGCTGGAAATCGCCTATCGGCAAACGCATCGACGCCCTGGTGGAAGAAGCTGTCCCGGGCGTCGCCAAGGCGGTCAAATGGAATTCGCCTTTCTACGGACGCCCGGGCGAAGGCTGGTTCCTGAGCCTGCACTGCTTCACGAAGTACATCAAGGTGACGTTTTTTCAGGGGGCTGCGCTGCGGCCCATCCCCGCTGGAAAATCGAAGTATCCGCAGGTGCGCTACCTGGACATTTACGAAGGTGCATTCGACGAAGCGCAGTTTTCGGACTGGGTCCGGCAAGCCAGCAACTTGCCTGGAGAAAAGTTGTGAATGGGGCCGTGCCGCAGGGCGAAGCCTTTCTCGCGTTCTGGCACGAATTCGAACGAGCCAAAACCGACGACGCCAGATTCGCCAAAGCGCTGGGCCGTGTTCGCAGAATGGGTACCGCGACACTTTGCAGCGGATGGATCGATCGACGGTCAGTCTCGCTGAAATGCAGTGGCGAACATTTTGCGCTCACGGGAACGCCAGGTGCTGGATAGGCCGGCATGCCGACGCTGCGAGTTGCCGGCCTACCGGAGATTGCAATGAACGAAAAGCCTTCCGCCCCCATGCCGGGCGACATCAACCCCGGCGACGACGCCGCGCCTGGTACACCTGGAACGGGCCAGGTGCCCTGCCCCGCTTGTCACGGCAGCGGCAGGATCGAGCAAATCCGCTGCGCGACGTGCGGCGGAACGGGCAAGGTGGTGCGCGGCGTCGGCGGCGCGTGACTCGGCGAGTGTCAAGCAAAGCGGCCAGGAGGAGCGCTCCTGGCCGCTTCGACACCGCCCGCAAACGAGCCGGTTTAAGGACGACCCGCGGCTGTGATCACGATCTCCACTCGCCGGTTCTTGGCCCTGCCCTCAGGCGTCGAGTTGCTGGCTACCGGCCGCGCCTCGCCGAACCCCTCCGCGGACACCGAATTTGGCGATACGCCCTTGGCGATCAGATAGCGCGCCACGTTGTCCGCCCGCGCCGATGACAGCTCGAGATTAGAGGGAAACTGCCGCTTCAATGCCGGCCCGATGGGCTCGTTGTCGGTGAACCCTTCGACGACGATCTGCTTGCCTTGCAGATTGGAAAGCGTGGGCGCGATCTTGGCGAGCGTCCTCTCGCCGTTGGAACTTAGGCTCCACCCGCCCTCGGGAAAAAGAATCTCGTTCACCATGGTGACCTTCAGCTCTCCAATACCGCGCGCCTGCGTCGTGCTCAAGACATGCTACGCGAAAGCACTGTGTCCATCACGCAGATCGCCATGGACTCTGGTTATTCCACACCGGCTAATTTTTCCCGGGCGTTCAGGAAAGCGAGCGGCGTCGCGCCGCACGAATACCGGCAGGACGCGATGGCGAGCAGTGTCGCCCCGTGACGATCATCACTCCGCCAACACGGGCCGGCTGATCTCCAGCACCCACTGCACGAACGCCTTCACCGCCGCGGTCGCACGCGCCTGGGGATAGACGATGGAAAGCTGCACCGGCTCGCGGCGCGCATCGGCCAAGACCTCGCGCAGGCGGCCGCTGCGCAGATACGGAGACGCCGCCAGCGCTGATAGTTGAATCAGCCCCAGACCCTCCAGGCCGCAGTGCAGATATGCCTCGGTCTCGTTGACCGAATAGCGGCTTGGCAACGCCATCGACACGTTTTCACCGTCGACTCGGAACCGCCAGTCCAGCGGCCGGCCGGTGGCGTTGGACAGATAGTTGACCACCCGATGCGCGGGCACCGCTTCCACCGATTTCGGTTCGCCGAAGCGGCCCAGGTATTGGGGCGACGCGCAGGTCACCCATACCAGGTGACCAAGGCTGCGCGCCACTAGCGTGGAATCGGCAAGCTCGCCGCTACGGATGGCGCAGTCGATACCTTCATAGATCAGGTCGGCCGGGCGATCGCTCAGGCCCAGCACGACCTCGACGTCGGGATAACGCGCCTCGAACTCGACCAGCCTCGGCACCACAATCGCGCGGCCAACCACGCCGGGCATGTCGACGCGCACGCGGCCGCGGGGCGCCTGGATCGCGGCGGTAACGTCATTCTCGGCGTCGGCAATATTGGCCAGGATGGCCTGGCACGCCTGTAGATAGCGCGCACCGGCATCGGTCAGGCTCAGGCTTCGGGTGCTGCGATGCAGGAGCGGCGTGCCCAGGTGGGCTTCCAGGTTCTTGATCATCGTCGTGACCGACGACCGAGGCAGCGCCAGCGATTGCGCGGCCTTGGTGAAGCTGCGCGTTTCGACGACCCTGATGAATGCCGCCATCGCTTGAAGTTTGTCCATGAGCCGATCCCGACGATAGAACGTGCGCCGCATGCGGCGGGAAGGTCCCGATATTACCAACGCATATCCGCCGCGAATGCGCGCTGCGGCGCGTTGTGAATTCCGTCACGGCGAACAATGGATGCCCTGCCCGCTCCTACACTGCAAGCCACCTTTTCTGCTTGAGGCATCCCATGATTCAACACAACGCCATCCTCGTTTTGGGCGCGGGCCAGCTCGGCATGGCCGTGCTGCGCAACCTGGCGCCGCGCGTCGTCAAAGGCCAGTTGTCGGTCCTGTTGCGCGCGTCGACCGTCGCTTCCAATGATCCCGCCAAGCGGCGCGATCTTGCCGAGTTGCGTGGGCTGAGCGTCGGCATCATCGAGGGCGATCTTGCCCAGCAATCCACGGAGGCGCTCGCAGCCACCTTCCGCCGCTACGATACGGTCGTCTCATGCACGGGCTTTGTCGGCGGACCCGGCGTTCAACGCAAGATCGCCCGCGCTGCGCTGGACGCGCGCGTCAAGCGATTTGTGCCGTGGCAGTTTGGCGTGGACTACGACGTCATCGGCCGGGGCAGCCCGCAGGACCTGTTCGATGAGCAGCTTGATGTGCGCGACATGATGCGCGCCCAGCGCAACACTGAATGGATCATCGTTTCGACGGGCATGTTCACGAGCTTTCTGTTCGAACCCGCGTTCGGTGTGGTGGATCTGGCCGCCAACACGGTGAACGCGCTGGGCAGCCTGGACAATGCGGTCACGCTGACCACGGCCGAAGACATTGGCGCGCTGACCGCCGAGATCCTGTTCACACAGCCCCGCATCGCCAACCAGGTCGTGCATGTCGCGGGCGACACCGTCACGTACCGGGCGGTCGCGGATACCTTGGACCGCCTGCTGGAGCGCAAGGTCACGCGGCGCGAATGGCCGGTGCCGGCGCTGCTGCGCGCACTGGCGGCCGAACCTGACGACGCGATGCGCAAGTATCGCGCGGTGTTCGCGCAGGGCCGTGGCGTGGCGTGGGACAAAGCACACACCTTCAATGCCCAGCGCGGCATTGCCGTTTGCACTGCCGAACAATGGCTTCGTTTGCACCAGGACAGATTCCGTTCTCTGCGGCCCTAACCAATATCCAAAAGTCTTATATCTGAAATGACCGTAACCCTATAGTTCTTTAGAACCCGTTGACATAAAGAGGGGCATTGCCGATGATGCGGAAGGCCGCAAGCGCTGGGCCGCCATAAGCACAACACCGCGCTCGCGCTGCGGGACGCGGCAACCAGAGAGGCAAGCCATGGAGACAACCCCACGCAACCCCGCACGGCGCCGCCTGTTGGCCGGCAGCGCCAGCGCCCTGGCCGCGGCCGGTCTGGGCGCCAGCGGCATCGCGCGCGCCAGCGATGCGCCCGCCAAACCCGCCGCCGCGGCGCCCGCAGCGAAACCGGCCGCCGCATCCACGGCCAAACCCCTGCCGCCTTACGCGGCCTGGAAAGACGCCGACAGCGTCATCGTGCACAGCGCCAACACCATCGAAACGCGCCGCAGCGCGTTTGGCGACGGCATCATCACGCCGTCGCGCCAGCTCTACGTCCGCAACAACCTGCCGCCGCCGGACGCGGCCATCCTGGACGATCGGGACGGCTGGAAGGTCGAGATCCAGGGCGTCAAGCAGCCGCGCACGCTGACCGTGGGCGACCTGAAGACGCTGGGCGTGGAATCGATCGCGACGGTGCTGCAGTGCTCGGGCAACGGGCGCGGCTTCTTTCCCCACAAGCCCAGCGGCACGCCGTGGGAAGTGGGTGCGGCAGGCTGCGTGATGTGGACGGGCGTGCCGGTGCGCACGCTCGTGGAATACCTGGGCGGCCTTGATGGCACGCCCGCCTTCATGACCGGCACCGGCGGCGAAGTGCTGCCGGAAGGCCTGGATCCGAAATCCCTGCTGGTGGAACGCTCGGTGCCGCGCGAAGCCATGCAGGACGCCATGCTGGCCTGGGAAATGAACGGCGAGCCGCTGTCACTTGCCCACGGCGGCCCGTTGCGGCTGATCGTGCCGGGCTATACCGGCGTGAACAACGTCAAGTACATCAAGCGGCTGGCGTTCACCGCCGAACAAAGCCCTGCAAAGATCCAGCAGACCGGCTATCGCCTGACGCCGATGGACGCCAAGCCGAGTCCCGACCAACCCTCGGTCTGGGCGATGGAACCCAAGTCGTGGATCAACGCACCGGGCGCAAATGGTCAGGCCGTGAAGGCCGGACGCGTGGTGGTGCGGGGTGTTGCCTTTGGGGGCATGCATGCGGTCAAGCGCGTGGACGTGTCCATCGATGGCGGCAAGACCTGGAAGCAGGCCGCACTGATCGGACCGGATCTTGGCAAATATGCATGGCGTCAGTTCGCGCTGCCGGTGGAACTGACAGCGGGCCAGCACATGCTGGTCAGCCGCGTCGAAGACACGCAGGGCAACGTGCAGGTGGAGAACCGGTTCGAGAACGCGCCGGGCTACATCAACAGCAGTTGGCGCGACCACGGTCTGGCCATCAACGTGTCTTGAGGATGGCGGAATCGATGCAAAGCCGTTTCTTCAAGCCGAACCCCGCATCCCGCCGCCTGATCGGGCGGCGGACGCGCAACCTCTGCGCGGCGGGCCTGTCGTTGATTGCGGGCGCCACGGCGTGGGCGGCGGAACCGCCCAATGCCGAGGCGGGCCGCGCCTTGTTCCTGAAGTCGACAACCCCCGCCTGTGCCGTCTGCCATACGCTGGCCGACGCCGGCGCGGCCGGGACCATCGGGCCCAACCTCGACGAACTGAAACCCGACGCCAATCGCGTCACGCAGGCCGTGCGCAACGGGATCGGCGTCATGCCGGCATTCGAAGCGTTAAGTGACGCGGACGTGCAGGCATTGGCGCAGTATGTGTCGGGCGCCACCGGCGCGCAGTAGCCGGCCCGCAAACCATCACAGGAAGACCGCCGGGCAGCCTTTGCGCTGCCCGGTGTCTCTGCGCGCATCGGGACCCCGGTGGCGGTCATGTTAGGCTTTTCGCCGGCCGATCTTCCGGCCTCAATCACTCCGCTGACGAATCCTCCATGACGCTCCGACCGCTTGCATTGCTGTTTGCCGCGCTTGCCCTGTCGCCTGGTCTGCAGGCGCAAACCGCGTCTCACACAGTTGCCTGGACGCCCGCCGGCCCCACGGCCTGCCGCTTTTCGGGCTGGACGACCAATGCCAAGCCCGCCATCCCCGTGCGCGCGTCGGCATCAGCCAGCGCCAAACAGCTCGGCGCGCTGCCGACCACGCGCGGCGACAGCCCGGATCCCGAAGTCGACCTCTACAGCGTGACCTTCGAGGTGACGGAGGCGCGTGACGGCTGGCTGAAGATCAGGAACGCCAGCGACGCCATGAGCGGCAGCGACCGCAGCCCGCCGCGGCCCGTCTATCAGGGTGAAGGCTGGATCGCCGCCGGGGATGCGCAAGTCGGCATCCAGTCCGCGCGGGGATATGCCCGCCCGGACGCCGGTAGCGAACGGTTGCTGGACCTGGGTAGCGACTGGTTGACCGAGCGCGCCGCCTTGCGCGGCATCGTCGCGTGCGACGGCGAATGGCTGCTTTTGGATTACGAGATGCGCCACAGCGCAACATTTGAACCGCTGGCCGAGAAGGACCGCACGCGCGGACGCGCCTGGTTTCGCGGCGCGTGCGCGTCGTCCGAGACGACTTGCGACATGCGGTCGGTCGACCAATAGCGCGCGCTACGGCTGTTCCAGCGGCCACACTTCCACGACGCCGTGCGCCACGGCACACGGCGTGCGGGACACCTTTTCGATCGCGTCGGCCAAATCAATCGCTTCGATAACGGCAAAGCCCGCGAGCGGCAGCGGCGCGTTCAGGTACGGCCCCTGCACCGTTTCGACACCTGCCGCGTCCGGATTCCGCACCTGCACCGGTGTTCCCGCGACGCCCATCAGCACGCCCGCGTGCTGCAACGCGGCATCGTGCGCATGCGCAGAATCACGTATGGCTTTGTCTGTGCGGTCATAGCCCTGCTGATCGCCATAACCGATCGTGATGAACATGGGCATGGTCTTCTCCTTTGACGTGGCTGGCGCGCGGCGCCCGTCCCGAAGGTTTTAACACTGCGCGAATGCCTGCCTGTCCGGTCGCCGTGCGGCCGCAGGCGCTGCGCAACCCGTTCAGCATTTCCCGTCCGCCCCGGTCAGATCCACCCTTGACACACTACCGACCAACTAGTAGATTGGTCCATCGCTCAGCCCACCCAGACGCCCATGCTCCCTTCCCCAATCGCCTCGCCCGGCGCGGTCAGAACCGACGATGCCAGGGATGCGTACCGCACTGAACGCGTGGCCGCTCAGTTGCGCGCAGATCGCGTCGCGCGCACGCCGCCGACGCCGTTCCAGCGCATTTACGCCGCACGTGCGCCGGCCCTGGCTACCAGCGCCGCGCAGCGCCCCCGGGTGCCCGCGGATCACAACCTGACTCCGCCCGCGGACCTGCTGCACGACGATTACACGGCGCACTGCCTGAAGCTTGCCGTCCAGGCGTTTCATGCGCAGCTGGCAAGGCTGGACGCGCGCACGGCAGCGGCGAATCAAGCCGTGAAAGATGAACAGACCCGCCTTGAAGCGCGCGCTGACGCGGAGCACGATCTGGGCTCGATCGACGCGCTGCTGCTGCTCCAGTCATATCGGAATGCCGCCGGGATTCCCGCCGTGCTGGCGCCCGCGCTGCCAGCCGTAACGGGCGCGCCGCCGCTGACAGTTGCACCGGTTGCCGCGGCCGCCAAGACACGGGGCGCAACGGAGCACACCGATGGCGCCGGCTACCCTCCCCGCAGACCGCGCAAGCCCACCTCTGACGACCGCTAAGGCGTCCTTCTATCCCCTTACCCGCGCCGGATTCCCCACCACCTTCGCCCCTGCCGGCACGTCGCGCGTCACCACGCTCCCCGCGCCGATGATGGCGTCATCCCCCACCGTGACCCCCGGCAGGATGATCGCGCCACCGCCGATCCACACCTGTTTGCCGATGTGCACGGGGCGCCCGAATTCCAGCATCGCGCGGCGTTGCTCGGGATCGTGCGGATGGTCAGCCGTGTAGATCTGCACGGCCGGGCCGATCTGCGTGCCGTCGCCGATCGTGACCTGCACGACGTCGAGGATCACGCAGTTGAAATTCATGAACACGTTCGCGCCCAGCGAGATGTTGTAGCCGTAGTCGCAATGAAACGGCGGGCGGATCAGTGCGCCCTCGCCCACGCTGGCAAGGCGCTCGCGCAGGAGCGCGTGCCATTGTTCGGGCGGCTCGCCCAGCAAGGCGTTGTACCGCTTCATCCAGGCGCTGGCGGCAAGCTGGTCCGCCTGGATCTCGTCGTCGGCGGCCGTGTAGAGCTCTCCTGCGAGCATCCTCTGCTTCTGCGTACGTGTCATGGCTGATCTCCTGTCCGGATCAGCCAGCATACCGAAGATTGCCCGACTAGGCCGCTTGCGGCACGACGCCCACATAGCGTCCGCGCGGCCGGATGACTTGCGCGACGCTGAGCTGCTCCAGGCAATGCGCCAGCAGGCCGATGCTGCGCGCCGTGGCAAACAGTCCGAAGGCCGCATCGTCCGGCAGCTTGCAGTGCGCCGACAGCGCGGCCAGCGCCACGTCGATGTTGGGATGCAGGCCGGTCAGTTGCGTCGCCTTGTCGATGAATCGCGTGATGACCTCGGCCGGCTCAAACTGCGCCAGCAGCGCCGCCGCGCGCGGATCGCCATCGGGATACAGATGATGGCCGAAGCCCGCCAGCGGCAGGCCCGTGGACAGGTAGTGCGCGATGACCTGATCTTCGCCCTGACGCGCCACGTCGTCGAACAACGCGCGGACGCGGCCGGAGGCGTCGCCGTGCAACGGCCCGGACAAGGTGGTCAGTCCCGACAGCAGGCACGCCGGCAGCGACGCGCCGGTCGAGGCCGCAATGCGCGCGGCAAATGCCGAACTGGTCAGTTCGTGGTCGACGAGCAGGACCATGGCGGTGCGCAGCAACTCGGCGGCTTGCGGCGACAGCTTCCAGGCTTGCGCAAACCGCAGATGCAGCGGCCGCTTGCCGGGCTGCGCGCCAAACGCGTTGGCCAGTTGGCCGACCAGGCTCTGGCATTCGGTGTGGAGGACGCGCGTCATGCGGCCATGCGTGGAGTGCCCGGTGGCGGCCAGCGCCGCCAATGACGTGAACGCGGCGACCCGGCCCGGCGATGCCACGCGCGCGGTGCAAGAGAAGTCCGCCTGCTGGTCCGAATTCCACAGCAATTGCGCGGCCTCTTCCAGGCTGGCCGAACCGGCCAGCGTGACCGCGTCCTGTCCGCGGTAGTACAGGCGTTGGCGATGAAAGGTGGAGATAGCCGTGGGGATGCTGGGCTCGGCGCCGAACAGCGTGTTGGTGGCCAGGGTTTCGTGCTTGCGACCCGCCTGCTTGCGCTTGGCCAGCCCCGCGACGTCTTCGGCGCGGTAAAGACTGCGGCGCGTGTCGGCCGGGTCGGGCATGACCTCCAGCTTGCCGCGGCTGACGTAGGCGTAGATGGTCTGCGGCCGCACGCCAAGCTGGCTGCACGCTTCGGCCATTGAAATCCAGGTACCCATGATCTTCTGTAGCAAAGTTTATATGTTGATTTTATAGATCAATATTGCCTTACAAATCAATCATTAAATACCATGGAATCCATGTTCAACGCGGACCCGCAGCCGGTCCCCCCACCAGAGCCGAACCGACATGAAGCCTCAGGTCCTGCAACTCAATCCCATCCTGATCCCGGCGGTCAACGACGAGCTTGCCTCGCTGTACCAGGTGCACAAGTTCTTCGAGATCTCCGATCAGGCGGCCTGGCTGCGCGAGCACGGCGCTCGCATCGAAGCCGTCATCACCGGCGGCCACACCGGCATCTCGCGTGAGATGCTGGAACAGCTGCCCGCCGTGAAGGTGGTGGCGGTCAATGGCGTGGGCACCGACGCGGTGGACCTGGCGTACTGCCGCGGCCGCGGCCTGCCGGTCACCGCCACGCTGGGCGCGTTGACCGAAGATGTCGCCGACCTGGCGATCGGCCTGCTGATCGCAGCCTGCCGCAACCTCTGCGCGGGCG
>Ga0209050_1003678_pt1 | contig 11059 bp, 7 predicted proteins | sample Araplavi_mTSA_r2_FD_184276 | JGI IMG/M metagenome (GOLD analysis project Ga0209050, IMG submission 184276) | Arabidopsis root microbial communities from North Carolina, USA - plate scrape MF_Cvi_mTSA_r2 (SPAdes) (version 2) | ecosystem: Host-associated > Plants > Roots > Endosphere | place: USA...
CCAGCGTTCGTTCAACCGGTGTCGGAAGATGGCCAGCACACTGCGGTCGTTGATGTTGGTGGGATCCAGGTTGGGCTCGGCTGTGGTAAAATTCCGGGGAAGATCGCCATAGCCGTTTGCCGAAAAGGCATAGTTGGAGCCGATCGCACTCATTTGCGAGAACTGGTGTGTATACTCCACGGTGAGCGACGTGTTGTCGTCGAACAAGTATTTGATGACCGGCACGATGGAATACCGGTTGTTGGTTTCATAGTCGCGGTGAGAACCTTTCAATTGGCCCATCACGTTGACGCGGTAGAGCAGCTTGCCGTCTTTGGTCAGCTTGCCATCCAGGTCCAACGCCGTGCGATAGGTCTCGAAACTTCCCAGCGTGAGTTGTACACTGCCTTTGTTCACGCCGGTGGGCTTCTTGGTCACCACGTTGTAGAAACCGCTGGGCTCACCCGACGCCAGCATAAAACCTGCAGGGCCTTTCACAAACTCGATGCGCTCGACCATGCTCATGTCCTCGGCCAGGGGGCCCCACGGCATCTGCACGTTCATGCCATTGCGAAAAGCCGTTACCTGCGAGCCGCGCATGTTGATGTAGGCATAGTTGTCCCAATGTTCCAGTTTGGTGGCGCCGCTCACATTGCGGGTCACGCCCTCCAGCATGTCGAATACCTGCTGGTCGTTCAAAAGTTGTTTGCTGATCACCTGGATGTTCTGGGGGGCTTCCAGGATGGGTGTCTTCAGCCGGAGAGAGGGCGACACGGCATCCTCTTTGTAGCCACGGGTGGAGGTGATCACCACTTCGTTCAACTCCTTTTCATTTTCGCGAAGCGTGATCTCGGGTACCTGCGTGGTTTCATTGGCCTTTACTTCGATATCGATTTGTTGGGATTCCAACCCCACAAAAGAAATGAGCAACACGTGCGGGCCGGCTTGTACTTTCCGGATCTCGAACTCGCCTTTGGCATTGGAGGTGGCCCCTTTGCTGAGGCCCTTCACGGCGATGTTGATATATTCTGCGGGCTGCCCGTCGGCAGTCTTCACGCTGCCCCGGACGGTGCCGGTCTGAGCCCAGGCGCTGGTGAGGGTGAGTACAAAAAACACAACGTGAGGGACGGGGGTAAAATATTTCATTTGACGTTGTTTAGTAGGATGTAAAATCTGGTACAAAGGTAGATTCAACACCTAACCGGAATCAATCGCCTGCAGGAGTGGATTTCATATACCCTGTGGGAGGTAGTACCCGGTCGTCCCAAACAGAAAGAAGGCAAATCGAATTCGCCGCGGGGCGACACCGTGGTTTGCGATCGAAAGAAATTAAAGAAATTTACTTGGGCCTGATCAGCCCGAAGTCCATCGCGTAGATGACAAACTCGGTGGGCGATTTGATGTTGAGCTTGCGGATGATGCTCTTGCGATGGGTATGGACAGTGTGGGGACTGAGGTGGAGCGAATCGGCGATCTGTTGTGTGGATTGCCCCGACGCCAGCAAGGAAAGGATCTCGGTCTCGCGCGTGGTCAGCAGCGACGGATCGGCTGCGGGCGCCTCGGGAGAAAAATGTTTCTCCATGATGATGTCCAGGATCTTGTGACAAAAAAACTTCTCGCCCTTTGACGTCGACTGCACGGCCATCATCACTTCCTCGCGGGAACATTCTTTGGTGAGATAGCCCGTCACGCCCAACTGCAACACTTCCAGAATAGAACTCTTCGAATCGTCGGACGAGACCACAAGGATGTGGGGGTTAGACGCCGAGCGTGTCACATCCTGCAGGTCTTCGATGGTGACGTAGCCCGGGAGGTTGTAGTCGGTGATCAGCAAATTCGGCTGGTGGTTCGCTACGAGCGACAGCAATTCCTCGCGATGGGCCACCTGTCCGACGATCTCCAATTCCTCGCGGTCGGACAATAAATGGATCAATCCTGCCGCGGTGAGCGCCTGGTTATCGGCCAACAGGATCTTGTATGGAGCATGCCTCACCTTATAGGAATTCTAAAAATTTTATCAACTTGTCGCGATCATCTTGTGAAAGCGTCCGCACAAATTCTTTCGACGCTTCGGCTTCACCGCCGTGCCACAGGATGGCCTCCGGCAGGGTACGGGCGCGTCCGTCGTGCAAAAAGTTTTGATGACCGTTCACGATGCGCGTCAGGCCGATACCCCACAACGGCGATGTGCGCCATTCTACGCCGCTGGCATCAAAGTCGGGGCGATTGTCGGCCAGATCGGGGCCCATGTCGTGGACCAGCATGTCGGTATACGGAAAGATCACCGGGTTGGAGATCTCCGGGAACGCCACGTCGGTCTTGGTGTGCAAACGCGGCACGTGGCACTGCGAAGACTGTCCGTCGACGAAGAACTTTTTGCCTTGCAACACCCCGGCATCGTCGGCCGCGCGGCGTGCCGGCACACCAAGGGCGCGGATATAAAACGCTACGGAATACAATAAGCTATCGGAAACTTCATACTCATCATCACGTCCATCGTACTGGGCCTGGCCGGTAGCCGACTCGTGGGGGAACACAAAATTGGTAATCCCCATGTCTTCGTTGTAAGCGCCTGCCGATTGTTGTAGCAGCGACGGGTTCGCTGCCTTCCATCCAAATCTTCCTAAGGTCATTTTGCCTTCCGCCACGTTCCAGGCGTCGTTATTGGAGCGGATAAGTCCTGCTGAAAGGGCGTCTTCCCGGGTCAGGACCTGGGCCCTCACTCCATGTAAAGAACTAACAATGAGGAGGATAAGCAGTAACTGCCGTTTCATGGACCGTAACATACGCCGTAAATAGAGCTGCAATACTATTTCTTATTTAGATTTAATCCAAATACAAGGAGTCAAAATTATACAGGTAAAACGGACTTTTGCTACCTTACCCAAAAGACCAAGGACATGAAAAAACAGACCTATACCCCCGCCCGGTCCATCACGCCGGAGATCGAAGCGATGTTGAATAAACAGATTGTTATGGAGGGAAAATCATCGGCCGCCTACCTCTCCATGGCCTCCTGGTGCGACACCCAGGGCTATGAGATCTCGGCCGAATTTCTCTATAAGCACTCCGAAGAAGAGCGCCACCACATGCTCAAACTCTTCCGCTATGTGAACGCTGCGGGAGGCCACGCCCTGCAACCTGAAGTCACGGGCATAAAGCACGAATTCAAAAGTCTCCGCGAAGTTTTCGAGCTGGTGCTGTTCCACGAGATCGAAGTCACCAAGTCGATCAATACCATTGTCGACCAATGTCTCCAGATCAAGGACTTCGCCACGTTCAACTTCCTGCAATGGTATGTGAACGAACAACGCGAAGAAGAAACCCTCGCCCGCCGCGCTGTCGAGATCTTCGACATCATCGGCGAAGAAGGTGTTGGGCTGTGGATGATCGACCAGGAAGTAGGAAAGCTCGAGGCCTATGCGGCGCGTGTGTCCGGGAAGATCGGGCCGGATAGAGGCTAGTACGCGGTATTCAGGTTAAACTGTAAAGGCGCAAAGAAGACGCAAAGGTTAAATACAAGAATCGCGCTTGTTGGTGAAGAGCACCAACAAGCGCGATTTTTTCACACCGTCACAACATCCCTCCACACCAACCTGAACTCATTCAACATCATCGCCGTAGCCCCCCACACCATCTCTCCTTCCAACTCAAAATGCGGCGCCAGCATCCTGATCTTCCCCGCCGCCAGGATCTCCGACTCCGTTACAGCATCTTCCTTCAAAAGGTCACTGACCCGGCACGTCAAGATCCTCGCCACCTCATATTCGCTCCGCACAAATGCCGGCACCACCGGGCTATAGGCCACCACGGGCGTGACCATAAAATTGCTGGGGATCACAAAGAAGTTCGTCAGGGTACCGAGTACTTCTATTCCTTCTAAGCCAACGCCAATCTCTTCGTGCGCCTCTCGCAGCGCCGTTTGGATTCCGGATTCCCCCGGTTCGGCTTTGCCACCGGGAAAACTGATCTGCCCGCTGTGCGCACCGGGATATTCCTGCCGCTTGGTAAGGGGAAACTTCACCATGCCGCCTTCTTCGTAGAGCAAAATGAGCACCCCCCCTGGTTTAGGAGGGAGCCGGTGACCGAAGTCGGGCATGGGTTGCCCTACCGGTGTTGCCCTTAATGATTCATGTGCCGCGGGGCCGGGCAACGGGAGCTGCAGCCGCGTTTTCAATTTCTCAACCCATTCCATGCGTGCCCAAGTTGGCAAAAAAAGAGGTTCAGCTTTCAGCTGGTCGTCTTTTTTATTGCGCGCCGCCATTCGAAACACTTGCCAGGATACGCAGCAATTCGGCCAGCCTCTCACCGATGCACAAAAGGAACGGCTGCTTTGGATTGCAGTGAACTGATGATCCAACGGTATCAGCAGGTATGGGAAATTATCCTCCATCGGATGTGGCTTCGACAGGTGCCACATGGAATTATACGACTCAGTAACAAAGAAATCTCCGGGCCGACATCAGTGTCGCACCCGGAGCTTTTCCCTAACTATCCAAACTAAAACTACTTCTTGTCCCACCAAACGTGTCCATTCAAATCGTTATTACCGCCGAGGCGTTGAACGGCCTCGTTGTAGTGCTGGGTGTTATTTTGTTGCTCTTGCGTAGGGTATCCTTCACGCCGCGGGATCTCGCGCCCATTGTTGTCGGTGGGGGCCACCAGTTCGGGGAAGCCGGTGCGGCGCCATTCGGCCCAGGCTTCGTAGCCGTTCATGAACAAGTGCACCCAGCGCTGGTAGCTGATCTGTTTTATGGCCTCGGCCGGATCATAGGGGATGCCGGGCTGCGTCATCATGTCGCTCACGCCGGTGTCGTCGCCGTCGTTCCATTGCGTCACCGAGTTTAGGATGGCGTCGTTATAAAATTGTTCGGCGGCGGCATCGCTGCCGTCGATCCATCCCAGTTTAGCCGCTTCGGCCTGGGCAAACAACGCTTCAGCAAACGTTACGATGTAGACCGCGGTCGTGGGCTGCCGCATGGCATCGCCCAGCATGGAGATCTTTTCTTTTTCATAGTCGCCGGTGTTCACTTCTTCGCCTGTGAGACCATATTTCAGCCCGACATAGTCGCCATCGTCATTGGTGTTGGCAAAGGTGGGCAACCGGGGGTCTCCCACGGGCTGCATGTAGTTCACCAACGCTTCGCTGACGGCATACCAGTAGCGGTTTTGCTGATCGAACACATCATACCATGCATTCCAGTTGTTCGCATCCGACAAATGGCGATACACCAGGTTGTCGTCATTGGATTCCAGGATGCCGCGGTTGAGGGCCTTGTTGAATTCGGCCTTGCCTTTGTCGGGGGCGACCTTTGACAACCGCAAGGCCATCAGCATGTGGATCGTGTTGCCCAGCTTCTTCCACTGGTCCACGTCGCCGTTATAGACAATGTCATTGCTGATCTCGCCGGCAACGAATTGCGCATCGGCTTCGTCCAGCAGGGCGAAGAGGGAATTGTAGATGGATTCCTGGGTGTCGTAGGCCGGTGTAAAATTGTCGCGGCCTTTCAACGCCTCGGTATAAGGCAGGTCGCCCCAGCGGTCGGTGACGTACCAGAAGAAGTAGGCTTTCATCACTTTGGCCACCGCCAGTTGGTTTGGGATGGGGCCCTCGTTGGCGTTCAGCGTGGTGGACGTGATCACCGCCTCGATGTTGGCAAGCGGTTCGGAATACCAGTCGTAAAAATTGTAAAACACATTATCATAACGCGAAAGCGTGATGTACTCTGCCTCGGACCAGTGTTGCACATACAGGTTGGCCGAAGCGCCCGAGGCCGTTTCGGGCAAGTGGCGCATGGCTTCCGCCAGCAACTGCGTGTTCGACGCCGTGCTCGGCTTGTTGGGGTTCTTGTTGATGTCGTCGTCGAAGTTGTTGCAAGCCGACACGACCATGAGCACAAGAGCGATGCCGTATATTCTCTTCATTCTTTTCATGTGGATCTACATTAAAAGGAAACATTTAAACTCACACCATAGGAACGCACCGTGATCAATTGACCGGTCTCCAGCCAGCTGATGGGCTCGCTGCCATTTGCCAGCTCCGCGGGATTCAATCCCTTAGGTGCTTTTTGCCAGATCATCAGCGGGTTTCGGGCAATGAAGCCCACGCTCACCGAGCGCACCGGAAGTTTGCCCAGCACGTCGCGCGAGAAGGTGTAGGCCAATTTCAATTCGCGCAAACGGATAAAGGAGGCATCGTACAGCCACTCTTCGTAAATGTCGCGACCGAGGTTGTTCCGGTAATAGGCTTTGGCATCCACAAACGTGGTCACTTCCTGACCGGTAGTTTTTGAGATGCCGTTCACTTGCACGCCTCCGCCTTCTGCCACGGGATCCCTAACATTTTTTCCGTTCTGATTGATGGCCGCGGTTTCCACGGCTTGTCCCGATTTCACGGAAAGCATTTTTGTCCAGCTAAAAAATTGACCGCCGGCCTGGAAGTCGATCATCGCATTGAGGCTTACCGGCCCGTAGCTGAAGGTATTCTGAAAACCTCCCGTGTAGTCGGGCAACACACTGCCAAAGTTGTGGTTGGTTTCATAGAGCGGCAGGTTGTTGTCGCCCAACAATATTTTCCCCGTAGCAGGGTCGCGTGCATACGCCTGCCCGATGAGATTGCCGTAGGCCTCCCCTACGTGCGCATTCACCGACACCGTGCGGCCTGCATAGGTGTTGCTGGCGATGAGGAAGTTGTTGATGTCGATGGTGCCGTCGTTATACAGTTCCTTCACCATGCTGCGGTTGCGGCTGATGTTGAAGGTCATGTCCCAATTGAACTTGCTGCTGCGAATGGGTGTGGCCATCAGCGAAAGCTCAAAGCCTTTGTTCTCGATCAGACCGGCGTTGATGATGGTGGTGGTGTAGCCGCTGGCACCCGACACGGGCAAGGTGAGGATCTGATTTTTGTTGCGTTGCAAATACAACGTAAACGACATGCCCACGCGGTTGTTGAAGAACTTCAGATCGAGCCCGGTTTCGTACGAGTTGCTGAACGACGGCTTCAGCGTGGGGTTGTTCAATTCATCCGGAACATACAATGAGTTTACCGTGCGGTCGGCGTCGGCATAGACCGTGCCCACTTCATAGAAGTAGGTAGTTTGATAAGGCTTCAGATCGCCCCCCGCCATGGCATAGCTCGCCCTGAATTTACCGAGGCTGAGCGGTTGCCAGTTTAACAATTCACTAAACACCGCGCTTCCCGATACCGAGGGGTACCAATACGAATTGTTGGAAGTCGGCAACGTCGAAGAGTTGTCGTTGCGCAGGGAGGCATCCAGGAACCACGTGTCTTTGTAGCCCAACGACACCATGGCAAACAAACTGCGAATCTCTTTCTCACGCAGGAATGATTCCACAAAAGGCCGATCGACGGACGCCGCAATATTATAAAAGCCCGGCGTTGACAACCCTCCCGCGGTGCGCTGGAAGAGGTAGGTATATTTCTGGTGCATCAGGTTGGCGCCGGCGTTGGCGTTCAACGAAAAGCTGCCCCAGGTTTTTGAGAATTGGGCCAGGAACTCATAGTTCATTTCCTCGTTCTGATATTTTCCGATGGAGTATTCCGACAGATACCGGCCGCCCGCCGCGGTGCGGTTGTCGATGTTCTGCGTGAACATGTCCGAGCGGATCGTACCCCCCAACTTCAATGACGGCAACAACTGGTAGCTCAGCGCAACATTGCCAAAATAACGGTCGCGGCTGTCCTGCGAAAAATTTTCGTAGGCGTCGAAGTAGGGATTGTTCCAGTAGAGCGCCTCGGTGTCGATCGTGCCGTCGCTGCTGGGACTGTTCAAATTCCAGTGCAGGAAAGAGCCGTCGGGATATTTATAATGCTTCAGCTTCTTCATGTCGATGCTCCGCTGAAACCACTGGTTGAAATAGGTCGTGCCGTAGTCGTAGCCCTGGGCCGGACGTTGACCGCGGTTGTTGGCATAGTTGAGGCTGGTAGACACCGTCAGCTTGCTGGTGATGTCCATTGAGGCATTCAACCCCAGGTTGTTTCGCTTCAGCCACGTATTGGGTTGCACGCCCGACGTGGTCGTGCGATTATAGCTGATGCGGAAAGAAGAGTTGGCGCCGCCGCCGCTCACCGAGATGTTGTTGTTCTGCGTGTGGCCCAGCTCATAGAAATCTTTGATGTTGTCGGGGTGTGGCACATACGGCGTGGTCTTGCCATAGTCGGGATCGTCCGGATAAAAGCTGTAGAACTGGCGCACGGGGGTGCCGTCCATTTTGGGTCCCCAGCTTTCGTCCACGCTGGTATTGGCATAGGGTGTGCCGTCACCAAGTTTGCTGAATGTCTGGGTGCTGCCGCCGCCGTACAGGTTTTGGTTGGGCATGAAGTTGCCGGCTTTCTCCACGGAGAACGCACCACTGTAGTCCACGTTCACCTTGCGGGCACCACGCGATCCTTTTTTGGTCACGATCATGATCACGCCGTTTTGTCCCCGCAAGCCATAGAGGGCGGAGGCGGCGGGACCCTTCAATACGTTGATGGACTCAACGTCGTCGGGGTTGATGTCCTGGATGATATTGCCATAGTCCTGGCCATTGCGCTCTGAGAAATTCTGGTTCGACATGGGGGTGCCGTCCAGTACGATCAACGGTTCGTTGGTGCCATCGAGCAAGTTCACGCCCCGGATCTTGATCTTTTGCGTACCGCCCATGCTGGAACCGGGCGAGCCCGTTACCTGCACCCCGGCGACCTTGCCAGACAAAGAGCCGAGCACGTTTTGTTCTTTGGTGTAGGTAAGATTCTGACCTTTCACCTCCTGTGTAGCATACCCCAGGGACTTCTCTTCGCGGGTAATGCCGAGGGCGGTGACCACGACTTCGGTCAAGGCCTGAACATCCTGCGTGAGCGTCACGTCGATCACCGAACGATTGTCGATCGACACTTCTTCCGTTTTGAAGCCAATGAAAGAAAACAGCAGCACGCCGCCGCCATCGGGCACGGTCAGTTTGTAGGCGCCGTCAGCGTCGGTGGTCGTGCCCGTGGTGGTGCCTTGCAACACGATGCTCACGCCCGCCAGCATTCCCCCTTCACCATCCGACACTTTGCCGGAGATCGTTTGGTCAATAACCGCGGGGCGCTCCCCGGTCACGCTTCCCTGTTCCTTGCGAACGATGAGAATGTTCTTGCGGATCTGCCGATACGTGAACGCGGTATTTTCCAGCAACAGCGACAGGGTTTCAGGAACCGTGCGCCGGGCGCTGGCCAGCGTGAGGTGGTTGATATTTCTTATTTCTTCATTGCGATACACAAAGCGGAACGGTGTGAGGTTCTCGATCCGCTTCAGTGCCGTTTCCAGCGATTCGTCTTTTAATTCCAGCGTGATGGTGGTGACGTTCTCGGCGTTCTGCCCATGACCGGGTGTGGCCAGCAAAACGTCGATGCTGGTCAACAAGATCGCCAATAGGAACACACTGATGCGCATAAGCTGTCGTAGATAAGGGTTCCGGAACCACCGTGCCAGGTTTCGCGCACGCCCGCACGGCCGTCCTCCTTCTGCTTTTGATACAGAAAAATTCATACTTTTGATATGTTTTAAGTGATGCTGAATTATTTAAAACAGCCTGCCACCGATGCCAGTCGAGTGGCAGGCACATTTTTGAGCCTCCCTGCCCTGGGCAGAGAGGCAAGCACTACGAGCTTAGGTTAAGTATTCTTTTCATATCGCTTAGGTTAGGTTGGTATCGCATTCAAAAGCCGGGTCGTCAACACCCGTCTCCTTTTATCAACATATTCCCGGCCGCATCGCGCACGTAGGTCGCACCATTGAACTCGCAGATGATGTGCAGGATCTGATCCAGGTCTTCGCCATTCAGGAAAGTCGCTGTGAAGCGGCAATGCCGGGTCTTCTCGTTTTCGAAACGGATGCTCACGTGAAAGCGCTCTTCCAATTGGGCTGCGGCTTCCTGCAGGGTCATGTCGTCGAAGAAAATGTCATGGGACTTCCAGGCAATGGCGTTGTTGCTGTCCACGGAACGCTGCTGGCTCTGCCGGTCCACCTTATCGAAGGTGATCTCCTGGTTTGGGGTGATCACCCCCAGGGTGCGGCCTTCATCGCTCACCTGTACTTTGCCGCGGGTCACGGTCACCGTGATATTCTTCTCATCCTCGTACGCTTTGATGTTAAAGGCCGTACCCAACACCGTGGTGGTCAAATTCCCGGTGCGCACGATGAAAGGCTTGGATGCATCGTGTTTGATATCGAAATACCCCTCGCCTCTCAACAACACCTCGCGGCGTTCTCTCCCGTCGAACGATGACGGATATTCAAGACGGCTTCCGGCATTCAACACCACGGTGCTGCCATCGGGAAGTTTCAAGAATTGATGCTCGGAGGTGGCGAGCCCGGAAGCCTGGGCGATGGGTTGGGATTCATTTTGCAGCGAAGTGCGGCCAAGCCAGATGGCACCCGCCAGCATGGCCAATGCAACGGCCGCCGCTACTTTCATCCACGGACGAAAGAATGTACGTTGCCTTTGGAGTGGCTGCGCGACGTGGGGGCGGGAAGCCGGTAGCATGCGTTCCAATATGCGCTCCGTTTTTTCGACCGGCAGTTTTCCATTCTCCGGAAGCTCTTCCCACAATTTATCCATCAGGGCTTGCAACGCCGCATCGCTGGCGGGTTGAGCCAGGATTTGCATCAATTCCTGTTTTTCAGCGTCCGAACACGTATCGTCCACATATCGCTGAAAAAGATACAACAACCGCGCTTGATCCATGGCTTCCGGGTTTAGGGTATACCATTTAGACAATCGGCGAATCCGTAAGGAGTAGTGAGAATCAAAAAAAAATGATGGGACGTTTTGCGACGTAAAAAACCTGCGTGAACTGACTATCCTAATCCAAGCTATTCGAACCAGGAAGCGAGACTGATCAGCCAAAGCCCCATCGTACTGCTAAAGTGTGTCTTGATGGTACGCAGGGCTTGCTGCATGTGGGTCTTCACCGTGAGGCGCGAAATGTTCAGGCGGTGCGCCACTTCTTCGTATTTGAGACCTTGTTGATGGCAAAGGCTATACACCTGCCGTTGTTTGGGGGGAAGCCGGTCGATCACCCGGTCGAGCAGCC
>Ga0209050_1003688_pt1 | contig 11042 bp, 10 predicted proteins | sample Araplavi_mTSA_r2_FD_184276 | JGI IMG/M metagenome (GOLD analysis project Ga0209050, IMG submission 184276) | Arabidopsis root microbial communities from North Carolina, USA - plate scrape MF_Cvi_mTSA_r2 (SPAdes) (version 2) | ecosystem: Host-associated > Plants > Roots > Endosphere | place: USA...
GCCCGTAACTACGGCGTCGGCCATCTGATGCTCGCGTCGACATCGTCGGTCTACGGCGCCAATCCGGATATCCCCTTCCGGGAAACCGACCGGGCCGACGAGCCGCTGACCTTCTACGCGGCGAGCAAGAAGGCCATGGAACTGATGGCGCACAGCTATTCGCATCTCTACAAGCTGCCGATCACCGGCTTCCGCTTCTTCACGGTTTACGGCCCCTGGGGCCGGCCGGACATGGCGCTCTTCAAGTTCGTCAAGGCGATGATCGAGGATCGCGAGATCGAGATCTACGGCGAAGGCAAGATGAGCCGCGACTTCACCTATATCGACGACCTGGTGAACTCGATCATCGACCTCTCCAAGGTCTATCCCGGCGAGGACAACCGCGTCGCCGGCATCGATACGCTCTCCCACCAGGCACCGTTCCGCGTCGTCAATATCGGCGGCGGTCAGCCGTCAGGCTTGATCGATTTCGTCGAGACCATCGAACGGATCATGGGAAAACCGGCAAAGCGCAAGATGCTGCCGATGCAGAAGGGCGATGTGCCGCGCACCTTCGCCAGCCCCGATCTTCTTGTGGCGCTGACCGGCCGCAAGCCGGAGATCGGCCTGGAGGAAGGCGTCAAGGCTTTCGTCCAGTGGTATCTCGACCACCGCCACGAGATCGACTGAGTGCGCCTGGCGCCTCAGCCGCGCCCGAACTCGTCGACGATGCGGATGATATCGTCCTCACCGAGATAGGATCCGGTCTGCACCTCGATCATCTCGAGCATGATCTTGCCCGGATTGGCGAGCCGATGCACCTCGCCCTGCGGGATGTAGACGGACTCGTTTTCCCTGACGACCCGCGTTTCCTCGCCGACCGTCACTTCCGCGGTGCCCTTGACGCAGATCCAGTGCTCCGAACGGTGGTGATGTTTCTGCAGCGAAAGCTTCTTGCCGGGCGTCACGAACAGCCGCTTGACCTGGAAACGGTCGCCGTTGAGCACCGACGTATAGCCGCCCCAGGGCCGGTATGAGGTCGGATGGGTTTCGGTCAGCGCCGCGGTCGCCTTGGCGGCGGCCAGCTGCTTGACGATCTTGCCGACATCCTGGCTGTCTTCCAGCCGGCCGATATAGACCGCATCCTCGCTGGCGATGACGGCGACGCCATCCAGCCCCTGCACGGCGAGGTGGCTGGTGCGCGACATGACGAGCGAATTTTTCGTGTTGATCAGCGTCGCATTGCCCGAAGCGACATTGCCAGCCTCGTCGCGGGTGCCGAGCTTCCAGACCGCATCCCAGCTTCCGAGATCGGACCAGGTGAACGAGGAGGGCACGACCGCCGCGTTGGAGGTCTTCTCCATCAGCGCGTAGTCGACCGAGATATCCGGGCTTGCGGCAAATTCCTGTGCATCGAGGCGGGTGAAGTCGAGATCGCTCGACGCCTTGGCAAGCGCCGCGCGGGCAGCAGCCTCGACCTCGGGCGCGAAGGCGCCGAGTTCGCTCAACACCTGGCCGGCCTTGAACATGAAGATGCCCGAGTTCCAGGCAAAGCCGCCGGCGACAAGCATCTTCTCTGCCTCGGCCAGGACCGGCTTCTCGACGAAACGCTTGACCTTGCAGGCGCCGGAAGGCAGCGCATCGCCGATCTCGATATAACCGTAACCGGTGGCGGGCTCGGTCGGCGCGATGCCGAAGGTGACCAGCTTGCCGGACAGGGCGGTCTCCCTGGCGATGCGGATCGCATCGAAATAACCGGCATCGGCGGTGATCTCATGATCCGAGGCGAGCACCTGCAGGATGGCGTCCTCGCCGAAACGGCCCTCGACAAAGGCGGCGGCAGCGGCCACCGCCGGGGCGGTGTTGCGGGCGACGGGCTCGAGCAGGATGCCGGAAAGCTTGATGCCGAGCTCGCGGGCCTGCTCGGCCACCAGGAACCGGAAATCCTCGTTGGTGATGACGACCGGAGCCTCGTAGAGCTTGGCGTCGGAAACACGCGACAGCGTCGCCTGGAACAGCGTCTTGTCGCCGATGAACTGGATGAACTGTTTTGGCGCGCTGGCGCGCGACAGCGGCCACAGCCGCGTTCCCTTGCCGCCGGCCATGATGACGGGGATGATCCTGCTATTCATTCCAATATCTCCGGCATTTCTCGTCCAGTTTAATCATTCAGGCTTTGCGGCCCAGGTGCGAATGAGGCCGAGCCCCGCTTGCAGCAGGGCCGTCGCCTCGTCTTCCGTCCCGGCTTCGACGTAACAGCGCATTTCCGGTGCGTTGCCCGATGGCCGGAAATGCACGATTCGCCGGTCTTCAAGCGTCACCCGCAGGCCATCGATATCGCTTTTGGCGGCAACTGTCGAAATCGGCGCGAGGAAGGCTGCAAGATTGGCGTCGGATTGCCTGAGATGCGCCATCAGCGCGGCGCTGGTTTCGACCGGGAAATTCTCCAGCCGGTCGGCCGCCGCAAACGGCAGGCGGAAGCCGGCGGCGACCTGAGACAGGGACTTCTTTTTCCGGGCAGCGAGCACGAGCGTCGCCAGCACCGGCAGGAAGCTGTCGCGGGTCGGAAGCGGCGAGAGGACGCCTGTCCCGGTGTCGAAAGGCGAAGCGGTCAGAAAACCGCCATTGGCCTCGAAACCGATGACGCCCGTCTTGCCGGCTTCGAGTGCCGCGAGCATGCCGGCGATCACGAAAGGCGACCCGACCTTGGTGCGGACGATTTCGAAATCCCCGGCCGTCTCGATGCCCGAATTGGAGGTGACCGGCGTCACGACCACCTGCGCTTCCAGAAACTTTGCCGCGATCAGGCCAAGAAGGTCGCCGCGCAACGGCTCTCCGGTCTCGTCGGAAACCAGCGGCCGGTCGCCGTCGCCATCGGCGGAGACGATGGCGTCGAGCCCGTGTTCTCGCGCCCAGCCCTTGAGGAGGCGGATCGTCTCCGTCGAGACCGCTTCGGTATCGACCGGAATGAAATCTTCAGAGCGGCCGAGCGGCACGACATCTGCGCCATAACCCTCCAGAACCCGCATCATCAGATCGCGGGCGACCGTCGAATGCTGGTAGACGCCGACCTTGAGGCCGGCGAGAGCCCCCTCAGGCAGCATCGCCGCATTGCGGGCGAGGAACAGCGCTTCGGTTGTTGTGGAATGATCCGGCGCCTCGCCGGGAGTCGCATCGATCTCGCCTCGGTCGAGTTCGGCGGCGATCGCCGTGATCCGCACCTCGTCCTGCTTGTCGATCTCGCCGTCGGGCCGGTAGAACTTGATGCCGTTGCGGTCCGCCGGGATATGCGAGCCGGTGATCATCAGCGATGCGGCCTTGAGCTGAAGCCCGTAGAGCGCCAGGGCCGGTGTCGGCAGCGCGCCGCAATCGACGGGGGAAAGGCCGGCTTGCCTGAGCGCACCGATGCAGGTCGCGGCAATGCCGGGGCTCGACGCACGGAAATCGCGGCCGACGAGCACCGCATCGCCGGGCTTGGCTGCGCCCGTTTCCAGGAGGTGTCGGGCAAACGCCCGGGTGTAGAGCGACGAAGCCCGCCCCTCCAGGTCTGTCACAAGGCCCCGAAGACCGCTCGTTCCGAATTTCATGCGATACCCACCAGGAGATTCCAGCCCTGATCGTCCTAGTTCATTTCCTATGAAAATAAAGCTGAAACTGGCAATACCCCAAATCGGCGGTCGTTCGTTCTCCGCTGCTATGGTCTTTGGTGGTGGCAAGGTCCCGCTTGTCGCAAAGCTTGGCCATTCGGGCGGATTGATGGTATCCTCTTTGACAGTCAGCCCTCGTCCGAAATGGCCGGGTATTCTGATGTCGATAGGTTATCGGCTGCTTCGGGTTCGAAGTTTGGGAGAGCCGTCATGGGAGCGAATATCGTCAAGAGCATCGCCTTCGTGGTGCCCATCGCCGGTCTGGCGCTCCTTATGGCAATGGGCGAGCCGACCGAGGATGAAACATGCCCGGGAAGCCTCGCCTTCGAAAAATCCCGCCAGCTCGTCGAAGGGCGCCCCGATATCGTCGATGTCGCCTGGAGCGACTTCCGCTGGATCGCCGATTGCCGGTTTTCCATGGGCGGTTATGCCGACGTCAACACCGGCAAAGGCCTTGATCGCAGGGATTTCGAACTTGTGGTCGCGTTCGATCCGCACCTGCACCGCTGGCATCAGGTCAGCTTTTCCACCTCGCAATGACCTATGGTACGCGCCGCGGACCAATCGACCCCGTCAGCGATGTCGGGGTCTGGTCGCCTTGAGATCGGTTATCGGCAGACGCGCGTGGTCCTGGTGACCCACCGCCCGTGATGGCGGTACTGGACGCTTCTGACCCTGCAGTGAGGGCGGTAGTGGTGTCTGGAATATTGCCGGTAGTAGGGGCGATGGTAACGATGGTAACCCGGCCGATAATAATGTCCGGACGGACGATAACCTCGATCGCCGATGGTCACGCTGAAACTGTCAGCAAGGGTCGGTGCCGCGGTCGTGGTGAGACATCCAAGCCCGATGATGCAGGCGGCAATGAACTTCTTCATCTTATCCTCCTTCAGATTGGCCGCTGGATTGGCGGTTTCTGCGAGGTTAGGCGATGGAAAATGAACGAACGCTGACAGCTGCGTTCATATCCGGCAATGAACAGGGCCTGACGGACGGTGTTCGCGAGCAGGCTTGCGTTCACGGAACGGAAGGCGCGTCGACATGGGTATCTCTGACGAGCGGCTCGTCCGCGGCATCGTCATCCATGACAGCAATGCTCAGAACGCATGCGACGAGACCGGCAATCAACAGCAATCCGTATGGCATCGGCGTTTCCTCCTTTGCCCCCGGCACGGAGTACACCGCTCAAAGCTTAAGCGTGTGCTAAGGAATATGGTTAACGAAGCAGGGCTGATCCGAATCGGCACGAACCCCGTAGCCCAGTTTATACGGCACCATTGCTGATTGTCTGACCGAAGCCTGGGAATGGCGGACAAGGTGGGATTCGAACCCACGGTACGCTTTCACGTACACACGCGTTCCAGGCGTGCGCCTTAAACCACTCGGCCACCTGTCCTTGGTTGCTTTGCGTCGTCTGAGAAGCAAAACGTTGGAACGGCCGCGATATATACCGATCAACTCCCCGGGATCAACCCGAATCTGAACGTTTTTTGACAGTGGGCGGGAAAACCTCCACGGGCGCGTTGCCAAGCCCTGGCGCCAGGGCTATTTCTTCCGCCACAAAGGCCGTCGTGCTGGAGGCGGCGCGGCCGCGATCAACGACGCGGGGCTTGTTCGGAATGGCAGTCATACGGTTCGTTTTCCATCTGCTCAGCGCGCTTGCGCTGGTTGCTGCGATCGTTGCCGGCACCCTGGATTCGATCCAGTCCGTCTCCGCCTCGTCGGTGGTACTGACCAGCCTGGGCAATGCCTGGCTCAATCTCGATCCCGAAAGCCTGACGCTCGCGGAATTCGCCGTCAGCACCTATGTCAGCCAGGAGATCTGGCGGCCTTTCGTGGCCCCGGTGCTGGCACAGCCTGCATTCGCGGTGTTTCTGGCGATCGCCCTGATCTTCTGGATGGCCGGATATAGCAGGCCGCATTTCGCCGGGCGGTTTTCAGCCTGAGCCAGCCGAATCTTTCGGGCTTGGGGTTTTGCCCTGAAGACCACTGCCGGTCGTATCGCCGGGCAACTTCGCCGCCATCGCGGATTGCACGATGCAGGCGCTCCACGCCTGCTCAGCTTGCGGGCAGAATCGTGTTTCAAGCTCTCCTTTTGAGCAGCTTTTCCACAGCATTGTCGAAGTTTTCGGCAGCCTGGATGTTTTTTACCAGTTGAAAAAAATCTCGTGAATTTTTCCGAAACCCGTGCAAGAGTGCCCGAAGCCAGACCCTTGAAGAAAAAGGGCAGGTGGCCGCAGACATGCCCGGGGAACGGGGATTGCGGGAGGACCTAACAGCTAAAAACAGGGCTGAACGATGAAGAAAACCCTTTTGAGCCTCATTGCCATGGCTGCCATGTCGGCAACCGCGCTTGCCGCGGATATCAAGCCGGCGCTGGTTTATGGCACGGGCGGCAAGTTCGACAAATCCTTCAATGAGGCCGCCGCCAACGGCGCCGAAAAGTTCAAGAAGGAAACGGGGATCGAATTCCGGGATTTCGAGCCGACCAACGACACCCAGGGCGAGCAGGCCATCCGCAACTTCGCCAGCCGCGGTTTCAACCCGGTGGTCGCCGTATCGTTTGCCTGGACCTCGGCCATGGAAAAGGTCGCGGCTGAATTTCCCGACACCAAGTTCGTGATCGTCGACTCCGTCGTCAAGCTGAAGAACGTCCGCTCCGTCCTCTACAAGGAAGAGGAAGGTTCCTACCTCGTCGGTGTTCTCGCCGGCATGGCGTCGAAGACCGGCAAGGTCGGTTTCGTCGGCGGCATGGACATCCCGCTGATCCGCAAGTTCGCCTGCGGGTATGTGCAGGGCGTCAAGGCGGCCAAGGCTGATGCGCAGGTGTTCCAGAACATGACCGGCACGACCGGTGCTGCCTGGAACGACCCGGTTCGCGGCGGCGAGCTCACCAAGAACCAGATCGACCAGGGCGCCGACGTCGTTTACGCGGCTGCCGGCGCGACAGGTCTCGGCGTGTTGCAGACCGCCGCCGACAACAAGAAGCTGTCGATCGGCGTCGATTCCAACCAGAACCACCTGCATCCGGGCTCGGTCCTGACCTCCATGGTCAAGCGCGTCGATCTGGCCGTCTACAACGCCTTCAAGGACACCAAGGAAGACAAGTTCACGGCCGGCATCCTTGCCCTCGGCGTCAAGGAAGACGGCGTTGCCTATGCGCTCGACGACAATAACAAGGCGCTGATCACGCCTGAAATGAAGACTGCCGTCGAAAAGGCCAAGGCCGACATCATCGCCGGCACCGTCAAGGTGCACGACTACATGTCGGACAACGCCTGCAACAAGTAAGGCGGGTTTTGAGGGGGCGCAGGGCGACGATGATCGCCATGCGCCCTTTTTGCATATCAGGCGGAAGGGCGGACCATTGAGCCTCGATTCTCCGAAGGAGCCCGCGATCGAGCTTGTCGGCATCGACAAGAAGTTCGGCACGGTACACGCGAACAAGAACATCAATCTGACGGTCGCCAAAGGCTCGATCCACGGTATCATCGGGGAAAACGGCGCCGGCAAGTCGACACTGATGTCGATCCTCTACGGCTTCTACCAGGCCGACCACGGCGAGATCCGCATTTCGGGTAAGCCGGTGACGATCCGCGACAGCCAGACGGCGATCGCCGCGGGAATCGGCATGGTGCACCAGCACTTCATGCTGGTCGAGAATTTCACCGTTCTGGAAAACGTGATGCTCGGCGCGGAGGGCGGCCAGCTTCTCGCCAAGGGCGTCGCGAGCGCTCGCAAGGAACTGAAGCGGCTGGAGGACGATTACGGCCTCGAGGTCGATCCGGACGCGGTCATCGAGGAACTGCCGGTCGGCAATCAGCAGCGCGTCGAAATCCTGAAGGCGCTCTATCGCGGCGCCGAAATCCTCATCCTCGACGAGCCGACCGGGGTGCTGACGCCGGCGGAAGCCGACCATCTTTTCAAGGTCCTGCGCGTCCTGCGCGATCAGGGCAAGACGATCATCCTCATCACCCACAAGCTGCGCGAGATCATGGCGATCACCGATACGGTCTCGGTCATGCGCCGCGGCGAAATGGTCGCGACCCGCAAGACCGCCGAAACCACCGTCGAAGAGCTGGCCGAACTCATGGTCGGCCGCCGCGTCCTGCTGCGCGTCGAAAAGGGTGCCGCCAATCCGGGCGCCGTGCTGATGTCGGTCCGCAACCTGACGGTCAAGGACAGCCGCGGCGTCACCATGGTCGACAATGTCTCCTTCGACGTGCGCGCCGGCGAGATCGTCGGCATCGCGGGCGTCGCCGGCAACGGCCAGTCGGAGCTTCTCGAGGCGATCGCCGGCATCCGCAAGCCTTCGTCCGGCGAGATCCTCATAGACGGCAAGCCGGTCGCGGGCCTTGATCCGGCTGGCCTGCGTGATCTCGGGCTTGCGCACATCCCGGAAGACCGCCACCACATGGGGCTGGTCCTGAAGTTCGAGGAATACGAGAACTCGATCCTCGGTTATCACCACGATGCGAAATACGGCCGCGGTCCGTTTCTGGATCTCGACGCGATGCGCAAGGATGCCGAGGAGAAGATCGCCAAATACGACATCCGCCCGCCGAACCCGCGGCTGCGCACCGCCAATTTCTCCGGCGGCAACCAGCAGAAGATCGTCGTGGCGCGCGAGATCGAGCGTGACCCCAAAATGCTGATCATCGGCCAGCCGACCCGCGGCGTCGATATCGGCGCGATCGAATTCATCCACAAGCGGATCATTGAGATGCGCGATGCCGGCAAGGCGGTGCTGCTGGTCTCGGTGGAGCTGGATGAGATCCGCTCGCTCTCCGACCGTATTCTGGTGATGTTCGCCGGCAAGGTCGTCGGCGAGAAATCGGGCGAGGCGGGCGAACAGACGCTGGGCCTGATGATGGCCGGGATCGCCGCATGACGCTGACAGCAACGATGCTTGAAGCAATGACCCATCTGGAGCATGGAATGATTAAGCTTGCTGCGGCGGCAGGGCGGACGAGGGCAGGGGCATGAGCACCGTATCCGTACCGCTTCCGGCCTGGATCAATTACGGCCTCATCCCGCTGCTCAACCTCATCCTGGCCTTCTTCTTTTCCGGCCTTGTCGTCTGGGGGATCGGCGAGAACCCGTTCGAGGCGCTGCAGCTGCTGCTGATCGGTGCGCTCGGCCGCGGCGAAGGCATCGGTTTCACGCTGTTCTACACGACGAGTTTCATCTTCACCGGCCTGTCGGTGGCGGTCGCCATCCATGCCGGCCTGTTCAACATCGGCTCGGAAGGCCAGGCTTATCTTGGCGGCCTTGGTGCCGCGCTTGTTGCATTGGCGATGGACAGTTACGTGCCCTGGTACGTGACCATGCCGTTCGCGGTCATCGGTGCGGCCCTGTTCGGCGCGGCCTGCGCCGCGATCCCCGCCTGGCTGCAGGCCAAGCGCGGCAGCCATATCGTCATCACCACCATCATGTTCAATTTCATCGTCTCGTCGCTGATGAATTACGTGCTGGTGCGCGTGCTGATCGTGCCCGGCAAGATGGCGCCCGAAACCCGCACTTTCCTTCCCGGCGGCCAACTCCCCAAGCTTGACTGGCTGATCGCCATGTTCGGCGGCAAGATCGGGGCCGCCCCGCTCAACTTCTCCTTCCTGATCGCGCTGATCATGTGTTTCCTGGTCTGGGTGCTGATCTGGCGCACCAAGCTTGGATACGAGATGCGCACGCTCGGCATCAGCCCGACGGCTGCGAGCTACGCCGGCATCCGCTATTCGAAGATCGTCATGATCACCATGCTGATCTCGGGCGGCCTCGCCGGCATGATGGCGCTGAACCCGGTGATGGGCGCTTCCGCCCGCCTGCAGATCGAATTCGTCGGGGGCGCCGGCTTCGTCGGTATCGCCGTCTCGCTGATGGGCCGCAACCATCCGGCCGGCATCGTTCTGGCGGCGCTGCTTTTCGGTATTCTCTACCAGGGAGGGGCGGAACTCTCCTTCGACATGCCGAGCATCACCCGCGACATGATCGTCGTTATCCAGGGCATGGTCATCCTGTTCGCGGGTGCTCTGGAATACATGCTCCGCCCGGCCGTCGTCCGGCTCTACCAGCAGCTCACCGGGAAATAGGCTCATGGATTATTTCGATATTTTCATCAGCATTCTCGGCTCGGCGATCCGCCTTTCGATCCCGCTGCTGTTCACCGCGCTTGCCGGACTGTTTTCGGAACGCGCCGGCATTTTCGATATCGGGCTGGAAGGCAAGATGCTGGCATCCGCCTTTGCCGCAGCCTGCGTCGCTTACTGGACCGGCAATGCCTGGTTCGGCCTCATCGGCGGCATCGGCGTGTCGATCGCCTTTTCCTTCATGCACGGTTTTGCCTCGATCACCAATCGCGGCAACCAGATCGTATCAGGCGTAGCGCTCAACTTCGTCGCCGCCGGCCTGACGATCGTGCTCGGCCAGGCCTGGTTCCGGCAGGGCGGGCGCACGGGCCAGGTGCCACCCGAAGGGCGGTTCTCCTCCATCATCCTGCCGGGCGCCGACATGATGCGCGACGTGCCGATCATCGGCCCGCTTTATGCCAATGTCATCTCCGGCAACAACATTCTCACCTATATCGCTTTCCTGATGGTGCCGGTCTCCTGGTGGGTTCTCTATCGCACCCGTTTCGGCCTGCGCCTGCGCGCCGTCGGCGAAAATCCGGGTGCGGTCGACACGGCCGGCATTTCGGTTGCCTGGATGCGTTATCGCGCGCTGATCGTCGCCGGTTTCCTCTGCGGTTTTGCAGGCACCTATCTCTCGATCGCCCAGTCTGCCGCCTTCATCAACAACATGTCGGCCGGCAAGGGCTATATCGCGCTGGCGGCGCTGATCTTCGCCAAGTGGAAGCCGGTGCCGGTCATGCTGGCCTGCCTGCTCTTCGGTTTCCTCGATGCATTCGCGAACTTCATGCAGGGCAAATCATTGCCGCTGATCGGCGAAGTGCCGGTACAGATCTTCCAGGCGCTGCCCTATATCCTCACCTGCGTATTGCTCGCCGGCTTCATCGGCACCGCCCGTCCGCCCAAGGCCGGCGGCGTGCCCTATACCAAGGAGCGCTGACCGATGTCTCACGATTTGTTCGAGGCCGCACGCGGGGCGATGGCCAGGGCACATGCCCCCTATTCGAAGTTCCCGGTGGGCGTGGCGATCCGCGCCGATGACGGAAAGGTCTATCTCGGTGCCAATATCGAGAACATCTCTTTCCCCCAAGGCTGGTGCGCCGAACCGACGGCGATCGGCGCGATGGTGATGGGCGGCGGCAGGAAGATCGTTGAACTGGCGGTGCTTGCCGAAAAGCTGGCGCTCTGCTCGCCCTGCGGCGGCTGCCGGCAGAAGATCGCGGAATTCGCCTCCGCCGATACGCGCGTCTATCTCTGCGACGATCTCGGGGTGCAGAAGACCGTCACCATGGCG
>Ga0209050_1003689_pt1 | contig 11036 bp, 6 predicted proteins | sample Araplavi_mTSA_r2_FD_184276 | JGI IMG/M metagenome (GOLD analysis project Ga0209050, IMG submission 184276) | Arabidopsis root microbial communities from North Carolina, USA - plate scrape MF_Cvi_mTSA_r2 (SPAdes) (version 2) | ecosystem: Host-associated > Plants > Roots > Endosphere | place: USA...
AGGCTAACGGTGGAAATAAATAAAGAAGCCCCGCAATGCGAGGCTTCTTCTTTAAGTCGGGGCGGCCAGATTCGAACTGACGACCTTGGCGCGAATCGCGCCACGCGATACTAAGGCAGTTTACTGATCTAGGATAAACCTCGAAGCCCCTCTTTTCTTGATTTGCTTCTCTAGTTTAGTGGCTTCCGACCGTGATGAAACTTTCCGGCTCCAAACCACTTCCCAAGGAATGCCGTTTCGAATGGAGGTAGTCTCTCCAGCGTTGTGCTCAATCAACCTGTTTTGGAGATCTTGGGTTTGGCCGGAGTAATAACGATTGATGGATTTGCTGTAAAGAATATAGACATAGTAACACATAATAGTGTGGCTAACGGTGGAAATAAAGAAGCCCCGCAATGCGAGGCTTCTTCTTTAAGTCGGGGCGGCCAGATTCGAACTGACGACCTCTTGGTCCCAAACCAAGCGCGATACCGGGCTACGCTACGCCCCGATCCCATAAGGGAGCGCAAAGATACATTTTATTCGCGTACCTCCTAAGTCACCGCAAAAAAACGTCCCTTCCTGCGGTTTTTAGCATCTTTAAAGTTGTAAATAATTGATTATAAATAAGTTGCGCATTGATTAATGGCAGGTATTCAGGCTCATGAACCTCGCCACCCTCGGTATAAAGAAAATAAAGATACCCTTCAAAGTAAGCTTCAAACATTCAAGCGCGACGCGCGCTGAGACCCAGAGCATCTGGATCGAGGCCACATCCGATAAAGGAACCATTGGCTATGGAGAAGGATGTCCACGGGAATACGTAACGAATGAATCCCTTGAAACGGCTTTCCGCTTTTTTGCAGAGCACCATGCTGACGTCGTGGTTCGGGTCCACGATCTTGAAGGAGTCAGGTCATGGCGTCACATCAATGCGGAAAAGATTGATGCAAACCCGGCGGCCTGGTGCGCAATGGAATTGGCCCTGCTTGATCTTATTGCCAAAGAGCAGCAATGCACCGTGGAAAACCTGCTTGGCCTGGCCGAAATAAACGCCTCATTTCAGTATTCAGCGGTTTTGGGTGATTCAGCTGTCGATGTGTTTGAAAAACAACTCCATCAATATCTCGCGATGGACTTTACGGATCTGAAGATCAAGATCTCGGGAGATCTCGAGAAAGACCGTCTTAAATTTGATTTGCTAACAAAACTGGGGAACAAAGCACTTCGCGTCAGGTTGGACGCTAACAATTTGTGGAAAGAATGGGGGGCCGCCGTCAACTATCTTTCCTCTATCCACTATCCTCTTTTTGCCATTGAGGAACCCTTGGAAAGCGGCCAATACGAGGGGCTAAGAAAAATAAGTGAGGCGTGTAAAGTAAAAATTATTCTCGACGAGAGTTTTCTCAAACTGGAAGACTTCAAGAACCTTGGCGGCGCTGCGGATGACTGGATCATAAACCTGCGGATATCAAAAATGGGTGGACTTTTACGTTCGCTCGACATTGCCGAGAAAGCCCGGCGTGCTGGGATAAAAATAATTGTAGGCGCTCAAGTTGGAGAAACCAGCTTGCTGACCAGGTCGGCGTTGACAATAGTTAATGCCTACAGGGATATCGTGGTGGCTCAGGAGGGTGCCTTTGGAACGTTGTTGTTGCAATCCGATGTCTGTGAACCGCCGCTGATGTTTGGTAAAAAAGGGCTGCTGGAATTCAAGCCGGCACAGGAACATGGATTTCAGCTTCAGGTTCTTGACAACCTGTTTGCCTAACCCCCGACGCCCCTGTCTTATGGATTTTTCCAGCCTGTATAAATAAACCGTAGCGCGTCATAAAACGCCGGCATCGGTTCCGTCATATGCGTCTCCTTTGGATAGTAGTTGTATTGGTAACGCAGCCCTGTCATCGACTTCGCTTTCAGAATAGCATCAAACGTTAACAGGTTGGTGTGAAACGTGCTGGAGTCTGACGCGCCCTCGCTGGCATCGCTAAAGAAAAGGATCTTGTTTAGTGCGGCTCCCTTTTTTAGCTTTTGCTCTGCCAGCTTCAATACGTATTCGCGGTCCCACCAAAACGAAGGACTCACCGAAATATACGCCTGAAACATGTCGGGGTGCGTCAGCAGACAATAGACGGAGGCCAGCCCGCCAAAGGAATGTCCTGCGAGAATCGTATAAGGTTGTGTCTTGTAGTGATGCTCCACATAGGGCATCAGTTCCTCGCGGATAAATTGCAAGAACCGCTCGTTGCCACCGCTCGGTTTCATCCACGAGACCTTGCTGGTGTCGGGTTGGCCAAAATAATTGATGATGCTTTCGGTCGGCGTGAGGTCGCGGGTACGCTTGGTGTTGACGATGCCCACAACGATCATTTGTGGAATGACATTGACATCCCACCGGCTGAGATAGTCCGTGTATTGCGACAACATATCGAAATGACTTTCGCCGTCCATTAAGTATAATACGGGATATGTCTTGTCCGGATTTGTGGCGTCTGCCTTCGGACAATGGATATAGATCGTGCGCGTTTCGTTCAACACTTTGGACGGAAGTTCCAGCACCTGGCGCGTGGTCTGAAGATACGGTGTGACCTTCTGCGCAGTGGTGTGTAACGTGAGGAGCATGAAAAGCAACAACAGACTTTTCGAGTCGTGGGAACGTGGGGTCATAATGTTAATCTAAACCTACAAAGGGAACCGACCAATCGGACAAAAACGGTAATCTGCATCACTCCGCGCGGAGGCTTTTCACAGGATTCTCGTTCGCCGAGTTGATCGCCTGAAAGCAAACGGTGGCAAAAGCTATCAACACGGCAATACATCCCGCGAAAGCGAACACCAGCCAGCTGATCTCTATCCGGTAGGCAAAATCACTGAGCCACTCCTTCGCAGCGGTCCACGCCAGGGGGATGGCAATGACGGCCGCGACGATCACGAGGATCAAAAGGTCTTTCGCCAGGATAAATACAATGTTGCTTACCGAACTCCCCAGCACCTTCCGTATGCCGATTTCCTTCCTCCGTCTTTCCGCAGCGAACGTCATCAACCCGAACAGACCGAGACACGCAATGGAGACGGCGAGGATCGTGAACGACAGCAACAGGTTCCCCTGCCGGCGCGCGGCCTGGTACTGACGCCCGAAATTGTCGTCCAGAAAATTGTATTCGAATGCGCCTGTGGGATTGAATTTTCTAAAAACACTTTCCGTGTAGGCAATCGCCCCCGGCAGATCATTCTTGCTCAAGCGGACATACACGTTATCCTTGTCCATCTCATCCAGGGGAAAGCGAACGATCAACGGCTCCACTTTGTGTTGGAGCGAATAAATGTTAAAGTCTTTCAACACGCCCACAATGGTGAGGAGTATCGGCCTGCCGGCAGAATCGGTGCCCATCTGGATTTTTTTTCCAACGGCATCATCCCAGGCGGCGTCGTCGGCCAGCGTTTGATTCACCAACACCGCGCCGGTCTTGTCGGAGGGTATGGCTGCCGATAAATTTCTCCCGGCGACCACGGCAATCTGCAACGTGGGCACAAAGGTGTCGTCGATCGTGAAATAGTTGGCCATGCGCTGGCGGTCTTCCATTTTGCCGTTGCGTTCGATCGTATAATCTCGGCCGCCAATGTTGTTGTTGCCGATCGGGTTGCCGGCTGTGGCGGCTTCTTCGATGAGCGGATTTTGCAAGAGCTGCGTTCTCATGGCGTCCGTCTGCAACCGCATGGCCGGATTGTCAAGATGGAACGTGATCACCTGATCTTTGTTGAATCCCAAATCTTTCTGCGAAACAAAACGCAGTTGCTGATAGATCACCACCGAAGCAGCGATCATGGCAATGGTGACCACGAATTGGAAAACGACTAACGACTGCCGGAAAAGTATGGTGCTGTTCTGATCGCCTGCGAGACCCTTGAGGGACGGAACCACCCGGAACCCAGACATGAACAAAGCCGGATACACGCCGCTGAGCAGACCGGCGAAAATGGAAAACACAAGCAGCCCCACAATCGTCGGCACCGTTCCAAACTGCCAGATGTCTGCGGCCAGGGGAGCGAAGGATTGTAGTAACGGAACAATAAATGTCATCAACACCACGGCGATGGAAGACGCGATGATCGTGATGAGCACCGATTCGGAAAGAAACAACGCCATCACTTGTGTTCGGGAGGAGCCCATGGCCTTACGCATACCGGTTTCACGAAGTCTCAGGGACGCCCGCGCGGTCGATAAATTCATGTAGTTGATGGAGGCAATGATCAGGATCAACGCGGCGATGGCGCCCAAGATGTAAACGTAGCGCGCCGGGCTGTTGGTGCCGAGCTCAAAGCTAAGGTTTGAATGAAGGTGGATGGCGGGCAGCGGTTGCATCTCCGCGCGGTAATGCATGTCTGGGGGAAGGGAGGCAGCCATGTGGCGGTTGAAGAAGCCCGGTAATTTTTGTTGAACACGGATCATGTCCTCTGCCTGATGCAGCAGGACGTAGGTGTATAGATACGAGTTCGCCCAGGCACCTTCCAGGTTGTCGGGCAGTGGGCGCAATCCGCTAAATGAAAAATGACTGTTGGACGGCACATCTTCGATCACGCCGCTGATGACCACCGTCTGATCTCCCGCTTGGAGCGTTTTTCCCAGCGCTGCCGATACGTTCCCAAAGACCTTGACGGCCAATGTGCGGGTGATGATCATGGATTGGGGTTGGTCCAGGGCTGTGGCCTTGTCGCCGTACAGAAATGTGCCGGCGAATATCTTAAAGAAGGTCTTGTCAACCAGCAACACATCGCCCACTTTGAATTCTTTGTTGTTGTAGAGAAATGTGCCGCCACCTTCCGCGTCGATCCGGACGAATTCGTCCACCTCCGGAAAGTCTGCCTTCATGGCGGGGCCATAGGGAGCCGGTGTAGTGGCACCGTTGAATTCTCCGCCATCCCATTGGGCATGCTGAGCGATCCGGAATATCCGGTTTGAATGCTCATGGTAACGATCGTAGCTGAGTTCATGGCCAACATGCAAGGCAATGATCCAGGCCGCCGCCAGGCCGAGGGCCAGCCCTCCAATGTTGATCAGCGAAAACAGCTTATGGCGAAAGATATTCCGGATCGAAATGACGAAGTAGTTCGACAACATGCGAATGGGGTTTCTTGTAGTGGTCCAATAGTTATGCCACCCGTAATTTAAGGTATTAAACAATAAAAATGACCTGTTTCAGACGAAATAGGGTCCGAAACTGGGTTGGGGTGGTCATTTTCGGACGGGTGTGACGCTGTAGCTTAAAACGCGGTTCACAAGGAAGTATGTTATTCATTTCTCAACATGGTCGCCGGATTGGTCAGGGCCGCCCGTAGTGTTTGCGTGCTGATGGTAATCAAAGTGATAAACAAGGTAAACGCTCCCGCGATAAAGTAGGTGAGCACGTTCATCTCGATATGATAGGCAAATTCGTTTAACCATTCCTGCATAAAGTACCAGGCAACCGGCCAGGCCAGTACGTTGGCGATGAGGATCAGGACTACAATTTCTTTGCTGAGCAGTTGAACAATGCTTTGTACCGATGCACCCAATGTCTTCCGGATGCTTACTTCCTTGCTTCTTTGAACAGCATTGAAAGTGGCCAGCCCGAACAGCCCCAGCGATGCAATGAAAATAGTGATGGCGGCAAAGACGATGAACAACTCTTGCTGCTGCGTCTCTTTGTCATAAAGCCTGCGATATCGCTCATCTAGAAATTCGTAGGTGAACAGATCCGGTCTACCCAATTGTTTCCAGGCCTTGGCGATGTGGTCGATGGCTTCTTTCATCGTGGGCGCGGCAATAAGAACCGACACCACGCGCGGTTGCACATACGTGATAAAAACAATGGGCGCGATCGGTTCATGCAACGACTCAAAGTGGAAGTCCTTGACGACACCCGTTACGGTTCCGTTCACCCCGCCATTGACGATTTCTTTGCCCACCGCTTCATCCGGCTGCCATCCCAACAACGTGCAGGCGCTTTCGTTCAGGATAAACCCATTCGACACGCCTTCCTCGAAGGTTTGACCGGCTCTCGTTTCCTTTTGAAAATTCTTGCCGCTGACCAAGGGAATATTGTACGTGCCAAAGAAATGCCGGTCGACACCCACGTTCTTCATGATCACTTTCTCAGCCGAAAGATCCGGCCGCGTGACATAATTTGTTTCCAGCAATCGCACGGTAGGGATCCGACTGGACCGGGTGGCCTCTACGATCGCCGGATGTTGTGTGATCGTGTGGTAGAACGCATCATAGCGATCGTCGGCTTCTGAAGGATAAGAAAAAGTAATCACCTGTTCTTTTTTATAACCGAGTGCTTTGGTGTTCAGGAAATCAAGTTGCTGGTAAATGATCAGCGTGGCAATGATCATGACAATGGATATGCCGAACTGCGCCACCACCAGAATTCGCCGGATGCTACCGCCTTTCAAGGTCGATCCGCTTTGCCCTTTGAGGATCTGTGCAGGCTTGAAACCGGAGATGACAAAGGCGGGATATAATCCCGCAAGCGTGCCGGTAATCAGCACAAAGCCGATCAGGACAAGGATGTAGCCGGGGCTGGTATAATCATAAAGATTGATCGATTTACTCGTGAAGGCGTTCAACCACACCAGGCAAACGGGCACCGCGGCTACGGCAATGATCATGGCCAGCGACGTCGTCAACGTTGATTCGCCGATGTACTGGAAGATCAATTGGCTCCGCCCCGCACCGGAAACTTTTCTGAGCCCTACTTCTTTTCCGCGTTGCGTGGCACGCGCGATGGACAGGTTGATAAAATTGAAACAAGCGATAACGATCAAAAACACTCCGATCGCACCCATGGCATAGACGTGATTGATATCACCATTGGTCTCGACTTCGGAATCCAGGTGGGAGTGAAGATGGATCGAGGTCAGGGGTTGAAGAAATAAGCGGGTAGACGCACTCGGTTTCTGTGCCTGGTCTTTGATCGGCATATGTCGGTCGATAAATGCCGGGAATTGTTGCGCGGTCTTTTCAGGGTCGAAATCGTCCGTGACCCGGACATAGGTTTGGAAGGAATTATTCTCCCATTCATTTAATTTGTCGGCTCCATAAAAAGCAGGGTCATTCAATGTGGCAAACGAGACCAACGCGTTGGGATGCCAGTGCGATTGCGGGGGAAACGCCTGGAAAGTGCCCGTGATCTCCGCCACCTTTTCAAAGAATTTTATTTCTTTCCCCGCAACATCGGTCGTGCCGAAATACTTTTGTGCGGCTTCATCCGAGATCATGAGGGTGAGCGGTTTGTCGAGCGGCGTTTCGCGATTGCCGGATAAGATCTTTATGGAGAAAATTTTAAAAGCAGAGGGCTCGACAAAAAAAGCATTTTCAATTTCCTGATAGCTGTCCGGTTTACCTTTTTTTACGGACGAGATCAGCGCATTAAAACCACCCGCCATGCGCACGGATTCGATGATATCGGGAAAGTCATTTTTCAATAGGGGTGCAAACGGTGGGGCGAGATGTCCAAGATGCATCTGGACACTGCCGTCGGGGTTGATGTAGTTGCGGGTGACCCGGTAGATGCGATCGGCATGTTCATGAAACCGATCATAACGCAGTTCATCGTGTATAAAAATGCCAATCAACAGGCATCCCGTAAGGGCCACACTTAACCCGAAAACGTTGATCATACTCACCAGCTTGTTCCTGGTAAAGATCCTGGAAGCGATTTTAAGATAATGAAAGAGCATAGGGTCTGCGTTTGATACCGGTTGCCTTACCAATACCAGGCCACCCTTAAAATAATACATTGGACCGGTAAAAATGGCCCTTTTGAGACTAAATAGAGTCCGAAACCGGCTTTGATTGGTCGTTTTCGAACGGATGGGGAGCGTCTTTCCATGCATCTTTTTGACTGATTTATTTATAGGCTCAGTCAATCAGTGGATACGATGGAGGGATCAAAACTAAATTTGTAATTTACTTATATGATAAAAACCTCCCCGGCAAAAGTTTTCATGCTGCTCTTTATCCTCACGGGGTGTATTCCATGCTCATTCGCCCAGCAAAAAAAGATCAAGGTGCTCATCGTGACCGGAGGACATGGATTTAAACACAAACCTTTTTATGACGTTTTTAACGCCATCCCTTCCATCACATACGATACCTTGGTTCAGCCTCAAGCCAATGCACGCATCGCGTCCCCGGAAGTAAACCGCTATGATGTACTCGTGTTTTACGATTTGGCCGATTCCATTTCCGTCGCGCAACAGGAGGCCTACATTCGCTTGCTGAAAAAAGGCGCGTCCATGATCTTTCTCCATCATGCGCTGGTGTCGTACCAGAACTGGCCCGAGTTCCTGCAGATCGTAGGCGGGCAGTACCACACCCAACCGGTGGTGGTGAATGGCGACACGCTGAAAGCTAACTACGAGCATGACGTGAACATCCCTGTGAAAGTGGAAGACAAAAAGCATCCCGTCACCCGAGGCATCAGCGATTTTGAAGTTGTTGATGAAGTGTACGGCGATGTTGAAATACTGCCGCGTGTAAAACCGTTGCTCAGTACCACACACCCGAAAAGTATGCACAATCTCGCCTGGATCAATCACTACGGAAATTCGGATGTACTTTGCATTCAGTTGGGACACGGACCCTCCTGTTACGCGAATCCGAATTTCAGAAGACTGATCCGGCAGGCGATCGAGTGGTCGGCAAAGCAATCCGTCAAATGATCCCGGCGGGAAATTTTGCTAAGACAGAAATGCCTTCACTTTTTCTTTTACACCAACGATCCAGATCACATCGCCCTCTTCCAGCATCACGGTCGAGTCGGGATTGAGAATGCGTTCGCCATGGCGCTCCAATCCCACCACCAGCGCTTGGGCCTCTTCGCGAATGCCCGATTGCCGGATGATCTTGTTGTGGAGACGTGAGCCGCTTCGAACTTTAAAATTCTGAAGGATGATCTCGTCGGAATGAATTTCCGTTTCCGTGCCACCGGGCGTGGTGAACTCAAAGAGCGCTTTGATCGTGGCGAGTTGATCGTCCGTGCCGATAATCGAAACCCGGTCGCCGGGATATAGCCGCTCGTAGCGATCGGGGGCGAGTATGGAAATTTTTCCGCGATCGATGAGGGCGATGTTCACGCCGTATTTTTCGCGAAGCTGAAGCTCCTGCAGTTGTTTGCCGGCCTGCGGAAATTCTGGCAGCACTTCGAAGTCAGCGAGGTGGGCATCCCAGGGGGTGATCTCCGGGCGCGGTGTTTTCTGTAGCTCGCGTTCGTTCAGGTTGCGTAGAAAACGTCCTTCCACGCGGTCATAAAAGGCCTGGAGCTTTTGGGAAAAGATGACGACGGCCAAGGCCATCGCGAAAAGGGCGATGCCAAACGCCACCGACAGGGAAATAAACATTTTGATCAATACGCCCACAAACACAACCGCGATACCAATGCGGGTGATCTCGATGGCAATGAGCGGGCCACGATTCAATCTTCGGTTCAACCATAGGTTGGCATAGGCTTCCTTGTTTATTCTGCGGATCGCCAGCGCCCAGATCGAAGGGGTCATGAGCAACAGCGTAATCACGATGGTAATGATCCGCGAGGCGAACGCGTCCGGAACGATATTGAGAAGTATCGGATGGAGAAATCGCTGGGACAGAAAAATGATCGCCACCAGGATCACGGCATGGATCACCACATTCATCGTATAGGTTCGGATCAGTTCCTTCCAATCGCTGTACGCGGAGAGCTGTTGCGATCCGCTGCTGTAGCGGTTGAGACTGGCGACCCACCGTTGCGGCAAGCGCTTCTCCAGGAACGCGTAGAAGTCGCCCGACTTTTTGATCATAAACGGCGTGGTAAACGTCGTGACGGCGGAGGCGGCGACGGCAATAGGATAGAGGAAGGCACTGGTCACATTCAACGAAACTCCCAGCGATGCAATGATAAACGAAAACTCACCGATCTGCGCCAGGCTCATCCCCGCCTGCACCGAATGCTTCAGCGACTGGCCCGAGAGCAGCGCGCCGAGCGTCGTAGCGATCAGTTTTCCAAAGATGGTGATGAGCGTGATCACCAGCACCGGCACGGCATAGTCAACCAAAACCTGCAGATCGATCATCATACCCACCGATACAAAGAAGATGGCAGCAAACAAATCTTTCACGGATTTAACGAGATGCTCGATCCGCTCGGCTTGCGTGGTCTCGGCCAGGATGGAACCCATCACAAAAGCTCCCAGCGCCGCAGAAAATCCAACCCTTACCGCCAGCAACACCATGGCCAGGCAAAGCGCCAACGATACGATGAGCATCGTTTCGTCGTTGAGCAGCTTGCTGGTGCGTTTTAAAAACGTGGGAATAAAAAAGATGCCGGCCAAAAACCACAGGATCAAAAAGAACGCCAGTTTCAGTATTTCCGCCAGCAATTGTCCCCCGCCAAACTGTTGGGTCACCGCCAGGGTAGACAGCAACACCAGCAACAAGATCGCCACCAGGTCTTCCACGATGAGGATGCCAAAGACCAGCGTCGCGAACTTTTTTGTCCGCACCCCCGCTTCGCCAAAGGCCCGGATAATGATGGTCGTGGACGACATCGCCAGGATGGCGCCGAGAAAAATGCTGTCCATCACAGACCAGCCCATCAGGGCTCCGGTGAGATAGCCAACGCCGATCATGAGGACAATCTCCACCAACGCCGTGATGGAAGCAGAGCCCCCCACTTTCACCAGCTTCTTAAAACTGAACTCCAGGCCCAGGGTGAACAACAAAAAGATGACCCCGATCTCGGACCAGGTCTTCACACCCTCCTCATCGGCCACCGTGGGCAAAAGAGAACTGTGAGGGCCTACGAGAAATCCCGCGATGATATAGCCCAGCACAACCGGCTGCTTTATTTTTCTGAAAATCAGCGTGGTGATGGCGGCCACGGCAAGGATAAGCCCCAGGTCTGTTACAAAGTGTGGCAGATGTGTCATGGCATGGGAGTGAGGTGAGAAATCAGCGTTTCAACTAACCCATTTTTGGGCGGATAAGCAAACACGAAGATGTAACCGGCGTGGCGTTACGGGCGCCGGTTCAGGAT
>Ga0209050_1003692_pt1 | contig 11030 bp, 10 predicted proteins | sample Araplavi_mTSA_r2_FD_184276 | JGI IMG/M metagenome (GOLD analysis project Ga0209050, IMG submission 184276) | Arabidopsis root microbial communities from North Carolina, USA - plate scrape MF_Cvi_mTSA_r2 (SPAdes) (version 2) | ecosystem: Host-associated > Plants > Roots > Endosphere | place: USA...
CCTGTTCCGCGAAGCCGAAACGAACGTCGCGATCCGCATCACCGAAAGCGCCGACAAGGACAGCTTCGAAGTCGCGGGCCGCGGCGAGCTCCAGCTCGGCGTGCTCATCGAAACGATGCGCCGCGAAGGCTTCGAACTCGGCATCAGCCGCCCGAAGGTTCTTTATGGCGAGGACGAGGCCGGCAAGCGCACCGAACCTTATGAAACCGTCGTCATCGACGTCGACGACGAGCATAGCGGCACGGTTGTCGAGAAGATGCAGATCCGCAAGGCCGACCTGACCGACATGCGTCCGTCGGGTGGCGGCAAGACGCGCATCACCTTCAGCGGTCCGTCGCGCGGCCTGATCGGCTATCATGGCGAATTCCTGTCCGACACGCGCGGCACCGGGATCATGAACCGCCTGTTCGAGAAATATGGCCCGCATAAGGGCCAGATCGCGGGCCGCCAGAATGGTGTGCTGATCTCGAACGGCAATGGCGAAGCCGTTGCCTATGCGCTCGGCCCGCTCGAAGAGCGCGGCATCCTCTTCGTCTCGCCCGGCGAGGCGCTGTATGAGGGCATGATCATCGGCGAGAATGCCAAGCCCGACGACCTCGAAGTCAACCCGATGAAGTCGAAGCAGCTCACGAACTTCCGTTCGACCGGCAAGGACGACGCGATCCGCCTGACCCCGCCGAAGCGCATGACGCTGGAGCAGGCGATCGCCTACATCGACGACGATGAAATGGTCGAAGTGACCCCGAAGAATATCCGCATCCGCAAGGCGCTGCTCGATCCGCACGAGCGCAAGAAAGCGTCGCGCAAGAAGGAAGCGGCCTAAAGATCATGGGGGCGGCCAGCGATGGGCGCCCCCTTTTCTTTGCGAACAGCGTTCCCCCCGGCCGGGTTGCGCATTACAGGCGTCCGATGCTTCGCCTGACCGAACTCACATTACCTTTGCACCATGCGCCGGAGGATTTGCCCGCCGCGATCTGCAAGCGGCTGCGCATTGGCCCGCGCGAACTGGTGCGCCACGTCGTCGCGCGCCGCGCGCACGATGCGCGCGACAAGACCAACATCAAGCTGATCTATTCGATCGACGTCAATGTGAAGGACGAGGGCGCGGTGCTCGCGCGCTTTCGCAAGGATCGCAACGTCCAGCAGACCCCGAACACCGCCTATAAATTCATCACGCAGGCGCCGAAGGGCATCAAGCGGCCGGTCGTCATCGGCGCGGGGCCCTGCGGGCTGTTCGTCGGGCTGATCCTCGCGCAGATGGGGTTCCGCCCGATCATCCTCGACCGCGGCAAGGTCGTGCGCGAGCGCACCAAGGACACATGGGATTTGTGGCGGCGCGGCGTGCTCCACCCCGAATCGAACGTCCAGTTCGGCGAGGGCGGCGCGGGCACTTTCTCGGACGGAAAGCTCTACAGCCGGATCAAGGATCCGCGGCACCTCGACCGCAAGGTGCTGACCGAATTCGTCAAGGCAGGCGCCCCGCCCGAAATCCTGACCGAGGCGCACCCGCATATCGGCACCTTCCGGCTGGTGACGATGGTCGAAAGCCTGCGAGAGACGATCGAGGGGCTGGGCGGCGAGTATCGCTGGCAGCACAAGGTCGACGGGCTCGACATCGCCAGTGACGGGGCGGGCGAGCGCCGCGTCCAGGGGCTGCACCTGAGCAATGGCGAGTATATCGAGGCCGACCGCGTCATCCTCGCCGTCGGCCACAGCGCGCGCGACACCTTTGCGATGCTGCAGGCGGCGGGGGTGCATGTCGAGGCGAAGCCCTTTTCGATCGGCGTCCGCATCGAGCATCCGCAATCGTGGATCGACACCTCGCGCTTCGGCGCCGATGCCGGCAACCCGATCCTCGGCGCCGCCGAATATCATATCTCGCACCACTGCAAGAACGGGCGTACCGTCTATAGCTTCTGCATGTGTCCCGGCGGCACCGTCGTCGCCGCGACGTCCGAAGAAGGCCGCGTCGCGACCAACGGCATGAGCCAATATTCGCGCAACGAGCGCAACGCCAATTCGGGCTTCGTCGTCGCGATCGACCCCGCGCGCGACTATCCCGGCGACCCGCTCGCGGGCCTCGCCTTCCAGCGGCACTGGGAATCGCTCGCTTTTGTCGCGGGCGGCTCGAACTATAAAGCGCCCGCGCAGCGCGTCGGCGATTTCCTCGCGGGCCGCCCGTCGACGTCGCTGGGCAGCGTCGTGCCCTCGTATCGCCCCGGCGTGACCCCGACCGACCTCGCGACCTGCCTGCCCGATTTCGCGGTCGAGGCGATGCGCGAGGCGATCCCGGTGTTCGGGCGCCAGATCGCGGGGTATGACCATCCCGACGTGGTGATGACGGGGGTCGAGACGCGCACCTCTTCGCCGGTGCGCTTCACCCGCGGCGAGGATTTTCAGAGCCTGAACACCGCGGGGCTTTTTCCGGCGGGCGAGGGCGCGGGCTATGCCGGGGGCATTTTGTCGGCGGCGGTCGACGGCATCAAGGTCGCCGAGGCGGTCGCGCGGAGCCTGATGCCATGACGCTGATCCTGTTCAACAAGCCGTGGGGCGTGCTGTCGCAATTCACCGACAAGAGCATGACCGCGAGCGCGGATGGCCCGCGCGCGACGCTGTCCGACTATATCGACGTCCCCGGCGTCTATCCGGCGGGACGGCTCGATCGCGACAGCGAGGGCCTGCTGATACTGACCGACGACGGCGCGCTGCAGGCGCGGATTTCCTCGCCGAAGCACAAGACCCCCAAAACCTATCTGGCGCAGGTCGAGGGCGAGCCCGACGACGCCGCGCTCGACGCGCTGCGCCGCGGCGTCACGCTGAACGACGGCCCGACGCGCCCCGCGACCGTCCGCCGCATCGACCCGCCGATGCTGTGGGACCGCGACCCGCCGGTGCGATACCGCAAGAGCGTGCCCGATAGCTGGATCGAACTGACGATCACCGAAGGCCGCAACCGCCAGGTCCGCCGCATGACCGCCGCGATCGGCTATCCGACGCTCCGGCTGGTGCGGTGGCGGATCGGGGCGTGGGAGATTGGGGAGTTGGGGTTGGGTGAATGGCGGTTGGCAGAGCTTGGTTAGCGCGGCGAACTTCGAGCTTCTTATTCTTGGCGATTGTTCCGCCAGCCTATGCAATGACACTCTATACTGGGAAGGGTTCAAATACGTTTAGCAGCAATGCTTCAATGTGGCTGGCAACCATGTTTGGGCCAACCTTCAAGCTATTGGGATGACCGCACCCGTTCCTCAGTTTGAGAGCTGAAAGCAGAGTGTCTTTCTGATTTTTACCAAGCACCCCTATGCTGGCGCACTTGATCAGAAACGCTTCCTCATTCATACGACCAAGGCCATCCTCATTCACCGCATCCTTCCACTTAGGATCGACTTTCTTGGCTTCTACGTTAAATGCCGAAAGATGCTTGGACGCGATAGTTCTGTGGAGAACATCGACTGCGGCAATCCAAGACATCACTATTGCCGAGCGATATAGTTCACCTTCGTAGCACTTGATCGCTTCTTCGACAAAGGCGCGGGTGTTCGTATTTTGGAGCTTGGTTAAATGGGCTCGAAGGTCGAAAGCCACTTGCACCGCTGCTGGGCTTAGAGAAGAAATACCCAGATTGCGAAGGTGATTCCGGCCTGCATCGGTAATCTCCCATCCGTCCGGTATATTGATGGCGAGCCCTTTACTGCGACTCATAGTCGCAGAAGGATTCCAACTCTTCCCCATTTTGAGCCCGGCTTCTGCCGCGCGCTCTCTTATTCCAGCCACTTTGACCGGCACGTCGAAGGTCGCAAGTATGAGAAGCAACTTGTCCAGTTGCCTAAGCTCTTTGTGGAGCCATTGCTTGAGGTCATCCTCAGTCAGCAAGCTTGCCACGTAAATCCTTAATTTCATCGCCCTTCAAAGCGTAGGAATCATTGGCGAGTTGATTGAATTTTGATCCCGTCAACGTTTTGATTATCGAGGATAAGTTTGAACTCATGTTTTGATTGTAAACGTTCGTAGCCGCTTTCATGCTGTCGAGCAGTTCTTTGCGCGTGAAGCTGTGCTTCCCCTGAACAATTTGCAGGTAAGCTGCGGAAGCCACCGCGACCTCAGATCCTGACGAGGCATTGAGTCTTTCTGCGACACTGTTCACATGAAGCTTGGGGGTGCTATCCTCCAGCAAGAGCTGACCATTTGCCGTGCTGCCAATGCTTGAACTTGGCGGTGGCGCTGTAGCAGTAGGAGGGGCTATCGATTGAGCCAATTCCTGCACTTGCGCTAAAAAATCTCTGATATCGGACACGGCAATAGGCATGTCGCTCTCTAGAGTGAACTCGACCTCTCCTGCCCGCATTTGAATTTTCGTGGTCATCGCTACCCCCTATAGCGATAAATTTAGGAGGATAACGGCGTTCGAGTCAATTTGGTTCGTATTTCGGTAAATTCTAAAGGATCATTATATTGAACATCCGAGGCGAGAGACCAAAGAGATCGCACTATGGATAAGGGCACATGACACCGATTTTTACTTCGCCCTGTGACCTCGCGGAAAGAATACCGGCAATGGCGGCCGACTTCCTCGAACTTGAAACGAAAATTGGAAGACGATTCCGAGAAGATAGCGTTACGGACATCATTATTGCGTCGTTGCTAAAGATTGGTGGTGAGGACGCTACCGTCTTCACTCCGCCTGAATCATTGACAGGGGGCGACTTTGATCTCGTTATCTTTCAGCCGACTACCGGCGATAGTGTGCAGTACAGGATTCAGTCGAAACGCTTGGTTCCTAACCCGACCAACTGGCTCCGGGGTTCATATCGAGAGTTGGATCATCCTCATGGAACGGGCAAACAGGCATCCACGCTAATCCGGTCATCGGTCCAGGAGAAGTTGCCGACCATTCCACTTTACGCGTTCTACAATCCCTTGGGCGCGTGCGACGCTTCGCAGGGTGAGATATCGGGGATACAGCTCGCTGATGGCCGGCAAATTAACGCCATCGTCCGTGCTCTGGTAAAAGCTAAAGCTGAAGGAAAGCGGCCGAGGTGGAAACGAATAGAGTATCTGCGACACCTATTTTTCCCTTTGTCGACCATCTTATGTCCCCCCGATAATTCGCCGCCTGATTTGTCTTTAATCATTGCACCAATGGCGTCTCGCCAAGCGGTAGTAGCCGCGATTGCCGAGCGCCAGATTGCGCAGCCAAACATCGAAGATGCTCCGCCTCAGCTGGAATTCAAATCGGCCGAGATCGCTCGGCTGTCACCGCCAGAAAGAGAGGCCGGACCAGCAAATTTGCCATCCTTGGTTCGTGCCTCAAAACAGGGGGATATTCCTGTCGTGGTGGAGCGCGCAATTAATCGTCGGCCTGACGAGCCAGCGATCCAACGCGCGAGGATCAAGCGCCCCAAGCTAGTCCTCCTGTCCCGCTAAATTTGGTCGATCAAGCTTTGGGTGCGAAGCATTTTCTCTTAAACCTACTTTGAATTGATGTGATGGAACAAACCATAAACAAACCCCTTTCCTACATTCCTCCGCCACGTCATATCCTGTCCGGTTTGGCAGACAGGAGGGCATATCATGCAGAACCGGACACCGATCGCGGCGGAGGCTCGGCCGCCGCTTCCCGACTTTACGCCGGTGCCGCGTAAATATCGGCACGACGGGTGGACGCCCGAGCGGCAGAAGGCGTTTATCGGGGCGCTCGCCGATACCGGGTCGGTCAGCCGCGCCGCCGCGATGGTCAATATGGCGCAGGCGAATTGCTATACGCTGCGGCGCGCGGCGGGGGCGGAGAGCTTTCGGCGGGCGTGGGCGGCGGCGCTCGATTTCGGGGTCGCTCGGCTGAAGGATATCGCGTTCGAACGCGCGATCGACGGCTATCTGGTGCCCGTCTTTGTCGCGGGCAAGCTGATGGGGTTCCGGCGCAAGCATAATGACGCGCTGCTGATGTTCTGCCTGCGCCATTATGGGCAGGACGCGGGCGGCAAGCGGACGACGATCAACTATTTCTCGACGCGCGCGGGCGCGGTTGCCGGGAGTGGTGAGGGCGGTGCGGCGGCGGCCGAAGCCTCGACGACCACGGTGCGGACGGTGATCCATGGGGATGGCGCGGGGGCGGGCGATCCGGCCGGGGCGCAGGATGCGGCGGCGGCGTTGCTCGACGGCTAAGAGGGGGCGGCGCTCGACGCGCAGGCCGAGGCCGAGATTGGTGCGGCGCTGCTCGCGCTAGCCGATCGGCAGCGCGCGCTCGATGCCGCTGTGGCGGAGGGCGGGCCCGAGGCGATCGCGCTGCATGTCGAGGATCCGGGCGCCGGGCTGGTGCGGCTGGGCGAGCAGGCGATCCCCTTTTACGGGCCGCTGCAGGCGTTTGAGGGGCTGGCCGATGCCGAGCCGGTGCAGCGGATCGCGGGCGAGGCCGACTGGGTGGAGGCGGGCGGCGATATTCCCGAGGGCTATCGCGAATGGATCGAGGCGGCGGAGGCGCGCGGCGAGGCGACGCCGGCGGTGCCGCTGGTGCCGGCTGTGGATGACGGGGTGGCCGAGGTGAAGAAGGTGCCGTCGTGGCGGCAGGCGCGCAAGGCGAAGGCGGCGGAGTGATCCTCCCTGTGGCGAAGCCATGGGGAGGATCGGCTAGGCGGTCACCGGGCTTGCGGGGTCGACCTTGGCCTTGCGCGTACCGAGGCGGGGGAGGAGCAGGAAGGCGCCGCCGGCGATCAGCGACAGGTTGACGATCCACGCCATGCTGTCGGCCGTGCCGATGCCGCCGCGCAGCGCGAGATGCGTTGCGGCGGCGATGAGCGCGAGCGCGCCGGTCGCGAGGCGGCCGATGCGCGATAGCGTCTCGGCGGGCAGGCGGATCGCGGCGAGCAGGAAGGCGAGGCTGACGGCGAGCCAGGTCGCGATTGTCGGGACGATGCTGCCCGCGACGAGCGCGGCGAGGGCGGCGGCGGCTAGCCCTGCGGGCTGGCCCCAGACGGTCGCGGCCCACGCGCGCTCCCACGCGGGCGCGGGGCGGCCCTTGTCGCGGCGGCGCGCGAGCCAGATGTGGACCCCGCTCGCGGCGAGATAGGTGAGGCCGAGGCCGAGCGCGAAATAGACGATCTTGATCAGGCCGCCGCCGAACCAGCCGAAATGGACCGCGCCCGCCGAGGCGAGGATGTCCTCGCCGAGGTTGTTCGCCGCCGCCTTCTTCGCGTTATAGATCGTCGCATCGCGGCGGAAGGCGTAGCTGTCGGTGCCCGCGAGCCGGTTCGGATGCTTGACGTTGAACAGCGCCGCGCCGCCCATCTCGGTCGGATGCTCGGTAAAGATATATTCGAGCTTTCCGGTGCCCGCAGGCAGCTTCGCATACATCGGCCGCAGGTCGAGCACCGGCGCGGGGCGCGGGTCGTCGACCGGCGGGGCGGGGATGAAGAGCGCATAGACCTTGTTCACGTCTCCGTTGAACATCGCCATGCCGAGCACCCCGACGATGATCGTCGTGAGCCCGAGGAAGGCGCCGGTGAGCGAGATGATGATGTGGAAGGGCAACGCCCAGACGCCGAGGCGATTGTGCAGGTCGGCCTCTTGAAGGCGCTTCGACCCGCCAAGGCGAAGGTGGAAGGCGTCGCGGAAGATGCGCGGGTGCGCGAGGATGCCCGAGATGAGCGAGGAGAGCAAAGCGACGCCGATCAGCCCGACGAGGAAGCCGCCCCAGGTGCGCGGCAGGTGGAGGTTTATGTGGAGGCGCGTGATGAACTCGGTCCACGCCCCGTCGCCGCCCGGGACGATCCGCCCCGTGGCGTCGGCGAGGAACTGGCGGTCCTCCTCGGCATCGACGTAGAGGAGGAGGCGCGGGAAGTCGTTGGTGGGGAGGGTGATATAGACATGCTCGACCCCCGGGCCGCCGCGGGCGATGGCGCCCTCGAACGCGGTCTGGACGGCATCGGGGGTGACGGTGGTGACTTGCGGCGCGGCCGCGCTTTCCCAGCGCTGGAACTCGTGCGCGAACACCGCGATGCTGCCCGAGAGGCAGACGAGATAGATGAGCGCGGCGAAGGCGAGGCCGAGCGAGCTGTGGCCGCGGAGCACCGCGCGGACGAAACCCGCGGGGATGCGCGACATCAGGTCTTTGGGTTTTTTGGGCTTGGTAGCAGCGGTCATGCGAAGCCCTTCAATATGGCGGCGGAGAAGCTGACGACGGCGACGCCGACCAAAACGGCCGTCGCGCGGAGGATGCGGTTGTCAGCGAGCGTCCACGCCATGCACGCGCCCCAGGCGACGGGAACGATCAGCCCGCCGATGACGAGCCGCGTCTGCTGCGCGCCCGGCGCGAGCGCGGCATAGGCGATTCCGACGCCCATCGCGGCGATCATGCCGATCGGGCCGGCGAGCAGCCATCGCAGCGTCTCGCGGCCTTTGGTGGTCGCGCGGTCGGAGGGTTCGGGGGCGAGGCTTTCGCGCGCGGCGCGCGCCTTCGCCTGACGGATGGTGTAGTTCGCGGCGACGACCGCGAGTGCGGCGACCGAAAAGAGCGCGAGCGCGATGAAGGTGCCGCGCGCGGCGCCGAGCACCCAGATCGGGCGGACGAACGACGCGGCGATGAGCAGCCAGCCGCCGAACATCCAGCCGCGCCCGCGCGCATCGCGTGCGCCCCACGACTGGCGCAGCATCCACACGCCGGTGCCGACGCCGACCAGCATCAGCAAAGCCGGCACGAGCGGCGAGCTAACTTCCATCATCTATCCCCTTGTCGTCTTCTCTATTGCCTCGCATTCGCAATAGCAATGGCGTGCCGCTCGAAAGCGACAGGGGAGTCCTGTGCAATGACCAAGATTATCAAGCCGATGTGTCTCGCGCTGCGGAATCCCGATCGGGTCGGGATTTTGCGCGGATCGCAGTCCGCGTTTCAGAGCGAAATGCGATGGCGGGGGCGATCATCCTCAACTCCGCCACCCCGGCTTCGACCGGCGTCAGTGCTCGCCGTCGAGCGCAGCGGGGCGTCGCGTCCGGCTTTCCCAGATCGCGATCGCGGCGAGCAGCAGCGTCGTGAGCCACCCCATCGTGAGCAGATTGGCTTGCAGCCCGATCGGGGCAAGCGCGAGTGCCGCGACGATTCCGGCGAGGTGCGACACCGGGATGCGGCCATAGACGACGCGGCGATAGATCGCGCTGCCCGCGAGATAGAGGATCGGCCCCGCGGCGATTACGAGCACCTGCGGCAGGGTGGCGTGGCCGTCGGGATGCTCCATCGCGAGATCGTTGCCGACCGCGCAGACGATGATGCCCGCGACGAGGATCGCGTGGACATAGTTGAACGAGGCGCCGATGCGGCCGGGGTCGTCGGAGGTCGTGATCTTTGTCGTCGCATCCTTGCTCGAGGTGCCGAAATAGAGCCACCAGAGCGCGAGCGTGCCGAGGAAGGTCGCGCCGAGCGCCGAGAGGAGCGGGGTGCTCCACGTTTCGCCGCGCGCGAGCGTCGCGCCGGTCGCGAGCAAGGTCTCGCCCAGCGCGACGATGACGAACAGCTGGCAGCGTTCGGCGAGATGGCCGCCCTCGATCGTCCAGTCGCTCGTGTGCGATCGCCCGAGCCCGGGAAAGGCGAAGCCGGTCATCGGCGCGACATATTCGAGGAAGACCGCAATCGCCCACAACAGCAGGCGCATCTCGTGCCCCGCGAGCGCACCGGCGATCCAGAAGCAGCCCGAGACCGCGAACCACGCCGCCATGCGGCGATAATTGGCGCCGAGCGCGGTCGAACGATCGAGCGCGAAGACCACGAACAATGTGCGGCCGAGCTGGATCGCGACATAACAGCCGGCGAATACGAGCGCCTTGTCGCTGAACGCGTCGGGGATCGCGGCTGACATCACCAGCGCGAGCAGCATCAGCACGAACAGGAAGCTGCGCAGCCGCGGATGTTCGGGGTCGAACCAGTTGGTGACCCAGCAGGTATATTGCCAGCCGAGCCAGACCGCGAACCAGAGGATCAGCGTTTCGAGCGCGCCGACCAGGCTGAGGTGGTGGAGCAATGTGTGGCTGAGCTGGGTGACCGCGAAGACGTATACGAGGTCGAAGAACAATTCTTCGAAGGTGACGCGCGCGTGATGCCCGTCGCGGTCGCGGAGCATCGGGCGGCGCGCTGCGCCAAGGGACTTCGCCGTCATTGCGCGGTGACCGGCCTGGCGTGCATGAAATTCCCCTTCGCAAATGGATCGCGGCCTGAATATCCCTGCCCCGGCGGCAAGGGAAGATGGGCCATGGGATAGGTCCGGCGGCCGGAGGGACGGCCGCCGGAGGAGGGGTCACTTGGTCGTGTAGCCGCCGTTGACGAGGATCGTCTGGCCGGTCATCCACCAGCCGTCAGATACTAGCATGCGGATCCACGGCACGATGTCGGCGATGTCGGTGAGTCCGGTCTTGGTGAAGGCGGAGAGCGCGGCGGCGGATTTATGATAGGCCTGCGCATCTTCGCCTTCGGCGGGATAGAAGAAGGGGGTGTCCATCGGGCCGGGACCGATCGCGGTGACCGAAATTCCCCGCTCGCCGAATTCTTTCGAAGCGGCGCGGGTGAAATGCTCGACCGGCGCCTTGGTGCCCGCATAGGCGGCATAGAAGGGCGTATAGGCGCCGAGCAGCGAGGTGACGAGTGTGCACACCTTGCCATTGTCGTTCACATGTTTGCCTGCCTCTTTCAGGAAGAAGAAGGCGGTCTTTGAATTGACCGCGGTCATCGCGTCATATTCGGCTTCGCTGATTTCGGTGAAGGGCTTTTTCAGCACCTTGCCGACGGTGTTGATCGCGATGTCGGGGCGGCCGATCGCGGCGATTGTGTCGGCGAACAGCTTTTCCATGGACGCGGCCGACGTGAGGTCGGCCTGAAAGGCGACGGCCTCGGCGCCCGCGGCGCGGATCGCGGCGAGCGTCGCTTCGGTCTCGGCCGCCGCGGCCGCGCTATTGTAATGGATCGCGATGGCCTTCGCGCCCTGTTCCGCGAGGTCGCGCGCGATCAGGCCTCCCAGATTCTTGCCGCCGCCGGCGATGAGGACGGTTTTACCCTT
>Ga0209050_1003706_pt1 | contig 10999 bp, 10 predicted proteins | sample Araplavi_mTSA_r2_FD_184276 | JGI IMG/M metagenome (GOLD analysis project Ga0209050, IMG submission 184276) | Arabidopsis root microbial communities from North Carolina, USA - plate scrape MF_Cvi_mTSA_r2 (SPAdes) (version 2) | ecosystem: Host-associated > Plants > Roots > Endosphere | place: USA...
TAATGAGGATTTTTTTGACTAAATTCGTTTTTAAAACAGTGATGGAGAAATACAGGTTGCGATGCTTTCTTTAACTCGAACTTTTCTTCGCGTACTCCCCCTCCTCTTCTTCGTTACTGGTCTATTTGCGCAAAAAGTATCGACCGTTCCCGACTACGGATTGTCCTTTGCGTCGCATGAAGTGATCAAGGATCAGCGCACATCTCTCAACCTCACCCCCGAAGACCCTTTCGCATTTGACAACGGCTTCGAACTCACCTTCAATCTTTCCTTTCACCGCCTCACCAATGCCTATGGCTATGTGGTGCGCATTATCGCCAACGACTCGGTGAACATCGACCTCTTGTCCAGCCCCGAACACAGCGAGTTCCACGACATGGGCATTATCGTGAACAATAAGCAAACCGATATCCAATACGAATTCCTCGACGTGAAACTGCAACCCGCTCGGTGGACGCCCGTCCGGGTTGCCTTCTCACCCCAAACCAACCAGATCACCGTGACCTGGAACGGCGTAAAAAAAACGCAATCCTTTCCCGTATCCCCGCTCAAGACCTTCCGCTTCTTTTTTGGCGCCAATGACTTTGGCCGGTTCAACACCGCCGATGTGCCCCCGATGAGCATCAAAGACGTCGTCCTTCGCGACAACGACAAGGTGGTGGCGCAATGGGAATTGAAACGCCACGCCGTCAACGAAGTGTATGACAGTCAAAAGGAGCGTGTGGCCTTTGTAAAAAATCCCACATGGCTCATCGACCGCCACATCAAATGGGTGCACCGGAAAAATTTTGTCATCGGCAAATACCCCGGCGTAGCCTTCAATGGTAAAGAAGGAATTTTATATGCTTCCGATGTGAACGGTGTGTATACCTTGAACCTGCAGCACGGTGAAATACAGTTCGAAAAAAATACGGCGGGCAATGCCGTTCACACCGATGCCAACCAGTTGCTGTATGTCGAACAGGATCATGCACTGATCAACTATGACGTCTTCACCAATACCCTTGCACGCTACAGCCCTGAGCGCCATACCTGGACAAATCGCGATACGGTCTACCACGAACCCAACTACTGGCACAACAATAAATTCTACAACGCCGCTACCGGCATGCTCTATTCGTTCGGAGGCTATGGATTCTTTTCCTACAAAAATATCTTCTGGCAATATGACACCGTCGCGGGCAAATGGACCACGCTAAAAACCAACGGCACCATCCCACCCCGCTACCTCGGCGCCTCCGGCGTGACGGCGAAAGGAGACAAGGTGTTGCTCTTTGGAGGCTATGGAAGTCAAAGCGGTAAACAAGAATTGTCACCCCAAAGCTTCTACGACCTCTACACGTTCGACATGAACGATCACAGCGTGAAAAAGCTGTGGGAGTTCCCGGAGGGACATAGCGCGGAAGACCTGGTGTTCTCCAATTCGCTGGTCATCAACGAAGCCGACAGCTGCTTTTATGTGCTCAGCTTCCCGAAGAATAAATACGAAAGCCACATCAAGTTGCGCCGCTATGCCCTGCAAGCACCCGAAACCGAAGTGCTGGCCGACTCCATTCCCTTCCGCTTCCACGACGAGCACTCGTTCTGCGACCTCTTTCTTTCGCGCGCTACCAACGAACTTGTGGCCGTGACGGCGCACAAAGAAAAAGGCCAATACAAAGTGGACGTTTTCACGATCAACTATCCGCCGCTGCGTACCCAGGATGTGCTGCAACAACCTGCAACGGCATCTGCCGCCGGATATTATATTGTGATTGCGTTTGGTATCGGCGCAGTTGTGCTTTTTGTCTTCTATCGAAAAAAATCAAAAACACCCGCCGTACATACCCCCCCGCTCACACACGATGCAGGGCATGACACCGACTTTCTGAAAAATCTGCACGAAGAAAAGCCCGTCGCTACGGTCAATCTCTTTGGCGGGTTCCAGGTCTTCGATAAGACCGGCCACGACATCACCGGCAAGTTCACCATGACGCTGAAGGAGTTGTTCGCGCTTATCCTCCTGCACTCTGTCAAAAACGAAAAGGGTATCTCCACCACCGAGCTACAGGAATATTTGTGGCCCGACAAAGACGAAGTGAGCGCGCGAAACAACCGGAATGTAAACATCAAGAAGCTGCGCACGTTGCTCGAGGAGATCGGCAACATCACCATCGAAAACAACAACTCCTACCTCCGCCTCGACATCGGTCCGGAAGTGTTTTGTGATTACCAGGCCGTTTTCAAGATCCTCAACGCCGACAGCAGCGCGGTGCCCGAGAATCAAAAAATAGACCTGCTCTTAAAATATGTAAAACGCGGCAGCCTGCTCCCCAACCTGCAAACCGGGTGGCTCGATAATTTCAAATCAGACATCTCCAACAGGGTGATCGATGCCCTGCTGGCCTATTCGGCAAAGCTCGATACCTATAAAGACGACAAACTCCTGCTCGACATCGCCGACGCCATTTTCAATTACGACACCATTAACCAGGAGGCATTGGTGATCAAGTGTTCGGTACTCAACAAAAAAGGAAAATACTCACTCGCCCGCACCTGGTACGACCATTTCGTGAAGGAGTACAAAAATCTCTACGCCGAAAATTATCCCAAGACTTTCGACGACGTGATCTCCTGATCGCCGCACAGCATCGTCCCTCCATCATTAAATCATATCCGTTTACTCGCGTCAAAATTTCTTGAACTGGCTTTCGCGCGGATATTGGTTTTTCCACGCATGCCCCACGCACAGGGCGATGCCCTTCGATCACACCGTCCCCCTAAATCGAATCAGCCTGTTGAAAAATATCCGTAACTTCCATCTCCACAACCATCATTCCCCAGGCTATGAGCAACCCTCGCATCACCTTTCTCCCCACGCTTTCCGTAAGAAATTGCCTCGGCGCCATCGACTTTTACAAACACGCTTTTAACGGCATCGAACTTATGCGCAATGTCAGTCCCGACGGCGACGCCGTGGCCGAGATCGCCATTGGCGATTGTCATTTTATCGTGGCCGACGAAGCGCCGACCTATGGCAACTACAGCCCCGAGACGTTGGGAGGAACCACCATCCGCATGGGACTACAAGTGGAAGATCCCGATGCGGTTGCACGACAAGCCGTACAGGCCGGCGCGAGAGAAGTCTATCCCGTAGCCGATCAAAGTTATGGCTACCGGCTTGGACGCGTCGTCGATCCCTTTGGTCATCATTGGGAAATTTTTAAGCCGTTGAAATAGCGAAGCTTCACAAGAAACAATTGAACGTGACCTGAATGATAAATACAGCGTTTTAAAGAAAGAACAAACGCATGTCCATAACCGTCATCGTGACGATGCTGTTTGACTATAAACACTAATTACCCTCCCGCTATGCAAAAAACAAAAAACTCTCCCCGGACCGGCCTGCTCACCGTCGTGTTGGCCTTGCTCACCTCTTTTGCCTTGTCGGTATGCTCATCCTCCGTGCAAACAAAAAAAGCGGGCAAAACCGGCAACGACAATGCTTGTATCGATTCAACCAAAATCGATTTGAACGGTCCCTGCATCATGATCTACGCCCCGGTCTGTGGATGCAACAACGTCACCTATGATAACGAGTGTCTGGCCACACGGTCTGGTGTGCTTCATTGGAAAGAAGGCAAATGCAAGTGACCCTGAGTTTTTACGGTCATCTTTATGAGGGATGCACCACCGGCAATTTCTCCTGAAAATCTTTTGCCGCATCGAGCACGGCACCTTCACCTCCTGCCCTGCCCACCAACTGAAGCCCCAAGGGCATGTTATTTTTATCCATGCCACACGGAATGCTGATCGCCGGCAGACCAAAGTAGTTGGCAAAAAAAGTATTGTTGGGCGACACCGCTTGCGGGCCCAACTTTTGTGCACCGTCAATCGTGGGTGTCAAATCTGTCGGGGTAGGTAAGAGCAAGAGGTCTACATCCTTGAAAAGTGTGGCGTTGATTTTATCGCGATCTGCATCAATCGTTCGGATATCAAAAACCGCTGAGGCAAACGGCACATCGGATTCCGTGAAAATGTGTTTCGATTCCTTCAGGTCCTCAACCGTTGCGTAAAACAGGTCCCGAACATCGGCCGTGCCTTCGAAATTACCGACCACCCCAATCCTGTATTTTTTTCCGGAAGCAAAAGCCATGCGATAATCTTCCTTGTATTCGCTCCTGCTGTTATGGTGATCAGCCAGTGCATTTAGGAGCAGGGCCGTATCCGCTACCCAACGCGTGGTTATTCCCACGTGGGCCAGCTTTAGGATGGTGTCGTCTGCGGGCTCGCCGGCCAGGATGCCTTGTCCACTCATCAGTCCGTAGGTTGCCTTAAAGCCCGTAACACCACAACACGAAGCCGGCAAACGGCACGATCCTACAGCATCGGTATCAACGGTGGCATAACACAACCCGGCAGCGACCGCGGCGGCCGAACCGCCCGAGGAACCACCGGCCACGTACGCCGCGTTCCATGGATTGTGGACGCTGCCAAAATAGCTTGTCACCGACGTTGTGCCCATCCCCAATTCGTGCATGTTGGTTTTGCCCACGAGGATAGCGCCCGCCGCTTTTAATTTTTCCACCATCACAGCATCCTTCGCCGGCACACGGTCTTTGAAGTGAATAAACGCGGCCGTCGTGCGAATGCCCGCCGTATCATAAAAGTCTTTTACGGCCACCGGAATACCGTGCAGCGGCCCACGCCACTGTCCGTTTTTTATCTCCGCTTCGGCCACGGCAGCCTGCTTCAACGCTTCTTCCGGCAGCACCGTAATAAAGGCATTCAGCGCTGGATTCAACTGCGCGATACGGGTCAGACACTCGTTTACCAACGCCACCGGACTAACCATTCCCCGCTTTATCTTTTCGCCCGCTTCCACGATGCTCCCATAGCAATAGCTTTCATTTTCCATGATAACAAAGGTTTGAAACGCCTCAAAGTTGCATATTTCAGCGCAGGACCGCGATGTGGAATGCGACAACAAACGGGGCATTTGAGACAACCCGGGCCGCCTGTCGAAAAAATGATGGCTGGCCGCTACCGCAAGCACCTCATCCCTTCGGGAATCTTTCTTACTTTTGCCGCGTTTGCCGGGAAGCTTCGGCTAAAAGTCATTTTATGTTCGACATCTGCTGCATCGGTCACCTTACGCACGACAAGGTGGTGACCACCAAAAAAGAAGTACACATGGCGGGAGGCACCTCCTTCTATTTTTCCAATGCCATCCGCAACATGGATCTTTCCTATGGCCTGGTCACAGCGCTGGGTCAGGACGAAATACGCTTTGCCCTGGCCCTCCGCGAAAAAGGAATCGATGTACAAGTACTCCCCAGTGCACACACCGTATACTTCGAAAATATTTACTCGGGCAATCTTGATCATCGCACGCAAAGAGTCTTGCAGATTGCAGATCCCTTCACGGTCGAACAACTGGCCGATGTGCAGGCGAGCGTGTTTCACCTGGGTCCATTGCTGGCACACGACATGCCGCTGGAACTCATCCAATCCCTGGCCGCACGCGCCAAGGTCTCCCTCGATGTGCAGGGCTTTCTTCGAAAAGTCGAGAACCAACAAGTGCTGCCCATCGACTGGGCCGACAAGCATGCCGCGCTCCGTCACATTCATATTTTGAAAGCCAACGAGCACGAAATGGAAGCCTTGACGAAACAAACCGATCCCCGAACCGGCGCACGCATGCTGAACGATTGGGGAGTTCAAGAGGTGATCATCACGCTGGGCAGCAAAGGTTCCATCATCTATAGCGAAGGAATTTTTTATGACATCCCCGCCTATGTACCGGCGGCGGTTACCGATGCCACGGGTTGTGGCGATACGTATATGGCCGGCTATCTCTATCAACGCCACCACGGTGCAGGCTTCCAGGAAGCCGGGGAATTTGCTGCCGCCATGGCCAGTCTCAAAATTGAATCGTCGGGGCCTTTTTCAGGCACACACGAAGATATCCTCGTGTTGCTGAAACAGGGTCAAAAAGTGATGCCGGTCGCTTAAACGAGACCCGCCGCTACCGGAATTTTTCCATTCAAAACTTTTCTCCGGACCGGCGTGGAAAAAAGCAGCAAAACGTTTGTTCACCAAGATTTTACGCGATAGTATTGTTATACCCCGGGACGGCTCTCCTCATACCGCTCCTCGTAAACGGTACTTTTATGAAGCGATCACTCTTGATTTTTATTTTCGGATGCCTCCTCAGCATCACCCTCAAAGCCCAGGCCTCAAAGAAAGACAGCATCATGCTAAACCACATGGCCATGTATGTCCACGACTTGAAGAAGAGCACCCAATTTTATGAAACTATTCTTCGCTTCAAGAAAGCCGACGAGCCCTTCAAAGACGGCAAACACACTTGGTTCGACCTCGGCCCCACCAGCCGTCTCCACCTTATTGAAGGCGCGCCCAACGATATCCCGCGCGACAAAAATGATCACCTCTGTTTCAGCGTGCCTTCGGTAGATGATTTCATTGCGCGACTTGAAAAAAATAACGTATTCTATTCCAACTGGAAAGGTGAACCCAAAACATTTACGCTACGCGTCGATGGTGTGAAGCAAATATATTTTCAGGATCCGGATGGGCATTGGATTGAGATCAATGATGATGGGTTTAAGAAAAAGTAACCGCGTGAATTGAATATCGCTGGGTGCTGAATGAACGTGTTGATAGCACATCAACAAGAGCGGTGGGTGGGCTCACGTGTTCTGGCGCTGAATAATTTTTTTGGTGAAGAACATCAACCCTGGGTGGCGACCGCATGCCAATGCGGTACATCAGGCAGGCACCGCCCGGTTGTATTTATTTCTGTATTGCATCGGCGACAGGCCGGCAATTCGTTTGAAGGTGGTGCGGAAGGCTTTCATGTCGGTGTAGCCGACGTTGAGCATCACCTCGTTAATGTTTTCTTGTGATTTTTCAAGACTGATCTTTGCAGCTTCCACTTTCACACGCTGGATGTACTCCACGATCGTATTGGATGTAGCCTTTTTGAATCGTCGCTCCAGATTCCGGCGTCCTACCGCCAGCATGTCCGCCAGTTGATCCACGGTGATGCGTTCGCGGAAATTGGTTTCAATAAACTCCTGTGCTTTTTTGATCGACTCGTCATCGTGGTCGCGTTGGCCTTCGAACATGATGAAGGGCGACTGACTTTTGCGATCGATCTCGATGGCAAACAGCTTGGAGGAGAGGATGGCCATGCTGCGGTCGGTGTATTTTTCGATGAGATACAGGATGAGGTTGAGATAGGAATAAGCGGAGCCGCTGGTGTAGATCCCGTCTTGCTCCGTGAGAAGCCGGTCGTCCACCAACTGGGCATTCGGAAACATTTTCCGGAACTCGTTGATGTGAGCCCAATGCGTAGCGCATTTTTTACCCGTCAACAAACCTGTTGACGCCAGCAAAAAAGAGCCCGTACACAGGCTGGCTACTTCCGCGCCGGCTTCGTGTTGGTTTACGATCCAAGGTACGAGCTCCTTGTTCAGCGACAAACAATGCTGCATTTCGCCGTGCATGGCCGGAATGATGACGAGGTCGAACTGAACACCGTCTTCGATGAGCACATCGGCGTGGATGCTGAAGAAATTGTTCTTGATACGGGAATCGCGGCGAGGACCCACGAGGTGGATGTCGAACAATCGGGGTTTTCCTGCGCGGACCAGCGCCTTGTTCACTTCGGTCAGGATATGGTGGGTGCCCTCAACGTTGCTGACGCTGATGTCACCGGAAGGAATTAAGATGGCTACTTTTTTCATAGAGCAACGATAAAAAAACATGATGTCGTAATCAACCCCTTTTATTTTCGGAATCTCCCCCTCTCATTGCGGCTTCCTGAACCTAAGTTTGTTCCACCAACACGCGTCTATAAAAGAAAAGCAAAGCCGATGAAAAAGCAAGTACTATTCGTCCACTGTGGCGGCACCCAAGGACCCAATTGCGGCAGCCGTGACTTGGTAGATTACTTGAAAGAAGAATTAGGCGTTCATTATGACGTGTTGTACCCGCAGATGCCTGATCCCGACAATCCGCAATACGCGTTGTGGAAACATACACTCGTCGAAACGCTCCATTATGCCGACGACAACATTATCCTGGTGGGACATTCCCTTGGTGGATCCGTGTTGCTGAAATTTCTTTCGGAAGAAATTCCCGAAAAAAATATCGGCGGCCTTTTCCTCATTGCACCTCCTTTTTTTAGCGCAACGACCTGGCACGTCGATGACTTTATCATGCAGGATTGCCTCTTCCAACGCCTGCAACAAGTGGAACACATTTTTTTATACCATAGCCGCGACGACGAAGTGGTGCCCATCAGCCACCAGGTCCTTTATTCCAACCGACTTCCGACGGCCGCGGTACGCGAACTGGCCATCGGCGGCCACCTGTTCACCAGCGGCATCGGCGACCTCGTTGACGACATCAAAACGCTGCACATTCCCGAAAGCTATATCACGTTTTTAAATCCACAACTCAATTAACATACAAGTATGAACGCGCTCATCATTGTCCTCCTCATCATCGCTGTGCCAGTAGTTCTTTTCTTGCTCCTCGGCCTTTTTGTAAAAAAAGAATATTCTATTGAACGGCAGATCATCATCAACAAAACAAAACAAGAGGTCTTCGACTACGTGAAGTTCCTGAAAAATCAAGAACACTATAGCAAATGGGTCATGATCGACCCTGCCATGAAAAAGAACTTCAAAGGCACCGACGGCACCGTTGGGTTTGTGTATGCGTGGGATGGCAACAAGAAAGCCGGCAAAGGCGAGCAGGAAATAAAACGCCTGCGCGATGGCGAAAGCGTTGATGTGGAACTGCGTTTTGAAAAACCGTTCGCAGGGGTGGCCACAGCATTTTTAACCACCACGTCGGCACAGGCCGGTCAAACGGTGGTGAAGTGGGGTATGAATGGCACGAGCGCCTTCCCTATGAATGCCATGAACCCATTCGTCATCGACATACTCGGCAAGGATCTCGAACAAAGCCTCTTCAATTTGAAAACGAATCTCGAAAGGGCGTCTTAAAACTTTGCGCCTTTGTGGTAGAAAATTTGAGGCGCAAGGGACGCAACGTCAGCGCAAAGGTTTTTTTACTGGATAAGTTTGGCTTTGGACGATAGGATGGCTGTACCCAATCCGAGGGCTGCGATGACCGCGAAGGAATAGCGCAGGCTTGCTTCCTCCGCTATGAACCCGATCAATGGCGGGCCAATGAGAAACCCAAAAAAGCTGATGGTCGACACAGCGGCCAGGGCCATGCTCGGCGACAGGGTTGGCGATTTTCCCGCAGCGCTGTACACCAGGGGCACCACCGAAGACACCCCGAAGCCCACCAACAAAAATCCAATCGTTACGGGGACGATGAATGGAAAGAGCACCGACACCATCAATCCCACAGAAATAAAGACACCACTCAACTGCAGCATCTTCCTCCGGCCAATGCTGTTGGCCAGCCAATCGCCGGCAAAGCGTCCGCCCGACATGGTGCTCATAAACGCCACGTAGCCCACCGGGGTCAGGGTCTTGGGCGCGTTCACAACTTTTTGAAAATAGACGCCACTCCAATCAAACATAGCGCCTTCGCACGCCATGCCGCAGAAACCAATGAGGCCAAGAGCGAGCAACGCGTTGTCGGGTTTGGCAAAGAAGGGCTGGCTGCCGCTGCTGATGTTGCCGCGCAAGGTGAAGCGGTGCGCGATGAAGATGGCCACGTAGCAAAATACTGCAACACCTAAGAAGTGAACTAACGGCGGCACCGCGTTGGAGACCAGCACCGTGCCGATGGCCGCACCGGAAAATCCGGCAAGACTCCACGCACCGTGGAACGAGGCCATAATCGACTTCTTATAAATGTTCTCAACACCGATCGCTTGGGTGTTCACGGCTATGTTCACGAGGTTGCCCGTCAGTCCAAAACAAAACAGCGCGGCAACCAGGTGCCACGTGGCGCTGACCAACCCGATCGACACCATGGCCAGCACATAGAGCATGGCACCGACCAGCAACACGCGTTTGCTCCCGAAGCGCGCCACAACCCACCCCGACAAAGGCAACCCCGCGATGGAACCGGCGGGAAGTGCAAACAACACACTCCCTAAACCCGCATCGCTGAGGCCCAACAAGTTCTTGATGTCTGGAATACGGCTCGCCCACGAGGCAAAGCAAAGCCCCTGCGTGAAGAAGAAAGTACCTACACCCAGACGGATCGATCCCTTGGTGGAGATGGCCCGGCGAATGTTCCAGATTCGCATCTTGGCCGCGGGCATCACCGGCAAGTCTACCGTTCCGGGAAGGGATTGCTTGGAGACCGGCTTTTCATTTTCTACGGGAGGGTTCATGTTGCGTATGCGTTAGGATTCGGTGGGAATACGTTGAAGCGGCGGCGCGGCGTCTACCGCCCGGGCCATACGCTGGGCAATAAGACTGACAAAAAGCAGTTGCAACGCGTGATACATCATGATCGGCAGCAACATGATGCCGGCGACCGACGACTGCTGAAACAACACCTTCGACATGACCGAGCCGTGGACGATCGATTTCTTCGATCCACAAAACAACAGTGTCACCCGCTCTTCACGTTGCAAGCCGGCAATGCGCGCTACCGCCGACAATATGAAGTATGCCGTGAAGAACAGCAGTGCCAGCAACACCCCCAATAAAATAATTTGTACGGCGCTGAGCTGATCGAATACGTGCCCGGCAAAAGAATGACAAAATGAAGTATACACAATCGTGAGGATCACGGATTGATCGAAGTAACGAAGTTGCTTTTTATGTTTCAGTGCCCAACCACCAAAATACGAATGAAGCGAAATACCCACCAGCACGGGCGCCAACACCTGAAGCGCCAGTTTGAGAATGATCCCGCTCGTATCCAGACCGCTAATATCGGCAGAGAGAAATAACGCCATCCATAAAGGTGTGATGAACACCCCCAGCAGACTGGAGATGCTGGCGTTGAAAATGGCGGCCGGTATATTCCCCCGCCCCATCGACACCATGAC
>Ga0209050_1003711_pt1 | contig 10989 bp, 9 predicted proteins | sample Araplavi_mTSA_r2_FD_184276 | JGI IMG/M metagenome (GOLD analysis project Ga0209050, IMG submission 184276) | Arabidopsis root microbial communities from North Carolina, USA - plate scrape MF_Cvi_mTSA_r2 (SPAdes) (version 2) | ecosystem: Host-associated > Plants > Roots > Endosphere | place: USA...
AGATGGCTCAGGGGAGCCAAACATCCCACGCGGCCCACGCCGAAGCACCAGCCGAGGCGGCGCACGCCGGCGATCCCGGCGTGGCGGCGCTGAAGGACTATTTGCACGCGCAGGCGCAGGCCCTGTCGCGGCCCGAGGCCACGGGCCTCTTCCGGCTGGCGGTGGATCGCGTGTTCACCTTGTCCGGGCACGGCACGGTCGTCACCGGCACGGCGCACGCCGGCCAGGTCCGCGCGGACGACGACGCGACCGATCTGCGCCTGATGCCGGCCAATACACGCGTTCGCGTGCGCGGCATCCACGCGCAGAACCAGCCCAGCGAGACGGGCTCGGCCGGCCAGCGGTGCGCGTTGAACCTGGCGGGCATCGACAAGAACGCTATCTCGCGAGGTGACTGGATCGCGGACGCGCGCTGCTTTCTGCCCTCGAAGCACGTGGATGTGGCGCTGACGCTGCTACCGTCCGCGGATGCGCCGGTGCGGGCGTGGGCGCCGCTGCACGTGCACATTGGCGCGGCGCGCCATGTGGCGCACGTGGTGCCGATCAGCACCGAGTCGCTGTCGCCGGGCCAGTCGGGATGGGTGCAACTGGTGTTCGACGAACCCGTCTGCGCGATGCCGGGCGACCGCTACATCGTGCGCAACGCACAGGCGACGCGCACGGTGGGCGGCGGCCGGGTGCTGGATCCCAATGCGCCGGACCGCAAGCGCCGGTCGGCGTCGCGGCTGGCGGGCCTGCAGGCGCTGACGGACATGCTGGATGGCGGCGGCCTGCAACCGGTGCTGGCGCATGCGCCGCAGGGCCTGGATGAAGCGGCATTGCAGCGTCTGACGGGCCTGCCGGTCAGCGATATCGCGGCGCCCGAGAGTGCGGTGTGGATCGAGCCGCGCAATGCGCAGGGCGCGCGCACGCTGATCCTGGACGCGCATTGGAAGGCGCTGCGCGATCGGACCGAGCAGGCGCTGGCGTCGTTCCACCAAAGCGCGCCCGACGAACCCGGTCCGGACAGCGCGCGGCTGCGGCGCATGGCGTTTCCTGCGATGCCCGACACGCTCTGGACATCGCTGCTCGACGAACTGCAACGCGACAGCCATATCGCGCGCAATGGTCCCTGGCTGCATCTGCCTACGCACACTGCGACGCTGGGAGCGGCCGAATCCGCGCTGGCAGCGCGTCTGTTGCCGCTGCTGGACGCGGGCGCGTTCGATCCGCCGTGGGTGCGCGACCTGGCGAAGCTGCAGGCGCAGCCCGAGGACGCCGTGCGCCAATTGCTGCGCAAGCTGCTGCGGCGTGGCGAGGTGGCGCAGGTAGTGAAGGATCTGTTCTATCACCGCGATCAGGTACGCAAGCTGGCGGCGCTGGCAGCAGACCTGGCCGCGCAGCCGCCGGGCTTGAATGCCGCGGTTTTCCGGGACGCGACGGGCCTGGGTCGCAAGCGGGCGATCCAGATCCTGGAGTTCTTCGATCGCGTGGGCTACACGCGGCGGGTGCGGGATACGCATGTGCTGCGCGGCGAAAGCGCGTACGCGGCGATGCAGCCGCCCGCCGAGCCGGTATCATAGGCGGTCCGCCACGGAAGGCATTCGTGCCCGGCGGCACGGCCGGGCTTCAAACCCGGTTGGGGGCGTCAGACGTTCCCAGGTAGGTTCGACTCCTGCTGCCTTCCGCCATTCGGGTTCTTCTGCCGCTCCCCACGCAGGTGTCTGATTCCCGTGCGAGATAGTCGTCGTGATACTGCGTCGTGTCCGGGTGTTTGACACCGGGGCTGATACTGGGTCGTGTCCGGGTGTCTGACACCGGGCTGTCGGTTTGTGTTCTTCTGCCGCCCGCGGCGTCGCGGGGTTCGCGTTGCGGGCCTCCGATGGCGGTCCGGAGCCTTCGCTCCGGACTTCCCCGTGCTCATCCTCGTCCGCCTTCGGCTCCCTTCGGATTCCGCCGGGCACCATCTAAACGGCCCGCAACGCGAACCCCGCGCCACCACGGGCTCTGTCAGTGGCTGATCGGGCGGTCGTCGGGGTGGACGGCGGACCAAGTGCCGATATACCCCGATGCAGGTGTCTGACACCCTTACGAGATGTCCGTCGCAGTGCGTTGCAGCGCCCCGGCGCAAATGGGGGGGCTCCATCAACTGCGCAGCATGCGCGTCACCACGCCGCCTATCTCGTGCGACTTCCAGTTCAGTTCACCCAGATGCCAGAACCGGATCGTGCCGGCACGGTCGACGAGATAGTTGGCGGGCAGCGCGGCGGCTTCCCACTTCTTCGATGCGGCGCTGTTGCGGTCGTGCAGGACCGTGCCGTTGATGGGGGTCTTTTTCAGGAAGGCGGAGATCTTGGCGGGCGCTTCGCCGACGTTGACGGCGACAAGGCGCAGGCCTTCTTCGCGATGCCGCTTGGCCATGGTCGACAGAACGGGGAGTTCGTCGCGGCACGGCTCACACCAGGTGGCCCAGAAGCTGACGATGACAACGCTGCCGCGCCACGCGGAAAGCCTTTGCTCGCGCCCGCCGAGGTCGGGCAGGACGAGCGGCAAGGCCGGGCCGGTCCATGGCGCCCAGTTGGGGCCGGTGGCGGCTTTCAATGCGTCGGCTGTCGGGGCGGCATTCTGGGCGGCACTGGGAGTGCCGTTCGGGCTGCCATTCTGGGCGCCATTTGCCGGGCCTTTTCCGACGCCAGCCGCGGCGTTGCTTGCCGCATTGTTCGCGGCGCCGGCCCACGCGGGCAGCGCCGCAAGCGACAGACCGGTTTGCAGAAGGCGGCGGCGGCTGATCAAGGCGGACTCCTGCAAGCGAGCGTTCAATGGCGAGGGCCTGGCTGCGTTCGATCATAGGGCCATTCACCGGGCCGGTGCTATCCTTTTTCCGACTGACTCACGGAGACTGAGATGACCCAGGATGTTGCGTCCACCAACGCGCCGCGCTTGACTTCCCTATCGCATGGCGGCGGCTGCGGCTGCAAGATTGCGCCGGGTGTACTGTCGGCGCTGCTGGCGCGGTTTGGCCCCGCCGCCAGCTATCCGAACCTGCTGGTGGGCACGGAAACCGCGGATGATGCGGCGGTGTACCGGCTGAACGACGAGCAGGCACTTATCGCCACCACGGACTTCTTCATGCCCATCGTGGACGATCCCTTCGACTTCGGCCGCATCGCCGCGACGAACGCGCTGTCGGATGTGTACGCCATGGGCGGCACGCCGATCATGGCGCTGGCGATCGTCGGCATGCCGATCAATGTGCTGCCGCACGACGTGATTGCCCAGATTTTGAAGGGCGGCGAATCGGTCTGTGCCGACGCGGGCATTCCGGTGGCGGGCGGCCACAGCATTGATTCTGTCGAACCCATCTATGGCCTGGCCGCGATGGGGCTGGTGCATCCGGACCGCATCAAGCGCAACGCGGATGCGCGCGCCGGCGACGTGCTGATTCTGGGCAAGGGCCTGGGCGTGGGCATCCTGTCGGCGGCGCTCAAGAAGAATCTGCTGGACGTGGACGGTTATCGCGTCATGATCGACACGACGACACGCCTGAATCGTCCCGGCCCCGCGCTGGCCGCGCTGGATGGGGTGCATGCGATCACCGACGTGACGGGCTTTGGCCTGTTGGGCCATGCGCTGGAGATGGCGCGCGGCGCCAAGCTCACGGCTCGCGTGCGGCTGGATGCTTTGCCCTGGCTGCCGGGTGTGCAAGCGTTTGCCGCCGACGGCGTGATCACGGGCGCGTCCGGCCGCAACTGGACGTCGTACGGCGAATCGGTGCGTCTGGGCGCCGGGGTGTCGGACACCCAGCGTGCTTTGCTGACGGATCCGCAGACCTCGGGTGGCCTGCTGGTGTCGTGCGCACCGGAAGCCGCCGATGCGGTGCTCAAGATCTTCCACGAACAGGGCTTCGGCCAGGCCGCCGTGATCGGCGAGATGGCAGCGGGTCCGGCGCAGGTCGTGGTGGACTGACCGGCAAGCTACACAGGGCACGGCGGGCTGCACCCGAGCGGTCTGGTGGTCGCCGGTCTGGTAACCAGGGCATGGGCGGCTGCTGTGCCACCCGCGTTCGCCCCTGCGCGCGCCCGCCGCGCCGTTCGCCGCGGCGACGTCCGCTCAACCCGTCAAATCCCGCGCCGTCGCCGCCGCCTGATCCACCAGCCACTGCGTGACGACGTCGGCATCCGGCGTGCTGCGCCGCGCGTTACGCACCAGCCAGTAGGCGTGTTCGGTGGCGCTGGCCGCGGGGCTGCCAACGAGGGCCAACCGCCGGTCCGTCAGCATGGGCGCAATCAACGCCAGCCGTCCCAGCGCGATGCCGTGGCCGGCCAGCGCGGCATGTACGATCTGGTCGTACTGGTTGAAGCGCAACATGCCTTTCGGGCGCACACGGCCCAGGCCGCGCGCGTTGAGCCATTCCGACCATTGCAGCCAGGGCCGCGTGGGATCGTCGAATTCCAGCAGCACATGGCGCTGCAGCTCGCGCGCATCCAGTTCGCGCGCGTTGAGCGACGGATGGGCCACGGGCACTACCGACTCGCCAAAGAGCCACACGGCGCCATCTGAGACCGTGTTGCGCTCGCTGTAGCGGATGGCGATGTCGACGGCTTCGCGGTCGATGTCGATGAGCCGGTTGTCGGCGGCCACGCGCACGTCGATGTCGGGATGCGCCGCCTGAAAATCGCCCAGCCGGGGCAGCAGCCACAACGAGGCCACGCCGATGGTGGTGGTGACGGTGACAGGCGTGCGCCGCTCGGGGGCGCGCAGTTGTTCGGTCAGGTCGCCGAGCTGACTGAGCCATACATCGGCCATCCGGAAAAGCTGCGCGCCTTCAGAGGTGAACGTCACGCTGCGAAACCCGCGCACCAGCAACGGCACCCCCAGATGGGCTTCCAGCGCGCGGATCTGGCGGCTGACGGCGGACTGCGTGACATGCAGATCCTGCGCGGCAAGCGTGATGCTCATGCGGCGGCCGACGGCGACAAAGCCGCGAACCAGATCAAGCGGAGGTAGTTTCGCTAGCGGATATGGCATTCGTGAAACTCATGCGTGTCGAGCGGAAAAGTCGCTTGAGCAATAGTACGCCGCGGGCGTCCAATATGACTCAGACGTTGGGTGACCGGGACCAGGTCGTGGTCATCCGCCGTGATCGCCGCTGCTGCGGCCGGGAGGGGCGCCATGTTCCAGTTATGTTGCACCGCAGGCATGTCATTCCGTTTGGGCGGCGGCTCGACTATGCTGCTCAAGCGCGCTTCGGGCGTCCGCATCGAGTGTCACGCTGGCGCCGTGTGGGTCTCCGAGTACCGCCGCTTCGACGACAGCGTGCTGCAAGCGGGCGAATCCCTGACCGTGCACAGCGATCGCGACGTCGTCCTCAGCGGCCTGCCGGATGCGCAGGTCGCGCTACTTTCGCAGGGCGGTCAGGCGCAGCGCGCCAGCGCCACGCCCCGCTGTGCAGGCCAACCGGAGTTCTAGCCATGACTGCGTCCTTGCCCGATACGCCCCGCATCGAAATGTGGTTCGACTTCGCCAGCCCGTACAGCTATCTGGCGATCGAGCGCATCGACCGTCTTGCGCGCGAGGCCGAGGTCAAGGTGGATTTGCGGCCGTTTCTGCTGGGGCCGATCTTCCAGGCGCAGGGCTGGAACGACACGCCGTTCCGGCTGTTTCCCGGCAAGGGCGCGTACATGATGCGCGACATCGCCCGCCTGGCCGAGAAGTACGGCGTGGTCTACAACCGCCCGCGCCTCTTTCCGCGCATGAGCGTGCTGCCTGCGCGCATCGCGCTGCTGGGCCAGGATGAACCCTGGGGACGCGATTTCTGCGTCGCGGTGTTCCGCGCGAATTTTCAGCACGACCTGGACATTCAGTCCGAAGACGTCGTGCGCGATCTGCTCATTGGCCTGTCTTTGGATGCCGATGCGCTCATCGCCCGGGCCAAGACGGAAACCGCCAAGGAGGCGCTGCGCAAGCAGGTCGACCGTGCACGTGACCTGGGCATCTTCGGCGCACCGACGCTTTTCGTGGAGGGGGAAATGTTCTGGGGCAACGACCGATTGGAAGACGCACTGGCGTGGACGCGCCGCAAAGCGCCGGCCAGCGCGTGGTCTCCGCATGCGGGCGTGTAGATAGCCGCGCCTGGCCCGCCGCCGCACCTCGCCGGCCGCACCTGGCCGGCCGCACGGCAACGGCTGTACGTCGTCAGCCGCTCCGCCCAATCATCCTTCGCAAGATTTCTCGTCAACGCATCATCAGCAATGAAAAACGCAAGCAGCGCCTATCGCGGTGCGCCCATGCCGGGCGGCCGTTCGTTCACGCAATTCCGCGCCGCCCGCATTCGGCGGGTGTCCTTCCAGTGGAAACAGGCCGAACGCGCCGGCCTTCAAGACGACACCCACTCCAAAGGCGGCGGCCACGGCAAGCGCGGCTAAGGCGCGCTATCCCTTCGTCACCGGCCCGACGTTCGCCCACTCTTCATCCGAGTACAGCCGCGACCGCAGCAGAAACCGCTTGCCCTCCGCGCTGTCCAGCGAAAACGCGCCGCCGCGTCCGGGCACGGCGTCGATGACGAGCTGGGTGTGTTCCCAGTAAGCGAACTGGTCTTCACCGATCCAGAACGGGCAGCCTTCCAGATCGCCCAACAGCACATCGGAGCCGCCCACCATGAACTCGCCCTGGGGATAACACATGGGCGAGCTGCCGTCGCAGCAGCCCCCGGACTGGTGAAACATCAGCGGCCCGTGCTTGGTGCGCAAGGTGTCGATCAGCTGGCGCGCCTCGTCGGTCGCAACCACGCGTGGCGTGTGCTCTGGCATGACGGGATTCCTCTGCAAGCGCGCCGGGCGGACCCGGCGCGCAGGTTGGCCGCGCAAGCGGCTTGGGTTGAAGGGATCAAGCCTGCCGGATCAGAAGAACCCCAGCTTCTTCGGCGAATAGCTCACCAACAGGTTCTTCGTCTGCTGGTAATGGTTGAGCATCATCTTGTGGTTCTCGCGTCCGATGCCCGATTGCTTGTAGCCGCCGAATGCCGCGTGCGCGGGATAGGCGTGATAGCAGTTGGTCCACACGCGACCCGCCTTGATCGCCCGGCCCATCCGGTAGCACGTGTTGGCGTCGCGCGACCACACGCCGGCGCCCAGGCCGTACAGCGTGTCGTTGGCCAGCGCCAGCGCATCATCCGCATCCTTGAACGTGGTGACCGCCACGACCGGCCCGAAGATTTCTTCCTGGAACACGCGCATCTTGTTGTGGCCCTTGAACACGGTGGGCTGCACGTAGTAGCCGCCTTCCAGCCCGCCCTGCATCTGCGCGCGCGAGCCGCCCGCCAGCACGTCGGCGCCTTCCTGCTTGCCGATGTCCAGGTAGGACAGGATCTTTTCCAGCTGCTCGGTGGAGGCCTGCGCGCCCAGCATGGTGTCGGCGTCCAGCGGGTTGCCCTGTTTGATCTCGGCCACGCGTTTCAGGGCGCGTTCCATGAACTTGTCGTAGAGCGATTCCTGGATCAGTGCGCGGCTGGGGCACGTGCACACCTCGCCCTGGTTCAGCGCGAACATGACGAAGCCCTCGACGGCCTTGTCCAGGAAATCGTCGTCCTGCGCGGCCACATCCGCAAAGAAGATGTTGGGCGACTTGCCGCCCAGTTCCAGCGTGACCGGGATGATGTTCTGCGACGCGTACTGCATGATCAGCCGCCCGGTGGTGGTTTCACCGGTGAACGCGATCTTGGCGATGCGCTTGCTCGATGCCAGCGGCTTGCCGGCTTCCAGCCCGAAGCCGGTCACCACGTTGACGACGCCCGGCGGCAGGATGTCGCCGATCAGTTCCATCAGCAGCAGAATGCCCAGCGGCGTCTGTTCGGCCGGTTTCAGCACCACGCAATTGCCGGCGGCCAGCGCGGGCGCGAGCTTCCACGCAGCCATCAGAATGGGGAAGTTCCACGGGATGATCTGGCCGACCACGCCCAGCGGTTCATTGAAGTGGTAGGCCACCGTGTCGTGATCGATCTCGGACAGCCCGCCTTCCTGGCTGCGGATGCACGACGCGAAATAGCGGAAGTGGTCGATGGCCAGCGGAATGTCGGCAGCGCGGGCCTCGCGGATGGGCTTGCCGTTGTCCCAGGTTTCCGCCGTGGCCAGGCGTTCCAGGTTGGCTTCCATCACGTCCGCAATCTTCATCAGCATGCGGGCGCGTTCGGCGGCCGGGGTCGAACCCCATTTCGGCGCGGCGCGATGCGCGGCGTCCAACGCCAATTCGATGTCGCGCTCCTTCGAGCGCGCGTTGCGGCTCAGGGTCTGGCCCGTGACCGGCGTGACGTTGTCGAAGTATTCGCCATCCGCGGGCGACTGCCACTTGCCGTCGATGAAATTGTCGTACTGCGTCCTGAGGTCCAGGCGGGTGCCGTAGGTCTCCGGGGTAACGCGGGTCGCGATATCCATGCTTGTCTCCGTATTGTTGGGATGGTGGCAGTGGGCTGCCTGTCCGGTATCAAGCAAAACGCATGCCAGTCGGGGCATCCCGGCTGGACAGCCCGCCGCACGCGTGCGAAAGTAGTTTTTCGCTTGTTCCATGTCGCAATCCGCGACGATGTCGCGCAACAGGTGTCGCGCAACGGGTGTCGCAGCACAGGCGTCGCAGAACGCCGGTCCCAGGAGACATACATGGCCTCTCACTCCGGTAGGCAGACGCTGACGCAGGCGCGCCTGCTCTTTAACCAGCAGGGCGCGGTGCCGGGCGGCATGGTTGCCGAACCCATCCTGCGTTCCTGGCGCCGCTGCGCCGACCTGGGCTTCGACATGCGTGGCGTGCGCCGCGCCGATCTCATGACGCAGGGCGAACTGCGCGAAGCCCAGCAGCGCAACGAAGCGCTGCGCCGCATGTCCGAACCCGCCATCGCCTATCTACGCCGCCAGGCCGGCGGCAGCAGCAACCTCGTCATCCTGTCGGACGCACAGGGCCTCGTGCTGGACTCGGACGGCGACACGGGTTTTGCGCATCGCGCCTCGCGCGTGGCCCTGATGCCGGGCGCGCCGTGGGACGAAGCCGCCGCCGGCACCAACGCCATCGGCACCGCGCTGGTCGAAGGCCGGCCCATCGCCGTGCACGGCGCCGAACACTATTTCGAACCCAACCGCATCCTGACCTGCGCGGCCGTTCCCATCACCGACAGCGAAGGACGCACGCTCGGCGTGCTTGATCTCTCCAGCCAGGCCCGCGACGTGCGCCCCGATGTGCTGGCACTGGTGCGCGGGGCAGTGGACCGCATCGAACACCAGTTGTTCGAAAGCGCCTATGAACCCTGCACGGTGCTGCGCCTGCATGCCGACCCCGCCGGGCTCGGCCAGCCCGGCGAAGCGCTGCTGGCCTTCCAGGGCGACCTGCTGATCGGCGCCAACCGGCGCGCGCTGCAGGCGCTGGCGCTGGCGGCGACCGCGCTGGGCGTGTACCGCTACGCGGACGTATTCGACGGCGACATCGAACGATGCCCGGACGCGACGGGCAGGGTGCACACACGCACAGGCGCGGTCTATCACGCGCGGCTGCGCATGCCGCGCACGCGCGCACCGCAACCGCCCGCCGCGCCCGCGTCGCGCGCGCCGGGCGCGCTGGCCAGGACGCCAGCCCCCAGCTTCGATGCCGCGACGCTGGGCGCGCTGGCGCGCGCCGTGCATCTGGCGGACGCCGGCGTGTCGATCCTGCTGCAGGGCGAAACGGGCGTGGGCAAGGAAGTGTTTGCGCGGCAGATCCATGCGCGCGGCCAACGCGCGGCCGGCCCCTTCGTGGCGGTGAACTGCGCCGCCTTGCCCGAAAGCCTGATCGAATCGGAATTGTTCGGCTACGAAGACGGCGCCTTTACCGGCGCGCGCCGCCAGGGCAGCAAGGGCCTGTTGCGGCAGGCGCATGGCGGCGTGCTGTTCCTGGACGAGATCGGCGACATGCCGCTGCTGCTGCAATCGCGGCTGCTGCGTGTGCTGCAGACGCGCGAGGTCTCGCCATTGGGCGCGGCGCGGCCCGTGCCGGTGGACTTCACCCTGGTGTGCGCCACGCATCGGCCGCTGGCGCACGAAGGCCCGGACGCACCGGTGCGTCCTGATCTGTACTTCCGGATTGCCGAATACACCGTCACGCTCGAGCCCCTGCGCGCGCGGGCGGACCGCCTGGAATTGCTGCGCGAGCTGTGGGCGGCGCAAGGCGCGGGTCCCGCGCTGCCGCCCGCCATTGAAGCCGTGCTTGCGGCATATTCCTGGCCCGGCAATTACCGGCAACTGGCGTCGGTGCTGCGCACGTTGCATGTGCTGGCGGGACCAGCGGGCAGGGTGGATGCGGACATGCTGCCCGCGGAATTGCGCGGCGCAGCGAGCGCCGCGAAGATCGAAGCCATCGCGTCGGGCGTCGCGACGTCGGGCGCTACTACGTCGGGCGTCGATACGTCGGGCATCGCGACGCCGGGCGTCGATGCATCGCGCACCGCAGCAACGACGAGCGCGCCGGCCATCGGCTCCGGCGATCTGCACGCCATGACGGACGCCGCCATCCGGGCCGCCTTGGCCGAGCACGGCGGTAGCGTCAGCCGCGCAGCGCGCGCGTTGGGCGTGCACCGCAGCACGGTGTACCGGCGCGGCGCTGCGTGGGGACTGGCTCGGCCGAAATAGCCGTTGGAAGTAGAAATGAGCGAGGGATCAGCCGATTGGCCGATCCCTCGTCTGGCGATGCGCCGCATGACGCATGCGCCGTCCGGCAAGGCAAGACGGCAACGCCGCCCGCCGCCGCGGGTTCACCCGATCAGACGCGCCAGTTCCGCGCCAGGATCCTTCGCGCGCATGAAAGCTTCGCCCACCAGGAACGCGTCGACCTTGTGCTCGCGCATCAGCTTCACGTCTTCCGGCTTGAGGATGCCGCTTTCGGTCACGACGCGTTTGCCTGCGGGAATGCGCGGCAGCAGGTCCAGCGTGGTCTGCAAGCTGGTCTCGAACGTGCGCAGGTTGCGGTTGTTGATGCCCAGCAGCGGCGTCTTGAGCG
>Ga0209050_1003713_pt1 | contig 10985 bp, 10 predicted proteins | sample Araplavi_mTSA_r2_FD_184276 | JGI IMG/M metagenome (GOLD analysis project Ga0209050, IMG submission 184276) | Arabidopsis root microbial communities from North Carolina, USA - plate scrape MF_Cvi_mTSA_r2 (SPAdes) (version 2) | ecosystem: Host-associated > Plants > Roots > Endosphere | place: USA...
CGCCTTGAGCGCGAGCGCGGCTTCCTTGTCGCTGTAACCCAGCGCGACCAGCGCCTGCAGGATGTCGGCCTGCGCGTCGGAGGCGGCGTGCGCCGGCAGGCCGATGTCGGCGCCGAGCTTGCCCTTGAGCTCCAGCAGCAGCCGTTCGGCCGTCTTCTTGCCGATGCCGGGAATCTTCACGAGCCGGCCCAGCTCCTGCGTCGTGATCGCCTGCGAGAGCTCGCCCACACTCATGCCCGACAGCAAACCCAGCGCGGTGCGCGGGCCCACGCCGGTGATCTTGATGAGCTGGCGGAAAGCCGCGCGCTCCTCGGCGGTGCCGAAGCCGTAGAGAATCTGCGCGTCCTCGCGCACGACGAAGTGCGTGAGCAGCGAAACCTTGGCGCCGACGTTCGGCAGGTTGTAGAACGTACTCATCGGCACGTCGACCTCGTAGCCGACGCCGTTGCAGTCCACGACCACCTGCGGCGGATTGCGCTCCGCGAGGATGCCGGTCAGTTTGCCTATCATGGGTGCCCTTTTTCCTTGAAATGTCCGGCGTGATTCTGCGACACACCTTCACCCCACTGAACAACTCGCGCCTCGGCCACCTGTGCGGCCCGCTGGACGCCCACCTGCGCCGCATCGAGGAAGCCCTGGGCGTGAAAATCGCCCACCGCCACGAGCAGTTCAAGGTCGACGGCCCCAAGGCCCCGGCGCAGCGCGCCATGGACGTGCTGCAGGCGCTCTACGAGATCGCACAGCGCCCGATCGACGCGGCCGTCGTGCAGCTCACGCTGGCTGGCGACGGTTCGATGCTCGACGGCGACGAGGACGCGGCGATGCTGGTCACGCGCCGCGCCGACCTGCGCGCGCGCACCCCCACGCAGGCGGTGTATCTGGACAACATCGCCAAGCACGACATCACCTTCGGCATCGGCCCGGCCGGCACCGGCAAGACCTACCTGGCGGTGGCCTGCGCGGTCGATGCGCTGGAGCGCGCCGCGGTGCAGCGCATCGTGCTGACGCGGCCGGCCGTTGAAGCGGGCGAGCGGCTGGGCTTCCTGCCCGGCGACCTGACGCAGAAGGTCGACCCGTACCTGCGCCCGCTGTACGACGCGCTCTACGACCTGATGGGCTTCGAGAAGGTGCAGAAGGCCTTCGAGCGCAACGCACTGGAAATCGCGCCGCTGGCCTTCATGCGCGGGCGCACCCTGAACAACGCCTTCGTGATCCTCGACGAGGCGCAGAACACCACGCCCGAGCAGATGAAGATGTTCCTCACGCGCATCGGCTTCGGTGCGCGCGCTGTGGTCACGGGCGACGTGAGCCAGATCGACCTGCCGAAGAACCAGCTGAGCGGCCTCATCGACGCCGAGCGGGTGCTCAAGCGGGTGAACGGCATCGCCATGACGCACTTCACGAGTGCCGACGTGGTGCGCCACCCGCTGGTGGCGAAGATCGTCGACGCCTACGACGGGCAGCGCAAGCGCGCGGGGGGCCACTGACATGGCCGCATCCCGGCTTCCGGCGCTGTCGCTCTCGCTGCAGTTCGGCCGCTTCAAGGGCGTGGAGCGCCATCGCGCCGCCCTGCCCCGCCACAGCGTGACGCGCTGGATCCGCCACGCGCTGGACATCGACGGCGAGATCACCGTGCGAATCGTCGATGCCGAGGAAGGCCAACGCCTCAACCGCGAGTTTCGCGGCAAGGACTACGCGACCAACGTGCTTACCTTCGACTATGCGCAATCCCCGGTGGCCATGGCCGACCTGGTGCTGTGCGCCCCGGTGGTGGCACGCGAGGCGAAGGAGAACCGCAAGACGCTGGCGGACCACTACGCCCACCTGCTCGTGCACGGCACGCTCCATGCACAGGGCTGGGACCACGAGACCAGCGAGGCCGACGCCGACGAAATGGAGGCCTACGAGATCGAGATCCTCGCGGAGATGGGCATCCGCAGCCCCTACGGCAAGTAGCGCGCGCCGCGGCGGCTACGCCGTCATCTGCAGCGGGATCGTGACCGGCCCGTCGTTCAGCAGGTGCACCTTCATGTCGGCGCCGAACTCGCCCGTGGCCACCACGGGGTGTGCGGCGCGTGCCTGCGCCACGAAGTATTCGTAGAGGCGCCGGCCCTCGTCGGGCGGCGCGGCCTGGGTGAAGCTCGGGCGGTTGCCGCCGCTCGCGTCGGCCGCCAGCGTGAACTGGCTCACCACCAGCAGGCCGCCACCGATGTCCTGCACGCTGCGGTTCATCTTGCCGGCGTCGTCGGAAAAGATGCGCAGCTTGAGGATCTTGGCGAGCATGCGGTCGGCCAGCGCGTCGACGTCGCCGCGCTCGGCGCACAGGAGCACCAGCAGGCCTGCATCGATGGCGCCGACGGTGCGCCCGGAAATGTCGACGCGCGCATGCGCCACGCGTTGGAGTACGGCTTTCATAGGGGTTGGTGTTCGCCGGCCTGAGTGGCGCGGGCTTCCATGGTGAGAGGCAGCAGCTGGATGGTGACGCGCAGGCCGGGCACGGCGTTCATGAGCGACTTCTCGAGGTCGTCGCGCATGTCGGCGGCATGCTGCAGCGTCCACTCGCCGGGCACGTGCATGTGCAGGTCGGCGAAACGGCGCTGGCCGGCGCTGCGGGTCACCATGTCGTCGAAGCGCAGTTGCCGGCCCTCGGGCATGCGCGCGGCGAAGGCGTCGATGGTGGCTCGCACGGTGGCAAGGGTCTGCGGGTCGACCGCTTCGTCCATCAGTCCCTGCGACGAACGCCACACCAGCTTGACGCCCTCGCGCACGATGTTGAGCGCCACGCCGATGGCCAGCAGCGGGTCGAGCCAGAGCCAGCCGCTCAGTTGCACGCCGACGATGCCGACGACGACCGCGGCGGAGGTCCAGACGTCCGTCATGAGGTGACGCCCGTCGGCCTCCAACGCGATCGACCGGTGCACGCGCGCCGCGCGGAAGAGCAGGAACGCCAGGCCGGCGTTGAAGCCCGAGCTCACCACCGACAGCGCCAGCCCCCAGCCCAACTGCTCGAGCGGCTGCGGCGACAGCAGGCGATGCACCGAGACCCAGAGGATGGCGACGGCGGCGCCGACGATCAGGATGCCTTCGAAGCCGGAGGAGAAATACTCGGCCTTGTGGTGGCCATAGGGATGGTCGTCGTCGGCCGGGCGCTCGGCGATGGTCACCATCGCCAGTGCGAACATCGCGCTGGCAAGATTGACGAAGGACTCCATGGCGTCCGAGATCAGGCCCATCGAATGGGTCAGATAGCCGGCATAGCCCTTAAGCAGGATGGTGATGAGCGCAACCGCGACGGAGACACGAAGCAGCGTCTTGGGGGTGAACGTCATGCGAAATCGGTCCAATATCGGGCGCATGCCCACGCTAAAGGCGGTAAAAGGCCGCAGGAATTGACTGAATTATCAGCTGCGTGTCCACATGTAACGCCTTTGGATTAGCATTTTTGACTATTCCAGAACATTCTTAGCGCACAGTCCCATCGGATGATGAACAAACTATCGACCGCCTTCTACGGCCTCGCCATTGTGGGCTCGGCCACGCTGGCGCAAGCCCAGACCCCGACCACTGCAGTCCCGGCGCCGTCCACGCCCCCCGCGGCTGTGATGCCCGCCGCGGCTGCGCCGGCAACCTCGGCCAAGCCTGATCTCCAGGCCGGCTTCGTGAAGGCGGTGCGCGGCAATGTGCAATTGCTCAACGGCTCGGGCGCCACGCGCACTGCGAGCCCCGGCGACGCACTCGGCGCCGTCGACCGCATCGTGACCGGCCCCGACTCGTCGGCCTCCGTCGTGCTGCGCGACGACACCACGCTGGTGGTCGGTCCGTCGTCGCGGCTGGACCTGAAGGAATTCCACTTCGATGGCACGACGCACGAAGGCGGCATGCTGGTGTCGCTGCTGCGCGGCTCGATGCGCATGATCACCGGCCTCATCGGCAAGACGAACCCGGACGCCGTGCGGGTCGAAACGCAGACCGCGACCATCGGCATTCGCGGTACCGACTTCATCGTGCAAGCGGACGGCCAGCCATGAAGACCACATCCAGCATCGCGTCACTCCTGGCTGCAGCGCTCACTGCCACCTTGCTTGCGGCCTGCTCCACGCCCGGCACACGGGTGGTCCTGTTGCCGCAGGCCGACGGCAAACCATCGGCCGTGGTGGTTCGCGCCAAGGACGGCGAAGAGGTGCTGTCGCAGCCCTACCAGCGAGCCACGGCTCCGGTGGGTGCGCGCGGCGCTCCGGTGGTCGACCAGGCCGATCCGGCCAAGGTGCAGGCCGAGAACAAGCCGCTGTTCGACATGCGTCCGCCGCCGCCCCAGCGATACACGGTGTATTTCGAACTCGGCGGCACCACACTCACGCCGGCGTCGCAGCAGATCATGAACGAGGCGCTGGCGACCGCCCTGGCGCGCAGCGGCAGCGACATCGTGGTGACGGGCCACACCGACACCAAGGGCAACGGCGAACAGAACGACCAGTTGTCGCGACGCCGCGCGCAGGAAGTCGCGCAACTCTTCGTGGAGCGCCAGTTCCCGGCCAGGCGGATCGAGGCCGTGGGCCGCGGCGAGCGCGAACTGGCCGTGCCGACGGCCGACGAAGTCGACGAGCCGCGCAACCGGCGCGTGACCATCGAGGTTCGCTGACCGGGCGCCCGGCCAGCCGGCCGGGTCGTCAGCTCAGCGTGACACGCGCGAACTTGCGCTTGCCGACCTGCACCACGTAGCTGCCTGCGGGCAGCTTCAGCGCCTTGTCGCTGACCACGGCCGAATCCACGCGCACGCCACCGCCGTCGATCAGCCGGTTGCCTTCACCCGACGACGACGCCAGGTTGGCCTGCCTGAGCAACTGACCGATACCCAGCGGCGCACCCGACAGCGACACCTCGGGAATCTCGTCCGGCACGCCGCCCTTGCTGCGGTTGATGAAATCCTGCTCGGCAGCATCCGCCGCTGCCGCGCTGTGGAATCGGGCGGTGATTTCCTTGGCCAGCGCGACTTTCGCGTCCTTCGGGTTGCGGCCGCCGGTGATCTCGGCCTTCAGCGCCGCGATCTGCTCCAGCGACTGGAAGCTCAGCAGCGTGTACCAGCGCCACATCAGGTCGTCGGAGATCGACAGCACCTTGGCGAACATGGAGTTGGCGTCTTCGCTGATGCCGATGTAGTTGTTCTTGCTCTTCGACATCTTCTCGACGCCGTCGAGACCTTCCAGCAGCGGCATAGTGAGGATGCACTGCGGCTCCTGGCCATATTCCTGCTGAAGATGCCGGCCGACGAGCAGGTTGAACTTCTGGTCGGTCCCGCCCAGCTCGAGGTCGCTCTTGAGCGCCACCGAGTCGTAGCCCTGCATCAGCGGATACAGGAACTCATGCACCGAAATCGACTGCCCCGCCTTGAATCGCTTGGTGAAGTCGTCGCGCTCCATCATGCGGGCCACCGTGTACTTGGCAGCCAGCTGGATCATGCCGCGTGCACCCAGCGGGTCACTCCACTCGGAGTTGTAGCGGATTTCGGTCTTCTCGGGGTCCAGCACCAGGCTGGCCTGCTTGTAGTAGGTCTGGGCATTGGCCTCGATCTGCTCGCGGGTCAGCGGCGGGCGGGTGCTGTTGCGGCCCGACGGGTCGCCGATGGTGGTGGTGAAGTCGCCTATCAGAAAGATCACTCGATGGCCCAGATCTTGCAGCTGGCGCATCTTGTTGAGCACCACGGTGTGACCGATGTGGATGTCGGGTGCTGTCGGATCCAGGCCCAGCTTGATGCGAAGGGGCGTGCCCGTGGCCTCCGAACGCTGCAGCTTGCGGACCCATTCGTCCTTCGGCAGCAGTTCGTCAGCACCTCTGAGGGAGATTTCGAGCGCGCGTCCTACACTATTCGAGACGGCCGTGGATGTAACAGATTCGGCGTTCATGGGCTTTTTTGGCTGAGATTTTGGGTGCCGAAGCTATACTCAGCCCGACTTTTCAAGCGCCGAATTCTAAGCGGCGCTTCTTCCGCACCGTCTGCTGCCGACCCGAACGCACTGGGCCTTGCAGCAACGGATTTGCAGAACTTGAGCTGGAATTCATAGTTTGATCAACGGCATTCTTGCCGCCGAGGAGCTACTCGCTTCTCGCGTGGCCTATACCTTCCGGACCTATCCCAAGCAGATCACGGCAGTCATCGCCGCGACACTGCTGAGCGCCGGCACCCTCGCGGTGGCCTCGCTGGGTCCGGATGCATCCGACCTCCCGGTCCATCAGATCCTCGAAGCGACGGCACCCGTGTCGTTCGCCGACCAGAGCCAGTCGCTCGAGAACTTCAGCTTCACGCTGTTCCGCACCGACATCACGCGCTCCAGCGACACCGCCGAGGCCCTCCTGAAGCGCCTCGGCATCACCGACCCGGCCGCCACGGCCTTCGTGCGCAGCAATGCGGAAGCGCGCAACGCCCTCTTCTCCCGCGCCGGCCGCACCGTCACCGCCGAAGCCACGCAGGAAAACCAGCTCAAGAAGCTCAGCGCCCGCTGGATTCCCGACGGCGACGGCGGCTTCAAGCGTTTCGTCATCGAGCGCACGGCCACCGGCTTTGCCGGCGCGACCGAGCGCGACGCGCTGACGCCGGGCACGCGCCTGGCGAGCGGCACCATCCGCACCTCGCTGTTCGCCGCCACCGACGATTCGCGGATCCCTGACGCGGTGGCCAGCCAGCTGGCCGACATCTTCGCGGGCGACGTCGACGTCCGCGCCCTGCGCAAGGGCGACCGCTTCGCCGTGGTCTACGAAACCTTCGAAGCCGACGGACAGGCGCTGCGCAGCGGCCGCGTGCTCTCTGCCGAGTTCGAGAACAACGGCCGCATCCATCAAGCCGTCTGGTTCCAGCCTCCGGGCGCGGGCCAGAAGGGAAGCTACTACCGCCCGAACGGCGACAGCCTGCGCAAGGCCTACCTCGCGACACCGGTCGAGTTCTCACGCGTGTCCAGCGGCTTCGCGATGCGCATGCATCCGATCCTGAACAGCTGGCGCCAGCACAACGGCATCGACTACGCAGCCCCCACCGGCACGTCGGTGCGTTCGGTCGGCGACGGCACGGTCGATTTCGCCGGCACGCAGAACGGCTACGGCAACATCATCATCATCAACCACCGCAACAACCAGCAGACGGCGTATGCGCACCTGAGCCGCATCGACGTCAAGGCCGGCCAGAGCATCAGCCAGGGCCAGGCCATCGGCGCGGTGGGCTCCACCGGCTGGGCGACCGGCCCTCACCTGCACTTCGAGTTCCGCGTGGGCGGCGTCTACCAAGACCCGGCCTCCATCGCGCAGGAAGGCGGCGCCCCGATCACAGCGGCCCTTCGCCCTGCGTTCGAACGCATCGCCGTCGGCGCGCGCACCGAACTGGCGGCCGCGTTCTCGGTCGTCCAGGCCAGCGCTGACTGATTTCGCGCGGCCCGTTCCCCCGACCTGATCCTGGGATGGCCGCCGATCTTTTCATCGGCCTGATGTCGGGCACCTCGCTCGACGGCGTGGACGGGGTGCTCGCCGATTTTTCGGACGGCCGCATCGCGGTGAAGTCCTACGCCACGGCCCAGTTTCCTGTGGCGCTGCGCGGCGAACTGCTCGCGCTGAACACGCCCGGCGACAACGAACTTCACCGCGCCGCACTGGCCGGCAACGGCCTGGCCCGCGCGTACGCCGGCGTGGTCCGGCAACTGCTGGCGGACAGCGGCACCGACGCCGGCGCCGTCGCCGCCATCGGCGCCCACGGCCAGACCGTGCGCCACCGGCCGCTCGAATTCGACGAAGTCGGCTACACCCTCCAGCTCGACAACCCCTCGCTGCTGGCCGAACTGACCGGCATCGACGTGGTCGGCGACTTCCGCAGCCGCGATCTCGCGGCCGGCGGCCAGGGCGCGCCGCTGGTGCCGGCGTTCCACAGTGCCCTGTTCGCGCGGCCCGACGAAGCCGTCGCCGTTCTGAACATCGGCGGCATCTCCAACCTGAGCCTGCTGCCGCCCGCCAACGCGCGTGCTGGCGCGATCGTGCTCGGTTTCGATTGCGGCCCGGGCAATGCGCTGATGGACCACTGGTGCCAGACCTACCGGGGCCAGCCCTTCGACCGCGGCGGCCAATGGGCGGCAAGCGGGCGGGTCCTGCCCGAACTGCTCGCCCGGTTGCTGGCCGACCCGTACTTCGCGAAGGCGCCACCCAAGAGCACCGGGCGTGATTTGTTCAACCCGACCTGGCTCGCCGCGCAGCTCGGGACCACGGCAATGGATCCGGCCGACGTGCAGGCGACCTTGACCGAATTGACCGCTCACGCTTGCGCAGCGGACGTTTCACGCTACGGAAACGATAGCAAACTGCTGATTGTCTGCGGCGGTGGCGCACTGAACGGCCACCTGCTCGGCCGCCTGCGCGCACTGTTGCCCGGCGTGACCGTGGACGCATCGAACGCGCATGGCCTGCCGCCCCAGCAGGTCGAAGCGGCGGCTTTTGCATGGCTGGCTCGCGCGACCATTCGGCGGGAACCAGGCAACCTCGCGAGCGTGACCGGCGCGCGCGGCGCGAGAGTGCTTGGCGCCATCTATCCTGCCTGAGCGTCTCTGCTCAGCCTTGGCCTGAAACCTCCGGCTGTGCCGGGTGTGCAGCGCGAGCCTCCGAAGGCAGATGCCAGAAGATCAACGCTGAAGCCACCGTGATGAGTCCCATGCTGGCAAAGGTTGCTTGGAAGGCGCTCAACGTGTGGAGCGCCGTGTCGGCACCGAAGATGCCGTTGTAGCCCGCGAGCACGGCACCAGCGGCGGCAACACCCAGGCTCATCGCCAACATCTGCACCATCGACAGCAGGCTGTTGCCGCTGCTCGCCATGCTGCCGTCGAGATCCTTCAGCGTGATCGTGTTCATGGCGGTGAATTGCAGTGAATTCACTGCGCCGAAAGCCAGCAGTTGGGCCAGGTGCAACGCCATCGGCTGGCCAGGCGCCGTAAGACCGAAGCTGCCCATGGTGCAACCGACGAGGATCGTGTTGACCACCAGCACGCGGCGGTAGCCGTAGCGCGTGATCAGCGGCGTGGCGACACGCTTCATGGCCATGCCGGCCAGCGCGATCGGCAGCATCATCAGGCCGGCGCGCACCGGCGAATAGCCCATCGAGACCTGTAGCAGCAGAGGCACCAGAAACGGCATGCAGCTGCTGCCCAGGCGCGAGAACAGGTTGCCGATCAGCCCGATGCTCAGCGTCGGGACGTGGAACAGCGACGGCGCGAACAGCGGCTCCGGAGTGCGCGAGGCGCGCAGCCAGTACGCGACGATGCTGGCGAAACCGAAGATCAGGACGACCATGACACCGCCCTGGCGCAGACCCAGCTCGGACACGCCGTCGAGCGCCAGCGAGACCGTCACCATGCCGAAGGCCAGCATCGCGTAGCCCACGCTGTCGAAGCGCTTCTGCACCACGCCGCGCAGGTCGGGCATGTACTTGAGCGTGGCCAGGCAACCGAGGAGGCCGACCGGCACGTTGATCAGGAAGATCCAGTGCCAGGAGGCGTACTGGACAAGCCAGCCGCCCAGCGTCGGCCCCAGGAGAGGGCCGATGAGGCCAGGGATGGCTACGAAGCTCATCGCCTGCAGGAATTCCCCGCGCGGCACCGTGCGCAGCAGCGCCAGCCGTCCCACGGGCAGCAGCAGTGCCCCGCCCAAGCCCTGAACCACCCGCGCCGCCACCAGTTGGCCCAGCCCGTGCGACAGCGCGCAGAGAACGGACCCCACGGCGAACAGCACGATGGCGGCGAAGAAGATGCGGCGCGTGCCGAAGCGGTCGGCGATCCAGCCGGAAGCGGGGATCAGCATCGCCATGGTGAGCGCGTAGGCCACGACCACGGACTGCATGCGCAGCGGACTTTCTCCGAGGCTTGCGGCCATCGCCGGCAACGCGGTATTGATGATGGTGGCATCGAGCGTCTGCATGAAGAAGCCGACGGCGACGAGCCACAGAAGGCTCTTGCGAACGGGGTCGACGGCGGTCTCGGCCTCGGCAGCGGTCATGGGCGGTGTCACGGACAGAATGAAGGAAGCGGGAACGAAAAAGCCGCCCGGAGGCGGCTTTGGGGAGGAAGCTGGGTCAGCAGCATCCAGGCATCAGGCCGAGAAGCTCGATCCGCAGCCGCAGGTGCTGGTGGCGTTCGGGTTCTTGATGACGAACTGTGCACCTTGCAGGTCTTCCTTGTAGTCGATCTCGGCGCCGACCAGGTACTGGTAGCTCATGGCGTCGATCAGCAGCGACACGCCATTCTTGGTCATGGTGGTGTCGTCTTCGTTCGTGATTTCGTCGAACGTGAAACCATACTGGAAGCCGGAGCACCCGCCACCCTGCACGAACACGCGCAGCTTGAGGTCGGGATTGCCTTCTTCGGCGATCAGGTCGGCGACCTTGGCTGCCGCACTGTCGGTGAAGACGATGGGCTCTGGCATCTGGGTCTGGATGTTTTCGGCTACGGCGCTCATGGGGGAATCACTCCTTGGGGCCGTACATGCGGCCAATGGAACCAATGCTACTGCAATGCCGCAGTTTCGGCAGGCGGGGTGTGGCGTGCACCCCAACGCAAGTGGGGTCGAAGGCCGGTTTGGCAACGAAGAATTCGCCCAAACATGGGCCTTCCAGCAAAACCGTGGCTCGAAGACGCACTTGCAATGAAAAAGCCGCCCGAAGGCGGCTTTGCGTTCGCAGTGAACAGATCAGCGCTTGCTGAACTGCTTGCGACGACGGGCGGAGTGCAGACCGACCTTCTTACGTTCGACTTCACGCGCATCTCGCGTCACGAAGCCGGCCTGGCTCAGCACGGGCTTGAGCGAAGCGTCGTAGTCGATCAGGGCACGGGTGATGCCGTGGCGCGTGGCGCCAGCCTGACCCGATTCGCCGCCGCCGTTCACGTTGACCATCACGTCGAAAGCTTCGAGGTTGTTGGTCAGCGCCAGGGGTTGCTTCGCGATCATGATCGAGGTTTCGCGGCCGAAGA
>Ga0209050_1003714_pt1 | contig 10983 bp, 9 predicted proteins | sample Araplavi_mTSA_r2_FD_184276 | JGI IMG/M metagenome (GOLD analysis project Ga0209050, IMG submission 184276) | Arabidopsis root microbial communities from North Carolina, USA - plate scrape MF_Cvi_mTSA_r2 (SPAdes) (version 2) | ecosystem: Host-associated > Plants > Roots > Endosphere | place: USA...
ATATTCAACACGGCCCGTGTCTTTCTGCGATTGTATTCGAATGGTGTAATGGGATAATGTTCGATGGCCGGAATAGGATCGTGCGGCGCGCGCTTGTCATAGCGACGGGCCAGTTCGAAGGCCACGGGCACTTCCGCCTCAGGCTCCTCGGTGAGCGATACACGAATGGTGTCGCCCAGGCCGTCTTCCAACAACGTGCCGATGCCCACCGACGATTTTATGCGGCCGTCTTCACCATCGCCCGCTTCGGTCACGCCGAGGTGGAGCGGATAGGGTTTGAAGCCTTCCTCATCCATCTTTTGCACCAGCAGGCGATAGGCTTGCACCATCACCTGGGGATTGCTCGACTTCATGGAGAGCACAATGTTGTAATAGCTTTCGTCTTCGCAGATGCGCAAAAATTCCAGCGCCGATTCCACCATTCCCACCGGGTTGTCACCATAGCGGCTCATGATCCTGTCGGACAGCGAGCCATGGTTGGTGCCGATGCGCATGGCCGTGCCGTATTCTTTGCAAATGCGGACGAGGGGGATAAATTTTTCGCGAATACGATCCAATTCGGCCTGATAAGAAGCCTCGGTGTACTCGATGGTCTCGAATCTTTTCTTATCGGCGTAGTTCCCGGGATTGATGCGCACTTTCTCCACGATGCGCGCGGCCAATTCGGCGGCGTTGGGTGTGAAGTGGATGTCGGCCACCAAGGGCACGGTGTAGCCTCGCTTGCGAAGCTCCTTTTTGATCTCCTCCAGGTTTTGTGCCTCCTTGATGCTGGGCGCGGTGATGCGCACATATTCGCAGCCGGCCTCCACCATGCGAATGGTTTGGGCCACCGATCCGGCGGTGTCCATGGTGTCGATGGTGGTCATGGACTGGATGCGGATGGGGTTGTTCCCTCCCATCGGCAGGTCGCCGATCTTTACTTCAACGGTCTTTCTCCGGCTATATTCCACCAGGCTGTTGCAATACTGCCTGATGCCAGCAATTTGGTCGTTCACGGTGTGCAGATTTCCTGCAAAGTTAACCTGAAAAAGCGGAATTTTGTTCACCCCGCTCCTGACGTCCTGTGAGCCAAAAAACTACACCGCAGGATGCACCCAAGGCGTCCGGTAAGCCCTCTGCAACAGCGCTGTAGCCTCTGCATCGCCTTTCACCTCGCGCCGCGCTGCGTCATAAGAAACCGGGCGGCCCAGTTTCATCGAAATGTTTGCCAGGATGCAGCTGGCCGTGGAAATATGGCCTTCTTCGATGTCGGCCACTGGTTTTCCGTGTTCTTCGATGGCTTGGAGGAAGTTGAGCATGTGTAGCCGGGTGGCGGGTGCGGCATTGAGCTCGATATCTTTTTCCTTGAGGTCTTCGGGATATTTTTCTTTTTCGTAGACCACATCCTGGTGAATGGTCTTTGCTTTGGGGTCTACCGGTATGAAATCGTAGCGCATGGTGCTGGCTTTCAGCGTTCCCTTTTCGCCGTAAATAAAAAGCGCCCATGGGTAGTCCGGGTCGGCGGGTGTGCCCCAGGCGCGGTGCTGCCACACGCAATTCAGACCGTCGTATTCGAACACCGCGGTTTGCGTGTCGGTAATATTGGATTTGCCGGTCTTGTCCACGTAGATGCCGCCTTCCGAAGTGATGCGGTTGGGCCATCCCAGTTTAAGCATCCAGCGCGCCGTGTCGAACATGTGAATGCACATGTCGCCCATGATGCCATTGCCATATTCCATGAACGTGCGCCACCAGCGCACGTGGGGCAGGCCGTCGTAAGGACGCAGGGGTGCGGGGCCGGTCCACATTTCGTAGTCGAAAAAGTCGGGAACGGTCTGCACGGGTGGGTTGCCATTGTTGCGCATGTGAAAATAGCAGCACATCTCCACATGCGAGATCTTGCCCAACAGGCCGGTATCGATAATATTTTTCTTGGCTTCGATCAAATGCGGCGTGCTCTTGCGCTGTGTACCCACTTGCACCACCTTGTTGTATTTCCGCGCCGCCGCCACCATGGCTTCACCTTCGATCACATCGACGCTGATAGGTTTTTGCACATACACGTTCGCACCCGACTTCAGCGCCTCGATGGTTTGAAGGGCATGCCAATGATCGGGTGTTCCCACCAACACGATGTCAAATTGATTTTCGGCCAGCATCTTCCGGTAGTCGCCATACAACACCGGAGCTTTGCTTCCAGCCTTTGCACGTTGCTTCACCAGATCGGCCGCGCCCTGTAGTTGATGTTTATCCACGTCACACAACGCCACGACATCCACGGGCGCCACTTGCATAAGCCGGAAAAGATCGCTTTTACCATACCAGCCTGTGCCGATGAGGCCCACGCGAAGGTTTTTTGCGGGATTGATAATGTCCATGCCCTGCGCACCGATAGCGGTGAGCGCGAGCGAGGCAGATGCCGTGCGGAGAAACAATCTCCGGTTGATGTTGAAGTTGTTCATTTCGTCGGGTTTAGGATGGCCCATCGTCGTGAACAGTGTTCTTCACCGTTCACGATGAGGCAGGCTGACGAAAATATAATGAAATAATGGGTGGCGCAATGGTTTAAATGATGGATGGCGGAGCATGTGGCCGTTTTGAAGCGCAGGTTCGTTGGGACAGACATTCCAAAATGCACCTCGCCGCCGGTCTTGCCGGTGAAGTATACCAACAAGGGCGATGCATTTCTTTTGCGTTGACTTTGCACCCTTTGCGCCTCTGCGGCAAAAATTTATTCCGTCCGCAGGATCTTCGCCGGATTGATATTCGCGCCCCGGAATATCTGGAGACTGACCGTCCCCAACGCCAACAAGCTTAATATGACGACCGGCACCACAAACATATCCCACTGCAACCCTATACGAAACGCAAAGCCTGCCAGCCACGCATCGATACCATACCAAGTCAAAGGAATGGCAATGACGCTGGCAATCAACACCAGCTTGAAGAATTGCCACGACAGCAACGACATGATACTGCCCACGGATGCGCCCAGCACTTTCCGGATGCCGATCTCTTTCAATTTTTGCGCCGTCGTAAAAGAGGCCAAGCCCCACAGCCCCAAACAGGCGATGACAATGGCCAGCATGGAGAACATGGTGAAGATCTTGCCAAACTGCTGCTCGGCCTTGTATTGACCGTTAAAGAAGTCGTCGAGGAAATAATAGTCGAACGGATTGCCGGGGAACGCTTCCTTGTAGAGGCTCTCGATCTTGGCGATGGTTGCCGTCATGTTATTGCTGTTGATGTGGATGGAGTAGTTGTGACCGGAGATGGTGTCGGCTTTTAGCAGCCAGGGACTATGCTCCGTTTTCAATGAGTTCCAATGATAGTTCTTTAAAACACCCAGGATCTGCACCGTATCACCACCCAGCAACAGGCGTTCTTCGAGTGCATGTTCCGCGGTGCCCAGCCCGAAGGCGGTGAGGGCGGCCTCGTTGATCAGCACCGATCGCATGTCGGAGGCAATAGCGGGGTTAAAGGAGCGACCGGCCAATATCGTGATGCCATACGTGGATACGAAATCGGGATCGACCCATACCAGCTTTCCGTCCTTGCTTTCCTGTTGCTCGGTCCCTGCGCGCCGCATGCCCGTTCCCCAGTTATAGCCACCGCCAGGAATGGCGGCCGACGTTGCCACACCGGTAACGCCAGGCACTTCTTTCAATTGATCCTTCAGCGACATGAGCCGCATCTTGGCACTCTTTCGGTCCAGCACACTGGGGCCATTCACGATCAGCATCTGGTCCATGGTAAGACCCTTATCCTGGTTTTTCATAAAGATCATTTGCCGGTAAATCGCAAACGTGCCGGCGATGAGAATAAGCGACGACGCAAACTGAAATACCACCAAAGCTTTGCGCAACGAAAATCCGCCGGTCATCTTCTCCACTTTGCCTTTTAGCACTTCCGTGATCTTAAACGACGACAGGATGAAGGCCGGGTAGACACCCGAAACCAGCGAACCGATAAGGAACAACGTGGTCAGCACCAACCAAAACCGGTAGTCACCAAAGTCGAACGTCAGGTGCTTTCCAACGATCTCACCCAACACGGGCAGCAAGCCCATGGCCAGCAGCGTTGCCAGCACGACGCTGATAAAATTGACAAGGAGGGATTCAAAAAGAAACTGGCCGATCAGTTGGCTGCGGTGAGCCCCCACCGACTTCTTGATGCCTACTTCCCGCGCGCGTTCCATAGCCCGGGCGGTTGACAGGTTGATGTAGTTGACCCAGGCAATGGCCAGCACGAAAATGGCGATCACCACAAAAAAGTAAATGGTGTTCACGCTCACCGTGGCGCTTGACTCGTAGTCCAGGCCAGGGCTCAGGTGAATGTCCAGTATCGGTTGAAGCTTCAACACATTTTTGCTGTTGGATTCGGCCAGGTCCTTACCCCGGTATTTGTCCACAAAGGCCGGCAATTTGGCTTCTACTTTCTTTGGGTCGGTGTGATCGTGGAGTTCGACATACGTCACAAAATTGTTCCAACCCCACCCGTTGTCGTGGGTGTATTGTTCGTTGCGCAGGAGATTATGGGTAGGAAAAAGAAAATCGAATTGGAAGTGCGAGTTGCCGGGAACTTCTTTCAGGACGGCGGTCACTTCGTAATCGCCATCGGCCCAACCACCGGAAACTTTCAATACTTTCCCCAGCGGATCTTCACCCGGCTTGAAATATTTATCGGCCATCTTTTTGGTGATCACCACGGAAGCGGGATTATCCAACGCCGTATTCAAGTCGCCTTGCAAGGCGGTATAGGAAAACACATCCAGGAAGGTAGAATCTGCAAACTGCATATTTTCTTCGTGAAAGGTCGAAGGGTCGCCGCTATCGCGTTTGTAGATCACCACGGCGCCACCGTACATGGGGTGCGTTCGGATATAACGCTTCACCTCCGGCACATCAGCCAACATCGCTGGTCCTTGTGCATAACCGGAAATAATGCTGTTGCCCCGGAATTCGCCCGCGCGGTACGACATCGTCGTAGTGCGGTACACGTTTGCCGCGTTGGGGTGAAATGTGTCATAGCTCAATTCAAAATCAACGTACTTCAAAATCACAAGGCAAACGGCAACGCCGACAGCCAAGCCAAAGATGTTGATGAACGAATACAGCTTGCGCTTCTGCAAGTTCCGAATGGCCAGGGTGAAGAAATTTCTGATCATGATGGGTTTGTTTTTTTTCTTGTTCGCCTACTATCTGAAACCGCTACATCAACAGATGCACGGCAACGAATTTAAGTTGTCTAAAGGCTTGCCTTTTATCCGCTGTCGCGAGCCGTCATTATTCTGACCTCAAGCCTACGTATTCTGTAGCGGACGGCGCTTCTTCAGGATACTCGCCGAGTTGAAGATGGTTACACAAAAGAAATCTACTACCGGACGCTATTTTCCTGTTTTATGAATATAACGGTCGGCATAGCCGAGAAAGGTTGGCCAGTTGGGACCGGTCGTGTGCCCGCCGGCGTGCTGACGAAAAGCGATGTCGCCATCCAGCAAGCCGGTTTCCAACGGTGGAAAAGTAGCGGTACCCAAATCCTTTTTGCCCAACAGCGTGTAGACCGGTCCCGCATGCACGCCGGCCAGAAACATTCCCCGGGCATCAACCCATTGTCCTTCTACCGCCGGGGAGCCGACACTGACAAAGACTGGCCGCGGCGCACAAAGATCAATCAGTTCATGCGCATCGACGGGCAGATCGTTTGGCGTAAGCGGACCGGCATACTTGATAAAGTTCCCCGCAAACCAATGGTATTCGCCGGAGCCGGCAAGATTTTCCACCTGCTCTCCAAAAACACGTCTCAATAGTTTTGCACCACCGGCGCCGGAAGACCCGATAAAACCAATAAAAAAGCGAGGATCATAAGCCATCGTCACGAGCGCTGCTTTGCCAAAACGCGACAGTCCCTCGATGCCCACTTGATTGGCGTCGACGGCTTTGTCGGTTTCAAAATAGTCCAGCGCCCGGCTGGCACCCCAGGCCCAGGCCCGCAGGGCGCCCCAGTCGTCGGGTTTGCGGGGTTGACCTAGGTTGGTCAGGCCGATGATGCCCTGCGTGAGGCCTGCTCCGTTGTCGGCCTGAAAGCTGGTGGGCACGATCTGCGCATAGCCCCAGCCTTTGGCAAGGAGCTGTTGTTTCCAATCGGGTTCGGCCTTAGTGCCCGCCGGTGGCGCGGGCGGGGTAAATCCGGGAGGAAATACAAAACTCAATTCCATCATCACCGGCACCGGGCCCCTGGCCTGGGCTGGCGTGGTCAGGGTGAGGTCGATGTTTACGGTGAGGGAGGGATAGGCTGCGTTATCCACATGACCGATCAGCTTTTTGGTGATCACAGCAACTTCACCGTTCATTTCGTTGACCGTGCTCACGACCTCCCAGCGCACCTTGGGCACATTCGCGGGGACGCGTCCATACACTTCGCGGTCAAAATCCTCCACGATCTCCGGGCGACGCTTCTCCCACCACACGGCCGGGGTGGTGACACGTTTTCCATTTTTTAGCACCAGCGGATCGGGCAAAACCTTGTACGGCGACGCCTTCGACTCGTCGGTGTTGGCGGCATTGGGCGCTTGCGGGTTGCCGGAGGGTCCGCGGCGGGTGGAGTCGATGTGGAGCTGGGCCAACATCGTTTTATAGTCCTGCTCGGTGATCCGCCTCAGGCTGTCCCAGCGGGCTTGTTCGGCGGGCGTCAGCTTGCGCTGGGCGTGGGCGCATGCCGCACTCAACATGAGCAAAATGCAAACAATGACCGGAAGAGAAGGTGCTTTCATGGTTCGGGATGGTTGATTTAGGATGCTCGTCGCCACGGAACTTCATCCGTACGTTTAATATTCAACTTAATCATTCCCCGATGAAATGAATTTACATCGCCGGTGTTGATCGCAACACGGTTTCAACCAAAACCAGTAAATTTGAAGGTATGATGTACCAGGAGTTTACGCCCCATCCCTTGCTGCAGCCGTACATTGTCTGCTACTGGTCATCCAAAACGGGCCGGTCGCCTGCGGCCAGCAACATCTATTCCGATGCCTGCTCCGACATCATCTTTTCTTTGGGCGCCGATGTGGCGGTCACGGGGGCAACCCTGAAACACGGACATCCATACCTGGTCGGCATCATGACCCATTTTCACCAGGTGCATACGCCACCCGAAACCTACTTGCTGGGCATTCGCTTTAAACCTTTTGGCATCTACGCGCTGTTGGGCATTCCCCTCCAGGGCATGGCCGATCAAACCGAGGCCCTCACGTCATCCGATTTTTCCTTTCCCGGGATCAACCCTGCCGCCACCGGCGTTGTTCAAAAGCTGGACGCCTATTTTCTTCAGCGGCTAAATGACAAAAACCGGTTGTTGGTTTCGCTTTCCGAAACGATCCTCGCGGTCAACGGAAATATTACCGTGCAACAGTTGGCATTTCATCATCATATCACCGAGCGACAAATAGAACGGCTCTTTCAATCGCGTGCCGGCGCCACCGTGAAGGAAGTGTGTAAACAGGTGCGGTTTCAAAGTGCCTTACAGAAAATACAAGCCAGCCCAGCAGTGAGTTTTGCGCAAATCGCTTTTGAAATGGGCTATTACGATCATGCACACATGTTAAAAGATGTGAAACGCTATTCGGGTCTGACGCTTTCGCGGATAGCGTCCTGAAATTGTCGGGTTTTTACGAAAGTCTTTTTATTTTAAAGCTGCACCTTTGTTAGCGCAATGGACCCCGGAAACAACCGGGTTGATTCTGTTAATGAAAGAACATTCACGCTAACGTATTTTTACTATGATAAAATTTGGCTACACCATTCTCTATGTAAAGGATGTTGAACGCTCCATCGCCTTCTATGAAAAAGCTTTTGGCCTGAAGCGGAAATTCGTGGCGGGCGATGCGTATGGCGAACTGGATACGGGGGCTACCACGCTTTCGTTCGCCAGCATCCCACAAGCACAAAGCAATTTGAAAAGCGAAATTCAAATCAGCAGCGTAAAGGAAAAACCATTTGGTATCGAGATCGGGTTCACTACCGATGATGTGGAAGGGACGTACAGGAAAGCTATCGCAGCCGGCGCTACCGAGGAAGCTAAGGCATCCGATAAGCCACACGGTCAGACCGTGGCGTATGTGAGAGACCCAGACGGTTTTTTGGTGGAGATTTGTACCCCGATGGGGTGATCAAAATGGTTTTGGTATGAAGGATAAACAAGAAAGCCTTAAGGCCTTGCAGCAAATTCCGGGAGTGGGAAAGACGGTGGCAAATGATCTTTGGCGGATGGGGATTCGGACGGTAGCCGATTTGAAGGGGAAGAGCGCGGAGGAATTATATGTGTTGCACAACGATGAGCGCGGGCAGGTGCAGGATATTTGTATGCTGTATACGTTCCGGTGTGCGATCTATTTTGCGAATACGGTAAATAAAGCGCGGGATCCGGACAAGCTGAAGTGGTGGAATTGGATGGACAAGGTGCGGGTGAGCAGTGTAGAAAAGGATCGTGCGATACGGGAAATGTTTAACCGCCCTCCGTCGCAAAAGCTTCGGCGGGCAGGCAAAGAGAACGCAAAGGGCTTGAGCGCATCGAAGTAGTGTGCCTGCGCTTGCCGGCAAATGCTGGGACTCATTTCTTTTTTGATACCATGTAATCGTACAGCGTCTTTGATATGTCGTTGAGCGTTTCTAAGGCGGCCTTTTCGTCTTTGAGATCTTTAGACAATAGCACTAACACGTATTGTCGTCCGTCGGGCAGTATGACGAGGGCGGAGTCGTGGTGGAGCCCTTTGATCCAGCCGGTTTTGTGGGCCACTTTTACATCGCGCGGTAGTTTCGTGGGGATGATGTCGTTATATTTTTGGTCCAGCAAAACGGCGATCATGGCTTTGGAAGCTTCGGGGTTTACGACCTCACCCTTGGCCAATTTTTCGAAGATGATCATGAGGTCGTAGGCGGTGACGCTGTTGTTCAATTTTTTCTGGAAGGCTTTATTGTCCTCCACGCCGCGCAACACCTGGATGTCTTTTGCGCCGAGGTCGCGCATGGTTTGCGTTACTTTTTTGGCATCAACCTGCTCGATCACGATGTTGGTGGCCAGGTTGCTGCTCACCGTGATCATTTCGTAGATCAGCGATTGCAGGGTGCGCTTCTTCCCCACTTGCCGGTACAATTCAAATTCACTGTCATCTTCTTCCGCAAGGCTATAAGCGCTGCCATCGACGATGCTTTTGAATTCGTTTTTTATGAGCACGGAGTCGGCCAGGGAAAACTTGCCCTCGGCGGCTTGTTTGAACGCTTCGATCATCACAGGCGTTTTCATTGTGCTGGCCGCATGAAAGGGCATGCGCTCATTCAGAAAGATCTCTTCGCCGGTCGACAAGTCTTTGAAGGCTACGGCAAAAGTCCCCTGCTGGCCGGCCAACGCTTGGGTTATGGTATCATTGACTTTATCGTGATCGGATTGACAAGAATAAAATATAGTCGTTGCTGCAACAAGGAGCACGGGAAATAGGCGTTGGACCATACAGGTTGTCGACAAAAAAGTTAACGTCTCTAAATTTAGCAATACAAATCGTTTCAAATCACTATCTTGAAATTTAAATCGACTACCCTCATGAAACGTATTCCGTTCCTGTTCCTTGTTGGCGCTTTGTTCGCTTTTGGTTGTGCGGAAAAGAAGGAAGCACAAACCTCCATTGACCAGGCCAAAACCCGGGCCGTCATCGAACACCATTGGAAGTCTTTCCAGGACCGCGACCTGGATGCCCTCATGTCGGACTATACCGAAGAGTCTATCCTCATCACCCCCGACAAGACCTTCCGGGGGCTGGCCGAGATCCGCGAAAACTACGCCCAGGCGTTTCTGGTTTTCCCAAAAGACTCCACCACCATGCAGGTGAACAAAACCATCGTGGAAGACGATCTGGGCTACATCTTGTGGGAAGCCACCGTGCCAAAATTCAAGCTGCCCTATGCTTCGGATACGTTCGTGATCCGCGACGGCAAGATCGTGCGCCAAACCTTTGCCGGCTCGCCCGAACAACTATAATCCCCCATGCTGCGTCAAGTCGCCGTTACGTCTGTTCTGAACAAGACCAAACGGCGCGACCCCTGGTTCCTCGACGACTACACGGTGAATCCCTTTAGTGGGTGCTCCTTCAATTGTCTGTATTGCTACATTCGCGGCAGCAAATATGGCGAGCACATGGAGGAGAAGTTGAGTGTCAAAAGCAATGTGCTGGACGTGCTGGAAAAGCAACTCAAACTTCGCGTGAAGAAAGAACAGTATGGCATCGTCGTGGTCTCCTCGTCCACCGATCCCTACCTTTCGGTGGAAGAAGATTCGCAGGTGACGCGCCATCTTTTGGAGTTGTTGTTACACTACCGGTTTCCGGTGCACATCATCACAAAATCAAATCGCGTGGTCCGCGACTTCGACATTCTGAAACGGATCGACCGGGAAAGCATCCTTCCCACCGACCTTCAACCCCTCCTTTCCCACGCCGCCCTCATCACCTTCTCTTTCTCCACGCTCGACGACACCGTGAGCAAATTGTTCGAACCCGGCGCGCCATCGCCCACCCTACGCCTGCAGGCGTTGCAGGACACGCTCGCCGCCGGCTTTCACAGCGGCGTGAGCCTGATGCCCCTGATACCTTACGTGACCGACACCGGCGAAAATCTAAACCACCTGTTCTCCACCTTTGACGCGATCGGCGCAAAATATATCTTCCCCGCCACCCTCACGTTATTTGGCGAAGGACCGGCCGACAGCAAGACGCTGGTCTTCCGGGCCATCGAAAAACACTATCCCCACTTAACAGAAAAATACCGGAAGCTTTTTGCCTACGGCGCACAGCCACCCCGTTGGTATCGCGACGCATTCTATGCTAAAGTGAAGTCGCTGAGTGAAACCCACGGTTTAAAAAACACCCTCCTGGAACAGTCCGGCAGCGCACAGGGCTGACCGTGGTTGGACAAACATTGCTGGAAAACCGCCCTTTTTTGAGCATTTTGGCGCTTT
>Ga0209050_1003717_pt1 | contig 10980 bp, 9 predicted proteins | sample Araplavi_mTSA_r2_FD_184276 | JGI IMG/M metagenome (GOLD analysis project Ga0209050, IMG submission 184276) | Arabidopsis root microbial communities from North Carolina, USA - plate scrape MF_Cvi_mTSA_r2 (SPAdes) (version 2) | ecosystem: Host-associated > Plants > Roots > Endosphere | place: USA...
TCGCGCTTGAGCCAGTCGAGCTGCTCCCGGCCGAGGAACGCCGTGTCGTCGCCCGGCTGCTGCTGCAGGTTGGCGGAGTTGGGGCCGCGGTACGAGCGCATGTCGAGCACGAACACGTCGAGCAGCGGGCCGTGGGACACCTTGCGGTACACGCGTTGCGATTCGCGCGCGTCGAACGGGCGCATCGGCGCGTAGTCGAGGAAGGCGCGCGTCCCGCGGGCGGTGAGCAGCGGCACGCTCTTGACGGTGTAGCGGGCGTCGGCCGACAGGTCCTTCGAGTCCGACCAGTTGTTCGTCACCTCGTGGTCGTCCCACTGCCAGATCTGCGGCACCTCGGCGTTGAAGCGGCGCAGGTTCTCGTCGAGCAGGTTGTAGCGGTAGCGGCCGCGGTACTCGTCGAGCGTCTCGGCCACTTTCGAGACCTCGGGGGTCACGAGGTTGGTCCACAGCCGGCCGTTCTCGGCCGTGACCGACGCGGCGATGGGGCCGTCGGCGTAGATGGTGTCGCCGCTGTGCAGGAAGAAGTCGGGGCGGCGCTGGCGCATCGCCTCGTAGATCTTCATGCCGCCGAAGCCGGGGTTGATGCCCCAGCCCTGGCCGGCCGTGTCGCCGCCCCACACGAAGCGCACGTCGCGGGCGCGCGGGCGGTGGCGGCCGTTCGTGTCGTCGCCCTGCAGCGGGGCCACGGTGAAGCGGCCGGTGACCGGGGCGCTGAGCGAGCGGGCGCTGTCGAGGCCCTGGAAGGTCACGCGCACGAACACCTCGCGGCCTTCGGGCAGGTTGGCGAGGTCCTGGCGGGCGATGAAGTCGGTGCCCTCGAGGGCGTGCGGGCCCGTGATGCGGCGGGCGTTCGTGAACCGTTCGTCGAACGCCACGTCGACCAGCATGCGTGCGGGCCGGTCGGCGCGCGACCACACCATGATCGAGCCGCCGAGCGGGTCGCCGAGCTGCAGGCCCTGCGCGGCCACCGGGCGTTCCGCGTCGGACGCGATCACGGCGGGCGCCTGCTGGGCCACGGCCCAGGACGGCAGCAGCAGGCCGGTGGCGGCCTGCAGGACGGTGCGGCGGGTGGGCGAGGCGTTGTCGTCTTCGCGGAAGGACATGGCGGGGCTCCGGCGTGAGGGGTGGATGGGAGGCCCCATGCTCGGAGGCCCCCATGACGTCCGGATGAACAACAGCCGGCTGTTACCCGTGCCGTCCGCGCCGTTTCCAGAATGGGGCCCTGCCGCCGCACGGTGCGGGGGCTCGAGACAGGAGAGATGCGATGGGCAAGAAGATCCTGATGCTGGCCGGCGACTACGCCGAAGACTACGAGACGATGGTGCCGTTCCAGGCGCTGCTGGCCGTGGGCCACACGGTGCACGCGGTGTGCCCCGACAAGAAGGCCGGCGATTTCATCCACACGGCGATCCACGACTTCGAAGGCGCGCAGACCTACTCCGAGAAACCGGGCCACCGCTTCGTGCTGAACGCCACCTTCGCCGACGTGAGGGCCGAGGACTACGACGCGCTGGTGATCCCGGGCGGCCGCGCCCCCGAGTACCTGCGCATGAACAAGGCCGTGCTGGCCATCGTCCAGCACTTCTCGCGCGCCGACAAACCCATCGCCGCCGTGTGCCACGGCGCCCAGTTGCTGGCCGCGGCCGGCACCATCCGCGGCAAGAAGGTCTCGGCCTACCCGGCCTGCGCGGCCGAGGTGGAACTCGCCGGCGCGACCTACGCCGACATCCCGGTCGACCAGGCCGTCACCGACGGCAAGCTGGTCACCGCTCCGGCGTGGCCGGCCCATCCCGCGTGGATCGGGCAGTTCCTCGCGGTGCTCGGAACCACCATCACGCACTGATCGATCGACAGGGGAATTCCCCCAATCGCGGCACGGGCTCCGGAAGGTCCAAGATGTCGTCTTGGCCGACCCCGGAGTCCTTCCATGTGCGAGATCTTCATCAGCGCGAGCCCCGAGAGCTACGAGTCGCGCACGCGCTCCGTGCGGCTGCACGGCGTGGTCACCAGCCTGCGCCTCGAGAACCTCTACTGGGACGTGCTGGGCGAGATCGGCGAGCGCGACGGCATGACCGTCACGCAGCTGCTGGAGCGCCTGTACGACGAACTGGTGGCGGCACGCGGCGAGGTGGGCAACTTCGCCTCGTTCCTGCGCGTGAGCGCGCTGCGCTACATGGCGCTGCAGGCGCACCAGCGCATTCCGGTGGACGTGAACGTGCCCATCCGGTCGCTGGATGCGCGCCGCGTGCTGGCCGACCTGCCGGGGGTGCTTTCGGGGGCGACCGAGGAAGCCGGGGCGCACTGACCGACGGACGCGACGGACCGCCCTTCCCCGGCTAAAGTCTCGCAGCGGCAGGAAGCCGCGGTGACCGGGAAGGGGTGAGCATGGCGACGGAACGACACAGTGCGGCACTAGACGTGCTGCGCATCGTCCGGGATGCGGGTAGCGGTGGCGTGACAGTCTGGGACATCGTGGACCGGCTGCGGGAGCGATCGGAACGCGCCTGGTACTGGGACGCCTATTTCCCCCACCTCATTTGGGGATTCGAACCCAACGAGCCGTCCTCCCCGATGGTTGCCATCCTCGGTGAACTCGCCGAACTCGGACTTATTCGGTCGAGCGACCGCCCCGAAGAATCGAGCGGTTTCAAGCGCTGGGAAATCGGCGCCTCCTGGCAGCCTCCTGGAGGCGACGGTGGTGGCCGCGGCGACGATGCCCCTGGCGGAGGAGGCGGCGAGGGGGGCGGGGGCGGGGGCTTGAGAGAAACGCTCTCGCATCCTGTGCTGTTCGCCCTGGCCCGCGAGGATTTCGAGGCGGTGCTGGCCAGCCAGTTCGAGGGAGGCGGAGCGTGACTGGCCCGATCCAGGTCGTCGACAGCCTCTCCCTGCTGTCGCTGAAGGTCGCGTCCAACGTCTTCGACCTGTCGAGCGGAATGCACCACGTGAGCATCCGCGACCAAATGGTCCGCGCCCAGCTCGCGGTGCGCGACTTGAAGCGCGGGGACCCCACCCTGAACTCGCTGCTCATCGTCGGCGCGGGAGTCGCGGGCATCACGGCCGCCCTGGCCGCGGCCCGGTCCGGCGTGCAGAAGGTCGTGGTCGTCGAAACGGCCTCGGAGCCCTTTTCGCTGTTCCGTGGTGTCCACCGCCGTCACGTCGGGCCGTTCATGTACGAATGGCCCAGCCCGTTCTTCGACGACCAGTCCTACCCCGGACACCCGGGAACTCCCTGGTCGGACAGCATCGACGCCGCGCTGCGATGGCGAGCACGGCACCCCTGCCCGGCCGACACGCTCGCGACGCTGCTGACGAATGACTTGGCCCGGCAACTCACCGAACTGCGCCGTGCATCGCGTCCCGTGCCGACGCTTTGCATCGGCGCGGACGCCCGTGACATCAGGATGTTCGTGCGGGACTTCGCGCTCAGGGAGGCAGCGCGGGCTTCCGCCCGGCTGCTGAAGCTCGCCCTGCCGGACCCGCTGACCTTCGCCACCGACGACCTCACTTGGCCCGAGAGGGAGCCAGCCCAGATGGTCATGCAGCCGCAATACGTGTTTCTCGCAGCCGGCATGGGGCAAGAAACCGTGTCCCTGCTTCGCGACGTCCATCCCAGCAAGAACTTCGAGGGTCCGCGGTTCTGGTCCAACGACCAGTTGCTGTGCGCCGGCACCGTCGACGACCAGGTGCTCGTCTTCGGGGGCGGCGATGGCGCGCTGCAGGATGTGCTGCGAGCGCTGACCGGCCGCGATCACCCGCTGCAACTGCTCCGGTTCCTCGAAGAAGCCCCTGCCGTGAAACACGCCCTTGGCCGCGTGAGCGGCTCGCTGCTGGCCGCCGACCGGCAGGGACGGCAGTTCGCCACGTGGACCCGCAATCAGCACGAGTACGAGGTGCTCGACGCCGCAGTGGCACGCATCGCCGCCAGCGTGGCCCGCAACCGCCGCGTGGTGCGACGCGTCGGCCAGGCACTTCGCCATGGCCGCGGCGCCGTGCGGCTCGTCGTGCGCGGCTCGCACTTCGACAAGGCCTACCTGCTCAATCGCTTCCTCGTGCACCTCTTCATCGCATGCAGCCGTCCGTGGCCGTCGTCCTGGACCGGCCGCATGTGCTTCGAGGCGGTCTTCGGCCATCAGGCCGTGGCGTACAACGCCCTGTCCGGCGGCCACGAGGTGTCCATCCAGAAGATCCCGAGCGGACCCACGTTCACACGGACTGCCCACCACATCGCGGTGAGGTACGGCATCGAACAGGGCACGGTCCCCGGTGCGCAGATGATCCAGGTGAGCCAGGAGGCTTCGGCCCAGCGCACGAGCCTGGCGCGCGTGGAATTGCCGTTCGTGGTCTGACGATCCGACCGCGCACCGCAGGGTTGCCTGATCAGGTTCCGGGCAGCACGCGCCGCAACGCCGCGACGAGCTGGTCCGGATCGGCCGGCTTGAGCAGGTGCGCCGCGAAGCCGGCCTCGTCGCACTCTCGCCGGTCGGCCGCCCCGCCATAGCCGCTCAGCGCGATCACCGGCGTGGTGGCCGACAGCGCGTGGCCGATCGCGATGCCGCTGCCGTCGGGCAGGCCCAGGTCGGTGATCACCGCGTCGAAGCGCACCTGCGCCGCCACCGACAGCGCGGCGGCACAGGTGCCGGCGTGGGTCACGCGGTAGCCGTGGTCCTCGAGCATCACCTGCAGCGCGTCGGCCGCGTCCACGCTGTCCTCCACCAGCAGCAGGTGCCGTCCGGTGCCCGGCGTGGGGGCCGAGGCGGACAGGCGTGTCTCCGGTGCGGGTGTGGCGAACGGCGCGGCCTCCAGGCCCAGTTCGAACGTGGCGCCCCGGTCGCGTCCGTCGCTCGCGGCCGTCAGCGTGCCGTGGTGTTCGGCGACCATCCCCGCGGCGATGGTCAGCCCGAGGCCCAGGCCGCCGTACTGGCGCGCGACATCCTCGCCCGCCTGCTCGAAGGCGCTGAAGATCCGCGGCAGCGACACGGCATCGATGCCGATGCCGGTGTCGGTGCAGCGGAACAGGAAGCGGCCCGCCTCGTTGCGCGTGCCGAGTTCGATGCGCCCGCCTTCGGGGGTGAACTTGATGGCGTTGCGGAGGATGTTGGACAGCACCTGGTGCATGCGCGCGCCATCGGCCACGACCACCGCGTGTTCCGCCGCGAGGCGCAGCACGATGTCGAGCGACTTGACCCGGGCCTGCGCTTCCAGCATCTCGAGCACCTGGTGCACGAGCGCGTGCATGTCGACCGGCGCGAGCGTCAGCCGCACCTTGCCCGCCGTCACGGCGGTGAGGTCGAGCAAGTCGTCGATCAGCCGCGACTCGAGCGCGACGTTGCGGCGGATCATCGGCAGCAGGTCGGCGTAGCGCTCGGGCACCTGCGCGAACCGCTCGAGCACATGGGCCGCGGCCGCGATGGGCGTGAGCGGCGTGCGCAGTTCGTGCGACAGCATGCCGAGGAAGCGGTCCTTCGCGAGGCTCGCCCGTTCCGCGTCCTCCTTGGCCCGGCGCAGCGCCTCGGCCCGTTCGTAGGCCACCGTGGCGTCGTGAACGAGCTTGCAGAACCCGCCGGGCGATCCGTCGGGGCCGGGCAGCGGCGTGACCACGCCCTCGGCCCGCAGCCGCGAGCCGTCGGCCCGCTGCAGCCACCCGCCCACGTCGGCCTTGCCCGCCGCCTGCGCCTGGGCGAGTTCGCGCGCGAGCACGCCGGCCGCCACGTCTTCGGGCGTGTTGAGCAACGCGGCGGAACGTCCCGCGATGGCGTCGGCCGCGTACCCGAAGATGGTGGTGGCCGCGCGGTTCCACGCCGTCACGCGCCCCTCGGCGTCCAGCAGGATGACGGCGTGGTCGGGCAGCGAGTCGACCACGCGGGCGTGCAGCAGGTCGGCCTTGCGCAGCTGCGCCTCGGCCTCGGCCTGGGCGGCGCGCATCCGGCTCTCGCGCAGCGCGCGGTCCACGACGACCGGCAGGCGCGACAGTCGCGACTTGCTCACGTAGTCGGTGGCACCGCGCTTGAGCAGTTCCACGGCGTTGTCCTCGCCGATCACGCCGGAGACGAAGATGAACGGCAGGTCCGCGGAGCGCGCACGCACGAGGTCGAGCGCATCGCGGCCGCTGAAGCCGGGCAGTTCGTAGTCGGACAGCACGACGTCGGGCCCCTGGTCCAGCGCCGCGGCGAAGTCGGCCCGGCCCGTCACCCAGTGCAGCACGGCACCGGGCCACGCGACGAGAAGGTGCTCCCGCAGCAGTTCGGCGTCGAACCCGGAGTCTTCGAGCAGCAGGACCCGGATGGGACGTTGTCGCTCGGCTCCGTCAGTCATGGCGGCGTGCGGTCCTCATCGAACCCGGCGGCGGTTCGTTCAGCACCGCCCAGAAGACGCCCAGGTCGGCGATGGCCCCCACGAACTGCTTGAACTCGACGGGCTTGACCACGTAAGCGTTCACGCCGAGTTCGTAGCTCTTGACCAGGTCGGATTCCTCGTGGGACGACGTCAGCATCACGACGGGAATGCTGCGCAGGCCTTCGGTGCTTCGAACTGACCGCAGCACTTCCAGGCCGTTCACCTTGGGCAGCTTCAGGTCGAGCAGGATGACGGCCGGATTGCCTTCGGGCCGGTCGGCGTGCTCGCCCTGCCGGTTCAGGTACTGAAGCGCCAGGGCGCCGTCACGCACCACCACCACGTCGTTGGCCAGCTGGCTGCGCTCGAGCGCGACGAGGGTGAGTTCCAGGTCCCGTTTGTCGTCTTCGACGAGCAGGATGGGTTTCAACATCAGCGTACTTCCTCAGGAAGGGGCAGCACGAAGCCGAAGCGTGCCCCGCGGTTCAATTCGCCTTCGGCCCAGACGATTCCGCCATGACGTTCGACAATGCGCTTGACGCTCGCGAGCCCGATGCCGGTGCCCTCGAACTCGTCGGACTGGTGCAGCCGCTGGAACACGCCGAACAGCTTGTCGACGTAGTCCATCTCGAAGCCGATGCCGTTGTCGGAGACGGCGATGCCCGCGCCCTCGGGCCGGTGCACGCCGGCCACCGACACCTCGGCCACCTCGCGTTCGCGCGTGTACTTGACCGCGTTGTCCAGCAGGTTGCGCACGGCCACCTGCAGCAGCACCGGGTCGCCGTGCATCACGGGGAGGTCCGGCGCGATGTCCCAGCGGATGACGCGGTCGCGGTGGTGATGGGTCAGCTCTCGGGCGAGGTCGTTGACGAGCAGGTTCGTGTCGACCGGGCGCCGCTTGAGCGTGGCGCGGCCCATGCGCGAGAACTCGAGCAGCGCGTCGACCAGCTGGCCCGCGAACGCGGACGCCTCCTTCACGTGGCGCAGGTAGCGCTGCGAACGTTCGCCGAGGCCGGCGCCGTCGCCCTCGAGCACGAGGTCGACGTACCCCGAGATGTGGCGCATGGGCGCGCGCAGGTCGTGCGACACGGTGTACGAGAACGCCTCGAGCTCCTTGTTGAGCTTGCCCAGTTCGCTGGCCACCTCGGCCATCTCCTCCGCACGTCGCAGCACGATGCCGATCAGGGCCTGGCGCAGGTCGGCGGCGGCCGCCAGTTCGCTGCGCGACCACGGGAGCGAGCGGCCGCGGATCTCCTGCTGCCAGCTGGAGAAGCTCAGGCGCGGGTGGATGCGACCGTCGGACGCGGGCGCCTCCTTGCGCGGATCGCCGGCCCAGCGGATCGACTGCAGGATCTCGGGCCGGAACCACAGGATGACGTGGCGGTTCACCTGGGAGATCGACACCGCCATCACGCCGGCGGCCACGGGCGTGGCCTCGGCCAGCGCAGGAAGGCGCTCGGCGAGCCGGTCCGTCGAGACCACCTGGGACGGCTGCGCGCACGCCCATTGCGCGAGCGCCTGCACCACCTCCTCGGACGGCGCATCGCCCACGGTCCAGCAGGCATCGTTGCGCACCACCGCGGCGCCGGTGGCGCGGCCGAGGCGCAGCAGCGGAGCGGTCTCGGCGAGCAGGCGCTGCAGCGTGGCGTCGCTGTCGCCCAGGTGCGAGACGATGTCGAGCGTCAGCCGGCGCAGTTCGAGGCGCGCCTCGACCTCGGCGGTCTCCTCGCGGGCCTCGATGCGCATCGACAGCAGGCGCCCCAGGTGCTCGCACGCGATGCGCGTGGCCGCGTCGACATGCCGGGGCGCATGGTCGTGGCACGAGATCAGCCCCCACAGCCGCCCGCGCACGACGATGGACACGGACATGGACGCGAGCGTGCCCATGTTGCGCATGTACTCGAGGTGGATGGGCGAGATGCTGCGCAGGCCGCAGCGGGTCATGTCGAGCTGCGACGGGTCCCACGCGGGGTCGACACCCAGCAGCGGCACCGGCGTGTAGTTGGCGTCGGGGATCAGGCGCACCTGGTTCACGACGTACAGCGCCCGCGCCTGCGCCGGGATGTCGCTGGCCGGGAAATGGTGGCCCGAGTAGGCGTCGTAGCCGTCGTCGAGTGCCTCGGCCATCACCTCGCCGTGGTCCTCGTCGTCGAAGCGGTAGAAGAGGCAGCGCCCGAAGCCGGTCAGGCGCTTCATCTCGGCGACGGCGAGTTCGCCGAGGTCGGCGATGGCATTGGTGGCCTGCAACTGGGGCAGGAAGTGGCGGGCCAGCGAGTGGATGGGCAGTTCGAGGCCGGCTGCGGGCGTGGCCGCCTCGAATTCGGCGATCACGCAGGGGCCGAGGCGGTGGGCGCTGATCGAATGAGCCGCGCCGTCCAGCGGCACGGAGCCCAGCACCATCGCCGCATCGCCCGGGACCAGTACCCCGAATGGCAGCCCGGCCACCGCGGCGGCGGCCGCGGCGGCGCCCGGCCAGTTGGCGCTGTACGCCACCACGCGCAGGTCGGCGTCGAGCACCACCAGCCGCCCGTGCGGCTGGATGGCCCCCGGCACACGGATGGGCTCGGAGGCGCAGTCGGCGAGGTCAGGCGACGGTTTCATCGTGGAGCACCGCTTCGAAGTGTTGCCGCAGGGCATCGAACGTGCCCACGGCCGCCACGCACGCGTCGCCGCGGTGGGCCGGGTCGACCTCGGCCTCGAGCCGCTCCCGGAACTCGCGCCACAGGGCGCCCGTGCGCTCGCCGAAGCCGTGGAAGTAGGCGGCGCCCCGCTGGCCGTCGAAGCCGAACCGTTCGGCCACGCGCCGGGCGATCACCTGGCCGCCGAGGGCCGAACCCTCGAGCACGTACATCGCACCGAAGGCCGCGGACCGGTTGGGCAGCGGAGGCAGCGCCGGTGCCGGGCCCGGGCTGGCGCCAGGGGCGAGCGCCGCGAGATCCTGCCGCACGAACGCGAGGCGCGAGCGGCCGGAGAACCATTCGCGCGACGCCGGCGTCAGCACGGCGGCCACGGCGGGCTCCCAGGCCGAGAGGAACCCTTCGAAGCCCCGCAGGATGCGCACGTAGCGGTCGAGTGCCAGGTCGGCGCCGAGCTGCAGCTGCCGGTCGATGGCGTCGTGCGCGGGGGCCGTGGCCTCGCGGAGCGCGGCGAGGGTGTCGGGAACTCGGTGGGCGGTCGTCATGGGCAGGCGTCAGATCGCGTGGGCCAGCGGCGGAAGGAAGCGGCGCAACACGTCGCCATCCACCGGCTTGACCAGGATGAAGTCGACGCCGGCGGCCTCCAGCCGATCGTGTTCGGACGGCAGCGAGATCGCGGTGACCGCGATGATCACGAGCGCGCTGCCGACCTGCTCGCGCAACTGGCGCGTGACCTGGGCGCCGTCGAGGCCCGGCAGGTTCAGGTCGACCAGCACGCACTGCGGCTGGAACGCCTGCACGAGGGCGAGCGCCCCGGTGCCGGTGCCCACGCCCTGCACGTGGTAGCCGTCGGCCTCCAGCAGGAACGTGATGGCGGCGCGCACGTCCTCGTCGTCCTCGACGATCACGACGCGCACGTCCTCCCGGTCGACCGCGAGCACGGCCTCGTTCGGTGGTGAAAGGGTTCGAGACAAGGTGGTGGTGTTCCTCTTGCGATGGCTGGGAAGGGGGACGGACCGCGGAACGGGCCGCCGCGGCACCGAAACGGTGGCAAGCGGCGTGCCCGCCCGTGTGGATGTCAGTGCGCCTTGTCCCAGTTCGGGCCCACGCCCACCTCGGCCAGCAGCGGCACCTTCAGCGCCGCCACGCCGGCCATCAAGCGCGGCACCGCCACCTTCGCCCACTCGAGCTCCTCGTCGGGCACCACCAGCACCAGTTCGTCGTGCACCTGCATCACCATGCGGGTGGCCCGGCCCTGCTGGTCCAGTTCGCCCTGCACCGCGATCATCGCGAGCTTGATCAGGTCGGCCGCCGTGCCCTGCATGGGCGCGTTGATGGCCGCGCGTTCGGCGCCCGAGCGGCGCGGGCCGTTCGGGCTGTTGATCTCGGGCAGCCACAGGCGGCGGCCGAACACGGTCTCGACGTAGCCGCGCTCCTTGGCGGCCGCGCGGGTCTCGTCCATGTAGCGCTTCACGCCGGGGTAGCGCGCGAAGTAGCGGTCGATGTACGCGGTGGCCGCGGCGCGCTCGATGCCGAGGTTGCTCGCGAGGCCGAAGGCGCTCATCCCGTAGATCAGGCCGAAGTTGATGACCTTCGCGTAGCGGCGCTGCTCGCTCGTGACCTCGGCCGGCGCCGCGCCGAAGATCTCGCCGGCGGTGGCGCGGTGCACGTCCATGCCCTCGGCGAACGCGCGCAGCAGGTTCGTGTCGTCGCTGATGTGCGCCATGATGCGCAGCTCGATCTGCGAGTAGTCGGCGCTGAGGATGGAATGGCCCGCCGGCGCGATGAAGGCCTCGCGCACGCGCCGGCCCTCGGCCGTGCGGATCGGGATGTTCTGCAGGTTCGGGTCGTTGCTGGAGAGGCGTCCCGTCACCGCCACGGCCTGCGCGTAGTTCGTGTGCACGCGGCCGGTGTCGGGGTTGACCATCAGCGGCAGCTTGTCGGTGTACGTGCCCTTGAGCTTCGCGAGGCTGCGGTGTTCCAGCAGCTTGGCCGGCAGCGGGTAGTCCTCGGC
>Ga0209050_1003718_pt1 | contig 10976 bp, 7 predicted proteins | sample Araplavi_mTSA_r2_FD_184276 | JGI IMG/M metagenome (GOLD analysis project Ga0209050, IMG submission 184276) | Arabidopsis root microbial communities from North Carolina, USA - plate scrape MF_Cvi_mTSA_r2 (SPAdes) (version 2) | ecosystem: Host-associated > Plants > Roots > Endosphere | place: USA...
CTCTTCATCAACGCGGCGCGCACCACCGCCGTGGTCATGTTTCTGGTGGCGGCCGCCATGGTCTCGTCCTACATGATCACGCTGGCGGATCTGCCGCAGGACCTGATCGCATTGCTTGAGCCGGTCATGGATCAGCCAAAGATGCTGATGTTCGCGCTGCTGATCCTGCTGACGCTGGTCGGCACGGTGATGGATCTGACGCCGACCATCCTGATCCTCGGGCCCGTACTCATGCCCGTCGTCATCAAGGCAGGGATCGACCCCGTCTACTTCGGCGTCATGTTCGTCATGGTCGGCAGCGTCGGCCTGCTGACGCCCCCGGTGGGCACGGTGCTCAACGTGGTTTGCGGCGTGGCCCGCATCAATATGGAAACCATCTGCAGAGGGGTGTGGCGCTACGTTGTGGCCTACACGCTGCTGCTGGTCCTGCTGGTGATCTTCCCCGAACTGATCACCGTACCCGCACGCTGGATGCACTAGCGGCACTTGAAAACCCCCGAGGAGAAACACCATGATCAAGCAATTCAAGACCCGCATTCTTGTCCTGGCGACGGTGCTGTCCTGCACCGTCGCCGGGGTGGCCGCGGCCGCGGACGTCAAGCCGCGCCTCATCCGCTTCGGCTACGGACTGAACGAGGAAAGCGTACAGGGCCGCGCGGCCCGCCATCTGGCGCAGGAACTGGAAAAGGTCAGCGGCGGCAAGCTCAAGATGCGGACCTTCGGTTCGGCCAACCTGGGCTCGGACGAGCAGATGCAGAGCGCGCTGGTGGGCGGCGCGCAGGAAATGATGGTGGGATCCACCGCGCCGCTGGCGGGTATGGTCAAGGAATTCGGCGTGTTCGACCTGCCATTCCTGTTCAACAGCGAAAAAGAGGCCGACGCGGTGCTGGACGGCCCGCTCGGGCAGGATCTACTGAAAAAGCTGGAAGCCAAAGGTCTGGTCGGCCTGGTCTATTGGGAAAACGGCTTTCGCAACATGACCAATTCCAAGCGGCCGATCACGCGCGCCGAGGACCTGCAGGGCATCAAGCTGCGCGTCATGCAGAACCAGATCGCGCTGGGTGTGTTCAACACGCTGGGCGCCAACGCGGTGCCGATGCCGTTCTCGGAACTGTTCACCGCGCTGGAAACGCGCACGGTGGACGGCCAGGAAAATCCCATCACCACGATCCAGAGCAGCAAGTTCTACGAGGTGCAGCCCTACCTGACCATCACGCGCCACGTCTACACGCCGTGGGTGGTGCTGGCGTCCAAGAAGTGGTGGGACACGCTGTCGCCCGACGAGCAGAAGCTGATCCGCCAGGCCGCCGCGTCGTCGCGCGACTTTGAACGGCAGGACAGCCGCGCCGATTCCACCAAGGCCATGGGCACGCTTGAAAAGAACGGCATGAAGATCAACACCGTCACGCCGGAAGAAGTGGCCCGGATGCGCCAGAAGGTGCAGCCCGTGGTCGACAAGTACACGCAAGAGCTCGGCCCGGAACTGGTCAAGCAGCTGAACGACGAAATCCAGAAGGCGCGCAACTAGCGCCAATGGTGGCCCGGATCCGCTTTTGGTCCGGGCCAGTAAGCAACCGAAGCGAGACAGCCATGTCCCAGACACCCCGCCGACTGCGCAGCCAGAAATGGTTCGACGATCCTTCGCACGCCGACATGACGGCGATCTACGTCGAGCGCTATCTCAACTACGGCCTGACGCGCCAGGAACTGCAGTCGGGGCGGCCGATCATCGGCATCGCGCAGACAGGCAGCGACCTGGCGCCCTGCAATCGCCACCATCTGGCGCTGGCCGAACGCATCAAGGCGGGCATCCGGGACGCCGGCGGCATCCCCATGGAATTCCCGGTGCATCCGCTGGCCGAACAGGGCCGACGGCCCACCGCGGCGCTGGACCGCAATCTGGCGTATCTGGGTTTGGTTGAAATCCTGCACGGCTATCCGCTGGACGGCGTGGTGCTGACCACCGGATGCGACAAGACCACGCCCGCGTGCCTGATGGCCGCGGCCACCGTGGACATTCCGGCCATCGTGCTGTCCGGCGGACCCATGCTGGATGGCTGGCATGAGGGGCAGCGCGTGGGGTCGGGCACCGTCATCTGGCACGCGCGCAACCTGATGGCCGCAGGCAAGCTGGACTACGAAGGCTTCATGACGCTGGCCACGGCATCGTCGCCGTCGATCGGCCACTGCAACACCATGGGCACCGCCCTATCCATGAACTCGCTGGCCGAAGCGCTGGGCATGTCGCTGCCCACCTGTGCCAGCATTCCCGCGCCGTATCGCGAACGCGGCCAGATGGCCTATGCCACCGGCATGCGCATCTGCGACATGGTGCGCGAGGACCTGCGGCCTTCGCACATCATGACGCGGCAGGCGTTCGAAAACGCCATCGTCGTTGCTTCGGCACTGGGCGCGTCCAGCAACTGCCCGCCGCATCTGATCGCGATTGCGCGCCACATGGGCGTCGACCTGAGCCTGGACGATTGGCAGCGGCTGGGCGAAGACGTGCCGCTGCTGGTCAACTGCGTGCCGGCCGGCGAGCACCTGGGCGAAGGCTTTCACCGCGCGGGCGGCGTGCCGGCCGTGCTGCACGAGCTGCTGGCTGCGGGCCGCCTGCATCCTGACTGCGGGACCGTGTCGGGCAAGTCCATCGGCGACATCGCCGCGGCGTCCAAGACCCATAACACCGACGTCATCCGAAGCTGCGACACGCCGCTCAAGCACCGCGCCGGCTTCATCGTGCTGTCCGGCAACTTCTTTGACAGCGCCATCATCAAGATGTCGGTCGTGGGCGAGGCATTCCGCCGCGCGTATCTGTCGGAGCCCGGTTCGGAAAACGCCTTCGACGCGCGCGCCATCGTCTTCGAAGGCCCGGAGGACTATCACGCCCGCATCGAAGACCCGGCCCTGAACATCGACGAACATTGCATTCTGGTGATCCGCGGCGCGGGCACCGTGGGATACCCCGGCAGCGCGGAAGTCGTGAACATGGCGCCGCCGTCGCATCTGATCAAGCGCGGCATCGACTCGTTGCCCTGCATGGGCGATGGCCGCCAGAGCGGCACGTCGGCCAGCCCGTCCATCCTGAACATGTCGCCGGAAGCTGCGGTGGGCGGCGGGTTGGCGCTTCTGCGCACCGGCGACCGGATCCGCGTGGACCTGAACCAGCGGTCGGTCATCTTGCAGGTGGATGAATCAGAACTGGAACGGCGCCGCCAGGAACCGGCATACGAAGCGCCGCCGTCGCAGACGCCCTGGCAGGAGCTCTACCGGCAGACCGTGGGACAACTGTCTACGGGTGGGTGCCTGGAAGCGGCGACGCTGTATTTGAAGGTGGTGGAGACGCGCGGGGATCCGCGGCATTCGCATTGAGGTATGCGGGCCGTGCGGGCTATTTGCGAGCAGGCGTGTCGGCCGGGTCCGAGGCGGATTCTGTCGTTGCGTCGGAGGGCAGTTCGGTGGTCGGTTCGGTGAGCGGTTCGGCAGTCGGTTTGGTGAGCGGTTCGGCTGCGGGGTCAGTGGCCTGGCTAACGGCACGCGGGCCGGGCCGGCTGAGCACGTAGGCCGCGCTGGCCAGAAAGAAGATGCCCACGCCGATGGCCAGCAACGGCGAGGGATTCGCGCTCCAGTAGAACAGCACATAGCCCGCTGCCATGCCCAGGCTGGCGTACGTTTTGCCCTTGCGCGATACCGCGCCCTGTTCACGCCAGGCGCGCAGCGATGGACCGTATGTCGGACTGTCCAGCAGCCATTTCTCGAGCCGGGGCGACGAGCGCGAAAAGCAGCCCACGGCCAGGATCAGGAAGATCGTCGTCGGCATCACCGGCAGAAAGGCGCCGATGACGCCCAGCGCCAGCATCAGGCAGCCCAGGCATAACCAAAGTGCTCTCATCATGATGGTGTGCAGGATATCGCAAATGGGCCCGAGCGGAACCGGCTGCTTCGTGCCGCGTCCATTGCCTGCTCCGCCCGGATCGTCTGCCGTGCCCGCAACGTCTGCCCTGCCCGCATTATCTTCGACGCCCCCAGCATCGACCGGCTCAGGATGCGGCGGGCTCCGGCATGCGGGCGCGCAGCATCCTGACGAATTCCGCATCAGGGCTGCCGCCGGCGTCACGCGACCGGTGAACCATGGCCCACGCCTCGCCATACTGGCCGCGCCAGTAGTAGGAAGTGGCCCATGACGCATACAGATAACCCTTGTCCGGCTCGACGGCCTCGCCCTTGCGGTACCACTCGTCGGAACGCGTCGTGGCCGCGATGCGCGCCTCGGGCGGCAGCGTCTTGTCTTCTGCTGCACAACGCGCCGCGATCCGGCCCGCGTCCGCATAAATGCCGCGAAACGCGGGCGGATTCAAACTGATCGCGCGGTCCATCATGCTCATCGCCTGGCAGACTTTGCGCTGGCTTTCCAGAATGACCGCGAAACCTGCGTATACCTCGGCGTTATCGGGATTGAGGAGCCAGGCCTGATTGAAGCGCCGCATGGCTTGGCCGGGCTGGTCTTCACGGAAAAGACGATAGCCCTCTTCGACCCGCGCCTGCGCCGCCGCCGATGGCGATGCAAACGCCTTTGCGGCCAGTGCAACCTGTTGTTCATCGCCCGCGCGCAACGCTGCGGCCGCGCGGCGATCTGCGCCGGCATACATCGGCGCCTCGTCGCTAGCCGTTTGCGCCGGCGACGGCGCCTTGATTGCGCAGCCGGGCAGCCACAGCAACTGAGCCAGAACGAACGCCTTCAACGTGCAGTGCATGGGCGGGCTTTGAATTGGGAAAGAAGGAATATACCTGCGTGGGTATTGATGCGACGCTATTGCGATACCAAGGCAACAGCGTTGCGATACTGATGCGGCGATGGTGCGAACCCATGCAGCGATGGTGCGAACCGATGCGAGGATCGCGCCGCGCGCTTGATTTGCTAGAAGCACCGTCGCACGCGGAAAAGCAAAAAGCCGCGAAGTCATAAGACTGTCGCGGCTTTTCAGGTCTGTGTCCGACTAGCTCTATCGAACACACCTTTGCAGGAATTTGGTAGGCGGTATTGGAATCGAACCAACGACCTCCACGATGTCAACGTGGCGCTCTAACCAGCTGAGCTAACCGCCTGCAAAGAAGAAGAATTATATAGTGCTTTTTTAAACTGTGCAAATCGTCTTGGAAGATTTTTTGCAGTTTTTATTGCGTTTCGGGTTTTGCGGCATTTACCTTGCGGCCTTGCCAAACTGCCCTTTCGCAACACGCTCTAAAGCGCTTTAAAGCACTACTTCTTTTCCTTCAATTTCGCGTCTGCGTCATGTGCCGCAGCAACGAAGAACGAGATTCTATCAGAACTTTTTATTCCTTGCTCGACTTCGACGCCACTACTCACATCAATCGCCCAAGGCCGCACGGATTCGATGGCCGCGCCGACGTTTTCTGCATTCAAGCCGCCGGACAGAATCAACGGGCGGGACATGGGATCGGCCCGCACATCATCCAGCAACGCGTAGTCGAAACCATGTCCGCTGCCGCCATAACCGGCGCTGTAGCTGTCGAACAACCATCCCGCGGCCTGGCCGTATGCGCGGCAAGTGGCTGCCAGGTTTTCCGCCGTCTCCAGGCCGGGCGCGCCGGCACGGAAGGCCCGCAGGTGGCGATGCCCGTAGCGCGCGCATTCCAGCGGCGTTTCGTCGCCGTGGAATTGCAGCAGGTCGGGCCCGACTTCGCCCAGCACCGTGCGCACCTCTTCCTCTTGCGCATTCACGAAGAGCGCGACGACGTCGACAAACGCCGGCACCCCGCGGCGCAACTGCGCGGCGCGAACAGGCGTGAGACAGCGCTTGCTCTTGGGATAGAAGACGAAACCGATCGCGTCGGCGCCTGCCGAAACGGCGGCTTCAATGTCTTCTTCGCGGGTCAGCCCGCAGATCTTTATGCGTGTACGCATGGCATTTTCTGGATGTGTCGCCCCGCGGCGACTGGATAGGCCAGTATATCCGGCCCCTACGCCCCGGGCGCGCCCAGCGTCGCCACCATGTTGTCGAAGCTGCCCTCGGCCATGCGGAACCACGGGACCTGCTTGCCGCGGAAAGCCAGCATGCTGTCGTAGAGCTTCTTGAACGTCGCGTCTTTCGCGCTTAATTCATTGCAGGACGCCACCGTGGCTTCGTGCGCAGCTTGCAGCACTGGCCGCGGATACGCCTTCAATTGCGCACCCTGCGACACCAGCCGGCGCAGTGCATCGGGATTGTTGGCATCGAACGCGGCAATCATGTCGTTGCATGCGGCGGCGCAGGCCAGGGACAGCGCGGTCTGATAGGCCTTGGGCAGCTCGCCATACGCGTCTTGATTGACGTACAGCGACAACTGCTGCGTGCCGGCCCACCAGCCCGGAAAGTAATAATTGCGCGCGACCTCGAACAACGCAAACCGCTCATCGTCGAACGGGCCGATCGTCGCCGCCCCGTCCACCACGCCCTGCGCCAGCGCGGCATGCACATCGCTCGCGGGTATGTCGACCGGCGTCGCCCCCAGTCGCGACAGGATGTGGGCGGCAAAGCCATCGGCCGCTACCTTCAGGCCGCGCAGGTCATCAACGGTCTTGATCTCGCCGCGGAACCACCCGCCCATCTGCGCGCCGGTATAGCCGCAGGGAAAGTTCAGGATGCCGAACTTGGCGAAGGCCTCGCGCGTCAGCGTCAGACCCTCGCCTTTCCGCATCCATGCGTTCATCTGGCGCGTGTTCAATCCAAATGGCACGCCACCGTCAAAGCAAAGCGCCGGATCGGTAGTGAAATACTTGGCCGATGCCGCATGGCCGCATTCGACGATGCGGTGCTGCACGGCTTCCAGCGTCTGGCCCGGTTGGAACAACTGGCCGGCCGGAAAGACCTCGATGTTGAAGCGCCCGTCCGTGACCTCGGCCACATAACGCGCGACGTCGGCGGCCCCCGCAAACAGCGTCACCGCATCGGCCGAAAAATCCGAAGCCAGCCGCCAGGTGAGGTTGGGCGCTTCCTGCGCAATGGCGGGAACGGCCAGCACGGCGCTGCCGGCGGCGGCGCCCAGGGCGGTCTGCTTCAGAAACGCGCGGCGTTGCATGGCGCATGCCTCCAGAAAGGCGCGGGATCCCGCCGGCTGAGCGGCGGCTTCCCTAATAGGATTGAGTAAAGGGCGACAGCAGCGACGCCCCGCCATCGAGTTCGCGCAGCCCGAAGGCTTCCGGGTAATCGATGCTGGCAAGGTACAGGCCATCCGGCGCAAAGGTGGGCGCGCCGCGTTTGCGGTCACGCCACGCCAGAAGCTGCGTCATCCAGTCCACCGATTCCCTGCCCTGCCCGACCTGCAGCAGCGCCCCCATGATGTTGCGCACCATGTGATGCAGAAAGGCATTTGCCTTCAGCGTGAAGACGAGGAACGGTCCGCGCTCTTCGATCTCGAGGCTGTGCATGTGCCGCACCGGATGCTTGGCCTGGCATTGCGAGGAACGGAAGCTGGAAAAATCATGCTCGCCGACCAGCGCCTGCGCAGCCGCGCGCATGGCGTCCACATCCAGCGGCTGAAAGCACCAGCCCGCACGCCCTGCCCACAGCGCCGGACGCACCCGGCCGCGCCAGAGCAGATAGACGTAAGTGCGGGCGCGCGCCGAAAAACGCGCGTGGAACTCGTCGGAGACTTCTTCTGCCCATTGCACGGAGATACTGGGCGGCAAAAACGCATTGACGCCACGCACCCAGGATTCGGTCTTGCGGTTCAGCGCGGTGTCCAGATGGACCACCTGCATCGCGCCATGCACGCCGGTATCGGTGCGCCCGGCGCAGATCGTGGGCACCGGATCGGCGACGCCACAGAAACTGGCCAGGGCGGATTCCAGCGAATCCTGCACCGTCTGCCGGTGCGGCTGTGTCTGCCAACCCTGCCAGGCGGAGCCGTCATACGCCAGCCCCAATGCAACTCTAGACATGCTTCAAACCCGAGGACCGCCGATACGGCGCGGTTCGTCCGTGGGCGGTACGTCCAGGTCGAGATTGATGGTGTCGAGCTTGCGGTTCAGCGCTGCCGTATCCAGCGCGGGCTCGTTGTAGGTATAGCTGTCCTCGTCATCGTCGTCACGCCGCGCGGCGGCCCGGCGCAATAGCCAGGCAATGGCGAAGGCGACCAGCGCCAGCACCGCGGTAACGATTACGAGAAGATTGTCGGCCAGCCAGCCGGGCATGCCAGTTTGCACAGTTTTGTCCGGAAGCGTGCCGACGGGTTTGTCGGCGTCGGAGGGTGAGGAGGTGGTGGCGCCGGGGGTGCTTGCCGCGTTCGGGGTGCCTGCTGCACCTGGGGTGCCTGCTGCGCCTGGAGCGCCTGCTGCGCCCGGCGTGCCCGCGGCGCCGGGAGTACCTGCTGCGCCGGGAGTACCTGCTGCGCCGGGAGTACCTGCTGCGCCCGGAGTACCTGCTGCGCCCGGAGTACCTGCTGCGCCCGGAGTACCTGCTGCGCCCGGAGTACCTGCTGCACCAGAAGTGCCTGTTGCACCCGAAGTGCCTGCTGCACCCGAAGTGCCTGCTGCACCCGAAGTGCCTGCTGCACCCGGAGTACCTGCTGCGCCCGGAGTGCCTGCTGCGCCCGGCGTGCCTGCTGCGCCCGGCGTGCCTGCTGCGCCCGGCGTGCCTGCTGCACCCGGAGTGCCTGCGGCGCCCGGAGTACCTGCTGCACCCGGAGTACCTGCTGCGCCCGGAGTACCTGCTGCGCCCGGAGTACCTGCAGCACCCGGAGTACCTGCAGCACCCGGAGTACCTGCAGCACCCGGAGTGCCTGCCGCGCCCGGCGCACCGGCCGCACCGGCGCCGCCCGAAGCGCCAGCCGCACCTGCACCAGCCGCGCTGGCCGCAGCCGATTGCTGCGCAACAGCCTTCGTCAGTTCGTCCACATTGGCCTGAAGCTGATTCACCCGCCCTTGCGTGTCCGCGAGCGCGCGGTCGGCGGACGTCTTGGCGTCTGCCTGCGCCTCGGCCTGCGCGGCGGCGCTGTCCTGGGCCTGGCCGGTCGACAGACGCACGCGATCTTGCGTCGGTGCAGCCGTGGCGACGCCCGAATCGGCCGGCGGGGCGACCGTGCCGGAGGCGGCGTCCTGGCCCTTGACCACCGACGGATTCGCACCTGCCGCTGCGCCCACCCGTCCGCGGTACTTTGCGTACGCCTCGGCATGCTCGTTGAAGATGCGGCGGGCTTCGGCCGGATCGATGGCGCGCACCGTGGCGGCGTCCGGGATCTTGAGCGTCTGGCCGGAACGCACCAGATTCATGTTGTTCTGAATGAAGGCCTGCGGATTGGCGCGCCACAGCGCGACCAGCATCTGGTAGACCGACGCGTTCGGCACCGCATTGCGCTGGGCAATGGCAAACAGATAATCGCCCGACTTGACCGTGACCGTGCCCGACGTGCCGCCCGTGCGGCCAGGGGCGCCCACGGCGGCGGGCGAGACATCTGCGCTGGTGCCGCGCAGCGGCACCAGGATGCTGACCTGTACCTGCCGCTGTCCCGAGCTGGAATTGATGTCGAGCAGCAGATCCACGGCTCCGCTAGCCGGCGCCTGCGTGGACCGCACCCGCAGATTCTTGCGCGTCGGGTCGATTCCGTCTTCGACGCGAACCACCATGCTGGCAAGCGGCACCGGCGGCTTGACGCCCGCGCGCTGCCAGGCAGCTTCGTCGGCAATCGAAACCTTGAGTGAGCTGATTTCTTCGGGCGTCAATTCCTGCAGACCCACGGTCGCCTGCAGCGGCGCGCCCGGCACGGAAACGACGCGAGAGTGCCCGACGCGCATGGCCAGCGCCGACCCGCAGACGCTTGAGCCGATCGCCAGCGCAATGGCCCACTGAAGGGCTTTCAAACGGCGGGCATGCTTCACGTGGCGCGAACGCTGGGTCATAAGCTGGAATTCCGTTCTTGTAATCGAATTACGGGCCTCGGCCCATTCGCGCCATTTGCAGCGCAAAAAACAGCCTCAATTCACCCGAAAAGTGTAATGGATCAAGCGCATTTCACAAACCTGAACGGGGCACGCACGTTGGCCGGCGGGCACACCCGGGACGTTTTGCGAACCGGGCCGCGCGCCGCGCGCTTCCCGGCTGCGCCACGTTGGTGCACCCGACGCTTTCGCACATCCCACCGCGCACCAAAAAACAAGGGCACCCGAAGGTGCCCTGACTGCATCGTTGCGTGAATCGGGCAGCTGTTACAGCCGCCCGCCCCGGCATCAGGCTTCGTTCAGCGCGATGCGCAGCATGCGGCGCAGCGGCTCGGCAGCGCCCCACAGCAGTTGGTCGCCCACCGTGAAGGCGCCCAGGTATTGCGAGCCCATCGACAGCTTGCGCAGGCGGCCCACCGGAATGTCCAGCGTGCCGGTGACAGCGACGGGCGTCAGCGCGGAAACGGTGGCTTCCTTGGTGTTGGGAACAACCTTGGCCCACTGCGTGCCCTGCGCGATGAGGGCTTCGATCTCGTCCAGCGGCACGTCGCGCTTGAGCTTGATGGTCAGCGCCTGGCTGTGGCAGCGCATGGCGCCGATGCGCACGCACAGGCCATCGATCGGAGTGGGCGCCGTGCCGAAGGCGGCGCCGCGGCCCAGGATCTTGTTGGTTTCGACCTCGCCCTTCCATTCTTCCTTGGACATCCCGTTGCCCAGGTCCTTGTCGATCCAGGGAATCAGGTTGCCGCCGAGCGGCACGCCAAAGTGTTCGTGGGGCAGCGCGTCGTCCTTCTGCTTGGCCAGCACGCCGCGGTCGATTTCCAGGATGGCCGAAGCCGGGTCGTCCAGCAGGGACTTGACCGACTGGTTGATCTCGCCAAACTGGGTCAGCAGTTCACGCATGTGCTGCGCGCCGCCGCCGGACGCGGCCTGGTAGGTCATGGAGGTCATCCATTCCACCAGGTCGTTGTTGAACAGGCCGGCCAAGCCCATCAGCATGCAGCTGACGGTGCAGTTGCCGCCGATGAAGTTGCGCACG
>Ga0209050_1003721_pt1 | contig 10975 bp, 8 predicted proteins | sample Araplavi_mTSA_r2_FD_184276 | JGI IMG/M metagenome (GOLD analysis project Ga0209050, IMG submission 184276) | Arabidopsis root microbial communities from North Carolina, USA - plate scrape MF_Cvi_mTSA_r2 (SPAdes) (version 2) | ecosystem: Host-associated > Plants > Roots > Endosphere | place: USA...
CTGGCTTAGGGCTGGGGCTATGTGCTCAGGCATGAACAGCCCGAAGCCAGTGCGTGTTGTGGCGCGCTGATGGGAACGCTCAGCAAATTGCAAGCCGGCACACTCAAAGCGGAAATCACAGAAGACGACTACCAGGGTGGCAAAATCGCAGCACTGGCACTCCGCAACAAAAGCGAGATTCTGAGCGCCGAGAATCCCATCATCGCGCTGACCCGCATCACCTCGCTTTCGGCCGAGAAGCAAATCAGCGCCCACGTGTTGGACGTCAACCTGGAACACGCCCGCTACATTGTCATCATCACCGGCGTCATCATCGACACCGATTTTTCCTTCACCGACTATCAGTACATGGAGCACCTCCAGATATACGACGTTCGCAAAAAAAGCTTTGTCGAAGATCTAAGAAATCCACAACGCCACGCCACGCTTCGTTAACGTGGCCACCGCTATCAATAACGCTACGCCTGGGCTACCGATTCTGGAACGACTACCACGATCTTTCTTTCAGCAATCGACCGGTTTGTTACATAAACAATCAATATCCCCCAGAGAAAATTTGACGAAAAGGTTTCGACAAAGTGTGTCATCGCGATATCCGCCGGCATGTATGGATTGGGAATAAAAAGTTGTATCGCGGGCAAGGCAGACAGCAGTCCCAGCATGACGTATGCAAAGATCTTGTTCTGTCCGAGCAGCAGCACCACCGGCACTGAAATGGCCACCCAGATCATACCGCGCAACACTTGAAAGAAATATATTCCTTCCGAAAAAAATCCGGGCCATTGCGAAAGAAAAGATTTCAATTCCGTTGAATGCGAGTAGAACAAACGCAGGTGCTCATTTTGCCAGGCAATGAAATATCCGAACGTCTCGTAAAGCAACGGATAGACGATGGCGCCCATCAACAACATCGGAGCGATCATACCCCTGCCGCCACGTACTTCCGGCCTGAAAGGAACTTTAGTTTGTAACGCTGCCAGCTTCCGGGTGAGTCCCAACCCGAGCGTTCCGGTGCCCACCACCATGACCAATCCCGCCAGCAAAATACTGATCACCTGACCGGGCGAAATACCAAGACTTGCCGAAAAGAAAAAAGTCTCCAGTTGTGTGAGAAAAAACTGCGTCCCAAATAAATACAGAAGCAAGGCGATCGTTCTATACCGGCCCGTGAAGGCGCGGGTCGACCAGAAGAGGGTGCTCCAAAGAAGGGAGTTGATCACACAAACTCCCACGACGGACAATCCAACGGCAGCAGGATCTTCCACAGGAGGCGGCACGGTTTGGGTGATGCTATTTCCAACCCACGAACCAACCGACCAGGTAACGACCATGACCACCGTCATGACCATCCATAAAAGAAAGCATTTCAAAGTTTTCATAGGATCAAATGTTTAGTGGGATGCATGAACGTTCTTTATCATTTTCGCAAGCAGGGTCATGCCCTGCTTCAACTCTTTTTCAGGAATATTCCCGACCGTTTGTTGGTATAGTTTACCCGACACCGCGACGGCTTTTTTCTGGATGGCTCCTCCCTTTGCAGTCAGGTAGATCAGTTTGCCGCGACCGTCGTTCTGGTCGCTTATCCGGCGTATCAATTTATTCCTCGCCATATTCGAAATGATCCGTGTCATGGTGGTTTTATCGCGACCCAGCAGCGTTCCGAGTTCCTTTTGATTGATCCCGTTCTGATAAAACAGCACCGCCAGGATAGAAAACTGTTCGATCGTCACGGAGATCCGCCTGGCTTTAAAAGCCCGCGTCAATGCCTGGTGAAACACATGCGCAAAATCGCCACAGAGAAAAATAATATTCGTTTGGAGGGATGCTGGAGTCACTTTACAAAATTAGTTGTATATGCAACCAATATAGTCACAGCAAAGGAATTTCACAACGCTTCCCGGATGGCCGGCAGGGAAATCGTGTAACATGCATCTTACCATGTCAGTGATGACATCAAGCCGTACCCGTCCGCGCCGATCGCTCTACCCCGTTTAGCGGTAGATAAATAATAAACTCCGCGCCTTTTCCTTCCTTGCTAAATACCTGCAGCGATCCGCTGTGATTATTGATTATCCCCAAACTGATTGACAACCCCAGGCCAGTGCCCTTACCAACTTCCTTTGTTGTAAAAAAAGGATCCATGATGTTCCCCACCACCTTGTCGGGTATCCCGGCGCCGTTGTCGGAGAAACTTATTTTTAGTTTGCCTTCATGCAAAGCCGTGGTCACCGTCAAATTCCGTTGCCCTTCGGTACTTCGTAAAGCGTAAACAGCATTATCGATAATATTGAGAAACACCTGGCTGAGTTGGACCGGGCTTGCGGAAACGGTGGGCACATCGCCATAGGCTTTAATGACCCGGATTTCTGCGTCTTTGATCTTGCTGTTCAGAATGGTTAAAGCCGCCTCCAGCGTATCGTGAATGTTAACTTTCTCCCGGCTGTAGTGCTGCGGGGCAGAGAAAAAAAGAAGGCTGTCAATAATTTTATTGATGCGACGAACGCCATTCTTTACCGTCTCCAACAGGTTGGCAATATTTTTCTCCGATTCCTCAAACTCTTTCTCCCGGCCGGCAGGGTCTTTTGCCAAGGCTTGCAAATCCTGGATTTCATCACCCACGGCCTCCACGCCACCCAAAATGAAATTCAGGGGATTATTGATCTCGTGCGCGATGCCCGCCGTCAATTGGCCAAGCGAGGCCATCTTCTCCGATTGCACCAGATTGGCCTGGGCGACCTTCAGGTTCTCTAACGAGCCGACCAATTCCTTTTCATGCCGCTCGATGACTTCATTCTTGGCCATGAGCTGCGTGTTTGACAATTGCTTATTTCGATAGGCTTTATAAATAATCGTCACCAGGATAACAAATGTAATGACGGAGGCGATCAACACATTGCTGAGCAAATCGCTGCGGCCGGCCTCCAATGCTAAAATTTCATTTTTGGCCTGGAGCAATTCGATCTCCGTATCCCGTTTTTCTATTTCTTGTTTGGCGGCGTTCCGTTTGACGTTGACAATTTCATTTTGGTGATTTACGGAATCTTTCTCCCTGTCCAATCGCTGCAACGCCTCAAACGCATCCCGGAACTTGCCCTGTGCCCGCGAAAGTTCGGCCCGCACTTCATAATACGTAAACCGGAATCTATTTTCTTTGCTGTAACGCAACAAGCTTTTCGCCGAATCCATATACAACTCTGCTTCCGGGTACCGCTTCATCGACGTCAAAATTCTAGCCATGAAAACGGCGGAGTTGCAGGCATCAGACCACTCGCTCGATTCTTTGGAGATCGCAAGCTCGTTCCGGGTTTCCTCCAGCGCTTTCTCCAGGTAGCCCAGTTTCAAATACAATTTCCCACGGCTTCCGCTCGCTATTCCCTCCCACACTTTCATTTTCAGGATTCGCGAGAGGTTCACTACCTCCTTGTACCATGCTAACGCTTCATCGTAATCCCCTCCGGCAAAATAGCAAAGCCCCACCGTGTTGTGGGCACTAATAAATTCTGTCGTGTCCTGGTGACTGGGGTCTTTAACTTTTTCGAACAGTGCAATCGCTTCTTTTGATACACGGAGCGCAGAATCGAATTTATTCTCGCGATAATAGATCATGGAGAGAAAATAGGTGGTCGAGAACAATAATTTTTGCTTATCCATTTGCCGGAGCAATTCTATCGACTCGACGGTTTTGCGCTCTGCTTCCGGCAATAAATCAATGTTGAAATAAAAATGCGCGATATGAAGAACAACCCATGCCTTTGTCGCCACATTTTCCGATTGTGAAAGGATATAAGAGATCTTAAAATTCTCAAAAGCTTCCGCAAGCTTCGTATGGTCAAAATAAAGCTGCCCCAAATTGCTATAGGCCTTTGCAACGGCTTCGTTGCTGCCTGCCTTCCGTGCTATTTCAAGGATGTGCTTTGAATGTGGAATGCCCTTTTCCACGGGTAGCGCAAACTCATACAGATAGATTTTGTGGAGCAATGCATCGAGGCTGTCGTCTTTCATCGACCTGAATTTCCGTTCTATCGTGGCATCGCTCATTTCTTGTCCACAGGCTGCGAAGTGGCCGGTGGTTGCCATCCAGAAGAGGAAAAGCAATATGGATCGTCTGATTAAAATCATGAGGTTTGCCTCCATGCCGGCTCTTCTAAATTACAAATTTCCGTGACACGGGATGCCGGCGCATGGAGAATAACCATCCGACCCTGGGAAACTGCGGTGGCGATAAACTTAACAGAGGAGGCCCGAAGGGAGTTGGTATGAGACAACCGACAGGACCGGCAATTCAGCCGATGCCAACCGAAGGCAATGGTAAAGTCGCATCTGAAGGTGCCGGCGACGTGGCTGGTCGCTTCACGGTCTATTCCGCGAGCAGTCCTTTCTTTATTCCATCCAGCTCTTCTATTTTTTCTTTGCTCACCTTCGGGTATTCCAGTTTCATTTTATCTAAAGCATGAATGATGGCCGAGGCAACGGCAATGCGGGCAAAAGCTTTATTATCGGCGGGCACAACATACCAGGGAGAATCTTCCGTCGAGGTTTTTTGAATCATCTCTTCATAAGCGTTCATATAGTCGTCCCAATACCCGCGCTCTCGTGCATCGCTGGCGCTAAACTTCCAATTCTTGTCCGGATTCTCGACCCGTTCAATGAATCTTTTTTTCTGTTCGTTTTTCGAAACATGGAGAAATATTTTGATAATGATGGTGCCGTTGCGCGCCAGGTATTTTTCAAAATTACGGATGTCTTTGAAACGGCTTTTCCAAATGTTCCCCGTGACCAGTTTTGCAGGAAGTTTTTGTGCTTTTAATATAGGTTCATGAACCCGCACCACCAACACTTCTTCATAATAGGAGCGATTGAAAATGCCGATGCGCCCACGCTCCGGCAAGTGCTTTTGACAACGCCACAGAAAATCATGATCAAGGTCTTCGGCGCTGGGTGCCTTGAACGAGGATACCTGACAGCCTTGTGGGTTGATACCCGACATCACATGCTTGATCGCTCCATCCTTGCCGGCTGCATCCATGGCCTGAAAAATTACCAGCAAGGACCATTTGTCCTGGGCATACAATATTTCCTGCAACGCAGCAAGCGCATCTACACCCAATTGCAACGCCTGCTTTGTCAACGGCTTGTCGCTGGCGTCGAGGTCAACGCTTGGCTTTGTGCTGTATTCTTTCAGCTTGAATTTTTGCCCGTCGCCAACACGATACTGTTTGGAAAATGTTTTGGCACTCTTGATCAATTCTTTTTTGCTCAACGTGGCGAGGTTCTCCAGTTGCGCGGTTGCGTCCTCTTTCATGGCAGCAGGCATTAATGGTGGTGAGCCGGCATGCGTTGATGATGGCGTGCCGGAGTGATATACTAAAAATACCAAAATTTAAGCTACCGACCGGAAGATGTTTAACCGTTACATGGTCCTTTGTTTTACCGTTAAATCCCGGAACGTAAAATCCAAAGCCGGGGAATTCGATACATTTAATTTTACAGAAAATCGTCTTCAACGCAGTGGATTCGCCTATGAAGCCATTTCAAGAAACCTTAGAAAAATACCTCGATACATTTTCACGCCAGGAAATGTATTTCGTGGGCGACAACCGGAACCTCGAGCTGTTCCAGAAGATTCCGTCGAACACTACGGCAGAGGATATCCTCACAAAAGTCAGTGCCATCAACGATCCCGACGTCAGCAACCAGGGTATAATCAATGATGTCGTGGCGCATATTCTCAACCTGGCCATCGACGAACGGTTGCGCAAGGGCGATTTGTCGGTGGTCGAAGATATTGCCACCGCGACCTACCAGGGCAAAGCCTTTCACCTGCTTCATTTCGCTTCGGTATATTGCAATTTCCATCGGCCAGAAATATTTCCGATTTTCAGTGAGCAACATATCGGTTTTTACAAACAGTATATCAAAGAAAACCGGCTCCCCCTCGACCCTGAAAAAATCGACACCTACGATGTGTTCTCAAAAGCGCTGAACGACTTGTTGAAACGGCTTGACCTCACCGGAAAAATGAACTACCTCCATATCCGAAAGTTCGGATGGCTGTATGCCGACAGCGTGTTGAAAGAGTCCACCGGAAGCTGACAAAAACCAAGTGCAGCAATTACCGCGCACGGGAATGACTTCCTCCAACTTTGCCATCTGGCTGAGCCCACGCCGATCAATTTAAACCATCGCAGGAAGCGATCAGGACATTGGTATCGTGATCAATACACCATCCTACCCATGGTGGGCCGCTGGAACGCCCATGGCGCTAATGCTCCATCCTAAATCAAGATCATTCCTTCGAAAATTTTAGGCGGTCTGCGGAAAGCCTCGTAAATTTTTAGGAGCAAAATCAGCGGAGCAGGCGATTTTGGCTGCTCAAACCCGGATCTTCAGCAGCCACGGCGAGCCGCCTCAGGGAAATCAGGTAGCTATGATGCAACGCCTGGTATTTTTTAAAGGCACGCGTTTTCGCCACGGTCCGGCAGGTTAACTTTAGCGAACGAACTACAGGTTATGAAAAAAGTGCTCCTCATCATGCTGTTCATGCCCCTCGGGGTATGTGGACAGTCTGCTATCGACAGCCTGGGAGCGCTGCTTTCCTCAGGAACACTCCAGGGCACGCATCGTATCGACGCCCTCAACAAGGTTGCCTACCAGATCAGGGTATCCTTCCCCGATTCGGCGAGGGCCTATGCACAGGAGGCACTCCGTCTGTCGAATGACGCGGCCTACGAGATCGGCAAATGTGATGCCTATATCGCGCTGGGCCTTCTCTCCTGGCTGGAACCTGCCGCAGAAAAGGGCATCGAATATGGCCTGCTGGCGTTGCAAACCGGAGATGCCGCGGGTTATAAAAAAGGCATGCTGGAAGCCAACCTGCTGCTGGGATTGGTCTACACGGAATTGGATAATCAAAAGGCCGAGGATTTTACCGCCCGCGGCCTGACCCTGGCCCTGGACATACAAAATACAGACGGCATCGTCCGGGCGTGCAACGCGTTGGGAAATCACTGCCGGCGACGGAACGATGGAAAAGAGGCCCTGTGCTATTATGAAATGGGTCTTCGCTACCTTGCCAACCGAAAGGACATCTCCATTAAAAATCTTTTGCTCACCAACGTCGCGCTGTATTATATCAATCGCGATGAAGAAAGAGAGAAGACGAAGCTGTACCTGGAAGAAGCCTTGCAGATCGCGATGGCCTTCAAGAATAAAAGTGCCGAGTTGCTGACCCGCACCCGCATGGGCATGTACTACATGAATTTGAATGACCTTTCCCGGGCAGACGAGCAATTCACGCGTTGCGAAAAACTCAGTGACGAACTCGGTACCAAGAGCGCGTTGCTGGAAACCTACAATGGGCTTGTCGCGGTTAAAACAAAGGCCGGTCGCTTGGCCGAGGCCCAGGCTTACCAGCAAAAATATTTTCATTTGAAGGATAGCCTCTACGGCTTGGAAAATGCCCGCCAAATTGCAGTGTTGGAAACACAATTTGAAACCGAAAAAAAGGACCAGACCATCAAATTGCTGGAACAGGAAAAACGGATCCAACAAATCTGGAGAGACGCGCTCATCGGCGGCGTCGCGCTGATCCTTACGATCGCTGTCTTGATCTATCGCCTGCAACGTTCGCGAACGCAAAAAACAAAACAATTGCTCGACGTCCAGCAACTGCTCAACGACAAGCTAAAAGAGGTCGACAAATTTAAAACCGACTTCTTCGCCAACATATCGCATGAATTCCGCACGCCGCTTACGCTGATCCTCGCGCCGCTGGAAAATGAACTGAAAAAGAAATTGCCGGCGGCCGGAAAGAAGAATCTGATCCTGATCAGGCGAAACGCAAACCGCCTGCTGGAGCTGGTGAACCAACTCCTCGACCTGTCCAAGCTCGAGTCGGGAAAGATGGAGCTGCACATCCGGCAAGGAGAACTCAAACAATTTCTGTTGGCCATCACCGAGTCGTTCGAATCCCTGGCGCAGTATAAACAAATTGAGTTTGTCCGAAACATCGACCTCGACGACCAGCCGTATTGGTTCGACCAGGACAAAACCGAAAAGATCGTCACCAACCTGGTGTCGAACGCCTTCAAATACACACCGGCTGGCGGCACGGTGACCATCTCGGCCGACCTCGTTGACAAGCGAGACCTTTCCATCGTGGTAACCGACACCGGCACCGGAATTCCCAAGGAAGAACAAGAGCACGTGTTTTCTGCTTTCTATCAGACCAAGCAGGCCGCCTTGCAGCAGCAAGGCACAGGACTCGGTCTTCCGCTCGTCAAAGAATTGATAAAGCTTTACCACGGAACCATCTCGCTTCAAAGCGAGCCTGGCCAGGGCACATCGCTGACGGCACTGATCCCGGTTAGCAAAGAGGCCTTCGACGCCAGCGTGGTGGTAGACGACGGCGATGTGCGTTCGCCTTTTTACATCGGCCACCAAACGGTTGACCTGGACGGCAACCACGCGACGTCGCCATCGCTGCTCCACAACAAAGATTCCATCCTGGTGATAGAAGACAACAACGACCTGAGGGAATTTATGGCGGCCACGTTGCAAAACAATAATTACGCAGTGTTGTCGGCCAGCGATGGAGAAGAGGCGCTGCAACTGGCCTTAAAATATGTTCCCAGCCTGGTGCTTAGCGACCTGATGATGCCGCGGATGGATGGCATGGCGTTCACCAAAAAAATCAAGGACGATGAACGCACCAGCCACATTCCCGTCATTCTGCTCACCGCGAAAAATGAACCGCAATCGCGCATCGAGGGCCTCCGCACCGGGGCCGACGATTATCTCACCAAACCCTTTTCACCGGACGAACTCCTGGTTCGCATCGACAACCTGATCAGCCAGCGGAAAAAACTGGCCCTGAAGTTTCGCGAACGAATCCTGGTATCCCCCACGCCCGCGCCCGAGGCTTCGCTCGACGACAAGTTTCTCGACAAGGCCCGCACCATTGTCGACGCCTACCTGGGCGACTACACCTTCACGGTCGAGCAGATGGCGGAAGAAATGAACCTCAGCCGCACGCAATTGTTTCGCAAACTCAAAGCCCTCACCGGTCTTTCACCCAACGATTTTATCAAGGACATCAGATTAAAACGCGCCGCCGAAATGATCCGGCTGAAAGTGGACATCATCACGCAGATCGGTTATGCCGTGGGGTTCAATGACCAATCGTATTTCACCAAATGCTTCAAGAAACAATTCGGCGTCACACCCACCGAGTTCTCTATGATGACCGCCACACCAAAAATAATCTCCTGATAATTTTTCAAGACCTGCCCGTCGGTCCTGAACATTACCAGGAGATGATGATCCTGCCGAAAATTTAAATTGTCACTTCCGACGTTTCGCGGTCTGCTTTTTTATCCTTTGATGCTTTCGTAAAAGGAATCAGCATCGGGGCCGAACGCTTGTATTCTTTGTACCGCATGCCGAAGTGCGCGATGAGATCGCGTTCCTCGAATTGAATGGCCGTCAGCATATAGAGCGTGGTCATGATCGCAAAGAACAAATGCGCGGCCGTCATCACGGGGGTCGACCAGAAGGCGATCATAAATCCCAGATACAAGGGATGGCGTACATACTTATAAAAGAAAGGCGTCCGGAAAGGAAGGTCGGTATATTTTTCGCCTGTGAAATTCAACCACACCTGGCGCAACCCAAACAGGTCGAAGTGATTGATCAGAAATGTGCTCACCAACACAATGCCGAAGCCCAGCATGGAAAGTGATTTCAGAAAGGTGGCTGCCCCTTCCGATTCGACCGACCAGATGACGCCGCCCATAGGCTGCCATTGCCAGAACAGGAGGATCAGACACAAGCTGGCCAGCAACACATAGGTGCTTCGCTCGATTGGCGCCGGAACGAATTGTGTCCACCAACGCTTGAAAGCGGGCCGCGCCATGACACTGTGCTGAATGGCGAACAGGGAAAGAAGCCCGGCATTGACCAGCAGCGCAAAGCCCAACGACGACTGCGGCGGGCTGTCGATATGCTTCGGCACGAACCATGAACTAACGAAGCCGACGGCATAAAGGAATGTCCCAAAGAAAATTGCGTAGGCAATGATCCCGTAGAGAAGCATGAGAGTCTTTTTCATAACTGAGTTGTTTTTTAGTTTTCCGCAAAGGAACCTACAGCAGGCCGTCGTAGCTTGTAATTACGATGCAAAGGCAGGTAATTTTGTGGAATTTGGCGTAAAGTCCCCGGAACAGACGCCGGGGAATGGGGATCCTGGCCGCCGAGGCCACCGGCCGGACAAATCAACGTCTCCGGTTTCAGGGATCTTGATGACGAAAAAAATGCAAAAACTAAATTATCACCACGAACTAGGTGTTGCTGCTGAGAAAAGCGTTCATTACCAAAATTTCGGGACGGCTACAATTTGAATCGTTTGTCAGGCTCTTCAGTTGTAAATAATATTCCGTGGCTTTCTTTCGGTCTTTTAGTTTTTCTGCCGCCTGTGCTGCCCCGTAGAGCCCGTTAAAGCGAAGCGGGTGCCGCGCCAGGTCGGCTTCATACGCTTCCAATGCCTTTGCCGGTTCGTTCAGGGCCATCAAAAGGTCGCCCAATAATTCCCGTGCGGGAATAATTTCGCCAGGCGAAACGGGATGTTTCTCGGTTTGATCTTCCATGTCGGCCGCTTCCGTCATCAACGAAACCGCCGCGGAGGCATCCCCTTCGGCAAACTTGAGCCAGGCTTCGGATGCTTTGATCTGGATGGCCAAAAAATTTGCTTTGTAGTTTTCCTTTGCTTTCACCAACGCCTCGTGGCTGCCGTGCAATGCTTTTAATGCATCTTTCGCCGCCGCCATATTTTTTGTATGAACGGCTCCCAGCAACTTCGCAAACGTTACGTTTGATCTCTCCCATGGATAACGATCCCAGTTGGAAATTAACGGACTCCATTCAAGGGCCGCTGCGGTCTTCCAGTCGCGGCGTTCGAGTGCGTATCGCGCGGGTATTG
>Ga0209050_1003723_pt1 | contig 10971 bp, 11 predicted proteins | sample Araplavi_mTSA_r2_FD_184276 | JGI IMG/M metagenome (GOLD analysis project Ga0209050, IMG submission 184276) | Arabidopsis root microbial communities from North Carolina, USA - plate scrape MF_Cvi_mTSA_r2 (SPAdes) (version 2) | ecosystem: Host-associated > Plants > Roots > Endosphere | place: USA...
TCCCCGCGCGTTTCGGCGGCGCAACGCTGCCCGATCTCGCGGCGATCGACATGCGACAGGACCCGCCCGACCGCGGCCGCTGGCTCGCGCCGCCACTCGTCGACGCCCTCGCCGACCGGCTCCAGAAGGGCGAGCAGAGCCTGCTCTTCCTCAACCGCCGCGGCTTTGCGCCGCTGACGCTCTGCCGCACCTGCGGTCACCGCATCCAGTGCCCGAACTGCACTGCATGGATGGTCGAGCACCGCCTCGTCCACCGTCTTGCGTGCCATCATTGCGGGCATGTCATGCCGCCGCCGCGGCTCTGCCCCGAATGCGAGGATGAGGACAGCCTCGTCGCGTGCGGCCCGGGGGTAGAGCGCGTCGCCGACGAGGTCGCGCTGCGCTTCCCCGAAGCGCGCGTCGCGATCGTGACCTCGGATACGCTCTGGTCGCCAGCGAAGGCCGCCGAATTCGTCGACAATGTCGAGGGCGGGCTGGTCGACATCATCATCGGCACCCAGCTCGTCACCAAGGGCTATCATTTCCCGAACCTCACGCTCGTCGGCGTCGTCGACGCCGATCTCGGGCTCGACGGCGGGGACCTTCGCGCGTCCGAGCGCACCTTCCAGCAGATCGCACAGGTCGCGGGGCGCGCGGGGCGCGGGGTCAAGCCCGGTGAAGTGCTGATCCAGACGCGCGTGCCCGAAGCGCCGGTGATGGCGGCACTCGTCGCCAACGACCGCGACGGTTTCTATTCGGCCGAGGCCGCGGCGCGCAAATTCGCCGGCGCCCCGCCCTATGGCCGCTTCGCCGCGCTCGTGATCTCGTCCGAGGATGTCGACATCGCACGCGGAGTTGCCAAAAGGCTGGGCGACAAGGCGCCCGTCGCCGAGGGCCTCGCAGTCTATGGCCCTGCCCCCGCCCCGCTCGCGATGCTGCGCGGCCGTCACCGCTTCCGCCTGTTGCTCCACGCGCCGCGCAGTTTCGACCTGCAGGGAACGATCCGCGAATGGGTCGGCAGCATCGACTGGCCCACGAAAGCGCGCCTCGCGATCGATATCGATCCGTATAGTTTTGTTTAGGCGAAACAGAGCTTTACTGTAACGATAAGCACTGGCAGCATCGCATGACTTAAATGCGGGGGCGCAGAATGAAAAAATTTGGTTTGGCCTTAATGGCCGGAATATCGATGCTCGGGATGGCAGGGACTGCCGACGCCAAATGGCTTCGCGCCGACACCGACAATTTCATCATTTATAGCGAAGGCAACGAGAAATCGCTCCGCGACTTCGCGGGCAAGCTCGAGCGCTTCGATACGACGCTGCGCTTGCGCTTTGGCCTGTCGGGCGAAAAGGAGCCCAACCGGCTCACCGTCTATCTGGTCGAACGCGCCGCCGACGCTGGCAAGCTGACCGCCGGCCGGCTCGGCCCCTCGATCGCGGGCTTCTACAGCCCCGATGCCGAGGGCAGCTATGCCGTCTCGCACCGCGAGGCGACCGTTATCAAAGGCACGCCCGAATGGCAGCAGACACTGTTCCACGAATATGGCCATCATTTCATGCGGCGCTATCTGCCCGCGGCCTTCCCGGCCTGGTTCATCGAGGGCTTCGCCGAATATTATTCGACCGCCGACTTTACCAAGGAAGGCAAGTCGGAGATCGGGAAACCGCCCTATGGGCGTGCTTATGGCCTGCTCGAAATGCCGAAAATCCCGGCCGAAACATTGTTGTTCCAGCGGCCGACCACGATGAAAAATTCGGGGCAGATGGACGTCTATTACGGCCGCGCGTGGTTGTTGACCCACATGCTCTATAACGACCCGGCCCGCGCCGGCGATCTGGCCGCTTATATCGGTGCGCTCAACACGGGTGTCGAAGCCAAGAAGGCGGCGACCGACGCGTTCGGGGACCTTGCGCAGCTCGACCGCGATTTAAACGCCTATCTGGGCAAGCGGCTGACCTATCGCACCTCGGGCGAGCCCATCCCCGTCGCGGGCGCCACTACCATCACCGCCCTGTCGCCCGCCAAGGATGCGATGCTGCCACTGCAGCTCGAACGAAAAAGCGCGAGCGGCAATGAGGAACGGCTTCTCAAGGTACGCGACGGCCTTGCGAAGCTGACGGCGCAATATCCCGGCGACGCCGACGTCTGGTTCGAATTCGCGATGGCCGAATGGGACCGCGGTGACGAAAAGCGCGATGCGGCCACAGCGCGCGCAGCGATCGACAAGGCGCTTGCCATCGAGCCCAAGCATGTCCGCGCCAACGTCCTCCTCGGCCGTATCATGCTCGCCGCGCTCGCGAACAAGGACGATCCCTCGGCGGCCGACTGGAGCGCGGCGCGCAAACCGATCGTCCTTGCAAACAAGACCAACCCCGACGATCCCGTGCCGCTCTATGCCTATTACGAAAGTTTCGCGGATCAGGGGATCATGCCGCCGGTGATCGCGATCGACGGTCTCGCGCGGTCGTTCGAGCTGGCGCCCGAAAATGGCCAGGCGCGCTTCAGCTATGCCTTTGCGCTGGCGAATCAGGGCAAGTTCGACCGCGCCATCAGCCTGGCCAAAACCATCGCCTTCGATCCGCACGACGACGAAAATGGCCGAGCACTGCTCGGCCAGCTCGAAAAGATGCAGGCGCGCGCCGAAGGCGGGTCAAAAATCGACGACGACAACGCCGAGTGATATCGAATCAATAATCGGGTTCGGCGCCGCCCAATACCTGTTCGGTCTGCGCCGCCAGCCACGCCATCGCGGCGGCCCACGGCTGGTGCCCATGGCTGATCCGCGCGACGCCGAGCGCGGCGAGGTCCTTGTGCGTCGGTCCGCCCTTGCCGCGCAGGATGTTGACCGGCAGCGGCGAGGCTTCGCAGATGGCGCCGATGCATTTCGGATCGGCAAGGAAGGGCACGAACAGCCCGCTCGCGCCCGCGTCGGCATAGGCGCGCGCGCGTTCGAGCGTCGCGGCGACGAGGGCGTCGCCGTCGGTCGCCACGTCGCCGCTCAGGAACAGGTCGCAGCGCGCATTGACGAACAGCCCGCTGTCGGCGGCGGCGCGGTAGCGCGCTGCTGCCTCGGCTATCGGCAGCAAGTCCTTCTGCCCGGGCAGCCGGTCTTCCATGTTGATCCCCGCCGCGCCCGCATCGCGCGCCCGCGCCACCGATGCGCCCACCGCGGCCGGATCGTCGCCATAGCCCGCCTCCATGTCGATCGTGACCGGGAGGTCGGTGACGGTCAGGATGCGCGCGAGGTTGGCGAGCGCCGCATCGAGCGGGAAATTCTCGCCGTCCGACGACCCGTGTGCCGATGCGACGCCCCAGCTGCCCGTCGCGATCGCCTTCGCGCCCGCACCCGCGACCGCCTTCGCGCTCCCCGCGTCCCAGATGTTGACGAGGATCAGCGGATTACCCGGAACATGCAGCGCGCGAAATTCAGCGACTTTATCGGACATCAAAAACTCTCCCTCTTGAGCAATTCTTCCTTGATCGGCAGGCCGTAAGCATAGCCGCCGAGCGTTCCGTCGCTCCGTACCACACGATGGCACGGGATGAGCACCGCGACGTTGTTTGCGCCGTTCGCGCTCCCCGCCGCGCGCACCGCCTTGGGTTTGCCGACTGCCGCCGCGATATCGGCATAGCTGCGCGTCTCGCCCGCCGGGATTTTCCGAAGCTCGCGCCACACAGCTTCCTGGAATGCGGTGCCCTTCACATCGATCGGGATATGATCGAAGCCGTTGACCGGCGCCTCGACCGCCTCGACAACCTGTTTGAGCAACGCCGCAAACTCGTAGCCGCCCTCGACCAGTTCGGCCGCGGGGAAACGCTCTTCCAGCGCCTCGCGCCCTTCGTCGAAACTCAGGCGGCACACGCCCTTCTCGGTCGCCGCGACGAGCATGTCGCCAAGGCTGGTCGGCACGACCGCCCAATGGATCGTCGCACCCTTGCCGCCATTGACCCACGCCGACGCGGTCATCCCCATGCGTCCTTCCATATTCTGGTAGAAACGCGACGGCCCCGAAAAGCCCGCGTCGTAAATCGCATCGGTCACCCGGCTCCCGTCGCTCAGCGCCTGCCGCGCGCGTTCGTCGCGCAGCGCGCGCGCGTAGGCGGCGGGCGACAGCCCGGTGTGGCGGGTGAAGACGCGCTGGAAATGCGTCGGCGAATAGCCGGTGCGCGCCGCTAGGTCGGCAAGCGCCAGCGGCTCCTCGCTGCCCTTGATCGCCGCGATTGCCTTGATCACCGCATTTTCGTCGCGCGCGACATCGTCCGGCAGGCAGCGCTTGCACGGGCGCAGCCCCGCCGCGCGCGCCGCCGCACCGTCGGCAAAGAAACGGACATTTTCGCGCAAGGGATGGCGCGCGGCGCAGCTCGGGCGGCAATAGATGCCCGTCGTCAGCACGCCGGTGATGAAACGCCCGTCATAGGCCTTGTCGCGGCGGATCGCGGCGGCCCAGCGCTCGTCGTCGGTCATCAGCTCGGCGCTCATGCTGCATCCCTTTCGATCCGCGCGGCGAAACAGCCATGCGCGGCGTTGTGGGCATCGATATAGGAAATGCTGTCGTCGCCGAACAGGTCGCGGATCGCGCCATCGGCCTCGCCCGGTCCGGCAAGCCGCGCGGTCTGCAGCATGCCCTCGGCATCGAAGGCGCGCAGCGCGAGCGGGCGCCCTTCGAAAACCGGCGGCAATTCGTCGCGATAGGTCGCTGCGGTGACGTCCGGCCGCACATAGATGGCAAAGGCGCTGCGAAACGGCGTGTCGACGTCGTGGCTGACGTGGTGGAGCAGGATCAGTTCTTCGCCCTTGCGCGCATCTTCAAGGCTGATGCGGCACGGGAATCCCCGATCGGCGGTCGCGGTGACACGGCGCGCATTGATCGCGGCGAGTCCGGCGTCGTCGAGCGCAAAGAGCGGGGCAAAACTTTCGGGGCTGAGTCCCTGGATCGCATAGGTCATCGGAACATCCTTTCTCTGGCGTTGGACCCTCAATGCCACGGTCCGATTCGCGCGGCGTCCCGATGCTTGCGTTCAAACATTCGCGCTCACTGTGTTACTGTATTATATCATTGACTCACTATGGTGAAGGGCGCACTCTCCCGCCGCAAATTGGGGAAACCGGCATGGCCACCATCGACGTATTGATTGCATCCACACGGCCCGCGCGCCGTATCGACTGGCTCGGGCGCAGCGCGACCTTCTGCTATCTCGCGATCGCCGTGGGACAATTGCTCTTCGTCGCCTTCATCCTGCTCTATTATTATCCGTCGACGCTCTCCGGCAATTTCGCCGCTTGGAACGACAAGCCGATCATCAAGGGCTTCGTCGCGGGCGACACCGCAGGCAATCTCTTCTTCGCGGTGCATGTGCTGCTTGCGGCGGTCATTACCTTCGGCGGGCTCGTCCAACTCGTCCCGGCGATCGGGAACCGCCGCCCCGCGCTCCATCGCTGGAACGGGCGGCTCTATATGCTGTGCGCGCTTGCGCTCGCGCTCGGCGGACTGTGGATGACGTGGGGGCGCGGCACCTGGCTCAACTATATCGGTGCCATCGGCATCACGCTCGACGCACTGCTGATCACCGGCTTTGCCGCGCTTGCGTGGCAAGCCGCGCGCCACCGCCAGTTCGCCGACCATCGTCGTTGGGCGATCCGGCTGTTCGCGGTGGCGAGCGCGGTCTGGTTCATGCGTGTCGGCTATATGGCGTGGGGGCTCGCGACCGGCGGTGCGGGGATCGGCAAGGCGATGGACGGCCCGTTCGACCTGTTCCTCGCCTTCGCCAATTCATTGCTGCCGCTCGCGATCGCCGAACTCTATCTTCGCGCCGGTGCGCGCGGGACGCCCCTCGCACGGCAGGCGACCGCCGCGCTGCTCGGCGTCAGCGGCCTTGTCATCCTCGCCGGCAGCGCCGGCGCGTGGATGGTGATGTGGGGGCCGTACATCTAGGTCGCTTGCCTTCGCTTCATGGCGGGCTAGTGTGCGCGCCATGACCCGCCTCCTCGCGCTGCTGCTCGCCCTCTTCACCCTCACCCTGCCCGCCCGCGCCGCCGACGATATCAGCGCCGCGTCGCGCAGCGTCGTGCGCGTCGTCACAGTGGCGATGGTCGATGGCGAGGTCGTCGGCTTCGGCCATGGCAGCGGCATCGCCATCTCGCCGACGCGGATCGTCACCAACGCGCATGTCGTCGAATCGGCCGCCAAATATCCCGACAATGTCGCATTGGGTGTCGTCCCGTCCGAGGGGCAAAAGAGCTTCGCGGGCAAGCTGATCGCGATCGACACCGCGCGCGACCTCGCGCTGATCGAGATTACCGAGGGCCGCCTGCCCGCCGCCGCCATCTACACCGGTCCGCTCGAATCGGGCGCCGATGTCGTTGCGCTCGGTTACCCGGGCAATGTCGACCTCGCGACCGCACGCAGCGCCAACGACTATATCACCCCGCGCACCCCGACGCGCAGCGAGGGCAATATGTCGAACATGCAGGCGGTCGACGGGGTCGCGATGCTGATCCACACCGCGAAGATTTCGCGCGGCAACTCGGGCGGGCCGCTTGTCGATCAGTGCGGGCGCATCACCGGCATCAACACCGCGATCACGCGCGCCGACGATGGCGATTCGCCCTTCGCCTTTGCAATTTCCGGGCGCGAACTCATGCGCTTCCTCGCCGATGCGAGCCAACAATATACCAGCGTCGGCACGCCCTGCCTGTCGCTCGCCGAGGCCGACGCACGCGACCGCGCCGCGATCGACGCCGAATCGCGCGCAAGCGCCGAAGCCAATGCCGCAAAGAACGCCGCCGCCAAGCTCGACCGCGACTTGAAGCAGGCGCGCGCCGAGGAAGAGGCGCTGGCGTCGCGCGAAAACCGCATCGCGCTCGCGGGCGTCTTCTTCGTGATCGGCGCGCTCGCCGCGGGCGCGGGCCTGCTCTTTTACAGCCAGAAGAATATCCGCAACGCCAAGATCGCGGGTGGTGCGGGCGCGGTGTTGATCCTCGGCGCCGCGGTGCTGTTTGTCACCCGCCCCGACGCGCACGCCGAACTTGCCGAGGAAACGGCAGTCGCCACCACCAGCGACGCGCCGAAACTGGCACAGGGCAATTTGCTTTGTACGATCCGCCCCGACCGCAGCCGTATCACCGTGTCGGCGACGACCGACGTGCCGATTACCGTCGGCAAGGGCGGCTGCGTCAACGGCCGGACCCAATATACGCAAGGCGCCGACGATCGCTGGCAGCGTATCCTCGTGCCCAACGAAGAAGCGACCGTAACGGTCGCGTCGATCGATTCGACCGGGCGCGACTATCGCGTCGAGCGCTATCTGCTCGATGCCGAAACGATGACGAAGGCGCGCGAGACGCGCGCGGCGATTACGCTGAAAAGCTGCACCGCCAACCCCGACGATCTCGCCGGGCTTGCGGCGCAGCAGGACGCGATCCGCAGCGCGCTCCCCGCCACCCCGAACGAGCGCCTCGTCTATCGCTGCCAGCCGGCCAGCGGCGCGGCGGTCAAGCCCGCAACCGGCGGCTGATCGTCAGCGGAGCGCATCCACCCATTTGGTGAGAATCGTCTGAGCGGCCGCCGTATAGGCCAGCTCGTGCCCCACCCCGGCGACGCGCGCCACGGTCGCGTCGGGCCGCGCCCCTGCCAGCCGCGCCAGATTGTCCGGCTTCACCAGCGTGTCGGCATCGCCCTGCATCAGATAGACAGGCGCCTTCACGCGAGCCAGCTTCGCGGCATTGTCGAACCGGTCGCGCACCAGCCAGCGCGGGACGATCGGGGCCTGGCTTTTCACCACCGAAGGCAGGTCCGAAAAACCGGATACGAGGACGAGCGCCGCGACATCGTGACTTAGCGCCATTTCGGTCGCCGGCCCCGAACCGATCGAATTGCCGACAACGACCATATTGCGCGGCTCGACTCCCGCCTCGGCGAGCCAGCGCAACGCCGCCTCGCCATCCCGATACAGCCCCGCCTCGTCGGGCAACCCCGGATTGCCGCCATAGCCGCGATATTCGACCAGCATCAGCCCGTGCCCCGCTGCCGCCGGCCCGCGCGTCGCCTCGATCGCGCCCAGCATATTGTCGCCATTGCCGTGGAAGAAGAGGATCGTCTTCCGCCCCGGCGCTGCGGGACGATAGAAGGCCGACAGCCGCAAGCCGTCGCTGGTCCGCGTATGGACGATCCGGAACCCGGCGGACGCAGCCTGCGGATATTGGGATGGCGCGGGAAAGAGGATGCGGCGCTGCTGCGTATAGAGCAGCGCCATTGCGACGAGCGCGAGTACGATCAGGAAGACCAGCAGGTTGATCGCGATCTTCATTGCCTAGCGCAGCGCGAGGCCATCGCGAATCCGCGTCGCCGCCTCGGCAGGTTCGACCGCGCCGGTGTCGATCTCGATCGCCGCCGGTATCGGCGGATAGGCGAAGGCACCCTTTGCTTCGAGTTCGCGCAGCAGGGCGAGCGACGACAATTTGCCGCTTGCCTGCCGCGACGCGGCTTCCACTCGCGCCTCGACCATTTCCGGGGCGCAACCGAGCCCGACAAAATCGACGCGCCCGCCTGCCGCCTCAATCAGCGCCACGGCGCGCGAGGGGAAATCGGGCGCCACGCTCGCCTCTGGATGAAAGGTGAAGATCAGTGAGCGTCCTTCCGCAGCGGCGGCGCGAAACACGTCCATCCACATCGTCTCGCGCAGTTCGACAAAGGCCGGACTGCCGAACGGAAAAACCGCCAGCAGCGCATCGACGATCAGATGATTGTGGAACAGCGGCAAGCCGGTGAGCGCGGCAAGTTCGCGCGCGACCGTCAGCTTGCCCGACGCTGCGGGTCCGTGAATGAAGACCAGCCTCATGCCGCCCTCCAGGCCGGAAAGGTCGCCGCAAGGAAGGCAAAGAGCAGCGCCGCCATTCCGAGGTCGGAGATCATCGCGAGATTTTCCGAAAATTGGCGGCTCTTGTTCGTGACGTGGAGCGCGCCCGCCATCGCATAGAAAAGCATCCCCGCGATCGCAATCGGCACCACCCAGTCGGGGCGCCTGATCGAGGCAATCGCGATCAGGCCGATCGTCAGGTTCCAGAACCCCAGTTCCTGCGCGAGCGGAAAGGCCGCCTTGTCGGTCACCCCGAAAATCCCCGTCGCGGTCATCTCGGGCTTCAATATCTGCCGCGCGCCCGCGATCAACAGCCGCACGCCGACACCCCAGAAGACGAACCATTTGCCGACGAGCTGCCACAGCGGCGCGGTCCCCGTCCCGGTCCAGCGCTCGATCAATACCGACGCCGCCGGCAATACCAGCATGGTCAGCACTACCACCGTCAGATGCATCGCGCCCTCCCCCGGCCTGGACCTATCCCCCGCACGCCTTGAACAGCATCAGCGTCCGCTCGCGCGCCAGATCGGCGCTCGCCTCATGATAATCCTTGCGCCGGTCGCTGTTGAAACCATGCCCCGCTTCATAGACGAAAATTTGCGCGGTCGGGTGATCCTTCGCGATCAGTGCCTCGACACCCTCCATCGGGATGCCGTCGTCGAAGCGGCCGAAATGGGCAATGGCGGCGCAGGCGGGCGCCTCGTCCTTGAACATCGTCGGCACCAGACTGCCGTAAAAGGCCGAGGAGGCCGCAAGGTCGGGGCTGATCTGCGCCATCCGCCACGCGACCGAGCCACCATAGCAATAGCCGGTGATGAACACCGGCCCTTTGCCTTTCAGCGCATCAATGCACGTCTGTGCGTCCTTCAGACTCTGCTCGAACGGGTGCAGTTCGCGCGCCAGTTGCACCGCGCGCTGGAACTGCGGCCCCGAATAATCGCTCTCGAACCCAGGATGCTCGCGGTCGAAAAGCGCGGGGCTCAGCACCTCATAACCCTCGGCGGCGAAATCGTCGCACATCTCGCGGATATGGTCGGTGACCCCGAAGATTTCCTGGATCAGGACCAGCCCGCCGCGGCGCTCGCCATCGGGCAAAGCGTGATAGACGGCGATCTCGGCGCCATCGTCCATCGTCATCCGGATCATCTCGCCCATCGTGCACCTTCTCTGAGACGTCATATTTTTTGGTTAGCCCGTCCCTATCGCACGAAGGGGCAAAAGCAATCACCCGCCCGCCTTGCATTGCAGCAAAATCGTTGCTAGGCGCGCCGCGACTTCGCGTGGGGGGCATTCGTCGAATATCCCCGAAAAGCGCGCGACCCATCCCCCACGGGATAGCAACAAAGGACTTTCACGCGTGGAGAATTCCGGCGGCATTCAGGGCAACATCACGGCGGGCCTCGCGGGCCGTTATGCAGTGGCTTTGTTCGATCTGGCCCGCGAATCGAACGCCATCGACGCGGTGGCCAAGAGCCTCGCGACGCTTCGCAACGGCCTCGCCGAATCGGCTGACCTCACGGCACTGATCGCCAGCCCGGTCGTCGGCCGCACCGACGCAGCGAACGCCATCGGCGCCGTCGGCAAGGCGATGAAGCTCGATTCGCTGACCACCAAATTCCTCGGCGTGCTGGCGGAGAATCGCCGCCTCGCCGATCTGCCCAAGATGATCGACGCCTTCGACGCGATCGTCGCCGATCATCGCGGCGAAGTGACCGCGAAGGTCACCAGCGCGCATCCGCTTTCGGCCGCGCAGCTCAAGGAGCTGACCGCGAATCTCAAATCCCGTGTCGGGCGCGACGTCAGCGTCGCCACGACCGTCGACCCCGCCATCCTTGGCGGTCTCGTCGTCCAGCTGGGCAGCCAGCTGATCGACGGCAGCATCCGTACCCGTCTCAATAGCTTCGCACAGGCGATGAAAGGCTAAACCATGGAAATCCGCGCCGCTGAAATCAGCAAGGTCATCAAGGACCAGATCGCCAATTTCGGCACCGACGCAACGGTCAGCGAAATCGGCTCGGTTCTGTCGGTCGGCGACGGCATCGCCCGCGTCCACGGCCTCGACAACGTCCAGGCCGGTGAAATGGTCGAATTCGCCAACGGCGTGCAGGGCATGGCGCTCAACCTCGAAGCCGA
>Ga0209050_1003725_pt1 | contig 10962 bp, 1 predicted proteins | sample Araplavi_mTSA_r2_FD_184276 | JGI IMG/M metagenome (GOLD analysis project Ga0209050, IMG submission 184276) | Arabidopsis root microbial communities from North Carolina, USA - plate scrape MF_Cvi_mTSA_r2 (SPAdes) (version 2) | ecosystem: Host-associated > Plants > Roots > Endosphere | place: USA...
GTACGACGGTGACCATCACCGGCACCAACCTCAGCGGCGCTTCTGCTGTGAGTTTCGGTGGGACAGCGGCGACCGGATTCACCGTCAACAGCGCCACCCAGATCACCGCCACCTCACCGGCCGGGACCGGCACCGTGGATGTACGCGTCACTACTGTCGGCGGTACCAGTGCGACCTCGGCGGTAGATCAGTTTACCTACGTGCCGGCTCCGACCGTCACCAGCCTTTCCCCGACTTCGGGTCCTGCGGCAGGTGGCACGGTCTTGACCATTACCGGCACCAATCTGAGCGGCGCGAGCGCGGTGACCTTCGGTGCGACCGCGGCGACCGGTTTCACGGTTAATAGCGCGACTCAGATCACCGCCACCGCACCCGCGGGAACGGGCACGGTAAATGTCCGGGTGACCACCACGGGCGGCACCAGTGCCACCGGCGCGGGCAATCAGTTCACCTATATCCCGGCACCGGCGATCACCGGCACTTCACCCACGGCGGGACCGCAGACGGGTGGCACCGTGGTGACCCTCACCGGCACGAACTTCACCGGCGTCACCGCAGTAACCTTCGGCGCCACGGCGGCCACGAGCTTTACCTTCAATAGCGCCACCTCGATCACCGCGACTTCGCCCGCGGGCACGGGTACGGTGGATATCCGGGTCACGACGCCTGGTGGCATCAGCGCGACCTCCGCGGCGGACCAGTTCACTTATGTGCCGGCTCCAACCGTCACCAGCATCTCACCCACCGCGGGACCGACCGCAGGTGCAACCACCGTGACCATCACCGGGACCAATCTCAGCGGCGCTTCCGCCGTGAGTTTTGGCGGAACAGCCGCGACCGGCTTCTCGGTCAATAGTACCACCCAGATCACGGCCACTTCGCCCGCGGGTACCGGCACGGTGGACGTCCGCGTGACCACCGTCGGCGGCATCAGTGCGACCTCGGCGGCGGATCAGTTTACCTATATGGTGGCACCGGTGGCGGTGGCGGATGGTGGAGGTTCCATTTACGCGACCCCAGTGAATCAGCAGTTTGCCCGGGGCTCAACGGGCGGCGTTTTGAAGAACGACACGCTGAACGGCGCGACGATCGCCAGTTTCGGTGCATCCACCGGAAACGAACAGACGACCCTTGGCACCGCCACCCTCACCGCCCAAGGCGGCAGCGTGACCCTGAACGCGGACGGGAGCTTTACCTTCACCCCCAAGGCAAACTTCTCCGGCAACGACACCTTCAAATACACGCTGACGAATGCCGGGGGTTCCAGCACCGCGACGGCGACCATTTATGTGGATGTGCTGCCGACGGTGACCAGCACGGTGCCGGCGAATAGCGCGACGGGCGTCAGCCTCAGCGCCTCGATCACCATCAACTTCAGCGAGACGATTTCGACCTTCAACGCCTTCACGGTCACGGACACGACGGCATCCACCAGCGTGCCGTTCACCCAATCGCCGACCGATGGCAATTCCACCTCGACCTTTACCCTGACGCCGACGGCGGCACTCGCAGCTGGCCACACGTTCACCGTGACGGTGCTTCGCTTCCAGACCGCGGATGCGGATGGCGGGCTTTCGATGCAGTCGGATTATGTCTTCTCCTTTACGACGCTGCCGGCGCCGAGCGCGTTGAATGATCCCGACACGCAGGGCGGCCGCTACCAGGTGACCGCGGGCGTGATGTTCGACAGTGCGCTCCTGCCCACGCCATCATCCATTCTCGACAACGACGCGGTCATGGGAACCTCCTCCGTGACCTACGGACCGACCGGGCCGAATTCGAGCACGCCGGCGAACGGGAGCGCAACGATCACCACATCCAATGGAGCGACGGTGCTGCTGCGCGTGAATGGCACGTTCACCTACACCCCCGCGGCCGGCTACTCGGGCAACGACAATTTCTTCTACAACCTGGCCAACGCCTCGGGTTCATCGCGGGCGCAGGTTCTGATCAAAGTCAATGCCCTGCCCCCCACCGTCACCGGCATTTCACCGACCGCCGGACCAACCGCAGGCGGCACGACCGTGATCATTACCGGCACCAATTTCACCGGCACCACGGGCGCCGCGGGAGTGAAATTCGGTGCGACCAATGCGACTGGTTACACGGTCAATAGCGCCACTTCGATCACCGCGACTTCACCGGCGGGCACCGGCACCGTGGACGTCACCGTGACGAACGCAGGCGGGACCAGCGTCACTTCGGTGGCGGACCAGTTCACTTATGTGGCGGCCCCAACCGTCACCAGCCTTTCACCAATCGCTGGTCCGGCGGCTGGAGGCACGGTGGTGACGATTACCGGCACCAACTTGAGCGGAGCCACCGCCGTCACCTTCGGCGCCACAGCGGCGAACGGCTTCACGGTCATCAGTGCGACCTCCATCACCGCGACGTCACCTGCGGGCACCGGCACAGTGGATGTCCGCGTCACGACGGCCGGTGGCACCAGCGCCACTTCGGCCGCGGATCAGTTCACTTATATCCCCGCTCCGACAGTCACCGGTCTCTCACCCACCGCTGGCCCGCAGACGGGCGGTACGATCGTGACCCTCACCGGCACCAACTTCACCGGCGTCACTGCCGTTACCTTCGGCGCGACATCCGCGAGCTTCACTTTCAATAGCCCCACTTCGATCACCGCGACTTCGCCCGCCGGCACCGGCACGGTGGATATCCGTGTGACCACGGGTGGCGGCACCAGCGCAACCTCGGCGGCCGATCAGTTTACCTATGTCGCGGCGCCCACGGTCACCAGCATTTCACCGACGGCCGGACCGGCCACGGGTGGAACCACGGTAGTCATCACCGGGACCAATCTTAGCGGAGCCACGGCGGTGACTTTCGGGGCAACGGCGGCGACCGGCTTCACCGTCAATAGCGCCACCCAAATCACGGCCACTTCGCCCGCGGGTACCGGCACGGTCGACGTCCGCGTCACCACCACCGGCGGCACCAGCGCGACTTCGGCGGTGGATCAATTCACGTTTGTGGCGGCGCCGACGGTGACCTCCATCTCGCCGACGGCCGGTCCGTTGGCCGGCGGAACCGTCGTGACGATCACGGGGACCAACCTCAGCGGAGCCACGGCGGTGACTTTCGGGGCGACGGCGGCGACCGGCTTCACAGTCAATAGTGCTACGTCCATCACGGCCACTTCGCCCGCGGGCACCGGCACGGTGGACATCCGCGTCACCACCACCGGCGGCACCAGCGCGACTTCGGCGGCAGATCAATTCACGTACGTGGCGACTCCGACCGTGACGGCGATTTCGCCAACCGCCGGTCCGACTGGTGGCAACACGACCGTGGTCATTACCGGGACCGGGTTCTCCGCGGCCAATGCGACCGGTGCCGTGAAATTCGGCGTGACCGTGGCGACGTATACGATCAACAGCAATACCCAGATCACCGCGACTTCACCCGCCGGCTCTGCGGGCACGGTGGATGTGACCGTGACGACGCCAGGCGGCGCCAGTGCGACTTCGGCAGCGGATCAGTTCACGTACGTGGCAGCACCGACGGTCACCTTAATTTCGCCGACGGCTGGCCCGACCGGTGGCGGTACGACGGTCGTCATTACTGGCACCGGCTTCTCCGCGGCCAATGCGACTGGAGCGGTGAAATTCGGCGCGACCACAACCACCTACACCATCAACAGCAACACCCAGATCACGGCCACCTCTCCGGCCGCGAGCGCCGGTACCTATGACATCACCGTAGCGACCCCCGGTGGCACCAGCGCGACCTCGGCCGCGGATCAGTACACGTATGTCGCGGCCCCGACGGTTACGGCGATTTCACCGACGGCTGGCCCGACCGGCGGTGGCGCGACGGTCGTCATCACCGGCACCGGTTTCTCCGCGGCCAGTGCAACCGGGGCCGTGAAATTCGGCGCGACCACCGCCACCTACACGATCAACAGCAACACCCAGATCACCGCAACTTCGCCCGCGGGATCGGCCGGCACCGTGGATGTGCGGGTGGCGACCCCGGGCGGCACGAGCGCCACTTCCGCGGCGGATCAGTACACGTATGTGACGGCACCGACGGTCACCTCGATTTCGCCGACCGCGGGTCCGACCGGCGGTGGCACGACGGTGGTCATTACCGGGACCGGCTTTTCTGCGGCTAATGCGACAGGAGCCGTGAAATTCGGTGCGACCGTTGCGACCTACACGATCAATAGCAACACCCAGATCACGGCCACCTCTCCGGCCGCGAGCGCTGGTACCTATGACATCACTGTTGCGACCCCCGGCGGCACCAGCGCCACTTCCGCGGCGGATCAGTACATGTACGTGGCGGCCCCGACAGTCACGGCGATTTCGCCGACCGCTGGTCCGACTGGCGGTGGCATGACGGTGGTCATTACCGGGACCGGGTTCTCCGCGGCCAATGCGACCGGAGCCGTGAAATTCGGTGCGACCGTTGCGACCTACACGATCAATAGCAACACCCAGATCACGGCCACTTCTCCGGCCGCGAGCGCCGGCACCTATGACATCACTGTCGTGACCCCTGGCGGCACGAGCGCCACTTCCGCGGCGGATCAGTACACGTATGTGACGGCCCCGACCGTCACCTCGATTTCGCCGACCGCCGGCCCGACTGGCGGTGGCACGACGGTGGTCATTACCGGGACGGGTTTTGCGGCCGCGAGTGCGACTGGCGCGGTGAGTTTCGGAGCAACGGGAACGACGTACACGATCAATAGCAATACCCAGATCACCGCGACTTCGCCCGCGGGATCGGCCGGTACCGTCGATGTGCGGGTCACCACTCCCGGTGGCACGAGCACGACCTCCGCGGCGGACCAGTTCACCTACGTCGCCGCCCCGACGGTCACCTCGATCTCGCCGACCACCGGTCCGGCGATCGGTGGCACGACCGTGGTCATTACGGGGACCAATTTTGCTGCTGCGAATGCAACCGGAGCCGTGAGGTTTGGGGCGACGGTGGCGACGTACACGATCAATAGCAACACCCAGATCACCGCCACTTCGCCCGCCGGTTCCGCCGGCACGGTGGATGTGACTGTGACGACTGCAGGTGGCATCAGCGCGACCTCGGCCGCGGATCAGTTCACCTATCGGTCCGCCGATCTTTCCATCACCGTAACGGACGGCGTGACGACCGCCGTTCCTGGTGGAAGCGTGACCTACACGATTACGGCTTCGAACGCAGGGCCGAGCAGCGTGACCGGCGCCACGGTCGCCGATACTTTCCCAGCGGCGTTGACCGCGACGTGGACTGCGGTTGGAGCCGGCGGTGGAATCGCGACGACTTCGGGTTCGGGCAATATCAATGATACGGTCGATCTCCCGGCCGGGGCTTCGGTCACTTACACCGTCTCGGCCACGATCTCGGCAGCGGTGACCGGCACGCTGAGCAACACCGCGACCGTCAGCCTGCCGAGTGGCATCAGCGATCCGACTCCGGCCAACAACAGCGCGACGGATACCGATACGCTCACACCGCAGGCGGATCTCGCCATCACCAAGACCGACGGCGTGACGACGGCGACTCCAGGCAGCTCGGTGACCTACACGATCACGGCTTCCAATCCTGGCCCGAGCAATGCGCCCGGCGTCACGGTCGCCGATACCCTCCCTGCCTCGCTTACCAACGTCCAATGGATGGGTGTAGGTGCCGGGGGCGGTACGGTCACGGCCGCAGGTTCGGGCAATATCAATGACACCGTCAATCTGCCGGCGGGCGGCTCGGTCACCTATACGGTGACCGCGACCATCCTGCCGACGGCCTCGGGCACGCTGAGCAATACCGCGACCGTCACCGCACCCGGTGGCGTCACCGATCCCAGCCCCGGCAACAACAGCGCCACGGACACAGACACACTGGCCAGGGTGGTCTCGATCACCGCGACGGATTCCACGGCCGATGAAAACACCGGCGATACCGGCACGTGGCGCGTCACGCGCAACACCACCGAAGGTGATCTCGTCGTGCAGCTCTCCATCGGCACTTCGAGCACCGCGGCCGCAGCCGACTGGACGCAGACCGGCGCGGACTTCACCTCCCTCGCTCCGGGCGGCACCGGCACCGTGATCATCCCCGATGGCAGCACCTTTGCCGACATCATCCTGACCGCGGTGGACGACGTTCCGGCGGAGCCGGCGGAAACGGTGGTCCTGGCCCTCGGCCTGAGCAGCGACTACACCGTCATCCTCCCCAGCAACGCGACCGTGACCATCGAAGCGAACGACTTCGTCGTCACGAATACGCGCGACAGCGGCGAAGGTTCGCTCCGCCAGGCGATCCAGAATGCGAACGCCATCGGTGGAAACCCGACCGTGGTTTTTGCGGACGGCGTCACGGGCACGATCGGACTGACCAGCGGCCAGCTCGAGATCACCAACACGATGACGGTGCAGGGCCCCGGCGCTGATGTGCTGAACGTGAGCGGCCTCCTCGCGTCGCGGGTGTTTGGCATCAATGGGGATGTGACCCTTTCCGGCCTCACCATTCGCGACGGCAAGACCACCAACGGCGGCGGCGCCGGCATCCTGATTGGCAGCGGTACTGTCAACGTGACGGCCTGCTCGATCATCAGCAACGACGCGAGCGCTCCCACTCAGAGCGGCGGCGGGATCTACAACCAATCCGGCACGCTCACCGTGCGCGACAGCACCATCGCGGGCAATTCGGCGAGCGACAGCGGTGGCGGCGTGCAATCCGGCAACAACACCCCGTTGTTCCGGACGATCACCTTCCTGAACAGCACCATCGCCGACAATACGACGGGGATTCCGGGCTCGGGTGGCGGCATCAGCACGACCTACGATTCGATCGTCCTGACGAACTGCACCGTCGTCGGCAATGCCGCGAGCTACGGAGGCAATCTCTCCGTCGAGGGAGGTACCCTCACCTTGGGCAATACCATCGTCGCGGGTGGCGTCCTGATCGGTGACAACACGGGCTTCCCGGACATCTCGGGCAACCCAACCTCGCAGGACTACAATCTGATCGAGAACGTCACCGGCATCTCGATCAGCGGCTCCACGGCTCACAATATCACCGGGGTGTCGCCCAACCTCGGACCGCTCGCCAACAATGACGGCCCGACCTACACGATGCTGCCGCAAACCGGCAGCCCGGTGCTCAACGCCGGCTTCGACGCTCTCGCCAGCCAGGCCGGCATCACCACCGACCAGCGCGGTTTGCCGCGCGTCAATAGCATCAGCATCGATATCGGTGCGGTCGAAAAAGATATCACGGCGCCTCAGATCACCGTACCGTCGGATATCACCATGGAAGCCACCGGCCACCTCACGCCGGTCAGCTTCACGGTGAGTGCGACGGACGATCTCGATGGAACCGTCGCGGCCACGCCGGATCCCGCCAGCGGCAGCAGCTTCCCGGTCGGCGACACTACGGTTACCGTCAGCGCCACCGACAGCGCCGGGAACACGAGCACCAGCACCTTCCACGTGATCATCGAAGACACCGTGCCGCCGGTGCTTGACCCGCACGACGATGTCCTCGTCACCGCAACCAGCTTGAGCACCACGGTCACCTTTGATCTACCCACCGCGACCGATCTGACCCATGTGACCGTCACTGCGTCGCCGTCGAGCGGCTCGGTTTTCCCGATCGGAGCCACGCTGGTCACCGTCACGGCGACGGACGAAGGCGGCAATACCGACACGTCGACCTTCAACGTCATCGTGCGGCTCGATCGGCCGATTAACACCACGGTCGCAGTCACTGGAACTCCGGTGACCGGCGCTACTGGCGATCCCGGTGCACCGCCCGCCGACGCGCAATGGACCTCCTTTGGCCAGCCGGCGATCGACGATGAAGGCCGCATTGTTTTCACCGCCGCGTATAGCAGCATCACCAGCGGGAAAGGCTCGGGCCTCTTCTCCAGCCAGGCCTGCCTTGGCCTGGTCGGGGGGCCGGCTCCAGACGGTGCTGGCACCTTCAAGACCTTCTCCGACCCCGTGACGGACGGTGGGATCGTCGCTTCCATCGTGGCCCTGGATGGCGTCCCCAAAGGCACCACCTCGGCCATCTACACTGCTCGCTTGAATTCGAGTGAAACCGCCTTGCCCGAAGCTGGAGTCAGCCTCCCGCCCGCGCCGACATCCGCGCTCATCGTTCGCTCGGGCGATGTCGCCACGCCGGATGGTGCGACATTCAAGAGCTTCAAATCCGTCGAAGTTCGCGATGGGTTCATCGGCTTCACCGCGCAGCTGAATCTCAACTCCGGCACGCCGAAGACCACCGCGGCCAACGACACCGGCATCTGGGTTTACCCGGGCACCGGTTCCCCCGTGCTCATGCTGCGCGAAGGCCAGACGATCGAAGGCCGCAAGATCAAGACGCTGACCGCGCTGGATTCGAGTGCCGGTTCCCGCGGCCAGGGTCGCGGCTGGCTCGTCGTTCTAGGTGAAACGCCGCGCGTGCAGGCCCGCGTCGTGTACACGAATGGCACCCAGTCCATTCTGAATGCCGATCTCATCGGCGGGGTTCCGCAGATCACCACGCTGATTGAAAGTAATGTCGTCTTCGGTGGTGGCTTCCTCATGACCGGTGGCTTCGGCTTCCCCGCCATGAACCTCCTCGGAGAACACGCCCAGCTCGGCACGCTGTCCTCCGATCACGGTCCGGCTCCCGCCATCTTCTCCACCGCCAATGGCGTGGACTTTGATGTACTCGCCTATCGCACCCAGGTCGCTCTTTCCAACGGAGCGAAGTTCTCGAAACTCCAGGACCCGGTGCTCGCCACCGATGGCGGCCTCGCCTTTGCCGCCACGTTGACGGGTGGCGGAGTCAAAGGTGCTACGGCCAAAACCCTGTGGTGGCAGATGCCCGGCGGTGAACTTTCGCTGCTCGCCCAAGGAGGCCTCGCCACCGGCGGTGCTCCCACCGATCTGCCGCTTGGCGCACAATTCAGCACCTTCACCTCGCTGGCCGTTGCGGCCCACCGCGGCCCGATCTTTACCGCCACGCTCGTCCCGGGCAAAGGTGGCATCGCCAAGGCCGCGACCAGCGCCGTCTTCGCCTTGGACGGCGAAGGCAAAATCCGCCGCCTCTTCGGGGTGACCGATCCCATTGATCTCGGGGGCGGATCGACGAAACTGCTGAAGACCTTCACCTTGCTGACCCCGACCGTCGGCAACACCGGAGTCACCCGCAGCCTTAATGATACAGGCCTCGTCGCCTGGCGCGCCACCTTCGCCGAAAAAGCCGCCGCGCTCATCATCACCACCGTGCCCTAAGCCGGCGTCCCGCCTTCCCTATTAGCTCCCTGTCTAGTCCTCGCGACTCCGGCGGGGGGACCGCACCGGCGGTCGAGCTGCTCTGCCAGCAGTTCCGGCCCCTTGCGTCGCTCCCGTGGGCGAAGCAAGGGGCCGCTCCGGAGCAGGTGATTCGAATGTTGTATCGCGAGCCGAACAAATGGGTTTGGGGTGTCGTGCTGGAGGACTACCGATTTTAGGATTTGGGCTCCGCGCGCCGGTGCTCCCCCAAGGAGCGGAGACATTCCTGTCGTAGACGATAGCCCCTGCGACGAAGGCGGTCCGTCTCGAAATGGAAAAGGGGGCGGGGGACGGCAGCGCACCCTTACCTCGGATGACGAAAATCAACGCTCCGTTCCCGCAGGCGCGGGAACAGAGCGATGCCTTCCACATCCTCCATCCCGCGCGGCCTGAGATGGAAAGGGGATCGCGCTGTCGTTGTCGGGCGTGAGCCCCCGCTGCAGATCCCGAAGGAATGGATTTATCGAATCATGTCGTCCTGATACGCACTCCGATTTGATTTGTAGGCCGCGCCTCACCACTTCGGCAGTGTTTCGGGGAGTGAAGGCCGTACCGCTCGTCCTGGCGGCGGAAGCGGTTTGTTTGTTAAGGCGGTTAAATAGAAATTCAAAAAATCTTAAACTTAACGTTTGACGATTTGCATGGCGGGCGTTATTCACGTCATACATTCAACTTCACCAATGAACCTCGCCAAATCACATACAGCCAATCAACAGCCGGTCTCCGGTTGGTATTGCCTGGGTATGTGCCCGAGCGAGGGACGCACCGAAAATACGGTGAACCCGACCTTCGGGTTGAGCATTCAGGGTACCAGCCTCCGGCCGGGTTTTGCGAATATCGCGAAGCTGTCGGCGAACGAAGACCGTACCAGGGAGGCAAGCAGGTAGTTCAAGATCTTAACTGGATCATCGATTTTTTCGAGAACCCTGCTCGCCTGAAAAGCAAGCAGGGTTCTTGGTTTTCAGGCATCTCAGGTAGTTGGGCTTCCCAAGCAAAAACAAAATCGCGGCATCGGGCCCACGACCCTCCAAACGACTTCACAAATCGACTACTCAATAGAATCCACCGACGTGGACGATAAAAACCCCGCCGTCAGCGGCAACTGACGACGGGGCGGAATCGGTCACCAATTCAGATCAGTCCCCAATTGGCCGACAGGCTAACCGCCTGTCCTGGGAGATAACCATAAGTTAATAACCGTGCTTATACGGTGGCGGCTTATTGGTTTGTTGTCAAGCAGGCCTGTCTATCAATGCGATAGCTGGCTAAGCGATCTGTATTGCTCCGATCTCTCGTGCCCAGGTTCCAATTTTCCAATTTCAGAGGCTTAGCGTGCCTATATCCAAAGCACGCATCGGGAGGTGTGCCTGAAACACCGAAAGAACCGCCGTGAAATGCTCCAGCGGGTGCGAACTCAATCCGAGTTGGCAGCGGTGTTTGTTCTTTTTGTCGTTATCGCGGCACGGGCGTGACCCGTGCCGCGATCCATTTTTCGGCTGTCGGCGGATGTCGTCGGCAGCCACTTTGCGGCCATCGTTCAAGAGCAGGATGCCTGAGTGCCAATCAGGGGATGCCGGTGCAATTCCGGCTGACCGCACCAATTTTCAATCATACCCACACGATAGAGAACACGGCGGGCGCCAGCTTGCGCAGCTTGGTCTCCAAAACCTTGCGGGCTCGG
>Ga0209050_1003729_pt1 | contig 10954 bp, 8 predicted proteins | sample Araplavi_mTSA_r2_FD_184276 | JGI IMG/M metagenome (GOLD analysis project Ga0209050, IMG submission 184276) | Arabidopsis root microbial communities from North Carolina, USA - plate scrape MF_Cvi_mTSA_r2 (SPAdes) (version 2) | ecosystem: Host-associated > Plants > Roots > Endosphere | place: USA...
CGATGTACTTTTCGGTAGAAAAAATAAAAAATACTAAAGTATAAATTGCCCAATTTGGGCACTCTTTGAAAGACCCTTGGCCCGACCTTGACAACACTGGTATTTATATTGCCATTCCTGTTATTCTATACGGTGATCGCCATCTATGCCGAGCGCAAGATCTCCGCGTTTGTCCAGGACCGCCTGGGCCCCATGGAAACCGGATATTATGGCATTACCCAAACCATAGCCGACTTGCTGAAACTCCTCCAAAAAGAAGACATCGTACCTGCCCGCGCCGAAGCCTCGCTGTTTCGCCTGGCGCCCGTGCTCATCTTCGCGGCCGTGTTCGCCGGCTTTGCCGTCCTGCCCCTGGCCCCTACGTGGTCCGGTGCCAACATCTCTACCGCCCTGTTCTTTTTACTGGCCATCATTTCTCTGGATGTCGTTGGCATTGTCGTGGCGGGATGGAGTTCCAACAACAAATACAGCATGCTGGGCACGATGCGTTCGGCGGCGCAGATCATCTCCTATGAAGTTCCCCTCGGTCTGTCGGTCTTGTGCGTTTGCATGACCTGCGAAACCTTGAGCCTGCAAGAGATCTCGCTTCAGCAAAGTAGCTATAGCACCGAACCCCAATACCTTTTTGGCATTCCGGCCCTGGGCATCGAGACTACAACAGTGGGTGGATTCACCACCTGGAATGTCTTCCGGATGCCGTTGTTGTTTGTGGCCTGGGTTGTGTTCTTCATTGCCTCCCTGGCCGAGTGTAACCGGGCGCCTTTCGATTTGCCGGAAGCAGAATCAGAACTGGTGGCGGGCTTTCAAACCGAATACTCGGGCTTCCGGTGGGCCGTAATAATGCTGGCTGAATATGGAATGATGCTTTTAGTAAGTATATTAGGGGCAGTATTATTTTTTGGCAGCTGGAGCACTCCCTTACCGAACATCGCTGCGCTACGTTTTGCTGATTGGACTAGTGGGGCAGCGGGCTCATGGGAATCAACCTTGTGGGGGATTTTTTGGTTGTTGGCCAAGTCCTTGTTTTTTGTAGCCATGCAAATGTGGGTGAGATGGACTTTTCCCCGTCTCAGGGTTGACCAATTAATGAATGTATCATGGAAATATTTGACACCGATTGCATTGGTATTGGTGGTTGTATGCGGATTTTGGAAATTAATTTTTAGTTGATCGCGTGAAAAAGACTTTTTGGATCTTACTCTTTGTGTGTTCACAGGCCGCCCTGCATGCGCAGGCGCCGCATGAAATTGACAGCCTGCAAAAAGCCCTGAAAGGTTCTTTGCCCGACTCTACGCGTGTGCGCGCCCTTGTCCGCCTGTCCACCCTAAACCAGTATGTAAACTTTACCGCCAGCACCCGCTACACGGACGAAGCGGTGGCCCTGGCCGAAAAACTGGATGTGCCTGCCCTGAAGGTGCTCGCCTACCAGAGCAAGGCCTATTTGCTCACCAGCAGCGGCGATCACAGTACGGCCATACGTTTCGACAATCTTTCGCTGGAGAACGATATCCAGCTAAAGGACAGCGTGAAGATCGCCCGCGACTACAACAACATCGGCAACGACTATTACGAGCTCGGCGAATACGACGACTCCTTTTTCTACTTCACCCAATCGCATCGCGTTGCCACGGCCGTGAAAGACACGTTCCGCATGCTGGTGGCCTATCACAACGTGGGCCGCGTATTCAAAGAATTGGGACAATATGAACGCGCGCTGGATCATCTGAACCTCGCAAAAAAAATGAGCGAGAAACAAAAAGACGATGAGGGCATCGCTTATGCATTCGACGAGATTGGCGATGTGCAACTGCGCAAGAACGAATATGACTCGGCGTTGCTAACGCTCACCCGCGCGCTGGACCTGACCCGCAAGCTTCATGTAAATTCACTGGAGCCCAAAGTGCACTCCAAGCTGGCCACCATCTATCTGGCCAAGGGCGACTTTAAAAATGCCCGCGCGCACTACGACTCCGCCTACACGCTCAATGCCCGCACCAAAGACAAATTTGGCGTGGCCGAAGTTGAGTTAGGTCGGGGTATTGTCTACACCAAAGAAGGCGACTTCACCCAAGCGCTCAGCAAGATTGAAAACAGCCTCGCGGTAGCCAAGGAACTGAACGCCCGCGTGCTGGAGATCAAATGCTTTAACCAGCTTTCCATTCTGTGGGAGATGAAGGGCGATTATAAAAAATCATTGGAGTATTATAAGCAATTCAAGTTGCTGGAAGATACGCTGTTTAGCCAGGAAATGCAGGGCAAATTGCTCCGCGATCAGTTGCGTTTCGAAACCGAATCGCGCGATTCGCGCATCGCCTACCTCAGCCAACAGCAAAGGGACCAAAACAATGAACTGAAAAAACAAGAGTTCGTGCGCAACATTCTCGTGGTGGTGATGGCGCTGAGCGTGATCCTCCTGATCACCGTCTACCGCAGTGGCCGCCGCCGTCGCCAGATCAACATGCTGTTGTTGCAACACCAGGAAGAAATGGAGAAACGAAGCGAAGAGTTGGAACGCCTCAACCAGGTGAAGGATAAATTCTTTTCCATCATTTCACACGACTTGCGCTCGCCCATCAACGCCCTCAGTGGCTTGCTTGACCTGCTGGACAAAGGCGCCGTAAGCGAAACCGAACTGCCGAGTCACGTACGTGAACTGAAGGCACGCTTCAACCATACGCGCACGCTCCTCAACAACCTGTTGGACTGGACGCTCCTGCAAATGGACAAGCTGAGTCTGCAGGCCGCCAAGATCGACATCCAAAAGATCGTGGAAGAAAATATTCAGCTCCTGGGTTCTGTGCACCACAAAGACATCCAGCTCGTCAACGAAGTGCCCAAGAATACCATTGGCTTTGCCGACTCCAACACCATCAACCTCGTGATCCGCAACCTCATGACCAACGCCCTAAAGTTCACCAACGACGGCGGCACGGTCACCATCAAGAGCCAGGAAAAAGGCGCGCAATGGGTGATCTCGGTAGCCGACAACGGCGTGGGCATGAACACGGATGTGCTCAAGATCCTGTTCGACAAAACCGCTCCCTATACCACGCGAGGCACGGCCAACGAAAAGGGCACGGGTCTTGGCCTTATTCTCTGCAAAGAATTCGTGGAGAAGAACGGTGGCAAGATCTGGGTGGAAAGCGAGGAGGGCAAAGGCAGCATCTTCTATTTCACGCTGCCCAAAGCCAGCTAAGACACCCGGTCTAACAGCTGTTCGTTTTCCAGGGTGGAATCTTCCGTGAATAATCCACCCTAAATGTTCGTCACATCCTTTTCCCTTTTATTTTTGCTATCGCAATGAATATGGGCAAAGACACCTCTTACTGGCACAACATCACCGACACCCTTCGTTCGCTTGGCATGGGGCTGAAGGTCACGTTTGCACACTTGCTCCAGGCGCGCAAGACACAAGCCGTGATCGGCATCGCGGAAGAAAATTATTTCGCATCGCGCAATGGCATTGCCACCATCCAGTATCCTTACGAAATGCAGCCCGTGCCGGACACCGGCCGCTACCGCCTCCACAATGAAATCGACGACTGCATCGTGTGCGACAAATGCGCGAAAGTGTGTCCCGTAAATTGCATTACCATTGAACCGATCCGGGCCACCGAAGAGATCGGCAAAACCTCTGACGGGACCTCCAAACGGATCTACGCCGCCACGTTCGATATCGACATGGGCAAATGTTGCTTCTGCGGCTTGTGCACCACCGTATGCCCCACCGAATGTCTCACCATGACAAAAGTATACGACTTCAGCGTGACCGACATCCGCGAACACAATTTTGTGTTTGGCGAAATGACGCCGGCGGAGATCGAAGAGAAGAAAAACCTTTTTGAGGCCTTCCAGAAAAATAAAGCGGCCGCTGCTGCTGCATCTAGCCCAACAACTTCAGCGGGGGGCACGGAAGAAAAGCAGGACGCACCGAAGACGGCCTCACCTGCAAAGCCCGTGTTCAAGCCCAAAATAAAACCGCCCGGGTCATCAACGTCGCCATCATGAATGCACCCTCATTCCTGTTCTATTTTTTTGAGATCATCGCTGCCGGCGCCGCCGGCGGCTTGTTGTTTGTTCGGAATGTATTCTATGGTGCGCTGCTCGTGATCGCCGTGCTGTTGGCATTGGCGGGACTGTATATCCTGGCTTTTGCGGAATTTGTTGCGGTCACGCAAATCCTGGTCTATGCCGGCGGCATTCTGGTGGTCATCATCTTCGGGATCATGTTAACGACGCGACTTGGCGGGAAGCCCCTCGTCATTGAACATACCCGTTCTGTTTCGGCGGCACTGGTTGGTCTGGCCTTTTTTGGCACGCTGGTGTATCTCTTGTCGCGGGAAACCTTTGAATCTCATCCGGCGAAAGCCGGGGCGCCCACCGCCCTGGACACCACCCAAACCCTGGGCGTGTCACTCATGAGCGACTATGTGCTCCCGTTCGAAACGGCGGGCATCCTGCTGCTGATGGCCTTGATCGGAGCCGCGGTGATTGCTTCGGAACACAAATCCAAAAAAATCTGACACCATGAATGTTCCGGTACATCACTTCCTTTACCTCGGCGCCTTCCTTTTTTCGGCAGGACTTGTGGTGGTCATCAGCAAGCGGAATACCATCCTGGTGTTGTTGGGATTGGAGCTGATGCTGAACGCGTCCAACCTAAACCTGGTGGCCTTCAATCGCCTGCATCCGGGCACGTTGCAGGGGCAGATGTTTGCTATCTTTGTCATCGTCGTGGCCGTGTGCGAGGCGGCCGTGGGCCTGGCCATCGTGCTCCGCATCTACCAGGAATACCAGACCTCCGTTCCCGACGATGTGAATGAATTAAACCTTTGACGTTTGGACGCGATTCACACATACTCATTCTTCTTTCGCTTTTGCCTTGTGGCCGCGCTGGCGTTCCCGTTGCTTTCCTTTGCCTTATCGTTCTATATCTCCGAAAAATATTCCTGGATCACGTCGGTGCTCGCATCGTTCCTGCTCCTGTTGGGAGCGCTCGCGTCGGCCGTGGTTTTGTATCAGGCATGGAATCACCCGCCGTTCAACTATTCACTGGAGTGGTTCTCGCTGGGAGGATATGCTTTTTCTGCAGGCCTCCATATCCACAATGTTTCGGCGCTTATGCTGTTCATCGTCACCGGTGTTTCTTTCCTGGTGCACCTCTATTCGGTGGGATACATGGCGGGCGACGGCGGCATCCGGCGATACTTTGCCATGCTGGGATTTTTCACGTTCGCCATGCAAGGCATCGTGGTGTCCGGCAACTTGCTCATGACGTTTGTGTTTTGGGAGCTGGTTGGATTTTCTTCCTACATGCTCATTGGCCACTGGCATGAGATCCCTGCAGCAGCCGAAGCTTCAAAGCGCGCGTTCATCATTAACCGCGTGGGCGATGCCGGCTTTTTGGTCGGCCTCATGATCGTCTGGGCTCATGGACACAGTTTCGATATCGTTGTCTTGCAACAATTGCCGGTTGATCCCACGTGGATGACGCTCGCGTCGCTGGGGATTTTTTGTGGCGTGGTGGGCAAGTCCGCACAGTTTCCCTTATTCACCTGGCTTCCCGATGCCATGGTGGGGCCTACGCCGGTTTCGGCTTTGATCCACGCAGCTACTATGGTGGCAGCGGGTGTATTTTTGCTGGCCCGTGTGCATTTTCTGTTCACCGTGCCAACACTTCACGTCGTTGCCGTGGTGGGGTGCACAACAGCCCTGCTAGGCGCCGTATCGGCGCTGGCCCAACACGATATCAAAAAGATCCTGGCATACTCCACCCTATCTCAACTGGGCTTGATGGTGGTGGCGTTGGGAGCAGGCTCGCCTCAAGCGGCACTGTTGCACTTGTTCACCCATGCGTTCTTTAAAGCCTGTCTCTTCCTAGCTGCCGGTGCCGTCATCCACACACTACACCAGGCGCAACATCAAAGTCACGTACATTTCGACGTGCAAGACATTCGCAATCTGGGGGGCCTGCAAAAGAAACTGCCGTTTACGTTTCTCATTTTTGTGATCGGCGGAAGCGCCCTGGCCGGTTTGCCTTTCACGTCCGGGTTCTTGTCGAAGGATGCCATCCTCACTGCCCTGGTGCAATGGAAGGGGGAAGGCTTCTCCTGGAAGTTGCTCATTCTGGTGATCGTCGCATTGGTCTCCTTCCTCACCGTGGTGTACACGTTCAGAATGATCTGGAAAATTTTCAAAGGCACGGAAACGGCCACCGCGCAGCTCCACATTTCGGAACCGCCGGCGGTCATGCGCGCGCCCATGGCGGTGCTGGCCGGTGTCTCGTTGTGGATCTGGTTCTCCTGGAATCCTTTCGACTTTTCCGGCTGGATGTATCTGAACATCGGCGAGGTCAAACCCTTCCATTCGGGAATAGTCTCCATCGCTTCGGCAGTCTGGGTCATGCTGGCCCTTGGCGTTGCTTACGCCACCCGACAGGCTACGTTTGGATCTCCCGCGTTGTTGAATGCTTTCTATTTCGATCGCCTCCTGAAACAATTCGTGGAAAAACCCATTCTTCAACTGGCAGCCCTGACCCATCACGCCGACAAAAAATGGATCGATGGTTTTCTTCATGCCACGGCCTACGCTCAACTGATTGTTGCCCACCTCACCGGTTGGTTTGATCGTGCCATCGTCGATGGCCTGGTCGATGGCGTGGCGGGTGCGGCAAAAGGATTGGGGTCGTTTACCCGGTCTTTTCAGGGCGGGAAAATCCAGCTTTATATTTTCTGGGCCACTTTCGGAATCATAATTTTCATAATTTGGACCCTGCTTTAAACCGTATGCAGTCCTAAAGACCAGTTAAATGCAGCATTACCTCCTTTCGCTCTTACTGTTCACTCCCCTCCTGGCAGCGCTGCTCTGTCTTTTCTTACCGGCCACCTCCGTCGCGACCTTCCGGATCGTTACGGTCGCGGTGAACGTTTTACAAGTCTTGTTCCTGTTGGTCTTGCTGATGAACTATCACGCGGGGGCCGGACTTCAGTTCGTGGAGTTGAAACCATGGATCACGTTGAACATGGGCAACTGGGGCACCTTGAAAGCATCTTATTTTGTAGGCGTAGATGGCCTGAGCTTGCCGCTCGTGGCCCTGGCGGTTTTTATCCTCTTCATCGCTACCGTCTCCTCGTGGAAGATCACGCAGAACGTAAAAGGATATTTCATCTTGCTGCTCATCCTCAATGCCGCCATCATCGGAAGCTTCACGGCGCTGGACTTCCTGTTGTTCTATCTCTTCTTCGAGTTCATGCTGCTGCCCATGTTCTTTCTGATCGCGTTGTGGGGCGGACCGAAACGTGAGTATGCTTCCATAAAATTCTTTCTCTATACCCTGCTCGGCTCCATCCTCATTCTCATCGTGATGATCGCCTTGTATGTTTCCGTTCACGATCCATCGACGAGCGGCCAGCTGGTGCACAGTTTCAACTTGTTGCACATGGCCGATGCATCCAATTTTATTTCGACGTCCGTACTCGATCCGCACAGCGCACTACAGTTGGGCCCGTTCTCGGCGCGCACGTGGGCGTTCCTGCTTTTGTTCTTTGGCTTTGCCATCAAATTGCCCATGGTGCCGGTGCACACATGGCTGCCCGACGCACACGTGGAAGCGCCCACGCCCATTTCGGTGATCCTGGCCGCGCTGTTGTTGAAGATCGGCGGGTATGGCCTGGCGCGCATTGCATTTCCCATTTTTCCGGACGCAGCCTTTCACCTGGGATGGTTTGTGGGACTCATGGGCGTGATCTCCATTATTTATGGCGGCCTCAATGCGATGGCCAGTAAAGATCTGAAGCGGCTCATCGCCTACTCGTCGGTGTCGCACATGGGGTTTGTGTTATTGGGACTGGCGTCGTTCACTGCGGAGGGAACCGCAGGCGCCGTGTATCAGATGGTCAGCCATGGACTCATTTCTTCGATGCTCTTTATACTGGCCGGTGTATTGGCGGATCGTACCAATGACCGTACCATTTCACACTATTCGGGGCTGGCCGGCAAGATGCCAACCTATACGGCATTCATTTTAATAGCCTTCTTTGCTTCGCTCGGGTTGCCCGGCTTTTCGGGATTTATCGCCGAGATCATGGTCTTTCTGGGCGCCTTCAAATCGTCGGGCCTGGGTGGGCCCCTGCATGAAAGCCTGGCCATCGTTGCAACGCTTGGCCTGGTGATCGGCGCCGCGTATTACCTGTGGACGCTGCAGCGCATGTTCTTTGGCCCGCTGAACGTGAAAGGTGATTTTTCCGTGGATCAACTCTCCGACCTAAACCGGCGCGAATACTTTATCCTGCTTCCGCTGGCCTTGGCCATTTTGTTCTTCGGTATTTTTCCGCAGCCCCTCATGTCGGTTATCGATCCGTTTGCGCAGGCCTTTGCGGCGTTCGTGTTGGAGTCGGGTAAGAGTTTAACGCTAACCCCTTAGCGCGTGGAAGACGTCGCCGAACAATTATCATCGATCAAAGCAAGTTTTATCCTGCTGGGTCCCGAACTGGTACTTTCTGCCGGCATCGTGGTGCTGGTGACCTTAGGGTTGATCAAAAAAATACAACGCACAACACTCACGGTAATCAGCGCGCTCACCTTTGTGCTGGGCATCGCGGTCTCTTTCGCGTTGAGCCGCTCGATGGTCCAGGAATCGGCTGCGCTTTTCGGGGGCCTGCTGCGCCGGGATAGTTTTTCCTCCTACCTCGGTTTGCTGATCGACATCAGTGGCGTACTTACCGTGGCCATGACGTGGCAACGTCAACAGCAGCAACGCGCGCTTTCCGAATACTATGCCTTGCTGTTCACGATCACGTTGGGCGCACACTTGCTGGTGATGAGCGTGAACCTCTTGATGGTATTTCTCTCCCTGGAGATGGTGTCGCTAAGTTCCTACGTGCTGGCCGGGTTTGCCTTTTCACGCAAAGGCACGGAAGGAAGCCTGAAATATTTTTTATTCGGTTCCGTGTCATCGGCCGCCATGCTTTATGGATTTTCATTGTTGTATGGAATGACCGGCACGCTGGATTTTTCGTCGGGTGAATTTACCCGGCATCTCATCAGTCATCCCAGTCCATTGTTTTTCATCGCCGCCTTCCTGGGACTGGCAGGATTTCTCTACAAGATGGCGGCGGCGCCCCTTCACCCGTGGGCGCCCGATGTCTATGAGGCCGCACCGATGCCGGTCATTGCTTTTTTTGCCGTGGTGCCAAAGCTGGCGGGGCTTGGCGTGCTCACCCGGTTCACGCTGGCCTTGTATGCCTATGGGCAATCGGCGTTTGACTGGCAGTTTGTGCTCAGTCTGGTGGCCTTGTTGTCGCTTACCGTCGGAAATTTTTCAGCGTTGTGGCAAAAAAATGCCAAGCGCCTCATGGGATATTCGTCGATCGCGCAGTCGGGCTTTTTGCTGGTGGGGGTGGCCGCGTTTGTTCCGCAAGGCATTCACTACATGCTTTTTTATGCCAGCGCCTACGTGGTGATGAATTTTCTCGTATTTCTTTACCTGCAATATTTCGAATCGTTGGGATGCTCGACACTGGAATCGTTTGCGGGATCCGGGAAAATACGGGTCTGGCCTTCTGTTTTTTTGCTGGTCGGATTTGTGGCGCTCACCGGGTTGCCGCCCACGGGTGGGTTTACGGGCAAGCTTTTCATTTTCTCGTCGCTTTGGGATGCTTATCAGCTTTCTGGGAAGGGCGTTTTGTTGTGGTTGATGGTATTTGGTTTGCTAAATACGGTGGTTTCCTTGTTTTATTACCTGCGCATCCCCTTCTATGCCTTCGTTCGAAACGGTGAATTCAACGCAAAACCAAATTATCTTACGTTCGAAAATCTTTTGGGCCTCATATTGGTTCTAGGGGTACTCTATCTTTTCTTCAATCCCGGATTGTTGATGGGATGGATTAATAAAATTAACTTTGTACTCTAATTTCGTTAGCCGTTAACCAGTCGCAGCGCCCTCCAAGCTTCCTGTATTTGGAGTACAGGATTGTATGCGGGGCATGCCGCCGGTTTCGGATGGCGATGTAACGATTCAGAAGCCCATGAGCGACCAGATTCTCCATGAATGCGGAATAGCGATGATCCGCCTGCGAAAGCCTCTTTCGTATTACATCGAAAAATATGGCCCCCTGTACGCCATGAATAAGATGTACATCCTGATGGAAAAACAGCATAATCGCGGTCAGGATGGAGCAGGCGTCGCCAACATCAAGATCGACGTAGAGTCCGGACACCGTTACATTAGCCGCTATCGTTCCATCAAAGCCCAGCCCGTCGCCCATCTCTTCAAGAAAATCGGCAAGAAGTTCAAGAAAGCCCAAAAAGAAGGAAAAGATAAATTCAAAAATGAACGTTGGTTAAAAGAAAATGTCGCCTTCTCCGGCGAGATTTGGTTGGGCCATCTTCGGTATGGTACGCACGGCCAGAACAGCATCGAAAACGTGCACCCTTTCCTCCGGCAGAACAACTGGCGCAGCCGTAACCTGGTGATGGCCGGCAACTTTAACATGACCAACGTGGACGAGCTGTTCGACCTCTTGGTGGGCCTCGGACAGCACCCCAAAGAAAAAGTAGACACCGTCACGGTGATGGAAAAGATCGGCCACTTTCTCGATGAAGAAGTGCAAGGTCTCTTTGAAAAATACAAAGACCAATTCTCGAACCGCGAGATCTCCGACATCATCGAGAACGAGCTCGACATTCCGCGCATGCTGCGCCGCGCCTGTAAGGATTTTGACGGCGGCTATACCATGGCCGGCATGACCGGTTCGGGTTCTTCGTTTGTGGTGCGCGATCCCAACGGCATCCGCCCCGCCTATTTTTATGCAAACGACGAAGTGGTGGTCGTGGCCTCCGAAAAACCGGCCATCAAAACCGCTTTCAATGTCGACTATAATCAGATTGAAGAGATCAAGCCCGGCCATGCACTCGTGATCGACAAGAGCGGGGAGTATGGACAATATGCTATCGT
>Ga0209050_1003735_pt1 | contig 10934 bp, 14 predicted proteins | sample Araplavi_mTSA_r2_FD_184276 | JGI IMG/M metagenome (GOLD analysis project Ga0209050, IMG submission 184276) | Arabidopsis root microbial communities from North Carolina, USA - plate scrape MF_Cvi_mTSA_r2 (SPAdes) (version 2) | ecosystem: Host-associated > Plants > Roots > Endosphere | place: USA...
GCAAATGCTGCAGAAAAAAAAAGACCTGCACGAATGCAGGTCTTTTTTCTGAAACTTGGTCGGAGTACAAGGATTCGAACCTTGGACCCTCTGCTCCCAAAGCAGATGCGCTACCGGGCTGCGCTACACTCCGAAGAAGCAAGATAATACAAGCTGGGTTGGGGATCGTCAACCCCCAATTTAAAAGTTGGAGAATTTTGATGCCCTATCGAACGCCCAGGTGGCGTATTGCGGTCGGTATCGTTATTTCTTTGCTACTGCATGCGGCAGCGGTGGTTTTCGTGCGCCTGCCTGAGCCGCGCAATGTGGCCGACACGCGCAACTGGATGACGCAAGTGGAGGTAAGGATAGTTCCACCGGCTCCGCCGCCAGAGCCTGCTCCGGAAGTCGAGCGCAGGCCCGAACGCGTTGCGGTCGCCGAACCGCGCCGCCAGCCGCGTCGTACAGAGCCGCGCAGGGATGCTTCCAAAGAGGAATCCGATACTGCAGTCCAGCCCGCGCGCGAATCGACGCTGGTCCTGCGTCCTGCCGAACCGGGCGCAGCGACGCATTTCGACCGCGAAGCCGCCAAGGCCGCCGCCCGCGATATAGCCGGGGAGCTGGAAACGGCCCCGCTCAAAATGCGCGAAACCCGGGACGAGAAGCTTGCGCGGCAAATCCAGAACGCCGCCCGCCCCAATTGCAAGGACGGCATCCCCGGCGGCCTGCTGGCCCCGCTCTACCTGATGATGGACAAGAAAGACAGCGGCTGCAAATGGTAAAAATGGGGTACGTCCCCATTTATTTTTTTACTGCTTGAGCTCGAGTGCGCGGTCGTAGAGTGCGTTCTTCTTCTTGCCGGTGATCTGGGCGGCAAGGGTAGCAGCTTGCTTGACGGGCAATTCGGCGAGCAGAATCTGCAGGATACGGTCGGTTTCGGCGTCCTGGCCTTCGTCCGCAGGCGGGGCGCCTTCGACCAGCACTACGAACTCGCCTTTTTCATGGTTGGCGTCGGATTTCAGCCAGGCTACCGCTTCACCCAGCGGGCAGCGGTGGATCTGCTCGAACAGCTTGGTGACTTCTCGGGCGAACACGACCTGGCGTGCGGCGCCGAAGGCTTCGGCCAGCGCTTGGGTGCACTCAACTATACGGTGCGGGGCTTCGTAAAACACCAGCGTCGCTGGCGCGGCTGCCAATCCTTGCAGCACCGCCTCGCGCTGCTTGGCTTTCGATGGCAAAAAACCAACAAAGTGGAACTGGTCGTTCACCAGGCCGCTGGCCGACAGCGCGGCCACCGCGGCCGAAGCGCCCGGCAGGGGGATCACGCGCAGGCCGGCGGCTCGCACCGCGTCCACGATCCGGGCGCCGGGATCGGATACAGCCGGGGTGCCGGCATCCGACACCAGCGCAATGCGCTCGCCGGCCTGCAGCCGGGCGATCAGGCCTTCCGCCGCTTCGCGCTCGTTGTGCATGTGGGCTGCGACCAGCGGCTTGTGCAAGCCGAAGCGGTTCATGAGCTGGGCCGTGTTGCGCGTGTCCTCGCAAGCCACCGCGTCAACCAGCGACAGCACATGCAAGGCACGCAGGCTAATGTCAGTAACATTGCCAATTGGCGTAGCCACCACGTATAAAGATGCCGTAGGATAGTTCTGGTGGACGGTCTCGCCGAGGATTGGCAATGCGGCGAGCGGGCTGGAATCTTGTGCTGTCATTTGGGGGAAGGATGCAGTTTAAAAATATCAAAAATCTGATACTCGGCGTTGCCACGGCCATGTTGGCCAGCGCTTGTAGCACGCCGTGCGATGCGCCCGGGGGATTGTGCGCGCCAATCACTTCTGTGACAAGTGCGCCGCCTGCCGTTGCCAAGGCGCCGCGGCCGAAACCTCCGGCGCCGCCGCCTGAGCCGGAAGTCGTAGTCGAGACTTTTTCGGTGCCGTCGCCGGAAGATGCGGCACGGCCGCCCTCCATCATGCAGGTCGTCCCTCAAGCTGCGGAGAAGGCTGACGGCGAGCGGGTTTATCGCATCGCGCTGCTGCTGCCGCTGCGTTCGGAAGCACTGGGACGCGCGGCCGATGCCTTGCGCGCTGGTTTCATGGCGGCGCTTGAGCGCGACAGCCATGGCTTTGAAGTCAATGTGGTGGAAACCGGCGATTCGCCGCAGGAGGTGCTGTCGGCCTACGTTACGGCCCAGGAAAAGAACGATATGGTGGTTGGTCCCCTGGCCCGTTCCGCCGTCACCGCCATTGCATCGAGCCCGCTGGTGGAAAAGCCGACTATCGCTCTGAACCACCCGGAACTGCGCGGCGATCCCCAGCTTCCGCCGCAAATGCTGGCGATCGGCCTGTCGATCGAGGATGAGGCACGCCAGGTGGCCGAGTGGGGTGCTCGCGAGAACCCTTCCGCCAAGGCGCTGGTCATTTCCGGCAATTCGTCCTGGCAGAAGCGCATTGCCGGCGCCATGTCGGCACAGTTGCAGCGCCTGGGACTGCGCCCGCGCAACGTTGACCTGACCCCGTTCAACGGCTATCTGCAGGATTCGGAGCTGGTAGCCTTGCGCACCCGCCTGCAAAGCGAGCCAGCAGGCGTGCTGTTCGCGGCGCTGGACCCGGACCAGGTGCGCCAGCTGAAAATCGCGCTCTCCGCCCCGCCGCTGGGCGATATTCCGCTGTATGGCACGTCGTCCCTGAATCCCGGCCGCAGCATGTACCGCGCCGGACCGGAACTGGATGGCGTGCGCCTGCTTGACCTGCCATGGCTGGTGCAGCGCGACCATCCCGCAGTGATGACGTACCCGCAACCGGTGCCGCGCGACGAAGCACGGATCAGCGCCGACATGGAACGGGTCTATGCACTCGGCATCGATGCCTTCCGCATTGCCCGCGAGATCGCAATCCAGCCGCAGCGCCGCTTCCAGCTCGATGGCGTGACCGGCCAGCTGATCATCGATTTCGGCACCGGACCATCCTGGTTCGAGCGAGCCGAAGTGCCGGCCGAGTACCGCAACGGCGTGCCGGTACCAATCACCCAATAAGGCAAGCGCATGCCCCGCACTGAATTGCAGGAAATCGGCCGGGGCGGCGAAGAACGCGCCCTGGCTTTCCTGCAGCGGCAGGGGTTAACGCTGGTTGAGCGCAATTTCCTGTGCAAGACGGGGGAGCTGGACCTGGTCATGCGCGATGGCGAACACCTGGTGTTCGTTGAGGTCCGGGAACGCAATAATCCCCGCTTTGGCGGCGCTGCCGCCAGCATTTCCCCGGCCAAGCAGCGCCGCATCCTGCGTGCCGCCAAATATTACCTGCTGCGTTTTGCCAAAATGCCACCATGCCGTATTGACGTGGTGGCAATAGACGGCGAGCGCATCAATTGGATGCGCAACGCTATCATTGATCAAATGTAAGCATTTTTAACAGCGCTTGTGAGGCCCGCCGAGCCACTGCACTATAATTACGCACACTATGACCAATCAACGCATCCTCTCGCACTTCCACGAAAGTGCCGAAATCAAGATCCAGTCCGCAACCGTCCTGGCGCAGCCTATCGCGCAAGCTGTGGACCTGATGTTCTCCGCCCTCTCGAACGGCAACAAGATCCTGGCTTGCGGTAACGGCGGCTCGGCGGCTGACGCCCAGCACTTTGCCGCGGAGTTGGTAGGCCGTTTCGAACGTGAACGCTTTCCGCTGCCGGCCATTTCGCTGGCAACCGATACCTCCATCCTGACCGCTGTGGCCAACGACTACAGCTACCGCGAGATCTTCTCCAAGCAGGTACAGGCGTTCGGCCAGGCTGGCGACATCCTGCTGGCGATTTCGACTTCGGGCAATTCGGCCAACGTGATGGCCGCAATCGAGGCGGCGCTGGAACGTGAGATGCGCGTAGTGGCACTGACCGGCAAGGGCGGCGGCGCAATCGGCAAGATGCTGACCGACGCCGACGTGCATATCTGCGTGCCGGCAGACCGTACCGCCCGTATCCAGGAAGTCCACCTGGTGACCATCCATTGCATTTGCGACGGCATCGACGTCGCCCTGTTCGGAGGAGATGTAAATGAATAAAGCCCGTCCACTTTCGCTGGCCGTGATGGCCGCGGTCCTGGCGAGCACCACCCTGTCCGCTTGCGCCCCGATCATCGTTGGCGGCGCGGTTGCAGGTACCCTGGCGGCGTCCGATCGCCGCACCCTGGGCGCGCAGACGGAAGACAAGTCGATCGTCGTGAAGGCCGAGGTGAAGATGCCTAACATCGCCGGCAAGAGCGCCCACGTCAACGTGAACAGCTTCAACCGCCGCGTGCTGCTGACCGGCGAAGTGCCGGACGACGAAACCAAGGCCAAGGTCGAACGCGAAGTGCGCGCCATCGACGGCGTGCAGAACGTGACCAATGAACTGGAAGTGGGCTTCTCCTCCAGCTACACCTCGCGTTCCAACGATGCGCTGATCACTTCCAAGGTCAAACTGAGCCTGGCCGATGCCAAGGACATTTCGGCCAACTCCTTCAAGGTCGTGACCGAGAAGGGCGCCGTCTTCCTGATGGGCCGCGTGACCCAGCGTGAAGGCACCCAAGCGGCCGATATCGCGCGCGGCGTGGCCGGCGTGACCAAGGTCGTCAAGGTGTTCGAGTACATTTCCGAGGACGACGTCAAGCAATACCAGCCGTCCCAACAGGCTTCGCAAGGCTAAAGAAATATCATGAGTACCGGCTCCAGGGCGTGGATCAAACCGGCGATTGCGCTTGCCGTCGTCGCCGGCATTGGCTTCACGACGTACCAGTCGCTGAACCAGCATCAATCCGCGCCTGCGGTCACCTTCCTCGGCATCAAAGGGGAAAAAATCACGCCTGAGAGCCTGAAGGGCAAGGTCGTGATGGTCAATTTCTGGGCCACTTCGTGCACCACCTGCGTGGCCGAAATGCCGGAAATGGTCGAGACGTACAACAAGTACAAGGGCCAGGGCCTGGAATTCGTCGCCGTGGCGATGAAGTACGACGCGCCCAACTACGTGGTCAACTTCACCGAAACCCGCCAGTTGCCCTTCAAGGTCGCGCTGGACGTGACTGGCGATGCCGCCAAGGCCTACGGCGACGTCTCCATGACGCCGACCACCTTCGTCATCGACAAGGAAGGCAACATCATCAAGCGCTACGTGGGCAAGCCGGAATTCCCGGCCCTCCATGCGCTGCTCGAAAAGGCCTTGAAAGGCTGACAGGCTAGAACGCCGCCTGCGCCGACAGGTAGGCGCCGCGCTGGGTCTTTGGATTGAAGACCGTGATCGTTCCCAGGTCCGCATAAGCCGCCGTCAGCGAGAAGTGACGGTTCGGCACCCATGCGAGGAAGATGTCCTTGTAGGCTTTCTCGTCATCCACGCTTAAATTGTGCGGTTTGCGGCGGTATTCAGCACCCATTACCAGCTTGCGCGTCAGCAGGTAGCCGACCGACAGCTCGGGCATCAGCCTGCGGCCGGATTCCTTGTCGCCGCCGAAACCCAATATCCCCATCTGGTTGGCGCGCGTGCTGCGCAGCGTGGCGTTCACCAGCAGGCTTTGCTCGAACAGGATTTTGGTGGCGGTGACGTAGAAATCCGTGCCGCGGTCGGAACCTGCGCCGAGCTGCTTGACGTTGGTAACGCCAAGCGCGCCGAGGCCGCCAACGCCTTTATTCTTCTTGTGCTGCAGTCCGATTGCGATTTGCGGCAGCCAATTGTCCTGTTCGTAGACGGCGTCGCCAGCCAGGCGCAGTTTGACGCCGACGATGTCCTGCCTGATGCGCAACTGGTCGAGCGGCACCAGGTCGCCTTCAAAGTCCTGGCGCGCCAGGGATACTTCGACGCGATCGGCAATCCCGACTGCAATTCCATAACTGGCCAGCGTGTAGTCCTGCGTGGCCACACGCGTGGCGAACGCACTGGCGCCCCAACTGTCGCGGGTGCCGTAGCCGGTGATAAGGGCCCACGGCACGATGCCGCCGCCAGCGCTGCCTTCCACCGTGCTGACGCCGCCGGTGGCGATGAATTTTCCCTGGTCGGGGCGGGCGCCGGGCGCGCCGCCTCCGGCCGTCACGATATCGCGCTGCATCGGCGCCAGCTTGGCGATCAGCTTGTTCGAGACAGCGCTTGGAACGTCATTGCGCTCCATCGCGATCTGCAGGTCTTCGGCCAGCGCGTTGAAGTGCATATTGTTCAGCTTCATGTCTTCATGGACCGTCTTCATGTCGCGGTCCTTGTACTTGCCCGTGTATTTGCACGGGCCGCCCGCGAATTCGCAGATCTGTTCCGCCAGCCGTTCCTTCACTACAGGTATGTCGAAACCGTCGAAAGTTTCCTTGATGCGGGGGTCGGCAAGCGTGATCTCGAACAATGATTCGACGATTCGCGCAATGCCTTCCTTGCCGCCGAGGCCGCGGTACACCGAATCGTCGGTATAAGGTGTTTGCGCAAATGCCAATGAGGACGCGACCAGCAAGCCCGCACCGGCAAATTTGCGCAAGGTAGTCATGGTCAGCCTTTCGGGTAGAGGATCATCTGCGTACAGCGGAACAGCGCGATGGCCTTGCCATTGGCCTTGTTGGTGACGGTGGCGTCCCATACCTGCGTGGTACGGCCGCCATGCACCATGCGTGCGCTTACTGCGATAGTACCCTCGCGTGCGGTACCGAGGTGGTTCGATTTGAGTTCGATGGTGGTGAAGTTCTGGGCACCTTCCGGCAGGTTGGCGATACAGCCAAAGCCGCAGGCTGTGTCCGCCAGGGTGACGACCGTGCCGGCGTGCAGGTAGCCGTTCGGCGCCAGGTGGTGCTGGACGATGTCGATTTCGGCCTGCAATTCGCCTTCTGCAGCACCGGTGACACGGATGCCGAGCAGGCCGGTCAGGTTGTTGTGAGTGAGTTGATTGAGTTTCTCGAGGTCGAATTTCATCAGGCATGTCTCCGTTTACAGATAAAGGATCATAGCAGCCGGAAACAGGGTATGCTTACGCATGCGCGACCTGCCCCACAAGGGCCCGGTCTGCAGGCAAGACCAGAAGCTCACAAGGTGGATTCAACCGATTAACTTACGGAGAATGACCTATGAACGAACGAGAGCAACTGTCTGCCATCGTGCAGCGCATGGAGGTGAAGCTGACGCAGGGCCACCAGGAGGATTGGGCCCGCCTGCTGCACCGTGCTCGCACGTTGAGCGCCTTCGATTGCTCGGCCGCCAAGGGCGAGATCCTGCACTATTTTGGCGGCGCCGGCTCGATCAGCGATCTTCAGCTTGACGAAGAATTCAGCGACCTGCGCACCCAGCTTTACACCCTCTGCTACGGCAAGCGCACCACGCATTGAAGCGCGGGACAGTCCGCCTGTTATTCCTGGCCTGGGCCCTGGTTTCGACGGGCTGGCTGGCCAATTCGTACCGGACGCGCGACGTCGATCCGGCGCTGCTGCGCGGCAGCGTCGATGCCGAAGAATCCCTTAGCCTCCCTGCGCGCACTTCAAGCTCGACTTCAGGATTGCTATTCTTTTGCGGCTCGGGCGTCGCGGCGGAGGCCTATGTCCCCATGCTGCGCCAGGTCGCAGATGCCGGCTATCCCGTCGTAATCATCAAGCTGCCGTTGCGCTTTGCCCCGCTCGACAGCAGCAAGGACGAGGCTTTGGCGAGGGCGCATCGCGCGATGGCGGCCCATGGCGAGGTCCGGCACTGGGTCATTTCAGGTCACTCGCTGGGCGCTGCGCTGGCGGCCCGCCTGGCATATCAGGAGCCTTCGCTTCCGGCCGCCTTGGTCCTGGTTGGTACCACGCATCCCAAGCAACAGGATCTCTCCAAACTGCCTTTTCCAGTCACAAAGGTCTTTGCATCAAACGATGGCGTGGCGCGCATCGCGGACGTAATGCACAACAAGCCGCTGCTGCCGGCGCAAACGCGCTGGGTAGAAATCAAGGGCGGCAACCATTCCCAGTTCGGCCATTACGGCCACCAGCTGCTTGATGGCGAAGCAGCGATCAGCCGGGAGGCGCAGCAGGCGGTAGTCGTGCAAGCGTTGCTTGCGGCGCTCAAACCCAGTTGACCGGCTCTTTGCCCTGCTGCGCCAGGTAGTTGTTGGCGCGCGAGAAGGGGCGGCTGCCGAAGAAACCTTTGTGGGCGGAGAATGGCGACGGGTGCGGCGAAGTGATCACCATGTGCTTGCGCGGGTCGATCAGGGCTCGCTTGGCGATGGCGTAGCTGCCCCACAGGATGAAGACCAGCCCTTCGCGGCCGGCCGACAGGCGCCTGATTGCGCTGTCGGTGAAGTTCTCCCAACCCTTGCCGGCGTGCGAACCGGCTTCGCGGGCGCGCACGGTCAATACGCTATTCAACAGGAACACGCCCTGGCCAGCCCAGTCGGACAGGTCGGTGCGCTGGCGCGCAACGCCCAGGTCGGAATGCAGCTCCTGGAAGATGTTCTGCAGGCTCGGTTGCGGGCGGTTGCCGTCCGGGACCGAGAAGCAGAAGCCCATGGCGGCGCCGGGCGTGTGGTAAGGGTCCTGGCCGAGGATCACCACTTTCACGTCGTCGAACGGCGTCAGGTCGAATGCGCGGAAAATATTGCGGCCGGCGGGGAAGCACTGGCGTTCGGCATATTCCGCGCGCACGAAACCGGTCAGCGATTCCCAGTAAGGCTGCGCGAATTCTTCTTCCAGTTGGGCTTTCCAGCTTGGTTCAATGCGGACTGTCATATCGAAATCTTAGCATTCCGTGGACGGCCTATACTGGACCGATGAACATCCGTCGCAAAGCCAGGTTTGGCGAAGCGTTCGAGGCAATCGTAAGCGATTGCCTGGCGCAGGTGCGCGCCAACGTTGCCGGCGTGCTGGCAGGCGACGTCGAAAGCCTGCACCAGGTGCGCGTGGGAGTGCGCCGCTTGCGCGCCCTGCTGTCGGGCGTGCAGGCATGGGGCGCAATGCCTGAAGGTACGGCGGGCAAGCTGCGCTGGCTGGGGCAGGAGCTGGGCCGCGCGCGTAACTGGGATGTATTCCTGGAGTCGACCTTGCCTGCATTGGGCGGCGGGTCGCAAGCAGTGCTTGCGGCGATGCGCGAAGCAGCGGCACAGCAGCACACGCACATTCGCCATCTCCTCGAAGGAACGCGTTATCGCGCACTGATGGAGGAACTGGCGTTGTGGCGCAGCGAGCGGTTGTGGCGCGATCCGGCACGCAGCCAACCCTGGGACAAGGATGCACGCAAAGTGGCGCGGGCGCTGGTGCGTCATGCGCGCGAACGGGTGGCGAAGCGGGTTCGCACGCTGGACGCAAGGCGGCCAGCCAGCCTGCACCGGCTGCGCATCGCGGTGAAGAAGGAGCGCTACCTGCGCGAGTTCTTCGGCGTGACCGCGCGCTCGAAAGTGCTGTCGGATGCGCAGGAGCTGCTGGGCAAGCTGAATGACCGCCGCATTGCGCGAGAACTTCTGCACTCCCTGCTGGACCGGTTGCCCCAGCACGCGGCGGAACTATCGTTCATGGAAGGTTTGCTGGCCGGGCGGCAGGAACATGCCCTGCCGGAAGCGGTTCGCTTCACCCGGCGCAAACTTTAGTCGTCCAGGCCTTTGCCGGCCAGGATCTGCGGCATGCATTTCTCAACGCGCGACTCGCGGGTCTTGGACTGCTTGGCAGAGGAGAAGTGCAACAGGTAGCCGCGCTGGCGGCCCGGGGTCAGGGCGTAGAAAGCTTCCGCCAGGGCCGGATGCTCGTCGAGCTTTTGCAGGAACTCGTCGGCCATCGGGAAGTCTTCAGTCTTGCGGAATTCAACCTTGGCGCCCGACTTTTCAAGCTCGATGGCTTCTTCGATGTAGGCCTTGATGATTTTCGCCTGCCGCTTGATGTCGGCGAGGCCGGCGAAGCGGAGCTGGCGCCCGGCCTGCACGTTGGCGGTCTGCTGTACCAGGATGTTTTCCGGGTCCTGCATCAGGGAGCCCTTGAAGAACAGCAGCGCGCAGTATTCCTTAAACCCGTGGATCAGGACGATGTTCTGGTCATTCCAGGTGAAGCACGCGCAACCCCATTTCGTCTCCTCCGTCAGGTGCGTGGAGAGAACGATCTTGCGCAGTGCTTCGAACTCCTCGTGCCATTTATTCTCAGCCATTCATGCCTCCCGTTGTTATTAGGTCGGCAATATACTACTTCAGAATGGCTGATTCGGCTCAGGCCTGTTCCAGTACGTTATGCGCCTGCACGTCGGCGTGGTACGAGGAGCGCACCATGGCGCCCACCGCCGCGTGGGCGAAGCCCATTTCGTAGGCTTTTTCCTCGAACATCTTGAACACGTCCGGGTGCACGTAACGGCGCACCGGCAGGTGGCTGTTGGACGGCGCCAGGTACTGGCCGATGGTCAGCATGTCGATGTCGTGCGCGCGCATGTCGCGCATCACTTCCAGGATCTCTTCGTCGGTCTCGCCCAGGCCGACCATCAGGCCGGACTTGGTCTTGACGTGCGGGTAGCGTGCCTTGAAGTCTTTCAGCAGGGTCAGAGAGTGCTGGTAGTCGGCGCCCGGGCGGGCTTCCTTGTACAGGCGAGGCACGGTTTCCAGGTTGTGGTTCATCACGTCCGGCAGGCCGTCGGCGAAGATGTCCAGCGCTTTTTCCAGGCGGCCGCGGAAGTCGGGCACCAGCACTTCGATCTGGGTCTTGGGCGACAGTTCCTTGGTCTTGGTGATGCACTCGACGAAGTGGCCGGCGCCGCCGTCGCGCAGGTCGTCGCGGTCCACCGAGGTAATCACCACGTAGGACAGGCGCAGCTTGGCGATGGTGTTGGCCAGGTTGATCGGCTCCTGGGTGTCCAGCGGGTCAGGGCGGCCGTGGCCTACGTCGCAGAACGGGCAGCGGCGAGTGCACTTGTCACCCATGATCATGAAGGTAGCAGTACCCTTGCCGAAGCATTCGCCGATGTTCGGGCAGCTCGCTTCTTCGCACACGGTCACCAGCTTGTTCTCGCGCAGGATGTCCTTGATCTCG
>Ga0209050_1003737_pt1 | contig 10929 bp, 11 predicted proteins | sample Araplavi_mTSA_r2_FD_184276 | JGI IMG/M metagenome (GOLD analysis project Ga0209050, IMG submission 184276) | Arabidopsis root microbial communities from North Carolina, USA - plate scrape MF_Cvi_mTSA_r2 (SPAdes) (version 2) | ecosystem: Host-associated > Plants > Roots > Endosphere | place: USA...
CGGCGCCAACCTGAACGTCAAAGTCGAATCCTTCGTCTACACCGACACGGACGCTCTGGATGCCAACGGCCTGGGCGGCGGTTCGGTGAGCTTCAACGGCATCAAGGTCAACGGCCTGATCGCTGCAACCATCGACATCCTGTCGCGTAACTCCTTCCTGCAGGCTGCCGGCGCTGCTGGCGTGACCAACCCAGGCACCTTCTACAACCCGGCAACCGGCGGTGACGTGGTGCAGATCGCCATCCCAGCCGACGTGCAAGTGGCAGCAGGCAAACTGCTGAACATCTCCGTTGACGCAATCAAGATGGGCGGCAGCAATGCTTCCTACGGTTCGATGGCCATGAACCAGCTCGACCTGCGCGGCACCCAAGTGTGGATCTGGGCACACTGATCGCCGATGCGGCCGTGGGAGCGGCCGCTCTGCGAATGTCCTGATGATGGAATCCCGTCTCTTTGCGGCCGCCCTCGCGGCCGCCTTTTTCTGCGCACCGGCTTCTGCGCAACTCCGTCCCATGAGCGACGACGACCTGTCGCGCGCACGCGGGCAGGGCTTGCTGGCAGTGAGCAACAGCACGCTTGGCGGCTTCGATTTCACGCGCATCGCGCTGGATGCGGACGTGGAATTGAATGCGAGCCTGCGTAACATCCGCCTCGGCGATTACCGCTTTCCTTCGCGGGAAGGGACGGGCGCCGATATCGACATGCCGGCACTGCAGTTCGGCCAGAACGGCAGCAAGGTTTCGATCACCAATCCGTATTTCGAAGTCGTGTACCGCAACACCGGCGACGCTGCGTCACCGCGCGAAGTGGTGGGCATGCGCATGGGCTTCGACAGCATCAAAGGCGACGTGGGCCTGAATGTGAACAGCCTTTCCGGCTCGCTGTTGGTCAGCGGCGTGGACGCGAACGGCCAGCCAGCCACGATCGATTCGCATACCGATGCGGGCGGGGGCAAGCGCTGGGATGGCGCCAGCTCCCTGGTCGGCGTGCGCGCGGGCGATGCCTCGGGGCCGAGCCGCGATTTCTGGATCTCCGTGCTGAAGTCGGGCGTGCAGTTCCAGGCGCCGAGCGGCACGACGCAGATGCCGGATGCCGCGCAGTCGGGCGTCTGGCTCAATTGGCGCGACAAGCTGGTGTCGCTGACCAACCTGCCGGCCGCGCCGGCGCCTGCGCCCGTCGCGCCAGCGCTCACGCTCTCCGCGCCAACCGTGTCGGGCGGGCGCTGATGAGGGCCGCACGCCGCTCCCTGCCGGCAGCGTGCGCGGTATGCCTCGCGCTGGCCGGCACCGCGCTGGCGCCGGCGAGTGCCGTTGCCGACGGCCTGCGTCCACTCAACGACAGCGCGCTAGCCGATGTGCGCGGCCGTGACGGCGTCAGCTTCGACCTGAACGGCTTCGCCATGAATGGCGACCTGCGCGTGACCTACACGCGCCCTGACGGCGCCAGCATCTGGGCCGGAAATCCCAGCGCATCGCGCAGCGACAGCGCGACCCCCTTCTCCGATCCCTACCGCTTCGACATTGTGCGCAGCACGAACGGCCTGGCCGACGTGGCGCAATTCAGCCTGCCGCAAAACATCAACGGCGAGCAGAAATGGCAACTGGCCTACGATTTCGGCGTGAATGCCGACGGCATCGACCGCGATGGCGGCTCCATCGTGGTGAGCGACCTGGCCCTGTACGGCGGCAGCTGGCAATTCTCCACGCCGCGCACGCAGGACGGCCTTGCCCTGGGCGTGGCGACGCGGATGGATATCGGCCAGTGGGCACTGCGCCCGAACGGACGCACCAACACAGTCGGCCAGATGGCATTGGATAACATCCGCATCGGCGCGACCGACGAAAACGGCAACTTCACCGGCCAGCCCTGGGTGATCGCCGACGTCGCGCGCCAGCCGGCGCTGGTCAACGCACTGGCCGACGAAAACGGCCCGCGCCTGCACATCGGCATCGGCGCGCCGGACGCGCAGTACGGAACTGGCCAGGCAGCCAGCGGCGGCATTGAAATCGGCAAGATCAGCTTCACCGCGCCCAGCGGCAATGTGGACCTGGGTTCATCGCGTATCGGCAATATCCAGATCAACTACCTCGATATCAAGTTCAGACAATGACGAGACTTGCCGCACTGCTGCTGTTGGTCCCGGCCCTGCTGCAGGCCGCACCGTCCAAGGAGCTGGATGACAGCGAACTGTCCGGCGTGAATGCGCGCGACGGCATCAGCTTCGCTGCGCACGTCGTGGTGAACGACCCGACGCTGGTTGGCGCTGTCACCGACAGCCGACTGTCGCTGGGCTTCCACGACGGCGGCCAGCCGCGCTACATCGTGCTGCGCAATGTGCGCGGCACGGTCGACATGTTCGCCATCGGCCTCAATGTACAGGCGCGCCCGGACGGCAGCGGCGACTACATCGCCGTCACACTGCCGTCGCAGATGCGCTATACAAACTTCGGCTTCGAATCAATGAGCGTGCAGAACGACCCCAATGCTGCCGTCACCGGCAACCTTGGCAGCGTCAATATCAACGGGAGCCTGCAGATGCAGGGTGAATTCCGGATGTGGGCACATTAATCGCGGCGCTCGGTCGCGAATAGCACCAGCGCGGCCAAGGGGAACATCAGGCCGGCCACGAGCACACCGTGCCAGCCGAAGCGGGCCCAGGTCCAGCCGCCCAGCCAGGAGCCGAATGCGCCGCCGGCGAAGAAGATCGAGATGTACACGCCATTGAGGCGGCTGCGCATTTCCGCACCAAGCGAAAAGATGGCGCGCTGGCCGACCACCAGGTTGGCGGAGGCGCCCATGTCCAGCACGATCCCGCATAGCACCAGCAGCACCAAAGTGAACTGGCGGCCGCCGTGCAGGAGCAAAGGCGCGCCGAATGCCACGGCCGCGGCCAGCAGTGCGAACAAGGTGGTCGAACGGCTCTTGCCCTGGTCGGCGCGCATGCCGGCTATCGGCGATGCGATGGCGCCGGCCACGCCCAGCAAGGCGAAGATCGCGATGCCGGTCTGCGACAGGCCGAACGCCGGGCTGGCCAGCACCAGCGGCACCGTGGTCCAGAACAGGCTGAAGGCGCCGAACATGCACGCCTGGTAGGCGGCGCGGCGGCGCAGGACCGGCGTGGTGCGCAGCAGCGTCCACATGGATGCCAGGAGCGCGCCGTAGCGGTAGCCGCCTTCCGGCCGGCGCTGCGGCAAACGGAATTGCAACACGATGGCGAGTACACCGATGGCAGCAGTGGAGATATAGAAGATCGCATGCCATCCCAGCGCATCGGTCACCAGGCTTGATACGGGCCGCGCCAGCATGATGCCCAGCAGCAGGCCGCTCATCACGGTGCCCACCGTCTGCCCGCGGTGCTCCGGCGCGGACAGGTGGGCGGCAAACGGCACCAGCACCTGGGCGGCTGCCGAACAAAGCCCGATCAGGAAGGCCGCCGCCAGGAAGGTGGCCGCATTGCCTGCCATGGCCGCACCCAGCAGCGCCACCGCCGTGCCACCCAGGAGGGTGACGGTGAGCCGGCGGTTTTCCAGCAGGTCGCCAAGCGGGACGATGAAGGCCAGCCCAAGGCAGTAGCCGATCTGCGTCAACGTGACGATCAGGCCCGCCGCGCCGGGCTCGATGCCGGTGGCCCGGCTGATCGGTCCCACCAGCGGCTGGGCGTAATACAGGTTGGCGACTATCAGGCCGCTGGCGACGGCCAGCAGCAGGATCATGGCAGGGGTGATGTGGTGCTCTTGTTTCATGGCGGTGCAGGATAGCACCGAAACAAAAAGCCTGCTGGTGGGTTAATATTTCCAAATGAAAGCCATTTCCGCCATCCTCTTCGGACTCCTGGCCGCTGCCTCGGCGCATGCCGAAAAAGTGGTCATGCTGGTCGATACCGGTACTGAGATGCCGATGGCGGATATCCGCAACGGAGAAGTCGTGGGCGGCATCCACAAGGACCTGGCGGAGGCGCTGGCGCAAAAGATGGGCCGCACAGCCGTCACGCTCCCGATGCCGCGCAAGCGCATCTCGATGGCGCTTGAATCAGGACAGGGCGATGTGCTGTGCATGTACTTGCCCGAATGGCTGCAAGGGCATTTCGGCTGGACGCAAGCCTTCATGCCGCAGACGGAAATCGTCATCTCTTCGCTGACGGTGGCGCAGCCGCAAAGCCTGCTCGACCTGTGGGGACAGCCGATCGGCTCGGTGCTTGGGTTCCAGTACCCGGAAATGGTGAAAGCCATGGGCACCGGCTTTGTCCGCGCCGACGCGCATTCGAACCTGGCCAACCTGCGCAAGCTGGCGGCGGGCCGCCTGCGCCACGTCGCCACCATCAAATCGTTTTACGACTACCAGCTGCACAAAGGCGAGAGGGTCAACGTGCATGAACCCCTGGTTGTGCGCAGCTACGAAACGCGCTGCGCCGTTTCGGAAAAGGGCCGCGTGCCCCTGGCGGAAGTCGATGCCGCCATTACCCAGCTGGTGCGCGAAGGCACCATCAACAAAATCCTGTCCAACTACCAATAGCATAATGATCAAGAGACTTGTACTGGCCACCACGCTGGCTTTTGCCACCGCCCATGCCGCAACTCCCCTCAGCAAGGACGCCACCGCAGCCGCGCGCTACGCGCGCCAAACCTACAGCGAAAAGGTCATCGACAGCCTGGCCAGCATGGTCAGCTTCAATACCGTGGCCGACGAGAAGGTGCCGTTCGAAAAGAACCCTCAGCACATCGGTTTCAAGCGTTTCATCAAGGAGGAAGCGAAGCACCTGGGGCTGGACTTCTCGGACCATGGCTACATCATGGTGATTGGCCTGGGTGACAGCAAGGAACGCGTAGGCGTGATCACGCATGGTGACGTACAGCCGGTCGACCCGAGCAAGTGGAAGCAGTCGCCTTTCAAGCTTGATCGCACCAGCGAGCCTGGCCTGCTTCTGGGGCGCGGGACCGAGGACGACAAGGGGCCGATCGCCACCGCCATGTATGCAATGAAGGCGATCAAGGACCGCAATATCCCGCTGAAGAAGCGCATCGAACTGTATATCTACATGGCCGAGGAATCGGACTGGGCGCCGTTGGAAGCCTTCCTCAAGAACCATACGCCGCCGCAGACCAATATCACCATCGACGCCGAGTACCCTGCGGTGACTGCCGAGAAGGGCTGGGGCGGCGTGCGCGTGACCTTGCCGAACATGCCATCGGCCCCAGGTAGCGGAGCCATGATCCACACCTTCACCGGTGGTTTCTTCGACAGCCAGATTCCGGAAGATGCGCGCGCAGTGATCGACAATGCCGATGCAGCGCTGGAGACGGCTATCCGCACCCGGGCCGCGCAGCAGAAAGGCATGACCTATCAGTACGCGTGGCAGGGCTCGCGCCTGACTGTCACCGCCAAAGGCCTGGCGGCACATTCCTCAAAACCGGAAGACGGCGTGAACGCCATCGCCATGCTGGCCGATGCGCTGGACGTGCAGCACTGGGGCGCCAGCCAGGCAGGCATGATGGTCGATTTCGTCAACGACATGATCGGCACCGGGCTGAAAGGTGAGCGGTTCGGCAAAATTGCCTACAGCGACGACTTCATGGGGCCGATGACCGTGTCGCCGACCACCCTGAAGGCAAGCGACAATGGCCTGGTGCTGGGGATCAACCTGCGCCGCCCGCGCGGAAAAACAACAGCGCAGCTGACAGCGGAAATCAATGAGGCCTTCGACGCCTGGAAGGCGGCAAACCAGCCGCGCGCAACCCTGGCGGCGCAGATTGGCGAGCCGTGGGTACAGGACAAGGCGCGGCAACTGCCAACCCTGATGAAGGTGTTTTCGCACTACACCGGCATCAAGGATCCGCAGCCGATTGCCATTGGCGGCGGCACCAATTCGCGCCTGTTCCCGCGTGCCGTGAGCTTCGGCCCGACCATGCCCGGCAAGGTCTACACCGGTCACTCGGAGCACGAGTTCATAACGGAAAAACAATTACTTCTCAATCTGGAAATGTATACCGCCGTCCTGGTGGAATTGGCGAAGTAATTGTCGACATTGTTGGCGAAACGAGTATTGCTTTACGGCAGTAAATGACATTACCATGGGCAACAAGGTTTTCGCACTGGAAGCCTTCAGCCCATGCCTGGCTGCGACACAGGCATCCCATGAAAAGATGCCATGTTCCGCAAGCTTGTCTTCCTGACTGCATTGTCATTTTCCCTGTCGGCACACACCATGGATATGAGTATCCCGCCGGCGAATACCGCCGCGCCCGCGGATGCGATCCAGGTCAACGATGTGCCGCGCCGCGGCACGCTGTACCGCGTGCATCACGAAGGCAAAACTTCCTACCTGTTCGGCACCATCCACGTGGGCAAGCAGGATTTCTTCCCGCTCGAACCTGAAGTCACCGAAGCGCTGGCGAAGTCCAGTTCGCTGGTGCTGGAGCTCGACGTGCGTGCCAGCGCTCCCTACTACCGGGCGCTGGAGCGCCACGGCCAATACCCGGCAGGGCAAACCATCCGCGACCACCTGTCGCCGGCCGCGCTGGCCAGGCTGCAAGCCGCGCTGGATAAGGTGAAACTTCCGCTGTCCAGCGTCGAACATTACCGGCCATGGGTGGTGGCAAACATCCTGGTGGGACAGGAAATCGAAAAGAGCGGTTTCAACCGCGGGCTCGGCGTGGAAGGCTATCTGCTGACCAATGCTTCCAAGCAGAAGAAACCCTTGCAGGAGCTGGAGACTGCCGACTACCAGCTTAGCCTGTTCGGCTCGCTGAGCGATGCGCAGCAGGAAGCCTACCTGCTGGAAAATATCGCCGATATCGACAGCGGCGCCGCGCTGCGCAAATCGGCCGGGCTGGTGGAAGCATGGGGCGCGGCAGATGCTTCACGCATTGCTGCGCTCACGCGTGAATTAACCTCGGGCGACACGGTATCCGCCCGATTCATGGACAGCACCCTGCTGGGCAAGCGCAATCCTGAAATGGCAGCCAATATTGAAGCGATCATGCGCAAAGGCGACGCCTTCATCGGCATCGGCCTGCTGCACCTGGTCGGCGACAAAGGCGTGCCGGCGCTGCTGCGCCAGCACGGCTACCAGGTCGAGAAGGTCTACTAGTATTTAGGGCTGGTGCTCAGCGAGCCACTCGAATAGCGGACGTTGTCGCCCACGCGATAGCTGGGCATGCTGTCCACGTTGACGGTCTCAATGGAACCGTCAGCCTTTTTCACGGTTACGCGGTAGCCGCTGCCGCTACCGGCTGCCGCTGCCCCAACCGCACCGCCTGCCGACATTGAACCCGCCGGATCGATTGACTGCACCACGCCATCCCAGTTGGCGGCAGTCTGGCTGCCTTCGGAAGCACTGGCAGTCGAGGTGCTGGTGCTTTCATCCATGCTGGCGGTTTTCTTGCTGCTGTCATGGGCGCAGCCCGCCAGGGCCAGGCTCACCAGCATGATTACGGAAAGTTTCATATATCCCCCATAAATTAGCCATATGCGCGCCGGGGAAGTGTACGCCGTTCCGCTAACGGCCGACGCACGTCAAGCGGCAGGACGCTTGCGCAAGCTCCACAAGGCCCACATCACCGTTGACGCGATGATGGCGGCAGCCATGTCGACCAGCCAGTCGTCGACCGAACCGTGGCGGTAAGGGAAGAAGGATTGAACAATCTCATCGATGGCGCCCATGATGGCGATGCCGAACACGGCCTTGAGCGCGCGCTGCGCGGGCTCGCCTTTGCAGCCGGTGAACAGCATGAACGCCAGCACCGAATAGCCGAAGCTGTGCAGTACCAGGCCACTGGCATATTCCGCCGCTTCGGCGCGCGCGCCGGGAATCGAGCCGATGATGCAGTTAAGGACGAAGAGGGTGATGGCGCCCCAGAAGCGCAGGCGTGCGTGAGCGTCGCTGAGGAACAGCAGGGTGAGGAATTTTTGCATGGGTGGGAAGATACCACGGAAGCGGTTGCGCCGGCACTAGGCCGGCGCACCTTCTGCCGCCACGCATATCGATTGCGTGTGCAGCAGATGTAGCCATTATAGGGATCGGCTGTGACAGCACCATGACATAAATCAAGCTTCGTTCAAACTTTGAAGAAAGCAACAGCATCGAGCAGGGTTTCGGCCTGGCTGGCCAATTCTTCGGCGGTGGCCGCAAGCTGTTCGGCAGCGGCGGCATTGCGCTGGGTGGTTTCGCTGAGCTGGTTGATCGCTTCGCTGATCTGGCTGGCCCCGCTGCTTTGTTCGCGCGATGCGGCATTGATTTCCTGCACCAGCTCCGAGGTCTTGCTGATGCCCGGCACGATTTCCTTCAACAGCTTGCCGGCCTGGTTGGCCACGGCCACGCTGTCTTGCGCCACGCCGCTGATTTCCTGCGCTGCGGCCTGGCTGCGTTCGGCCAGCTTGCGCACCTCCGCCGCCACGACGGCGAAGCCCTTGCCGTGTTCGCCCGCGCGCGCCGCTTCGATGGCGGCATTCAGTGCCAGCAGGTTGGTCTGATAGGCGATGTCGTCGATGATCGCGATTTCCCGCGTGATCTGCTGCATTGCCGTGACCGTGCGCGCGACGGCGTCGCCGCCTTCGACCGCGTAGCCGGCCACGCGTGAAGCCATGTCGTCGGTGACGCGCGAGTGCTCATGGTTCTGGAAGATCGAGGCGCTCATTTCTTCGATCGATGCGCTGGTCTGCTCCACGCTGGCGGCCTGCTCGGTGGAGCTGGTGCTCAAGGCTTGCGCGGTGGCGCTGGCCTGCGCTGCCGCATTGGCCAGGGTGTCGGCCGACTGGCGCACGCTGGTGACGGTGGCGTGCAGGCGCAGCGCCATTTCCTGCACCACATAGGCCAGGCTGCTGCGATCGTCCCGGTGCAACTGGATGCGCTGGGTCAGGTCGCCCTGGGCGACTTGCTGCAGTACTTCGCATACCTCCGACGGTTCGCCGCCGATTTGCCGGATCAGGTGATGGCTGATGGCGTAGCCGACCAGGACGGCCAGCAGCGCTATCGCAATGACGCCGCCGGCCAGCAGCTTGCGTGTTTCGGCCTGTTCCTTCAGGCGCTGTTCGATGTGGGCCGAGAGCAGGGCAAACGCCGAATCGCCGGCGCTGAATTGCTGGTCGATGGCGCGGGTGGTGGCGGCGATGTAGTCCGGCGCCGCGTAGTCCAGCGCGTCGGCCATGACAATGCGCGTGCGTGCAAGCTCGGTCACTTCCGCGGCAGCGGCGGTGGCGGCAGCAACCGGCCCATCGAGCTTCTGTTTCAGCACGGGATTGGCGGCATACGCCTTGCCGACGGTGCGCTGCATGCTGGCGCTGGCGTGGCGCGCCTTGCTGAGCAGTCCGTACATGATGGCGCGGCCCTCGATATCGATCTTGCGGGTGGCCAGGAAGCCGGCGCCGCGGGCGCGCATCTGCCCCAGGTCTTCCGCCACGCGCGGCAGGTCGAAATAGACGGCCCGCATCAGGTAGTAGGAATCGGCATCGGGGTCGAGCGATAGGCCGGACTGGTCGGCCAGTTGTTCAATGAAGAGCAGGGTGAATTCGCACAGGGCGGTGTGGCGCTCATAACTTTCCACGGTGGCCAGGCTGCGCGTGCTGACGTCGCGCGCCAGGGCGGTCCATTCATCGCGGATGCGGGCGAACATCTTGCGGTCCTGGCCATCGCCCTCGGCCAGCATGGACGACATGCCGAGCAGCAGGCGATTGACTTCCGCTTCCTTGGCGCTGCGTTCGCTGGCCAACTGGCCGCCGCCGACGAAGGCCGCCGACAGGCCGCGATGCTGCTGGATGCTTTGAAGCAGGTCGAGGGCCTGGGCGCCAGGCTTGAGTCCGGATTGTTCGGCAGCGGAAAAGTGGATATTGCGGTTGTTCTCGGACAGGAACAAGTAGAAGGGCGGCGCGACGAGCAGCAAGCCCATCAGGCCCAGGATCGCAAAACGTTGCCAAAGTTTCAGCCGGTTCAACAGTTTGTCCACCGTAGTCCCTCCCGCTTGCCACCTCATGAATTATGGCCAAAAAAAAAGCCCGCTGGTTAAAGCGGGCTTAAACTATTTTCTTGGAGGAGAATAGTGGAGACATGTGCAATTATGGTGCGCCGCCACATATTAGTCCAATTTTCCTTTTCGATAATCGTTATTCAGATTTCGTATAACTATTCTTTAACTGGTACAACGTAGTTCAGCGCCATGCGGCCGCCATCCACGAAAAGCGTCTGTCCGGTCATGTAGCTGGCATCGTCGCTAGCGAGGAAAGCGCATATGGAAGCGACCTCTTCCGGCTCACCGCAACGCCCCAAAGGAGTGCGCGACAAAATGGTGCGCTTGGCTTCCGGGCTGGCCAGGACCGCCTGTTTTGCCAGTTCGGTCAGGATGGTGCCGGGACCGATACCGTTGACACGAATGCCATACGGGGCCAGGTTCAGCGACATGACCTTGGTCAGCTGGTTGACGCCGCCTTTCGATACCACGTAAGGCACCTGGTCCGGAATCGCCAGTTCCGAGTTCACACTTGACATATTGATAATGCAACCGCTCTGCTGCTTGACCATCTCGCGCGCCACGGCCTGGCCGCACAGGAACATGGACTTCAGGTTGATGCCCAGTACGCGGTCGAAATCGGCTTCCGCCAGGTCGAGGAAGCTGCATTTGTGGGTCACGCCCGCGTTATTGACCAGGATATCGATGCGGCCGAAGGCAGCCAGGGTCGCTGCGACCAGGGCATCCACGTCGGCCTTCTGGCTGACGTCGGCGGCGAAGAAGCGCGCCTGGTCGCCCAGCGCTTCGGCTGCCTGGGCGCCTTCCGGCTTGATGTCCACCAGCATGACCTTGGCCCCTTCGGTAATGAGGCGCTGCGCGCAGGCCAGGCCGATACCCTGGGTGGCGCCGGTGACGATGGCTACTTTATTCGTTAATTTCATATCGCTTCCGCTTGTCGGTTAGGAAGCTTATTTTAGAGGATGACCGCGTC
>Ga0209050_1003738_pt1 | contig 10925 bp, 9 predicted proteins | sample Araplavi_mTSA_r2_FD_184276 | JGI IMG/M metagenome (GOLD analysis project Ga0209050, IMG submission 184276) | Arabidopsis root microbial communities from North Carolina, USA - plate scrape MF_Cvi_mTSA_r2 (SPAdes) (version 2) | ecosystem: Host-associated > Plants > Roots > Endosphere | place: USA...
GACCGGCAGCCACCGCGACATCTGGGACCGGCCGCAGCATCCGTACACGCGCAGCCTGATTGCGGCGGTGCCTGGGGGGGAGCAGCGGAAGGCTGCTTGAGGCTTTTTTGACGCCGCGGGGGACATCGCGAAAAGGGTTGCCCCGCCGGCGTGATCGCGCCCCGACCCGGCAGCGCTCAAAAGCGGCAAGGTGCAGAATCCGCGACCCATGAACGTCCGATTTCTAGAATCCTTCGTCTGCGTCGCCAAGCTGGGGAGTTTCAAGGGCGCCGCCGACATGCTTCACACCACCGCCGCCGCCGTGGCGAGCCGCATCGCGACGCTGGAGGAACAGTTCGGTGTGCGGCTGTTCGAGCGTGACCACCGTGGCGTGCTCCTCACGCACAGCGGCACCGAGTTGCTGCCCTATGCTGAAAAAATGATCGAGCTCCAGACGCGCATGTTCAACGCCATAGGCCATACCGAGGCGTTCTCGGGCATGTTGCGCATCGGCGTGATCGAGACGGTCGCCCACACCTGGCTGCCCGACCTGCTGTCGCGCTTCGCCAAAAAGTACCCCCGGGCCACGCTGGAAATCGGCTCCGACCTCACGCCGCGCCTGCGCGACGACCTGTTGCGTGGCACGCTCGACTTCGCGATTCTTTCCGAAGAAATCACGCCCGGCTTCATCGACAACCGCCGCATTACCAACCTCGCGATGCGTTGGGTTGCCAGTCCCTCGCTGGCGGCGCAGCTTCCCAGGGGTGCGGCGATGGGTTTCCCGGACCTTGCGAAGCATCCGATCATTTCGTTCTACCGGGAGTCGGGCGTCTACCGCAACATCGCCCAGAGCGCGGGCGCATCGGTGGACTTGCGCATCAGCTTCTTTTCGTCGATAGGCGCCATGATCGACATGGCGCGCTCGGGCTTCGGCAGCTCGCTGCTCCCGGTGGCCGTGATCCAGCAAGACTTGCTCGACGGGCGTCTGGTGGCGCTCGACGTGGCGCCGGCGCCGGCTGCGTTGCCGCTGGTGGCGAGCTTTCGCATGGAGCCGGCGTCGCCGCTGGCCGATGCGCTGGTCGACATGGCGCGTGCCTCGTGCGAGGACTTCATCGCGAACGGCAGCTGCGACGTGCTCGCGCGCTGACGCCGCGCGGCCCCCACAAAAAGTTGGGGCGCTCCCCAAGAATTTCTGGTTTGCCGCCGCGCAGCGTCGCGGGAACACTTCGCCCGGAGTTCAACCACTTCCGGAGTTCCCCTCGATGCATGCCCCCACCCACTTAACTACCTGCGCACCGGTGCTTGCACTGCTCGTGTTGTTTTCGTTGTCCGTGGCGCTGCCGGCCTTGGCGGCCAACGACGGGATCACCGTCACCATCGGCAGTGCCTCGCCGCTGTCCGGCGCGCAAGCCCACCTGGGTCGGGACACCGCCAACGGCGTGCGCCTGGCGGTCGACGAGCTCAACGCCAGGGGTGTGCTGATCGGCGGGAAGAAGGCGCGCTTCGTCGTCGCCGCCGAGGACGACGGCGCCGATCCGCGCCAGGGCACGGCGGTGGCGCAGAAGTTCTGCGATGACAAGGTCAACGGCGTGGTCGGTCACATGAATTCCGGCACCGCCATTCCGGCCGCGAAGATCTACAGCGACTGCGAGCTGCCGAACCTCACGCCCTCGGCCACCAACCCCAAGCTCACGCAGAGCGGCTACAAGACCAGCTTTCGCATGATGGCCAACGACAACGAGCTGGGCGCCGGCCTGGCCGCGCTGGCGGCGGACAAGCTCAGGGTCACGCGCGTGGCCGTCATCGACGACCGCACCGCCTACGGGCAGGGAGTGGCCGAGGTGTTCAGGAAGACCGCGCTGGCCAAGGGCATCCAGATCGTCGCGCAGGAGTACACGACGGACAAGGCGACCGATTTCGCGGCCATCCTCACCACCATTCGCGCCAAGGCGCCCGACGCGATCTTCTACGGCGGCACCGATTCGCAGGCTGGCCCCATGGTGCGGCAGCTCGCGCAGCTCGGCATGGACAAGGTGCGGCTGTTCGGCGGGGATGGCATCTGCACTTCGAAGCTGGCCGAGCTGTCCGGCGGTGCGCGCACCCTGGCCAACGTGGTGTGCGCGGAGAGCGGCACGGCGGCCGAGCTTTCGCCCAGGGTCTTCGAGTGGAAGAAGCGCTACGAGGCGAAGTACCCGGGCGAGTTCCAGATCTATTCGCCGGATGCCTACGACGCGACCATGGTGCTGGCGCGGCGATGGTGAAGGCCGGCTCGGCCGACCCGGCGGTGTATGCGCGCGAGCTGTTCAACACATCGCTCGACGGCATCACCGCACGCATCGCGTTCGACGCCACGGGGGAGCTGAAGAATCCCGCGATGACGCTCTACCGCTTTGAGGCCGGCAAGAAGGTCGCGCTCAAGTGAGCGCCGGTGCATCGCTGCTCCACCTGAGAGCCGACCGGCTCGGCTCGCTGCGGGAGCTGCTGCGCCAGCGCGGGTTGCGCGCCGCGCTGGTCCACGCGCAGGGCGGGGCGCTGGGGGCGGCCACGCGCTCGAACGCGTGCCTGCGTATGTTCGTCGACTGGGACGGCGTCGAGTCGCCTTCGACGCTGCTGGTAGAGCCCGGCCGGTGCACGCTGATCGTGTCGAATCCGTTCCAGCTGCATGCGGCACGGCAGCTCGCGCAGGTCGACGCCGTGGTTTTCGCGGCACCGGAGCTGCTCGGCGAGACCGTGCGCGAGCTGTTGGCGATGTCCGAAGAACACGTCGCGAGCGTCGGCCAGGTGGGATGGCCCGAGATGCAGTGGCAGACGGTGCAATCGTTGCAGCGCGCGTTACCACTGCTGCGGTGGGAGGACATTGCGCCCGAGCTGGACCGTTGGCGCGCCGCCAAGACCGTGCCCGAGGTCGAGGCGCTTGCGAATGCGGCGGCGTTGTGCGACGCGCTCTTCACGCGCTTCCCCGCGTTCCTCGGGGCAGACCGCGAGGCGTGGAAGACCCAGCGTGAACTGGAGCACTTCGCCCTGATCGCGGGTGCCGAGTACTGCAAGACTTGGCTGACCATCGCGCCCGCCGCGCAACAGCCGCAGTACCTGCCGCACGAGAACCGGCGCAGGCCGGAGCCCGGCGACCAGGTGTTGCTGGGCGTCATGCTCAAGCTCGACGGCTACTGGGGCCACGCGATACGCATGGGGTCTTACGAGCGGGCGCTGCCGCTGCATCGCAAGCTGCATGGCATTGCGCGCGAGATGTTCGATACGGGCTTGAGCGCATTCGACGGTGCAAGCGATCTCAGCGAGGTGGAGGCTGCGCTGCAGGCCATCCTGTCCCGCGAACTGCCCGACGTCGCGGCGGCGGACATCTTCCGATTCCGCAGCGGCCACGGCCTGGGGCTCAGCTACGAGGAGCCGCGCTCCGTCGCGGCCTTTCCGCAGTATGCGGACCCGACCGATCCGGGCAGGCCGGAGACACTGAAGCCTGTCTCCGGTGCCATGTTCGAACTGCATCCAAACTTCTTCGTGAAGGAGCTCGGCGGGGCCGCGCTTGGTGACATGGTGCATGTCGGCGCGTCGGGGAGCAGGAGGTTGCTGGAGACGCCGCTCGATCTCATGGTGTGGGGTTGAGGCCCCGCGTTCAGTGTCCGCTCGGCGCTCGAAGCCAGTTGTCGAGCACGAGGCCGGGCACGCGTGCGAAATGCCGTGTGTTGTCCGTGACGACGACGGCACCGACCGCCAGCGCATGGGCCGCGATCATTTCGTCGAAGTCGCCGATGGGCGTGCCGCTCACTCTCAGCTGGGCACGCAGATCGCCATGCCTCGTCGCCGCTTGCGCGTCCCAGGGCAGGATGGGGGAGATACGCAGGAACTCTTGCACGATGCGGTGCAGCCGCACAGCTTCGGGCCGACGTGCGATACCGAATCGAAGTTCGGAGCAGGTCACTGCGGAAATGCACCATTGGCCGGGCGCCAAGGCCTGCAAGTGGCTGTCGAAAGCAGGGTTGCCGCGAATGGCCTCGCTGGCAGCGTTGGTGTCGAGCATGTACAGCGTCATTCCTTCCAACCCTCGAACGGATCGCGCTGTTCTTCGCCTTGCTCGCGCACAGGCATGAAATCAGAAGGGGTGGAGCCCAGTTGCTTGCGCAGTTGCATGAACGCGTGCCAATCCGCCGGGGCGCGGGTCGACAGGATGACGTCGCCGGTCGCTTCATCGCGCCGGATGTAGACCTCGGTAGTGCCGTCAAACCGAAACTCGGCAGGCAGGCGGACGGCTTGGCTGCCCCCGGTGGCAAAGAGTTTGGCGGTCGATTGCTGCATGGCTGACTCCCGGAAAGTGCGATGTATATATTAGTGTATATACATCGCGTCATTTCGGCAAGGAGCGTGCGCCCAGCGCTTACTTTTTCCCCTCATCCACCCACACATCCGCCAGATTCGACTCCACCCCGTCCGCCGTCAGCGAGTGGTCGTGCACCCGCTGGTTGGCGATGGTGATGAACACCGGCTGGTAGAGGTTCAGGTCGGGCACGTCGCGCGCCACCGTGTCCTGGAAGTCCTTGAAGAGCTTCAGCCGCTTCGCCGGGTCGTTCTCCACGGCGGCGTCTTCCAGCAGCTTGTCGACCACCGGGTTCTGGTAGTGCGTGCCGTTGGAGAAAGGCACGCCCTTGATGAAGTTCTTCGACCAGTACAGCCGCTGCACGCCCACGGTGGGGTCGAACAGGTTGCTGGCGCCATTGTGGGTGAAGGCGAAGTCGCGATCAGTGTAGATGCGCTTGATGAAGGCGCTCGGGTCCTGCGCGCGCACGGTCACGGCGATGCCGATGCGCGCGAGCGCCGAGCGAAGGTAGTCCGCCAGGCGCGGGCCGTCGGCGCCGATGGGGTTGAAGTCCAGCGGCACGCTGAAGCGCACGCCACCGGCCTTCTTCGGGTACCCGGCCTCGTCGAGCAGCGCGTTGGCCTTCTTCACGTCGAAGGCGTAGGGCGAGGGCGCAGGGTCGTGGAAGGCTTTCAGGCCAGGCGCGATGGGCGAGTAGCTGACCTGGCCGTAGCCGTAGTTCACCACCTTGACGATCACGCCGCGGTCCACCGCATGGGCCACGGCCTGGCGCACTTTCTCGTTCCTGAAGTACTCGTTGTCGAGGTTGAACTCCAGCCGTGTCACGTTCGACGAGTAGCTGTTGCCCTTGGTCTCGAAGCGCAGCGCGGGCACCTTCTTCAGGCGCTCCAGGTCGGCCAGCGGCACGGGGGTGCGGTAGCCCAGGTCGACGGTGCCGGTCTCGAAGGCCACGGCCGCGGCGGCCGGGTCGGTCACGAAGCGCACGATGAGCTGGTCGACGAAGGGCTTGGGCTTGTCCCAGTAGTCGGCGTTGCGTTCGTACACGATGTGGCTGCCGCGCACCCACTCCTTGAACTTGAACGGACCGGTGCCGATGGGCGCGTTGTTGTTCGCGTTGCTTGCCGGGTCGGTGCCCTCGTAAATGTGCTTGGGCACGATGGGCGTCTCGGTGGCGACCAGCGCTCGGATCAGGTACGGCGCGGGCTTTGACAGCCGCAGGATGGCAGTGTATTTGTCGGGCGTGTCGATGGCCGTGAGGTTGGCGAAGGTGTTGCGCCCGCGCGGGTGGATCTTCTTCAGCAGCTCAATGGAATAGGCCACGTCCGCCGAGGTGAAATCCTTGCCGTCGTGCCACTTCACGCCCTGGCGCAGGTTGAAGGTGTAGGTCAGGCCATCGGGGCTGACGGCCCACTTGGTGGCCAGCTGCGGCTGCGGGTTGACGTCGTAGTCGTACTTCAGCAGGCCTTCGGTGACCTTGGCGCTCACGCTCAGGATGGGCGTGGCGACGTTCCCGATGGTCACGAGCGCGGTCGGCTCGCTGGTCGACAGCAGCGTGAGCGTGCCGCTGTGGTTGGGCGGCGCGGCGTGGGCGGCGAAGCCCACGGCCAGCAGCGCGGCAAGAAGGGCGCTGCGAAGCGGAAAAGCGTTGTTCGAGAAAAGCATGGTGTGAGAAAAGAAGTCGGAAGAACAGAAAAAATCAGGCGGTGACCGGCTTGATGGGGGCGGCGCCTGCACCGGCACTGGAACGGATCGACGCCGCGGAGACCTCGGCCGACACCAGGCCCTCGCGCAGGTCGCGCGCCACCAGCGCCGGGTCGCGCTTCGAGGGCGCGCCCAGTCCGCCGCCACCCGGCGTTTCGACCACCAGCCGGTCGCCTTGCGGCACGATCTGCCGGCCCTTGGCGCGCAGCGTGGCGCCCGAGGCCAGCCGCAGCCGGCCTGGTGCGCCGTTACCGCCACCGAGCGCGCCGCGCGCGGGGTTGTCGACGCGGTCGAAGGCCGCGGCAATCAGGAAGGCGGCATCGGGCTGCGCATGCCGCACCTCGATCACCTGGCCCAGGCCGCCGCGCACGGCGCCGGTGCCGCCGGAGTCGGTGCGGAACTCCTTGCGCTCAAACACCACGGGTGCCTGCGTCTCGAGGATCTCGAGCGACACATTGCGCACGCCGCTCGGGTAGGCCGTGACGGAAAGCCCGTCCTTGCCCGGCCGCGCGCCGGTGCCGCCGGTGGAGAAACTGATGACGTTGAAGCGCGCGCCGCGGCGCACGGCCTCCGCGTCGGCCGGAGTGGTGCCCGCAAGCACCTCGCCGCCGACGAGCTGCAGGTTCCACAGCGAGGAGGCGCCTTCGGCCGGCACCTTGTCTGCGCGGGCTTGCCGCAAGGCGCCGAACACCGCGTCGGGCAGCAGCTGGCCCACCACGTGCCGTGCCGTGACGGCGGCGGGGTGCTGCGCGTTCAGGATGCAGCCGGCCGGCGCTTCCACGCGGATGAGGCCCAGCGAACCCGCATTGTTCGGCACATCCGCGCCCACGAGGCAGCGGATGCCGAAGGATGTGTACGCGTCGGTGTACGCCTTGACCACGTTGATGCCGCGCGCCACCGTGCCCGAGGTGCCGGCGTAGTCGACCACGATGCCGTCGTCGGCGATGGTCACCGACACCTGCAGCCTGATGGGCGCGTCGTAGCCGTCGGCCACCAGGGTGTTGTGCCAGGTGCCGCGCGGCCAGTCGCGCAGTGCTTCGCGCATGGCCTGGGCCGAGCGCGCGATGATGAAGTCGCCGAGCGCCTCGAGGTCGTCGAACCCGAACTCGCGTAGCAGCGTGCGAAGCCGCCGGCCGCCGACCTCGTTGCAGGCCACCAGCGCATACAGGTCGCCCTCGACCTGCTCGGGGTCGCGCACGTTGGCACGGATGATGGCGCGCACCGACGGGTCGACCGTGCCCTGGCGCACGAAGCGCAGGATCGGCAGGAACAGGCCCTCGTGGTAGATCTCGAGCCCGTCGGGGCTGGAGCCGATGCCGCCGATGTCCACCACATGCAGCGTGGAGGCGAACAATGCCACGGCCTTCCGGTCCGCGCCTTCGCCATGGAAGACGGGCGTGACCATCGTCATGTCGAACAGGTGCCCGGTGCCCTTCCACGGGTCGTTGGTGAGGAACACGTCGCCGTCTTCCATCGTGCCGATGGGAAAGCGCTGCAGGAAGTGCTTGACCGATTCGGCCATCGAGTTGACGTGCCCGGGTGTGCCGGTGACCGCCTGCGCGATCATCCGGCCGTCGGGCAGGAACACGCCTGCCGACAGGTCGCCGGCTTCGCGCGTGGAAGTGCCGAAGGCGGTGTGGATCAGCACCTGCGCCTGTTCCTCGACCACGGAGAGAAGCCGGTTCCACGCGAGCTGGTTGCGGATGAGCTGGCGGCTGGCCAGCGCCTTTGGAGTGGGGGGAGTGCTCATGCAGCGGTTCCTGCGAAATCTTCGAAAGGGGTGGAGGCGGTCTTCGTGACCAGCCCGGCTTTCAGGTCTTGCGCGACCGATGCGGGGTCGCGGCTCGCCGGGTCGCCCAGGCCCGCGCCGCCGGGCGTCTCGACCACGAGCACCTCGCCCGCGGGAATGACCTGCCGACCCTTGCCGCGCAAGGCGGTGCCCGAATGCTTGAGCCGCGCAGCGCCGGGTGCGCCGTCCGCGCCGCCGAGCGCACCGCGCGCGGGAAAGCGCACGCGGTCCCAGGTGGCCGAGAGCACCATCGGGTCGCCGTCGGCGTTCTCGATCTCGATGACCTGGCCGAGCCCGCCACGTGAAGTGCCGGCGCCGCCCGAGTCGGGCCGGTACTCCTTGCGGCGGAAGAGCAGCGGCGCCTGCGTCTCGAGGATTTCGAGCGACACGTTCCGCACGCCGCTCGGGTAGGCCGTGGCCGAAAGCCCGTCCTTGCCCGGCCGCGCGCCGGTGCCGCCAGTCGAGAAGCTCACGATGTTGAAGCGCCGCGCGCGCCGCAGCGCGTCGTTTGGCCCGCCCTCGATGGGCTGGCCGCCGAACAGGCGGATGTTCCACAGCGACGACGCGCCCTCGGCCGGCACGCGGTCGGGCCGCGCCTGGCGCAGCGCACCGAACACCAGGTCGGGCAGCATCTGGCCGATGGCCGCGCGCGCTGCCACGGCGGCCGGCGGCAGCGCGTTGACGATGGAGCCTTCGGGCGCCACCACGCGGATGGGCGCGAGCGAGCCCGAGTTGTTGGGCACGTCGGCGCCCACAAGGCAGCGGATGCCGAAGGAGGTGTACGCGTCGGTGTAGGCCTTGGGCACGTTGATGCCGCGCGCGATGCTGCCCGATGTGCCCGCGAAGTCGACCAGGATGCCGTCGTCGGTGATGGTCACGGCCGCGTGCAGCTCGAGCGGCGTGTCGTAGCCGTCCACCGTCATGTGGTTGCGCCAGGTGCCCTTGGGCCAGTCGCGCAGCGCCTCGCGCATGGCCAGGCGCGAGCGCTCGATGATGTAGTCGCCTTGCGCCTGCAGGTCGGTCAGCTCGAACTCGCGCAGCAGCCGCTGCAGTCGCACCGCGCCCACCGCGTTGCAGGCGACCAGTGCGTGGAAGTCGCCCTCGACCTGGCCCGGCTCGCGCACGTTGGCGCGCACGATGTCGAGCACGGCCTCCTCGATCACGCCCTGGCTCACGAAGCGCAGCGGCGGCAGGAACAGGCCCTCATGGAAGATCTCGAGTGCGTCGGGCCCCGCGTTGACGCCGCCGATGTCGACCACGTGCACCGTCGATGCGAACAGCGCGACGGCCTTGCCGCCGTGGAACACTGGCGTGACCATGACCACGTCGAACAGGTGGCCCGTGCCCTTCCACGGGTCGTTGGTGACGAACACGTCGCCGTCGCGCATGGTGTCGATGGGGAAGGCGCGCAGAAAGTGCAGCACCGAATCGGCCATAGAGTTGACGTGGCCCGGCGTGCCGGTCACGGCCTGCGCGACCATGCGGCCGTCGGGCAGGAACACGCCGGCCGACAGGTCGCCGGCCTCGCGTGTCGGCGTGCCGAAGGCGGTGCGGATGAGTGCCTGCGCCTGCTCTTCGACGACGGCGAGCAGGCGGCTCCAGACGAGCTGCTGGCGCAGTTGCTGGCGTGCGGGTGCGGCGGTCATTGGTATTCCTCCCTCTCTCTCTGGGGGAGGGCAGGGGTGGGGGCACGCGGCGGTCGATGAGGCGCTGCGTGGGAGCCAACGCCGCCGCGTCCCCTACCCGGCCTTCCCCCAAAGGGGAAAGGAGCAATGCGGGCCTTGCTCATGCCGTGGCCTCTTCGGCGACTTCTGCATCCGTGTGGCGCACGGACGCCTTGTCGTCCAGCACCAGCGCCCCGAGCCGCGTCGCACGCGCCTCGAAGCCCGCGATCACATGCGTGGTCGTCTCGTCTTCGACGATGAGCGCGGGGCCTTCGATCCACTTGCCCGCGCCAAGCGACCGGCGCTCGTAGACGGGTACATCGGCCCACAAGCCTGTATCGGCGTTGTACAGCTGGCGCGAGCCCACGGACTCCGCGCGTCCCGTGTCGGCGACGACCTCGTCGGGCTCGGGCGCATCGCGGCCGCCGGCCTCCACCGCCACCGACCAACTCACGGCCTCCGCCGCGATGTGCGGCAGGCTGCGGCCGTACAGCGCGGCATAGCGTTCCTCGAAGCGCTGGTGCAGCGCCCGGCTCGCCGCCGCGTCGAACGGCCCTTCGGGCAGCTCGACCGGAATCTCGTGCCCCTGACCCGCATAGCGCATGAAGGCCTGGCGGTGCCGCATCAGCGTGGCGCCGGGTGCGGCGCGCAGCACCACGTCATCGGCGGTCGCCGTCAGCTCGCCGAGCAGCGTGTCGACCGCCGCATGGTCGATGCGATCGAGCCGCTGCGCCAGGCTGCGCACCGTCTGGTACGCCACGGGTGCCCACAAAAAGCCGAGCGCCGAGCCCACACCCGCCGAATTCGGAATCACCAGCCGCGCCACGCCCAGCTTGCGCGCCAGCAACGCGGCATGCAGCGGCGCCGCGCCGCCGAAGGCGATGAGCGTGCTTTCCTCCGCCACCTTCCCGAGCTCGGAGGCGTGCACCCGCGCCGCATTCGCCATGTTCTCGGTCACGATCTCGACCACCGCCTGGGCGGCCGACTCGACCTCCAGTCCGGTCTGCGTCGTCAGGCCCTGCAGCAGCGCGTCGCGCGCGCGCTGCGGGTCGAGCTGCACCTTGCCGACCGCGAAGCGCGCCGGGTCGATGGTGCCGAGCGCGGCGTGCGCGTCGGTCACGGTGGGCAACTCGCCGCCCAGGCCGTAGGCGGCCGGACCGGGCGAGGAGCCCGCGCTGTCGGGGCCCACCTGCACCACGCCCAGGTGGTTCACGCGGGCGATGGAGCCGCCGCCCGCGCCGATCTCCACCATCTCGATGACCGGTATGCGAATCGGCAGTCCCGAGCCTTTCAGGTGCCGGTGCACCCGACCGAACTCGAAGCTGCGGCTGACCTGCGGCTGGTAGTCGTCGATGAAGCAGATCTTGGCGGTGGTTCCGCCCATGTCGAACGAGAGCGCGCGCGACGCGCCGATCTGCTCGGCCACCTGACGCGCCAGCACCGCACCTCCAGCGGGGCCCGA
>Ga0209050_1003746_pt1 | contig 10905 bp, 7 predicted proteins | sample Araplavi_mTSA_r2_FD_184276 | JGI IMG/M metagenome (GOLD analysis project Ga0209050, IMG submission 184276) | Arabidopsis root microbial communities from North Carolina, USA - plate scrape MF_Cvi_mTSA_r2 (SPAdes) (version 2) | ecosystem: Host-associated > Plants > Roots > Endosphere | place: USA...
GAGAGTTCCAGGATGCGTTCGCGGGTTCGTCTTGGCGCTTTTTGTAGCATAACAGGGGGGCTCTATTGTTTCCCCTGCAAGGATATCACTATTAGAAGTTTTCCAGAAGTTACGCTTTTTTCGTTGTAGCCTTTTTGACTGGCTTTTTCACCAACGCCTTCAATTCTTCGACCTGGCGGCTTAATTCGTCCATCCGGTCGATCAGGACGTTGATGTCCTGCCGCATCGGTACGCCAATCGAGTCCAGCGCCCGGGTGACCCGCTCCTCGAACACTTTTTCCAGCGAGTTGACGGTTTCGCGCACATGGCCGGCGCGGTCGCCTTCGACGGCCCGGGCACGTTTTTGCAGGTCAGTGAAGGCCCCCAGCCCCGCCTTCCAGATCTCCTGTGCCGATTCGCGTACTGCCTTGGTCAGCCGTTCTTCGCTTTCTTCAAACGATTTCGTCTTTTTCCCCATGGCGGCGGTTCCTGTAATTATTCTGAGGTCATTGTACGGCGCACTCTCTAGAACAGGGCTTCTAATGCGGTCTACAATGCCCGCATGGGGCCGAAAATCGTTTGGGTGCTGCTGCCGTTGGCGGTGTACGCCGCCCTGCTCGCGCTGGCCTGGCGCGGGAAAGTACCGTCGCGCCTGGCGGTCAATATGCACAGCAGTTTGCTGCTGATGGCCTACCTTCTCTGCACCGCCGGCCTGGGTTTGTTCTGGGTCGCCAACCAGCAGCTTCCTGTGTTCGATTGGCATTACCTGTTCGGCTATGCGACGCTGCTGCTGGTATCACTGCATCTGTTCTTTAATTTGCCGACGGCCTTGCGCTGGCTGCGGCAACGGCGGCCAGCGACGCCGGCGCCGCAAAGCCGGCCGGCAAGCGCCAGCGCGTGGCGCGGCAGTGCGCGTGTCGCCGGCGCGGCAGGCGCACTGGTGCTGGCATTCGCGCTTGGCGCGCATTTGGGCGGGCGCGGCGTGCAGCCGGCGGCTGGCGTCCCGGGCGAACCTGGCGATTCCTTTGCGGCCACCATTGCGACGGTGCTGCGCTACCACGAAGCGTCATCTTCCTCGCGCAGCGGCGTCTTACGCCGTGCTCCGGCGGTGGATTGGGGTGCGCAACAAGCGCCCTTCAAAAGCTATCCGGCATCGCCACAGATTGCATTGCCTCGCGCGGTGCCCGGCGAGGCCGGCTCCCGAAGTCTGGGCGCCATGCTGCGCGGCCCGGCTGCGCCGGCCTCGGGACGGACCCTTGACCTTGCAGCTGTCGGGCAGTTGCTGCACCTGACCGCGGGCGTAACCGCCAGGCGCGGTGGACTTGCACTGCGCGCGGCACCCTCCTCCGGCGCCCTTTTTCCTGCCGAGCTTTACCTGCTGGTCCGGCGTGTCAATGGCCTCGAGCCGGGCCTCTACCACTTCGATCCTGACCAGCATCGCCTGGCATGGCTCGGCGGGCTTCCTTCCGGATTGTTTGCGGTCGAGGCGGATTTGCTGATGGTGGTGTCGGCTGTTTTCCAGAGGACCGGCTACAAGTACCGCGATCGCGCCTACCGCTATGTCGCGGCCGACCTTGGCCATTTGCTGGAGAACGCACGGCTGGCGGGACACTATGTTGGAACACATGCCACACCGCTCGAACAGTTCGATGAAGCGGCCCTTGAGGCGGCGTTCGGGCTGGATGGCTTGCAGGAAGGTGTCCTTGCAGTGACGGCATTTTCGAACGCTAATCCCATCGCCCCAGGCAGGCCGGCGGCACAGCGGCAGCGCGCAGGCAACGACAATCCTGCAAAATTGGCGGGCCTCGGCGTCACCGGCCAGGTCCACGCTGCCACGTCGCTGGCCACGGACGGCGCCGCACCCAGCGCGCGCGAGCCCGGCATAGAGGGATTGGTCGCGCTGCCTGCGGGCGATGCGGCTACAATGGACCTGGCCCGCGCCATCCTGCAACGCCGCAGCCAGCGCCGCTTCTCGGACCAGCCGATCCAGCTACGGCAACTGGCATCGATGTTGGCTGACATGGCGCTGGCGCCGCTCCTGTCAGGCGCCCTGCATGCAGATCTGGTTGTGAATCGCGTATCGGGACTGAAGCCTGGCGTCTACCGCTACTTGCCGTCGCGGCACGCGCTGCAGCCAGTGCAGCTTGGCGATCTCGCGACCGGGGCCCGCAATGCGGCACTTGACCAGGACGTTATCGGTGACGCCGCCGTCGTCCTCATCCTGTCGGCCGACAGCGCGCAGGCATTGAAAAACGGCGCGCGCGGCTACCGCATGGCCTTCCTGGAAGCGGGCTTGATGGGCGAACGCTGGCTGCTGGGCGCCGTCGCCAGGGGGCTGGGCGCCTGTCCCGTCGGCGCGTTCTACGATGATGAGGCGGCGGCCCTGGTCAAGGCCGGGAAAGGCCGCTGGGTCCTGCACTTCGCAGCGCTCGGCCGCGTTGCCGACTAATTGAGGTATTGCGGTGCCCGGACCTGCGAATGCAGCCGGAAGCCTTCGCGGATGTTCTCGCGCAGCACCGCCCCCTTCCAGGGCTTGGTGTAGAAGCGGTCGATCGCACCGTGGTTGATGGCGGCCATGATCGGCGTCAGGTCGGCATAGGCCGACAGCATGATGCGGAACGTATCCGGCGCCAGGTTCTTGACCCGCTCCATGAATTCGGTGCCGGTCATCATCGGCATGCACTGGTCGCACAGGATCACCTGCACGCGGTGCCGCGCCAGCACGTCGAAGCCTTCCGCCGCGGTCTGCGCGGTCAGGATCCGGTAGCCATCCTGCGCCAGGAAGTCACTCAACACGTCGAGCATGAAGGCGTCGTCGTCGACAATCAGCAAGGTTTGCTGGTCGACGATGCTTTCATCGGCCGGCGTTTGCAGGTGCCGGCCTTCACGCAGCATCTGCACGAAGTCGGCTTCCGGCAAGGGGCGGCTGAAGTAATAACCCTGCATCTCGTCGCAGTCATGGCGCCGCAAGTACGACAGCTGGGCGTCCTTCTCCACGCCCTCGGCAATCACTTTCAGTTTCAGGCTGTGCGCCATATTGATAATGGCCAGCACGATCGCCGCATCGTCCGGATTGCTGGTCACCTCGCGCACGAAGGCGATATCGATCTTCAGCTTGTCGATCGGGAAGCGCTTCAGGTAGGCCAGCGAGGAGTAGCCGGTGCCGAAATCGTCGATCGAAATTTTCACGCCCAGCGCCTTCAGGTTTTGCAAGACCGTGATGGTTTCCTCGGCATTGGACATCAGCGAACTCTCGGTCAGCTCCAGCTCCAGCAACTCCGGCGAGATGTCGTTCTCCTTGATGGCCCGCATCACCTCTTCTTCCAGCCCGCCGACGAAGAACTGGATGCCGGACACGTTGACCGACAGATGCACCGGCCCGACATCGCCTTTCGCCCACTCTGCAATCTTGCGGCAGGATTCGTGGATCACCCAGCTGCCGACACGCACGATCAGCCCGGTCTCCTCCAGCAGCGGGATGAACAGCGCCGGCGACACCAGCCCATGGCCGGGCCGCTCCCAGCGCAGCAGCACCTCCGCGCCGCTGATGCGGCCGGACGCGATATGCACCTTGGGCTGGTAGAACAGCCTGAACTCGTTATTGTCGATGGCGCGGCGCAGCGCATTTTCCATGTCCAGCCGCGCCAGCGACTGCGCGTTCATCTCCGCGGTGAAGAAGCGGAAGGCGTCGCGTCCCGCCTCCTTGGCGCGGTACATCGCCGTATCGGCGTACTGGATCAGGGTGTCGGGATCGCTGCCGTCTTCCGGGAACACGGAAATGCCGATACTGGCCGTCACCGTCACTTCGTGGCCCTTCAGGTCGAAGGGCTGGCGCATCGCCTCGCGGATCTTGTCGACCACCGCGATGGCGTTCTGCGCGCCTTCCGGCAGCATCAGGATCGCGGCGAACTCGTCGCCGCCGAAACGCCCGATGGTGTCGCGCACGCGCAGGCATTCCACCAGGCGGCTGGAAAACTGCCGCAGCAGCTCGTCGCCGATGGTGTGGCCCAGCGTGTCGTTGATGTTCTTGAAGCGGTCCATGTCGAGGAACAGCACCGCCAGCGCCCAGTTATGTTCGGCCGCCTGCTTCAGCGACAGCGTCAGCGAATCGTAGAACTGGCTGCGGTTTGGCAGGCCGGTCAGGGTATCGAAATGGGCCAGCTTGAGCAGGCGGCGCTCGGCTTCCTTGCGCTCCGTGATGTCGCGCGCCACGGCCACCAGGATCCAGTTCTGGCCCGAGCGCAGCGTGCGGCGCTGCACTTCCACCGACAGCGGCGCCCCATCCTTGCATTCGAGCAGCAGCTCGGCCATCGCCCCGCTCTGGTCGCCTGCCAGCAGCTTGTCGTACAGGTCCTGCAGCGGCTGCAGCCCGGGGTCCAGTTCGCGCTCCGGCCCGACTTTCAGGAACTCCTCGCGCGCGAAGCCCAGCATGCGGCAGGCCGTGACGTTGACGTCGATGAAGCAGGAATTGGCGCGGTCGACCAGGAAGATCGCGTCGGCCGTGGCATCCATCGCCAGGCGGAAACGGCGCAGGTCTTCGTCCAGCCGGATGCGCGCGTTCATGTCCAGCTGGAGCTGGGCGTGGTGGCGGCTGATTTCCTCGTACAGCAGCAGGTTTTCGTAGGCGACTGATATCTGCGCCGCCACCGTCACAGCCACCCGTTCATCGACTTCGTTGAATTCGTCTGCGCCCAGCTTGTCCACCAGGTACAGCCAGCCGTGCACACGCTCGCGCGAGGCGATCGGCACGCCGAGGAAAGAATGCACCTGGGGGTGTGCGCCCGGCAGGCCGATTTCGCGCGGATCGCCGCCCAGGCGGCTCATGCGCACCGGCTGGCGTTGCTGCAGCATGCTGTCGAGGATGCCGGCGCGCGCCTGGCTCGCCACCACCTTGGCCTGCTCGCCCACGCCGCAGGACGCAAAATAGCTGGCTTCATTCGCATCCTGTTCCAGCACGCCGATGCAGGCAAAGCGCGACACGCAGATATTCTGCGCCACGCGCACCCCGATTTCGATCAGGCCCTGCGCATCGCGCTCGGCGCCGAGCTCAATCCCCAGTTCGATCAGGGCCGTCAGGCGCAGGCTGACCGCCTGCAGGCTGGACAGTGAGCGCGACAGGCGCTCGGTCATCTGGTTCAGGTGTTCCGGCTCGCCTTCATGCGATTCGCCGTTGTTGGCGATGCGGGTAATGAGCTGGCTGCTCGATTCCAGTTCGTCGATATACTCCGCCACCTTGTGCTCGATATCGAACAGGCGCCCCTGGCTGGGCGGCTCGGGGGCGAACGCCGGCAACGTCTCGCCCTGCTCCGCCATGCCCAGCGCCTGGTGCACCGTTTTCAGGATCACGTCGGGGTCGGACGGCTTGGGCAGCACCCAGCGCACGCCGCACGCTTCGGCCACCGCCATCGCTTCGCGTTCGCGGTAGGTCGCGGTATAGAAAATGATCGGCACGTCCGCCAGTTCCGGCTTGCTGCGGATGCGGTTGACGAATTCATAGCCATCCATGTTCGGCATCAGGATGTCGGAAATGACCAGGTCCGGCCGTTCCGACTCCATTACCTTCAGGCCCTCGATGCCGCTGGACGCTTCCAAAAGCCGGTGGCCGCTGTAGCCAAGCAGCGTCATCAGGAACTCGCGGTTCAGCACATGGTCGTCGACGATCAGGATCGTCGCGATGTCGTTCTCATCCCGGGGCGACATCTCCCCCGGCAAAAAAGACTCGATTTGCGAGACAAAGGTGTCGGGCTCGATCGGCTTGCCGATGTAGCCGTCAAAGCCGGCAGCCAGCAGTTTTTCGCGGTCGCCGACCATGGCCAGCGCGGTCACGGCCAGCGCCGGGATGTCTTTCAGGTTCGGGTCCTGCTTCAGTTGCGCCACCACGCCGTAGCCATCGAGCTTGGGCAGGTGTACATCGCAGATGATCAGGTCGGGGACTTCGCGGCGCGCCACTTCCACCCCTTCCTCGCCATTGTGGGCCAGGAGCGGCTGATAGCCGAAGGCACGGAGCAGGTACACCATCAGCTCCATATTCGTAGGGTTGTCTTCGATAATCAGGATGCGTGCTGACATTGGTACTCCTGTCAATGTATCGCCTCTAGTATCCGCTATTCCAGCGGCAATGTGAGCACAAAAATGCTGCCATTGCCCGGTTTGTCGAAATGCCGGACCGATCCGCTCAGCAAAACTGCCAGCTTCTGGCTGAGGCGAATGCCCAGTTGCTGCATGATGTCTTCCGTGACGCCGGTACCGGTGTCGCTGACACTGACTTGCACAACCGGCCTGCCCTCTGCCACGCTGCGTACCAGCGCGATACTGACTTCGCCGTGCTCAGTGAACTTGATCGCGTTATTCAGCAGGTTGCCCAGGATCTGCTGCAATGCGCGGCGGTCGGTGCGCAACATGAGAGCCTGTGGCGGCGCGCGAAAATGCAGCACCAGCCCTTTCTGTTTTGCCTGCGGCCGGAATACCAGCACCAGCTCTTCGACCAGGGCGCGGCAATTCAGCGGTTCCGGATGCAGGTCCACCTTGCCCGAACCAATCTTGGCAAAGTCCAGCAAGTCGTTGATCAGGGACAGCAAGTGGCGCGCGCTGGCTTGCACGGTGCGCAGCTGCTTGTCCTGGTCTGCATTCAAGGGGCCCGGAAGCTGCATCAACAAGGTGCCGGTGAAGCCGATGATGGCGTTCAGCGGCGTGCGCAGCTCGTGCGACATGCTGCCCAGGAAGCGCTCTTTGGCCTGGCTGGCCTTTGCCAGTTCGCTGATATCGCGCACCGAATGGAACAGCAGCCTTGACTCGCCGGCGCGTGCCTGGCTGCTGCGCACATCGACCGGGAAGCGGTCGCCGCCCTTGCGCACCCCGCACGCTTCGGGCCCTTTGGGCAGCAGGGCGTCGACGGCCACGCCGCGCAACTCGCCCGGCAGGTAATCGAACAGGTCTTCGGCGTGGCAGTTGGCCAGCACAATCCGGCCGTCTTCATTGGCCGCCACAATGGCATCGGGCATGGATTCGAGCAGGCTGCCAAAGCGCTCTTCGGCTTCCAGGGTATCTTCGAGCTTGCCGTAGTCTGTCGCCATCGTCCCGCTTTCTGATTGAAATCCACTAGGATCAAATGCAGCGTTTCTTGCTTGGCCTCAAGACAGTCTAAGTGATCCCCATAATCTCCGCAAGAATGTGGCTTGCGATCGCGGGATGGCGGCCCATGCCGACATGGCCGATGCCGTGCAAAGCGATATTGCGGGCGCCGGGCAGGTGACAGGAATCCTGCGGCGCGATGATATTGTCGTGCCAGGAATAGATGGAGGTGAACAGGCCGCGTTGGCCGCGGTCGGCGGCGCCAAGCTGCGCCAGCCATTCCGCATTGCGCTGCATCTGGCGCGCGTTGTGGCCCGGCCCCATATGCGCCAGGTCGGTGCCATGATGCGGCGTGGCCAGCGTGATGATGCGCGCCACGCGGTCCGCACCAAAGCGGCGCAGCCAGGCCCGCGCCACCAGCCCGCCCATGCTGTGCGCCACGATGATGACTTTTTCGCTGCGCGTGGCCGCCAGCAGCGCTTGCACGCCCTGTTCCAGCTGCACGGCAAAGTCTTCGATATCGCCGAACACCGGTTCCAGGTCCACGGTGGCATGGCTGTAGCCGCGCTGCTCCAGCTGGGCGGCAAGGTGCACCCAGAATCCGCCATTGGCGCCATAGCCGTGCACCAGCAGCACCGGCAAGCCGTGCGGCGTCCTTGCAATATGCATGCGCGGCTGGTGGCGCAGCATATGCCAGGAGGTCACCGCCATGGTGGACGCATACTCGTGAAAGAACAGTTGCAGGCGTTGCGGCAGCCCCAGGTGCGCGTCTTCCGGCACCGGCCGCAGCGTCATGCGGAAATTGTTGGCCGTGATGGCCAGGCGTACCAGCAGCACAACAATCACGGCCAGCAGCAGCGCCACGTCGGCCGGGACCAGGTGCGATAACGCCCATGCGATGACGATCGCGACGACAACTTGCATCGCCATGATCATCAGCAGCATGCGCTTTACCATTGGTCAGGCCTTCCTTGCCAGGCGTTCGGCCAGGCCGCTTGCCAGGCGCGCCGTGACGCCATAGATCGACAACTGGGGATTGGCGCCGATCGAGGTCGGGAACAGCGAGCCATCGTGCACCGACAGGTTGCCGATGCCGCGGTACAGGCCATCCGGCGCCACCACGCCGGTAGCGGCATCGCCCGTCATCGCGCAGCCGCCCATGACGTGGGCAGAGACCACCCGCGTCAGGAGCTTTTGCATCGGCAGCGCGGCAATGGCCTGGCGCGCCTCATCCCAGTTCTTGTAGGGCTGCCGCACCAGCTCGTGCACCGGGCCCACACCGTCGGCGCCGGCGGCGAACTGGATTTGCGCCATGGTCAGCAAGGAACGGCGGGCGCCTTCCCAGAAGTAAGGCGTCAACGGGTAGTCCAGCCGCGGCGAGCCGTCGCCGTGCAGCGTCACGCGGCCGCCGGCCGCTTCCGGATGGAAGCCGTCGCGCAGCAGCGCCAGCATGCCCTGCACGTTGGCAAAGCGCTTCATCAGGTTGGCGTGGGCCGGACCGTAACCGGCCAGCGTGGTCGCACCCAGCACCGGATGCAGGGGCGCGACTTCCAGCTTGTAGCCCATCGGTCCATCCAGTGCCTGGGTATGCAGGAAATGGTCGGAATACACGGTCTGCGGCGCGCCATTGAAGGCTTCCACCGCCTGCGGATACAGTCCCATCGAGACCACCACCGGGTGCAGGAAGGTGCGCTGGCCAAGCAGCTGGTGCGGATCGGGCGCACCGGAGCGCAGCAGCAGCGCCGGCGAGTTGATGGCGCCGCCGGCCACCACGAAGTGGTGCGCCTTGAGCGTCAGGCGGCGGCCGGTCGGCTCCATGCCATCCGCAGTCAGCGCCACGCATTCCAGCGACGTGGCCTGGCCACCGGCCAGCGTGAAACGTTCGGCGCGGGCGCGCGTCAGCAGCACGGCGCCTTTTTCCAGCGCCGACGGAATGGTCGTCACCAGCATCGACTGCTTGGCATTGGTCGGGCAGCCCATGCCGCAATAACCCAGGTTCCAGCAGCCGTTGACGTTGCGCCGGATCAGGCCGGTCTTGATGCCCAGCTTGTCGGCGCCAACGCGCAGCAGGTCATTGTTGGCGTTCGGCGGAGTTGGCCAGTCGTTGATGTGCAGGCGCTCTTCCATTTTCTGGAACCAGGGCGCCATGCCTTCCACGCTGTAGTCGCGCAGGCCGTATTTCGACTGCCACCAGCCCAGCGTGTCGGCCGGGGTGCGGAAACTCGATGTCCAGTTGACCACCGTGGTGCCGCCCACGGTGCGGCCCTGCAGGATGTTGATCGCCTTGTCGGCGGTCTTGCGGGCGGCGGAATCCTGGTACAGCGAAGGGTAGGCATCGGCCTCGCGCATCTTGAAATCCTTCGACGATTTCAGCGCGCCCTCTTCCACCATCAGCACTGTCAGGCCGGCTTGCGCCAGGATTTCCGCGGTCACGCCGCCGCCCGCGCCGGTGCCGACCACGACCACGTCGGCGTCGAAGCTGCGGTCCTGCTGCAAGGTGGAGGCATCGATGACTTGCCAGCCGGCGGCGATGCCGGCCTGGATTGGATCAGGGATCGGGCTGCTCATGCGCTCAACTCCTTCATCGGGCCGGCATAGGCGATGGCCGCCCAAGTGGAGGATTCGGCATACCAGGCGCCGAGCACCAGGTCGTGCAGGCCATGGTAAGCCGTCTGCAGCATCTCGGTGCGATGGGTGCGCCAGCCCTCCAGGAAAGCCGCCACCTGCTCCGGCGTCGCTTCCTGCCAGGCCGGCACGCCGGCCAGCAGGCGCCGCGTGGGCGCCATGTTCAGCAAGCCGAACAGGTCGCTGATTTCCTTCTGCACCCGCAGCGGCAGCCCATTGATCGCCGCGCCGACGCGCTCGATTGCCGCCTGCAGCGCAGGCGCCTCGGGCGACAGGCCGGTAATGGCAGGAACCAGCACCGCCAGCATGGTGCGGCCCTCGGCATCCAGCGCAAAACGCTGCGCCGCGGCCGGGCGCATTTGCCGGTACACGGCCCCGCCGGCAACCAGCGCCAGGCCGCCCAGCAGCCCGGCTTTCAAGAATGATCTGCGTTGCATCTAGTCCCCTCTTAATAGTTATAGGGGGATTCTAAGGACGCCGCCGCGCCCCGACTAGAGAAAGGCCTCTAATCCTTGCGGCTGCGCACTTGCATCTGGCGCGCAATGCCACGCAGGATGTTGACCTCTTCCGTTTCCAGCCCGGCCCGGGCGAACATGCGCTTCAGGCGCGGCATCAGCTTGCGCGGGTTGTCGGCATCCAGGAAGCCGACTTCGACCAGCGCCTGCTCCAGGTGCCGGTACATGCCCTCGACCTGCGCCGCGCTGGCGGTCTCGCCCTGGAAACCGACCGGGCTGGCCGCGCGCTGCCCGTCCAGCGCCGCCATGCGGCATTCATACACCAGGACCTGGGCCGCCTGCGCCAGGTTGAGCGAGGAATAGTCGGGATTGGCCGGGATATTCACCAGCACATTGCAAGGCTCGACAATCTCATTCGGCAGGCCGAAGCGCTCATTGCCGAAGATCAGGGCCGCCCGCAGTTCGGCGCCGTGCGCCAGTTGCCCGGCAAAGTCGCGCGGGGTCACCACCGGCGGCGAAAACTCGCGCAAGCGCGCCGACACGGCCGCCGTGAAGTTGATGCCATCCAGCGCTTCGGCCATGCTGCCCACGACGCGCGCCGAGGCCAGGATATCCTGCGCGCCGGAGGCAAACGCCAGCGCCTCCGCGTGTTCGCAAGCCCCTTCAAAGCGCGGATTGACCAGCACCAGGTCGGAAAAACCCATGGTTTTCATGGCGCGCGCCACCGATCCGATATTGCCCGGGCGGCTGGTTTCCACCAGGACGACCCGGAGGC
>Ga0209050_1003753_pt1 | contig 10893 bp, 10 predicted proteins | sample Araplavi_mTSA_r2_FD_184276 | JGI IMG/M metagenome (GOLD analysis project Ga0209050, IMG submission 184276) | Arabidopsis root microbial communities from North Carolina, USA - plate scrape MF_Cvi_mTSA_r2 (SPAdes) (version 2) | ecosystem: Host-associated > Plants > Roots > Endosphere | place: USA...
GAGATTTTCAAGCAGATAGCCCCATTCAAAGCATTCCTAAAAGGCGCCAAACTGGCCGGTAAAACCGTTGGTCTGGTGCCCACCATGGGCGCCCTTCACCAAGGCCACATTTCGCTGGTAGAAGCCTCTAAAACCCAGAATTCGGTCACAGTGGCCACCATTTTCGTTAACCCCACCCAGTTCAATAATCCCGAGGATTTGAAGAAATATCCCAAGACCCTCGACAAGGATGTGGCGTCGTTGGAAAAAGTTGGTTGCGATGCCGTTTTTTGCCCCGAAACAGAAGAAATGTACGACCAGCCTTCCCGGATTAAATTTGATTTCGGCCATCTTGACAAAGTGATGGAAGGTCAATTCCGGCCAGGACATTTTAGCGGTGTCGCCCTGGTGGTCTCCAAATTGTTCCATATCGTAGAGCCTCACCATGCCTATTTCGGTCAAAAAGACTGGCAGCAATTTGCTGTCATTAGAACGTTGGTGGACGAATTAAAATTCGGCCTGGAACTCCACTATGTGCCTACGATGCGCGAAGGGGATGGATTGGCCATGTCGTCACGCAATTTGCGGCTGGACGAGCACCAAAGGGCCCATGCAACGATCTTTTATAAAGCTTTATCCTATGCCCGCGAAGCCCTTCGCAGCGGCCAGGACGTTGGCGAAGTAAAAAAACGTGTGCAGCGCATGGTCGATCAGGAACCGGGTATGCGACTGGAATATTTTGAGGCTACCGACAGCAAAAACTTAACGGTTTTGGATAACGTTAAAGACGCCGGACAGGTGATCCTTTGCATTGCCGGCTATGCAGGTGAGATTCGCTTGATCGACAACCTGTTTTTGTAGTGAAAATGCGTGACAAACTTTTCTTTTGCCTTTATAGTTTTAGAAGCAACCAACGTTAAGCACCTTGAGAATTGAAGTTTTAAAGTCGAAAATTCACCGCGCCAAGATCACGCAAGCGGAATTGCACTATGTGGGCAGCATCACCATCGATGAGGATCTGATGGACGCCGCTAACATGATCGAAGGAGAGAAAGTAGCCGTGGTGAACGTGAACAATGGTGAGCGCCTGGAGACCTATGTGATCAAAGGCGAAAGGGGATCGGGCATGGTTTGTCTGAACGGACCTGCTGCACGCAAGGCGCAGGTGGGCGACATCGTGATCATCATCTCCTATGCGTCCATGAAATTTGAGAAGGCCAAGACCTTCAAACCAACCATCATTTTCCCAACTCCCGATAATAAACTACCTTGAGCGGAAATTTTTAATTCCAAATCGTGTCTTCCAGCCTCAAGACGTTCCTCCAATACTTGGTTATCCTGGCCGCTACCGCGCTGCTCATCTGGTTTTCGCTGCGTGGTCTCCACGTTGCCGAAGGCGAGAATAAATGGGGCTACCTGAAACACACCTGGGACAGCGCCCACAAAGGCTGGCTGTTGTTGATGGCCGTCATCGCCATGGCCAGTCATGTGGTGCGGGCCGAGCGCTGGCGCATGTTGCTGACCCCGCTGGGCGAGTCTCCTAAACTGAGTCATAGTTTTTTTTCGTTGATGGTGGGCTACCTCGTCAACCTGGTCATTCCCCGTGGTGGTGAAGTATCGCGATGCTACAATCTTTATAAGCTGGACAAGATCCCGGTGGAAATTTCCTTTGGCACCGTCGTGCTGGAGAGGATCGTCGATGTTTTGTGCCTGCTCATTCTCATTGCGTTTTCATTTATACTCGAGTCGCAGAAGTTATTTGCATTCATCGAAACCCTGCCGATCGGTCAGGGTGACCATCAATCAAAATACACCGTGTTGATCTACTTGTTGGGTAGCGTGCTGGTGTTGGGCAGCATAGGCATCTGGTTCGTCCGGAAAAACAAAAAGCTGAACGCCTGGGTGATGAAGACGTGGCATGGATTTAAAGACGGCGTGTTGTCGGTCTTTAAATTGAAGAGCAAAGGCTTGTTCATTTTTCATTCGGTGCTCATCTGGCTGTTATATTTCGCCATGAGCTATGCCGTCATAAAGGCGTTCCCCGCCACCAGCGAGCTAGGATTCCACGCGGTGCTCAGCCTGTTTGCCATCGGCTCCATTGCCATGGCCGCACCGTTGCCCGGAGGCACAGGTTCTTATCACGTCCTCGTGCCCCAAGGCCTTGTCTTTCTCTATGCCATCCCCCAAAGCGACGCCGTAGCGTTCACTTTTATTTTCCACGGCTGGCAAACCTTCATCATGATCGTAGCCGGAGCCATCTCCCTGGTGGCAACATCCTTCCTCGTGAAACGAGGCGCTGATCCCTCCTCAAAAGAAATCCATCCCATCAAAGACTAACCCCCCGGCCCAACCAAAACCAAAATCCCCCAACCCTCCAGTCCAACCTCCCCCAACGCCCACCCAGTACCAAACCCAAACATTCGCACCCCACACCCACACCTCTTTCAGCATGTTCTCATCAGGGCCTAAGCCTATCTTCGGCCTGGACGTGGCATGCGCGGATAGGGTTAAGCCCTGATGAGAGCATGCGGGGCCTCCGCGGCCCCGGAGCGGAGCTATGAAATGCAGCAAAAATTTGTGCACAAAAACAATCTATCCCACGAAGTGCTCAGCGGTAGCTTGACTCGCTGTAGAACTTGAAACGATTCCATCACTAAAATCAACCTAACCGCAAAGACGCAAAGGCCTTCCGATAGGATAAACACAACTAGATGCTCATTTACACCTCTCAGACAGCATCGCATTCATCTAAAAAAAAATCTAACGGTCATTAAACCTTTGCCCTCGGGCACCCTCTAAGCAACATCTTTCCCAACAAAGAAAGATTTCCCGCAGCAAACGCTGCATTCCATCGAATTCCAAACTTGGCCAAGGTGTGGGTTCTATAGTTTATATAACGAGAGCTTAACCATAAACAAAAATGAAAATGAACTTCTTAAAATCAACATACGGCGCGATGATGCTCGCAGGGCTCCTGGCCGTGTCGTGTAATCGCGATGAAGACATGCAACAAGGAACGGACACCGAAGAGGAACAAGCCGTGGAGACCTCCTCCGAAGGCGAAGATGCCTCCGACGATGGTCTGGAGATGGCCTACCAAGCCGAACACCAGTTGAGTGTTTCCGGCGGCCGGGTGAAATACAACCTGTGCGCGACCGTGACCAATGACAAGGAGAACAAGATCATCACCATCGATTTCGGCGATGGGTGCGTCGGCCCCTACGGTCGTGAAAGAAAAGGAAAGATCCTTATTGCGTATAGCTCAGAAGTTGGCGACAGTCTCGCAAACCGCATCATCACCTTCGAAAACTTCTTTGTGAACAACAAAGGCGTGACCGGTACCATCGAATTGCGCGATGTTTCCATCAATGCCGATGGCCATCTGCAGTCGACCAACACGCTTAAGGATCTCACCATCACCTTCCCCAACGGCCAGAAAGTCGTTTACAATGGCACGCGTACGCGGGAATGGCTGGCAGGTGCCGGCGATGACGACCCCACGAACAACAAATACAGGATCACCGGCACAGTTACCGGAGAGTCCACTACTGGCCGGAGCTTCACACAGGAAATTGTGGAACCCATCATTTCCGACTGGTCGTGCGCTGCTCAGGGCAACTTTGCCCGCATATCCGGTGTGGTGGAGTTGACCAAGCTGAACGGCTATAGTGTCCGCAAAAGAACGGTTTATTATGGCGATGGCGTATGTGACAATGTGATCACCATCACCACCTTCAGAAGAACCTACACGGTAACGATTGATATCTAGTTGGTTCTGGTTTTAAGCAGGCAAAGCGGTCCGGGAGCCACGTGTTTCCGGGCCGTTGCCATTTTTAAGGATTCACCGATAAAAAAGTAAATTCCACACACCCTTTGCCGGTCGCAATTCGTAGTTATTTTTACCCGGTTATTCTCCGACCATGGCACAGGAACTATCACAGGTTAGCACATTTGTAGAGTCGTTGTTCAAACTGACGCGGTTCGGAAACCTTGTGATCATTGGCTTCGCGCAATATTTCACTGCCCGCTTTCTGATCGGTCCCCAAACCTTCACCGACCCGCACCTGGCCATTCTTTCCTTGTCAACGGTGTTCATAGCGGCAGCGGGGTATATCATCAACGACTACTACGATGTAAAGATCGACTACATCAACAAACCCGAGCGCGTGGTGATCGGCAAGCAGATCACGCGGCGGTATGCGATTCTTTTTCACGTGCTCCTTTCTTCGGCCGGCATTTTATTGGGGGTGATTTTGTCGTGGCGCATCGGGGCGGTGAACGTGTTCTCCGTTTTTTTGCTGTGGCTCTACTCCAATAGCCTGAAGCGCCTGCCTTTTGTCGGCAACCTGACGGTGGCGATGCTTACGGGGCTCTCCATTTTCGTAGTGGACCTCTACTATGGAACACACAGCGCGATGGTCATCATCTATTCGGCGTTTGCTTTTTTTATGACCCTGGTGCGCGAGATCATCAAGGACATGGAAGACCTGAAGGGCGACAACACCTTTGGATGCCGGACCCTGCCCATCGTGCTGGGCATGCGCCGCACGAAAGTGATCATCTATGCCATTCTTGCCATTTTCTCCGCTACGGTGTTCGCGCTGAACGTGGTCTATGAAGCGCTCCCCTTGCAATATTATGTTGTGTTCTTGTTCATCCCACTGCTGTGGCTGTTCTATCGCCTGCTGCGCGCCGACATGAAAAAGGACTTTGCCTGGCTCAGCGCTTTTTGCAAAGTCATTATGTTGCTGGGCATCTCCAGCATGGCCTTCATCTAAGCTTGTCTTGAAATTTTTTGTTTGAAAATCTTCTGCGATCTTGCGGCCCCGAATCATTGACGGGCTACGTCCACATGCCGAAAGAATTCCGAATCGCCATTTTCGCTTCCGGAAGCGGAACCAATGCAGAAGAGATCATGAAACACTTCAGCCATCACCCCCGTGTGGAGGTGGTGATGCTCCTCAGCAATACCCCCGAAGCGTATGCGTTGAAGCGCGCAGCGAAATTCAATGTCCCCACTGCGGTCTTTGCGCGTAAAGAATACAAAGACTCCCACATCGTGTTGGAATGGCTCCGGGAGAAACAGGTGACCCACGTGGTGCTTGCCGGCTTTCTGTGGCTGGTACCCGGCTATCTTACCGACGCTTTCCCGGATCGCATCATCAACATCCACCCGGCGTTGTTGCCCAAGTTTGGGGGCAAAGGTATGTATGGGATGAAAGTACATGAAGCTGTAAAAGAACAAGGCGAAATCGCCACCGGCATCACCATCCATTTGGTGAACGAGCATTATGACGAAGGCCGCGTGATCTTCCAGGCCTCATGCCCGGTTGGCCCACAAGACACGGCCGAAACCATTGCCCAACAGGTGCACCGCCTGGAGTATGCGCACTACCCGCGCGTGATCGAGGAGTGGATTCTCGGTTCAGCCTAAACCTTCTTCACGATAAACTCAAAGTCGTCGGGCTTGGGGAAATCTGCAAAGATCTTTTGCATGAATTCATCGGGCATGGCGAGTTTGCGCTTCACCATGTCGATCCATGCCCCATCGATGTTGACAACGGCGGCCAGCGAGCCGTCGGCTTTGAGGAAATTATGGCGGAAGCTCCAGCGACTGTAATCGGGGGTTGCTTTCAGTAGTTCCACATCTACCGTAATCACATCCTCCAACCGGATCTCGCGCCGGAAGATGGCCTCCTCGCGAAACAGCACCGGACCGATCTGCAGTTCCTCCAACTTCCCGGTGGTGAGGCCGTTTTCGCTGAGGATCATCATCCGCAGCGTGGCGGCATAGTCGTAATATGCGGAGTGACGAAGGTGGCGGTTGGCATCGATATCCGCCCAGCGGATTTGTATGGTCTTAACGTATTTGGCGCTCATTCAAAAAATGTATTTACGGGAAAATTAACGGATGCCACTGGTTTAGGGTGCGTTCACCTCATTAAAATTTCCGGAGCCTTCCGTCCAACTCATCGGGTAGTTTTTGTCGACGAACGCCAGGGCGTCGGTGGTGAGGAAGAGTGGCTTGAACGTGTCCAGCATCACGGCCAGTTCGTGTGTTTCTTTTGCGCCGATGCTTTTTTCAACTGTTCCCGGATGCGGTCCATGGGGCAAGCCACCCGGATGCAACGTGAAGGAGCCCCGCTCGATGCCTTTGCGGCTCATGAAGTTCCCTTCCACATAGTAGAGCACCTCATCGCTGTCGATGTTGCTGTGATTGTAGGGCGCGGGAATCGCCAGCGGATGATAGTCGAACAACCGTGGCACAAACGAACAGATCACAAAATTATGCCCCTGAAACGTTTGGTGTACCGGCGGTGGTTGATGCAGCCTGCCCGTGATGGGTTCGAAGTCGTGTATGGAAAAGGCATACGGCCACAAGAATCCATCCCAACCCACCAAATCCAATGGACTATAGTCGTACACGTAGTGATGCAGGTAGCCTTGTTTTTTGATCTTCAACAAGAAGTCTCCTTTGCTGGTGTCGGTGACCAACGTGTGGGGTGGACGGATATCGCGTTCGCAATAGGGTGAATGCTCCAGTAATTGTCCCAGCTGGTTTCTGTATCGCTTCACCGTTTCCACCGGCGACGCCGACTCGATGATGAGCAACCGCAAGGGTCCTTCTTCAAATTCGAGTTTATAGATGACCGTGCGGGGAATGACCACATAGTCGCCTTTGCGGATATCCAATTTGCCAAACGGGGAGATCAACGTTCCGGCGCCGTCGTGCACAAAGATGACCTCGTCGCCTTCAGCATTTTTATAGAAATAATCCATGGTGCGCTTCGCGGGGGCGCAGATGGAGAATGAACAGTCGTTGTTCATGAGCAGCACCTTGCGGGCATCGAGATAGTCGCTGCCGGTGGTTTCTACTTTGGATGTATTGAGGTGCGTGTGGCGGAGAGCGTATTCGTCGATGCGCGTGGGACCGAACTTCACGGCCTCGCCTACCTGCTTCACGCGCGTGGGCGGGTTCGTATGGTATAGGATGGAGTATATGCCGGAGAATCCTTCGGAACTGACCACTTCTTCCTTGTACAAGCTTCCATCGGGTTGACGGAACTGCGTGTGTCGCTTTGGCGGGATCTGGCCCAGACGATGATAGTACATGGCGCGAAGGTTAGTTTACCAAAAATAAACAATCGCGCCCTGCGTTCCCACCGTTCGGAAGACTGTTCTGTAATTTCAACTTTTGCCAAATAAAAAATCCCGGCATGTGGATCATACCGGGATTTGCTGAATATTATTTTTCGCCGATCACATTTTCCGGCGATCGAGTTCATTGGGAATGCGATCGAAAAGCTTCATAGCTTGCAGCAGGATCTCGTTTGTTTCGTTCATCACCTGGAAGAAGCCTTCGTTGTTCCACAGCTTGCGGGCGATCTGTGCTTTGATGTGGACCTGGAACAATTTCTTTTTCAAGCGAAGCTCTTTGCGGTCGGGCTTCACCTTGTTGCGTTCGCCCACTTTTACGAGGTTTTCCAGCATGTCGTCGGAAACATTAAAGGTCTTCAGAAAGCTTTGGAATCCTTTTTTCTGGAGTTCGTCTTTGTGTTTTTCGGCATAGTCGAACGTGTATTCCTGGATGGACGTGGAGGTATAAAGTTCGTTGAGATAGTGACTGTTCAACGTCGTGTCGAGCGGCACAAAATAGTCGGGCATGATGCCGCCACCGCCATAGACCGTGCGGCCGTTCGGCGTGACATACTTCAACGAGTCGTTAAACCGGATGCTGTCGGCGTGAAAGAATTCTCCGTGGTTGTAGCGGCTGATGATGTCGCGTGAATATTCGTCCTCGTCCTCATAGGGCTTTTGGATGGAGCGACCCGTCGGCGTGTAGTAGCGCGAAATGGTCAGGCGAAGTTCGGAACCATCGCTGAGGTCGAAGGGCGATTGCACCAATCCTTTGCCAAAGCTGCGGCGTCCCACAATGAGTGCGCGGTCGTTGTCTTGCAAAGCACCCGACAAGATCTCGGAAGCGGAGGCACTGCCTTCGTTGACCAACACGATGAGCGGGCCGCTCTCAAAATCGCCACGTGCGGTTGACATGGCTTCGGAGTTGTATTTTTTCTCTTTGCCGTTTGTGAACACGATCTTTTTTCCTTCCGACAAAAATTCGTCCGCCATGTCGATGGCCATGTTCATGTAGCCGCCGGGATTTCCCTGCAGGTCCAGCACCAGCCGTTTCATGCCGCTTTCTTTCAATTTCTTTAAGGCCTCGTGGAACTCTTCAAACGTCGTGGCCGCAAAGCGATTCACTTTGATATAACCGGTTTGTGCATCCACCATGTAGGACACGTCCACCGAGTATTGCGGAATTTTGTCGCGCACAATTTTATAATCGATCTCCTTGCTGCCGCGCAGGATGGTGACTTTCACTTCGGTTCCCTTCGGACCTTTCAGGGCTTTCATCACATCGGGCGATTGAACGCCGATGCCGGCCAGGAGCTTGTCGTCTACTTTAATGATCTTATCGCCGGATTGGATGCCCAGGGCTTCCGAGGGCCCGCCGCTGAGCGCAGAGACCACCACGATGGTGTCGTGGAAAATGTTGAACTCTACGCCAATGCCATCGAAATTGCCGCGCAGGTCCTCATTGGCGGCGATGCGATCGGTCGCGTTGATGTAGGCCGAGTGGGGGTCGAGCTTGTTCAGCATGTGCTGGATGGCGTCGTCCACCAATTCGGCGGTGTTCACCGTGTCTACATAGTCGTTTTGTATCTGGGTGAGTACTTCGCGAAATTTCTGTACTTCACTGCCCACGTCGCTGGATCCCTTCGGTGTGTTCAGGCGCGCTCCCACAAAAACACCCGCCGCGAGGCCCAGGCACAGCACCAGGGGGAGCCTGATCTGATATTTTGAATTGCTATTCTCCGTCATCTCGTAAGTAAATAAAAAGTAATAACGAACCGCTAAATTAAATGTTGGCGGTCAAACTCAATAGTCCGGACACAAATTGTGCCGGGAACCTCCCCCAGCCATCCTAATTCGTCTCAGAATGGGCCGTTTTAAATCTGTTTCTTCACGGTCGAAAAGTCGCCAGAAACACGAATTTTCGTTTATCTTTACAAGAATCATGAGCAAGGTAGCCCTAAAAGATACGCGCATTTCGGAACTGGTGGACCGCAACTATGTCCATGCCTATGTGCTATTTTATTTTGGTATCCGGTTCTACGAATATTCCGAGCTCACCCTGGACCAGGTGTGCCAGCAACGCGGTCTGAAAGTGGACCAGGTGATCCGCGAAATGGAGGCACCATCGCATCTCCAGGAAGCTGACCTGCCGCTGGTTTCCTACCCTACCGATCTGATCATTGAATACCTGAAGCACTCGCATTTTTTATTTATCAAGCATAAACTTCCCTACATCGCGCGCCTCGTGGAGAGCTTTAAAGCAAATCACGAAGATTTCCGGACGGTAGAACGCGACCTGAAAATTGTTTTCCCGCTGTTCGTCGAAGATTTTATCGCACACATCTACGAAGAGGAAGACACGCTTTTCAGCTACATCCAGGCGCTGGAACGCGCGGCGAAAGGACGCTACCTCCCCACGAAGTTATATTACCTGATGGAGAAAAATTCCGTCCAAAAATTCGCCATGGAGCACGAAGCTCACGACGACGAAATGGAAGGCATCCGCAACATCACGAAAGACTATACCCTCACGCCCCAGGCCCCGTTGCACGTAAAAGTTTTATACAACGAACTGAAAGGTTTTGAAAAAAGCCTGATCACCCACGCCCGCATCGAAAACGACATCCTTTTCCCCAAGGCCATGGCGCTGGAAAGCAAAGTGAAGACCTCCTTCTTCGAAAAAGCCAAACTGAATTAACGACACGTCAACAGTTTCACGTTTTGACAAAATATTCTACCGCGAATTGCGGCAAATATTCTGCCGCTCATTTTTGCAGAAGCAACCGCGGTAAAACTTTCGACGAAAAACATAATGGAGCACGCATCTCCAACGTTGTAGTTCCGTTCCTTAACCTACTATGCGAAAGATGATTCTGAACCTGGCCGTCAGCCTCGACGGCTTTATCGCGGGCCCCAACGGCGAGTACGATTGGTGCTTGGCCGACGCCGACTACGGCATGACCAACTTCCTCAACAGCATCGACGCCGTTGTCATGGGCGGCAAATCGTACCGGCTTCTGCTGCAGTATGGCGCACCCTATCCTGAGTACACCAACTACGTATTCACGCGCACTGAAAAAACCACTCCTTATGCGAATGTGGTATTTACCCGCGAAGACATTTCTGAATTTGTTCAGGAATTGAAAGAGAAAGAGGGCAAGAACATTTGGTTGTTTGGAGGCGCAGAGATCATTCATCCGCTGCTGCAGAATGACTTGGTGGATGAACTGATGCTCTCGGTGCACCCGTTGCTGTTAGGCAATGGGTTGCCCTTGTTCCGGAAACTGAGTGAGCGAAAGGTTTTTAAGTTGATGGATAGTATTACATACCCTTCCGGGTTAGTGCAGTTGTACTATAAGAAGTGATTGAACGGGCGGCCAGAAGAAGGGCTGCCTGCGGCATGACGTGCTTGGTTGACCGGACAGACGTATCGATCGTCAGCTTTATTATCGTAGCTTGCCACCTCAACCACATCTCATGGGCAGGGTTCTCGCAATCGACTATGGCACTAAGCGCACCGGCATTGCCGTGACGGACCCCTTGCGCATTATTGCCACGCCGCTGGAGACGGTGGCCACGGCAGGACTGCTCGCCTTTTTAGTGGACTATGCAAAAAAAGAAACCGTCGACGAGTTTGTTGTTGGTATGCCGAAGACCCTTTTGAACGAAGACTCGGCCATTGCGCCGCTGGTACGGAAATTTGTGGAGACGCTGAAAAAAACTTTTCCCGACAAGGCCGTCCACCTGGCCGACGAGCGTTTTACAAGCAGCATGGCC
>Ga0209050_1003754_pt1 | contig 10890 bp, 10 predicted proteins | sample Araplavi_mTSA_r2_FD_184276 | JGI IMG/M metagenome (GOLD analysis project Ga0209050, IMG submission 184276) | Arabidopsis root microbial communities from North Carolina, USA - plate scrape MF_Cvi_mTSA_r2 (SPAdes) (version 2) | ecosystem: Host-associated > Plants > Roots > Endosphere | place: USA...
TCGGTTAAATTCAGATCGATAAATAAGATATCATAGGAAGAACCTGCGATTTTTGAAATGGCATCCGATATGGAAAGGGCGAACGCAGCTTCATACCCTAATTTCTTAAGGTATTGGGTTACCAATAGGCAAATCTCCATTTCGTCGTCGACCACTAGAACTTTTCTCATTCGCCAGGCTGCCTAATGAACATGACCGGCTAGCGTAAGTACTCCCCGGCGCTGACGTCTCGGTCTCGGCTGGGCGCTTCTTGCTGTTCTCATCTTTTGCACTTCCTCCTTAGTTTTCAAGGGGAAAAATAGTCTAAACAAAACTATTGCAAATCCCATACTGCACAAATAAGTACCACCTATCAGTGCAACAAACTTTAGAAATTCCATCATACTCAAGGATTTTTACGATCCAACTGGTAAAAATCATGCCACCCCCCACCCGGCCCCGGAGCCTGCTTTATACCCACTGAAATGGGGAAATTTTTCCCCATCTGTGCGAAAAAGCGTCATTTTCAAGCCAAAAAAGCGCCTGTGCGCGCCTCAAACTCAGGATGCGCACTGGCACGAAAATGTACTTCTCCGGTTTGAATCAAAATTTTAAACCCTATGAGCAGTCTATTGTATGCCATTGCCGTGATATTGATCATCGCATGGGCCCTTGGCTTTTTTGTTTACAGCGCAGGCGGTCTTATCCATATACTATTGGTCATCGCCATCGTCGCTATCGTCTTACGCCTTATTCGCGGAGAGCGAATATAACGTTAAGCTGTCTTGATCCCGGGTGGAATCAAGACAGCTTCTCTTTTCTTTATGAAGCAATTCTTCCGTTTGCGGCTGACACGCTGGGTGATCCTGCCCATCCTCATACTATCGATCGTGCTCTTCGTCGCTGGCGTGGTGCTATCGCGTGTGGTGAAGGATAAGGTCATCGCTGCGTTGGAAGAAAAGAACGGCACAATTGAATCGCTTCATCTCAATTTACTCCGGCGCGCCGTCACCGTTGAAGGCGTGGCGTGGACGGCCCCCTCCACCGACACCACTAAAGTCAAAAATCACGTTGCCGTGAAACACGTCAGCGTCACCGGCATTCATGTGCTGGCGTGGCTCATTCATAAAAACATTACCGTAGACAAAATCGAACTCAGCGATGGCGAAGTCACCTATCGCGTGGTGAAGAACGCAAAAAAAGACAGCGCCAGTCATGCAGCGCCGGCTATGGCCGAAGGGGAGTTGCCTTTTAAAATGGTGTCCATAGGGGAAGTGGTCTTTAAAAATGTAAAGACCCATATTCAACTCGACTCTCTCCAAACCGTGTCGGGTGATGTCGGTTTTACGCTGACAGCCGTGCAATTCGATCCCATACAAGCACAAAAAGACCGGTCCGCTATCAAAATCAAATCGATTCAGGCTGATTTTACCTCAGTTCAACTTTCTTCAAAACTATACATCACCAAAGTTTCGTCCATACATCTAAATAGTGCGGACGGCAGGCTGCTGCTTGACTCTATTTCACTCACTCCAAAGTATGGCCGCTATGCCTTCGCCCGGAAAGTGGGTAAGCAAACCGATCGGTTCACGTTGCGCATTCCAAAAATTGCGGTGGAAGGACTGGCATTCAATCCGCTCAACGACAGCACGGTGGTGTCGTCTGTGCACATCGTTTCCGCCCGGCTTCATGTTTTCCGCGACAAACGATTCCCATTTATCAAACACCATCAGGTGCCGTTGCCGGTAGCCATGATCCGGAAATTTCCATTTGCTTTGCAAGTAGACAGCCTAAAGATCTCGGGCGCCAAAATTGTTTATGAAGAATTTCCTGAAAAAGGATTTCACACCGGCCAAGTCGAGTTCGAAGAACTCAACGCCGCGCTGACGGGTCTCAACAATCGCGACTCCTCTGCGCAGGGAAAAGCAACGCTGGTCGCCTCCACCAAACTCATGGGGAAAGGATTGATCACCGCCACGTTCCTGTTGCCGTATGGAAAACAACAATCCTATCGCGCCGAAGGCCACATCCGGAATTTGCCGCTGCCCGCGCTGAACCGCGCTATGGAAAATATGGCCTTTGTAAATATTGAGTCTGGAAAATTGAACGATTTATATTTCAATTTTTATTATAACGACGATCATTCGAAGGGCTCCATCCTGGTGAACTACGAAAACCTGAAGATCAATGGACTCACCAAAGAAAAGGACTCGCACGCGAGCGAATTCAAAACGTGGATCATCAATTTGTTTATCAAAAACGACAAGGATAGAACCGTGAGCGAAGCCAAGCGATTGGGCGTCATCGATTTTGAGCGCGACAAACGCAAAGCGATCTTCAACCTGTGGTGGAAGTCGTTGCTTTCGGGATTAAAGTCCAGCGTGCTGGATGGTCCTGCCAAGAAGGAAAAAGAAACGGGCCGCAAAAAGAAAGCTTAAACGACCCTCCTGTACTAGCGCACTTTGAGAAACATGACCTGGAAAAAAAGATGTCACTTGATGATCGCCATCACGGCAAAACACACCACGATCCTCACGATCGTTAGCGGTCGGTAAAATTTAACTCCTGTATATTTTTCTAACAAAATGGCTTCGTAGGGTACCTCCCCGCGCACATGATTGACAAACAAACCACTTCATTCATGCATCGCCAGAAGGTCCCCTACGAAGCCCTATATGTTATTTAACGAAGCCTGACGGTTTTTAGTATCGTCAATTGGCCTCGTCACGGTCTTTGGCAGAACCCTGAGCATTTTCTTCGAGGTGGTTAACCACTTTATGTTGCTCGTCCTGGTTCAGGTGGGGCTCGTCTTTTTCGACTTCTGTTTCGGGTGCCGGCTCTTTAGACGGTGCCTTGGGTTCGCGTTTGCGGGGGGCGCGGGCTTGCTTTTTACCGGGGCCGAATGTTTTCGTCTTCTTTTCCATAACCTATTTTTTTATTTATGAGCGTGTCTATGAGCGAGAAAGAATTGTGCCACTTGGGCGGATGCTGGCCAATCCGCTATGTTTTTTCGGCGTGTGGAATTTCGTGACCGTCGGCCGAAAGATGCGTAGGTTCTTCCGAATGCCGGGCCTGGGTGTTGGCCACGACGGTCTCCCCGTGTTTTTCGTCCTTTTCCAGTTCCACCAACTGAACTTTCACGGCATTCTCGTAGGGGGTGATCTCCCTACCCAATTCCTCGGCGTACACGGACGTGAGCTCTGCCCCGAGCAGAAAAATGACCGTCGAGTAATACACCCACACCAGGATCACCACCAGGGAACCGGCCGCACCGTAGGCCGAATTAAAGGTGCTGTTTCCCAAATAAAATCCGATGAGGAATTTGCCGATCGAAAACAGGATCGTCGTCACGAAAGAGCCGACCCAGACGTCGCGCCATTTTATTTTAGCATCGGGCAGTACCTTGAACATCATCCCGAAGATCAGCGTAATAAATCCCAGGGAAACAACAATGTTGATGGCCGTTAAAATATACAGCGTCAACCCGGCCAGGATCCGCGACAGGAAACTCTGAAAGACCACCAGGGCCGTGTCTACCACGAGCGACACCAGCAACACAAACCCAATGCTGATGACCATGGCCAGGGACAAAAGCCGGTTCAAAATGTATTTTACAATGCCGCGCAACGGCTTCGGCTTGATCCCCCATATTTTATTAAGACTGGACTGCAAGGAGATGAACACCGTGGTGGCACTAAACACCAGGGTGACCACCCCGACCGTCTTGGCAAAGAAACTCGTGGCGTCGATGGACGCGTTCACCAATATTTTTTCAATTTCGAGCGCGCTGTCGCGACCGATAAGCCGGGCCACCTGGTTGATCAGTTCGCGCTGCACCACCTCTTGTTCATAAAACGTCGACCCGATGGCCAGCGCAATGATGAGGATGGCCGGCAACGAAAAGATCGTATAAAACGCAATAGACGACGCATAACTAAAGGAATCGTCTTCGATAAAATTTTTGACTGTCTTTTTTAAGATGGTCCAGGCCGACGTAAAAAAATTTTTCATATCAACTCACCTACTCACAAGAAGCATTCCCAAACGACAGCGCTCACGTCGCGCGTGAAAAGGCCAATATTGTAGAATAACAAACTGACGGGTGTGGAGATATTTACCCAACCGCGCGCAAGGCACAACCTCTTGATCTCGTTGATGATGTCTTTTTTATTGGCACGGAAATTACCTTATGCTAAAACGGAAAGTTACGCATGGCATTATGAACCCAACCTCACACACCGCGCCTTTTATTCAGAAACTTAGCTTCACGCTCCTTGCGTTAGCGTTGTTGGGTCTGCTGGTCTTTCTGGGAAAAGATATTCTGCTTCCGCTGCTGTTCTCCGTTCTGTTGTCGACGCTATTGTTGCCCGTCACCGCGTACCTGACGCGAAAGGGGTTGCATAAAGTTTTGGCCATCCTGCTTCCCGTCTTACTTTCCTTCTTCTTTATCGCCGGTGTTCTCTACATTTTGTCAAGCCAGGTTGTGAATTTTCTGGACGACATCCCGTCATTGAAGGAGCGGGTCAGCGAGGTGAGCACAGGGCTGCAAAAGTGGGTGAACGAAAACACTCACATCACCGTGCGCAAACAAAATCAATACATCGCGCAAGCATCCGAGAACCTGAAGGAACAGGTGCCGCAGCTGGTGGGCATGACGTTTATATCCTTGACCGGCATTTTGAGCTATCTCATTTTTCTTCCGCTCTATACATTTCTTATTCTATATCACAAGAACACCATCAAGACCTTTCTTATCGGCGTCTTCCGCAACGGGTCCGAGCAACGGGTCCGCGAGGTGTTGACCGAGTCCACCACCATTGGGCAGCATTACGTGTTTGGTTTGCTTATCGAGACATCCATTGTCTTTGCATTGAACACGACAGGCTTCCTCGTGCTTGGTATAAAATACGCCATCTTCCTGGCGCTGCTGGCAGCGTTGCTGAATTTGGTGCCCTATGTCGGCATGATCGTAGCCAATATGTTGTGCATGCTGGTGACGCTCGTCAGCTCCGATAGTCTGAGCGACGTGATCTGGGTTGGGGTGGTGTTGGCCGTGGTCCAGTTGTTCGACAACAACATCGGCATGCCCATGATCGTCAGCAACAAGGTGCGCATCAACGCCCTGGTGACCATTGTTGGCGTGTTGGTAGGCGGAGCATTGTGCGGGGTACCGGGTATGTTCCTGGCCATACCCGCCATGGCCGTGTGCAAGGTGATCTTTGACAAAGTGCCTGAGCTCAATCCATGGGGTGTGCTGTTCGGAGACGAAACCGCAGACGCGGCGCCGGCACATCCTCCCCGTATGGCATTATCGAAAATAAGAACCTTTTCGCGACCGCATGCAAAAGCCAAGACGTTGAAGGCGAAAGCCCCGGTAACAGAGGCCGAAGATCTAAAAGATTGATTCTACATATCCAACGTTAATAAATCATACATCAAAAAACCACAACTATGAAAACAGCGACAAAAGTAATTCTGAGTGTAGCGGCAGCGGCTGCCGCAGGTGCCATGATCGGCATGTTGCTTGCCCCCGAAAAAGGAAAAGACCTGCAAGCCAAGATTAGGGACGGAGCTAAAGATTGGCTGGCGGAGCTTGGCTCGCTCGTCACCATGGGTAGGGAAGTGGCCGAAGAAGCAAGGTCGCAAGGTGAAGAAGCCCTGGCCGGATTGACGAAAAGTACCAAAGCATTGAGCGAAAAAGTGTAAGACTTTATGGAAGAGCAGAAAAAATCCACGGAGAAGATTGTTGAGGCTGCTGCCGACCTGGTGGAAACCTACCGCAACCTCGTCACGGTGCGCATCGTGGAGCAAACCTCGTTGGGCGCATCCGTCAGCATTGTGGGGATCCTGCTGCTGCTGGTGGTCGTTTTCATTCTGCTCTTTATCGGCGTTGGCCTGGCGTGGTGGGCGGGCGAAACGCTCGACAATATGAAGGCCGGTTTCTTCATCGTGGGTGGCTTCTATGCCCTCGTGTTGCTCATCATGCTATTGACCGCGCGCAAGGTCATCTTACCCAATATCCGCAACCTGCTGATCAAAAAGATCTATGACCAAGATTAATAACTATACCGACCTGTTGGCCGAGCGCCACCGCCTGGAAGCGTTGCTGCGCGAACACAAAGCCACCATTACCACCGAAGTCGGCGTGATCAAGGAAAAGCTGCATCCTATATTTGCCTTGGTTTCGTTCCTGGGCATCTTCCAGCGAAAGCCCGACCAAAGCCTGCTCCAGTTCGGCGCCGACGTGGGCGTAGAGTTGTTGCTTCGTCAAAAACTGTTGGCCAAGTCGAACTGGGTGACACGGTTCGTGCTTCCTTTCCTGGCGAAAGGCGCGACGGCCAAAGTGCTGGAAAAAATTAGATCAAGACCAAAATCAAAACAACTTGTTCAAGAAACGGTCGGGTAACGACCGGTCACGAAATTTGAAAACGCTATGAAAGCCATTTGGAAAGGAGCGATCGGGTTCGGCCTGGTGAACATTCCCGTGAAACTCTATAGCGCATCCCAATCCAGCGACCTGGACCTGGACATGCTCGACAAAAAAGACCTGGCCCACATCCGCTTCCACCGGGTGAACGAAGACACCGGAAAAGAGGTCGATTGGAAAAATATAGTAAAAGCTTATAAATACAACGGCAACTATGTCGTGTTGGACGACAAGGATTTTCAACAGGCCAGCCCTGATAAATCGAAGATCATCAACATCGATCATTTCATCTCTGAAGACGAGGTGGAAAGCCTTTATTTTGAAACGCCGTATTACCTGGAGCCTGAAAAATCCGGTGAGAAGGCTTATCTGCTCCTTCACGAAGCGTTGGAGAAAAGCGGCAAGGCCGGAGTGGGCAGCTTCGTCCTGCGCAGTAAGGAACACCTCTGCCTTTTGAAACCCTATGAAAAAGTGATCTTGTTAAACAAGATCCGCTTTGCCGAAGAAATTCGGGACACGGGAGCCATCAACGTGCCGAAGGCTACTAAAGTAAAGCCCACCGAATTGAAGATGGCCCTTTCCCTCATCGATCAGCTCACCACCAAATTCAAGATCGATTCGTTCAAAGACACCTATGCCAGCGAATTGCTGAAACTCATCAAGGCAAAAGCCAAAGGAAAATCCGTGAAGCATGCGCCGATGAAAGTGACCCACCGCAAGACCGAAGACCTGATGAGCATGTTGAAAGCCAGCATTAAAAAAGCATCCTAAATGAGTCCGGTCGCCGTACATAAGCGAGATGAACGCGGTGGACAACAAGGTGTGCGGCCAAAAAGCGTTCGCGCCGTGCGGTCGGCCCGCGACAAGCTAACGCACTTCCACCAGCCCATGCTGGCGCAAATCGGCGACAAACCCTTCGATGATAACGGCTGGCTCTTTGAAGTGAAGTGGGATGGCTATCGGGCCGTTGGCGAGGTTAACAAGAATGAAGTGCGCTTGTATTCCCGGAACGGCCTTTCTTTCATAGATCTCTATGCCCCCGTCGCCCAGGAATTGAAGAAAATAAAAGACGACGTCATACTCGACGGAGAAATTGTGGTGTTGGACGACCACAATAAACCCAGCTTTCAAAAATTGCAGCACTACGACGAGAATCGCCGCCGGCCGTTGGTGTACTACGTCTTTGACTGTCTTCGCTATAAAAATCAAGACCTCACCGATCTTCCCCTGGAAGAGCGGAAGAAAATATTGGAAAAACTGTTACCCAAAAGCAACATCATCCGCTATTCCGATCACGTGGAGGATGACGGTACAACTTTTTTTCATAAAGTCTCGGAAATGGGACTGGAAGGCATGATCGCCAAAAAGAAGAACAGCCTCTATACGGAAGGAAGGCGTTCGAACGATTGGTTAAAGATAAAAAATCAAAACACGCAAGAAGCCGTTATTGCGGGGTTCACTGCGCCACGCAACAGCCGCAGTTATTTTGGTGCGCTCGTTTTGGGCATGTACGAGAAAGGAAGGTTGAAATACATTGGTCACACCGGAACCGGGTTCACGGAGAAAGTATTGAAAGAACTACACGGCATCCTGAAACCGCTCATCCGCGAAACCTCGCCCTTCCGGGAGCATGTGCCGGTGAACTCGCCCGTGACCTGGGTCGAGCCGGTGAAAGTGTGCCAGGTAAAATTTACCGAAATTACCGACGACGGCATTTTGCGTCACCCGGTCTTTATGGGGTTACGCATCGACAAAGCAGCCAAGGATGTCGATCACGTCGACGTGAAAAAACCAAACCCGAAAGCCGTGGAAAAAAAAACCAATCCATCGAAAAAGAGCGTCTCCCGAAAGAACACATCCAAAAAACTTCCGGTTGCCAAGGAAGCACCCGGGGAGGCGGCAAAAGACGGTGTCATCAAACGTGTTGACGGTCACGAGCTTCGTCTCACCCATCAAAGCAAAGTATACTGGCCCAAGAGCGGCATCACCAAAGGGGATGTCATTGCCTACTACGAGGCGATCTATCCCTACATCATTCCCTATCTGAAAGACCGTCCCGAGTCGCTGAAGCGAAATCCGAACGGTATCGACAACAAAGGCTTTTTCCACAAAGATGCCGGGCAGGCAGCGCCATCGTGGGTGAAGCACATCCCGCTATACTCGGAGAGCTCCAAAAAAAACGTCGACTACATCCTCTGCAACGATAAGGCTACACTACTCTATCTCAACAATCTCGGATGCATTGAGATCAACCCGTGGAACTCGCGCGTGAAAAGTCTTGACAAACCGGACTATCTCGTGCTGGACATCGACCCATCGGAAAAAAATACGTTCGATGAAGTGATCGAGGCGGCGCTGGCCATCAAAGACGTGCTGGATAAGGCAGGCGCTAGAGGCTATTGCAAAACCTCGGGGGTTTCGGGATTGCATATCTATGTCCCCCTGCATGCGCAATATGACTACGATCACGCCCGCGACTTCGCGGAGATCGTTGCACGGCTTGCCAGCGAGAAACTGCCCCGGATCACAACGCTCGAGCGTTCACTGTCAAAAAGAAAAAACCGCATCTACCTCGACTATCTCCAAAACAGCAGGGGCCAGACACTGGCTTCCGCCTACAGCCTGCGCCCGGTGGAAGGTGCCACGGTCTCTACTCCCCTGACCTGGAAAGAAGTGAAGCCGGGGTTGCACCCCAGTGCATTCACCATCACCACCATCGCCAAAAGACTCGCCAAGACCGGCGACCTCTTTGCGGGCGCGCTTAAAGAAAAAACAAATCTTAACACCTGTCTGAAAAAATTAGGCGCATGAGACGCCGCTCCTAACGCTATATTATTATGTCACGCTGGAATTCAACCACCCTCTTGGTCTCGCTTCTACTATTTGTCGCTTGCAGTTCACAGAAGAAGGCCCGCGAAGCCGCGGCGCATTATAAAAAGACGTCCCTGTCCGACACCCTGGCGGCGCCCTATGCCACCAAGTCGAGCATGAATTTTAGCAATGTAGTAGGTTGGAAAGACGCCATGCCCAAGGCGCCGGCGGGGTTTAATGTCACGATCTATGCCGATGCGTTTCAAAATCCGCGTTGGCTATACATCACGCCCAATGGCGATATCCTGGTGGCCGAAAGCAACAGCAACCACCCGCTGCTCGAACGGATCGGTGCGCTTTTTATCGGTGCAACCCGCTCCAACAGCATGAAACACAGCGCCGATCGCATCACATTGCTGCGCGATGCCAATCATGATGGCGTTCCGGAAGTGCGCGAAACATTTTTGTCCCACCTCAACCAGCCCTTTGGCACGCTGGTGTTGGGAAACTGGTTTTATGTAGCCAATACCGACGGCCTCTGGCGTTTTCCTTATGCGCCGGGTCAAACAAAAATCTCTGACAAGGGAACCAAGATCGTCGACCTGCCTGCGGGCAAACACAACCGCCATTGGACCCGCAACCTCATTGCCAATGCAGACGGTTCCAAAATATACATTGCCGTAGGTTCCGGCAGCAACGTGGCCGAGCACGGCATGGCCAACGAACTGCTACGCGCCGACATCCTGGAGATCAATCCCGACGGCACCGATCTGCGGGTATATGCCAGCGGACTGCGCAACCCGGTCGGTATGGGATGGGCTGTGGGCACTAAAACCCTGTGGACGGTGGTGAACGAACGCGACGAATTGGGAGATGAACTGGTGCCAGACTATTTCACGCATGTGGAAGAAGAAGGATTCTATGGATGGCCTTATGTTTACTATGGCCAACACGAAGATCCGCGGGTCAAAGACAAACCTGTTATGGCCAAAGCCGCTATTGTTCCCGACGTCAACCTCCACTCCCACACCGCGTCGCTGGGGCTGGCGTTTTATACCCAAAAGGCTTTTCCCGAAAAATATCACAACGGCGCTTTTATCGTGCAACACGGCTCGTGGAACCGCTCCACCCTTTCGGGATACAAAGTGTTGTTTGTGCCCTTCCAAAACGGCAAGCCCTCCGGCAAGCCGGAAGACTTTCTCACCGGTTTTATCGTCGACCTTGAAAAAGAAAAGGTGCATGGCCGGCCGGTGGGAGTCGTGGTGCTCTCCGATGGTTCTTTGCTGATCACCGACGATGTGACCAATACCATTTGGCAGGTGCGCTATGCCGCCAAATAACATTTTCAATTTCCCCCACATTTCTCCTGAAACGACCGTCACAAAAAAGGAGTCGCCCGTTTGCCGCTGCCACCTGCTTTAAAAAAATTCCGAGCCATTCATCCGTTTGCATAGGGGTGAAAAAGCGTTCCAAACAATATTGTTTTAAACATTTGTTTAAATTTAAACAACCGTTTAATTTTGGGTCCGTTATCAAGCATATGACAAGCGACAAAATACTTTCGGCAGCCCGCGAGCTCTTTGAAGAGAAAGGTTTCGACCTGACCAGCGTTCGTGAAATTGCTGCGCGGGCAGGTGTCAATGTGGCATTGATCAATTATCACTTTGGCTCCA